>Ga0224505_10000553_pt1 | contig 25371 bp, 23 predicted proteins | sample SF_Jan12_sed_USG_FD_169102 | JGI IMG/M metagenome (GOLD analysis project Ga0224505, IMG submission 169102) | Sediment microbial communities from San Francisco Bay, California, United States - SF_Jan12_sed_USGS_4_1 | ecosystem: Environmental > Aquatic > Marine > Sediment | place: USA: California... | reverse complement strand
CTTTTCGTCACGTGGCATTAGGTCAATTGATCATAATTCCCGTTGAGACTATTAAATACTACAAATTGGTTATGGATAAGGTAGGAAGCAGGTGCGACCTATTTTTGTATGAAGATCAAAAACATGGATTCTTTAATTATGAAACAAGTCCCGAATTTTATGAAAAGTCAGTGTATCAACCGGATAAGTTTCTAATGTCTCTAGGTTCCTTAAAGGGAGAGCCGACAATAGGCAATAAAAAATAGAATCCAAAAACCATACAGCCACTACAATGGACTGTGCATAATACATGGTTTGGATTTTCCAATGTGAAACAGTTTCTAACTAACTTACCTTGGCAACGGGGATAATGACGCGGTTTCCAGCAAGCCACGGCTTATGCACAAACGTTGGTTGAAATTTGAAAAACAAGAAGTTATTATGAAAAATCCTAAATTCAAGACAGCCCACTTATGGTTATTAATACCTCTTTTCATCTTCCTTTCAGGGTTTTATTATACTTATTGGAGCAACTTTTCGGAAGTTCTGTTCAGGCGGCATGTTCATGCCACAACGGCAACATTATGGATCATTTTGCTAGTGATTCAACCCTGGGTGTACAACAACAAACCGTTAGCTTATCACAGAAAGATTGGATTTGTTGGTGTATTCCTGGCCGGTGGGGTTGTATTTACAGTTTTACCTTGCTTCCATTCAATGGTCCCGTATTTGGCATTACCTTCAGTAATTTGCTAGAGCTTGCTGGCTTTTCAACGTCAGTCATTCTTGCCATGTTTAATGCCAGAGAATATAAAAAACACGCGCGATGGATGATTTCGTCCATTTTCTGGATCCTTCCACCAGCAACAAGCAGATTAATTGGTTTTATCATGTGGGTTTTGGATGATTATAATGGCACCATGTGGAGAATGGAAGCCTGGTATGCCAGTTTATTCACCATGGTAATTCCTTTGTCGATCATGATATACCTTGACTATAGAAAAGAAAAGATTATTTACCGCGCATATCTACTGCCATTGATTGGTGCATTTCCGATAATATTACTTAATCCCATCATGCAGGAATCGCAGTGGTGGATCAAGTTCTGTAAAACGGTGATAGGCCAGGGAATATAAGAAAAGTCGCTAACAAATGTTAAGATGAATATGCGAGCTGGCACTTTGAGGGTTCGCAAACAGCAAAAGTTATCAAGTCTAGCAAAAGGGACACATACTCATGCTAGTTAATCGTTGGCGGTTATGCAAGACAACCCAGGATTTAAAAGAAGATAAGTCGAATGAAAGCTTATACAAAAACAAAATACGGAGGACCAGAGATTCTTCAATTGGAAGAGGTAGAAAAGCCATCTTTGAAAGATGATCACATTCTGGTTCGTGTTATGGCGAATTCAGCCAATCCAGCTGATTGGCATATTCTGCGCGGAAAACCTTTTTTTGCACGGTTCTCTTTCGGATTGTTCAAACCCAAAGATAAAATTCCGGGAGCTGATTTTGCTGGTATTGTAGCAGAAGTTGGAAACAACGTAGCGCATTTTAAAGTTGGAGACAGGGTATTTGGAGAGACACTCAAAGGAGGAGCTTTTGCTGAATACATTTGTGCACCGGCAACAGTTTGCGCCATCATGCCGGAAGGAATAGATTTCCCCGTAATGGCAAGCGTGCCCATAGCTGGAATAACGGCTTTGCAGGCACTTATAACACATGGACAACTCAAAGCAGGAGAATCGATTTTAATTAACGGTTCTTCAGGTGGTGTCGGTCATTTCGCTGTTCAGATTGCAAAAGCCTATGGCGCTAAAGTAACCGCTGTGTGTTCCAGTAGAAACATTGCCTTTGTAAAGGCTTTGGGCGCTGATATCGCGATTCCATACGACAAGGTTAACATCCATCAAAATGATGGGAGTTATGACCTCATTGTTGATACGCACGGCAACCTTTCTCATAATGACTATAAACGCATGGGACAACGAGGTGTTATGGTAGGTTTCACAACGATGGGCCATATGATTTCATTACTTTTAAAAAGAGCTTTTAGCAAATTCCCTTTGGTTCAATTTACGGCTGAAGCCAACACAAAAGACCTGGAGACATTATCATCTTTAATTCAAATCGGAAAAATTGAAGTTCATATAGAAAAGACCTATTCTTATAAAGAAATACCAGAAGCCATAAAATATATTGAGGCCATGCGCGCTAAGGGAAAAGTGGCAATGGTTTGGGAGGACGTTGACAGTAAAAGATAGATAGATAGGAAAAAGAAAGCACAAACCGCTAACAAGAACCATAAAACACATGCTGTATGGTAGGTTCTTAAAATGTGTGCATTTAACTTCGTCGGCAACGTTGGGTAAAGGCGCAGTTATATAAGCGCATAAGTTTAATGCAAAGCGCTACCAGTAATTTTAACTGCGACGATCCATTAAATAATGAGAATTGAGATGGACACTTCGTCAATTTCAATTCCATCAATTGCCAGGATTGGCAATAGTTTTTATGGCATTAACTTCGTTTAACAGCAATCTCTTTGGTCAAACAAAAAAGTGACACATTGCTAATCAGAGAAACGGTACTGAATTATCTTGAAGGTCTTGAATACAACGATACTTAATAATGAATGGAAGATTATTAATAATCTTTGTGCGTGGCAGTAATACTGGCGTACTGATAGGATATTTTGGAATAACAAAAAACTGCTGGCAAATTGCATTTTCTCGCCTCGTTTGAAAATTCTGCGGGAATTTTCAACTTGGTATGTACTCGCAGAAGTCAAGTGCTAACTCACGCGACTAAGTATAGGTAACCATTATGACAAATTATACCACAATAGTTTTAGAAAATTGAAATAGAATCATGAAACGAATTTCACTTATTGCAGCAATTGTATTTATAACAAGTTGTGAGGCAACAAAGGCGCATCATCAAAAAACCAATACCGAGATTAATACAGAAACCCCAAAAGACTCGTCCAGACTGGCTGAACTTGACCGCTATTGGATCGAACTATCCAGAACTGTCCGGGAAGGTGACTTCGAGGGCTACAAGGCTGCATACCATGACGACGCGGTCGTAATTTTTGCTGCCAGGAAAGATAAAGTTTCACTGCCTATAGCTATGGCACTGGTGGACTGGAAGCAGGGATTCCTGGACACCAAGACAGGAAAAGTAAACAGCAACGTTGCTTTCCGTTTCTCACAAAGAATAGGCAACGAAACCACGGCACATGAAACCGGGATTTTCTACTATACATCCGTTGACAGTGCGGGGAATTCCATCGCAAGTCATTTCACTCATTTCGAAATGCTTTTGGTGAAACGCAACGGCACCTGGTATGCATTAATGGAATACCAGAAATCCAGTGCAACACAAGAAGAGTGGGAAGCCTCAAAATAGAAATGCTGACTGGGATAAATTTGAGAAATCGCAACTTGGCATAACAAAATGTATTTGCATTTGTGGGGTTTTGTTTGAAGATATTGTTTTTATCATCATACAACATTTTGCGTCACGATAAAATTTAATGATAGTCCGGGCCAGGTAAATACCAGCATTAGATCACAAGTGACTTCATTAGCGCTATAAGGTGTTGGTAAAGTTGATTGACGAAGGAAAAGTAAAACCGGATAATTACTCAAATGGCGGTGTAGTAGAAGAATTAGAAGAAAGTTTTGCCAAACAGTTGGATAAGGAATCTGCAGTCTTCATGCCTACTGGTACTTTAGCCAACCATATAGCGGTACGAGAACTGGCTAAAGAAAGGCGCAGGATAATTGTCCAGGAACAAAGTCATTTATACAACGATTCGGGTGATTGCTGTCAAACACTTAGTAATCTAAACTTAATACCTCTCGGAAAGGATTCTGCAAATTTTACGATTGAAGGAGTGGAACAGGCAATTGCAAAAACTCAATCCGGAAGAGTAGAAACAATTGTGGGGGCAATTATGATCGAATCACCGGTAAGACGAAAGAATGATGTGATGTTTGGAATTGATCAAATTGAAGCTATTGCTTCGTATGCTAAGAAAAACAATATCAAAATGCATATGGATGGTGCCAGGCTATTCGTAGAGGCAGCGCATACAGGGGTCAAACCTGACCGCTATGGTAAATATTTTGACACGATATATACTTCCATGTATAAGTGTTTTAACGCTCCTTCGGGTGCGATTTTGGCTGGCTCAAAGGAGTTTACAGAAAAACTTTTCTATATCCGGAGAATGTTTGGTGCTGGTCTGCCGGCTTCATGGCAATATGCCGCAATTGCTTTGCATTATGCCAATTATTTTGAACAGGAATATCAAACAAGCTGGAACAATGCTCAACTATTCTTTGAGGAAGTAACAAAAGATGAACGTTTTAAACTGGAGAAATACGAGAATGGAACGCATATGGTGCGATTTAATATCAACCATCCTAATCTTAGTGGATTTGTTACCAAATTAAAAGAGCATCAAATCTCTTTATTAAACCCCGACAATAGGGGAGTCAGACTGAAAATTAATCCAACGATTAATAAAGAAGACCCTGAAGCATTAGCTTCGATTTTTATTAAATGTTTAAACCAAACGAATTAACACTAAAGCTAACAAAGTATATTGTGCATCAATTCCTATCGTCATCCGTGCTTATGATAAAATGGAACTGGGTTCCGTTCAGAGATTTTTAATCTTGTTATATTGATAAAGGGCGCACGGAAATAACTTCTGTGCGAGAAAAGGATGACATGTACCGGGTAAATCATTTAATTGATAAATATGAATTAATTCAATTAACCATGAACAGTCACTAAACATAGTATTCCGTTATTTCTACATTTGTAATCGCCAATAGTGAAACTGACAGGGTATATGCTGCGCACACATTTTTGGCTGGTAATAAATAAGATCATTATTAAACAGGAGAATACATGACTAAAAAGCGAATATTTTTTACGGGGGGATCGGGAAAAGCAGGAAAGCACGTGATACCCTACCTTCTCGACCAAGGACATCGCGTGATGAATGTAGACCTGGTACCTTTGGATTACCCGGGAGTGGATAATCTGGCAGCTGATATTACGGATTCCGGACAAATGTTTAATGCCATGAGTTCGTATGCCAGATTAGATGAGTTGGAGTCAGGTAATGGCGTACCAAAATTTGACGCTGTAGTACATTTTGCTGCCGTGCCAAGGATCTTGATCAAACCTGACAATGAAACTTTTCGGGTTAACACCATGGGCACATACAATGTGATTGAAGCGGCCGTTAAGCTTGGCATTAAGAAGATTATTATTGCTTCGTCAGAGACTACCTACGGTATCTGTTTTTCAGATGGCAAAACCAACCCTAATACGCTGCCTTTGGAGGAGGACTATGATGTTGATCCCATGGATAGCTATGGATTGTCAAAGGTTGTGAATGAGAATACGGCACGCAGCTTCCAGCGACGTTCAGGCTTTGATATTTATGCCCTGCGAATCGGAAATGTGATTGAGCCTCACGAATACGCCAAACTGTTTCCGTATTATTTCAAAAACCCTGAAGTGCGCCGAAGAAATGCATTCTGTTATATTGATGCGCGTGACCTGGGACAGATTGTGGACTTGTGTTTGAAAAAAGATGACCTTGGTTATCAGATTTTCAATGCTGGAAACGATCACAACGGTGCGATTATCCCTAGCAAAGAATTGGCTGAGCGGTTTTTCCCCGGTGTACCGGTTACGCGTGAATTGGGGGAACATGAAGCATTATTTTCAAATCGCAAAATCCGTGAAGTGTTGGGTTTCAGAGAACAACATAACTGGCAGAAATACCTGAAAAAGGACTGATTGCCAGTATGACAGCGCAACGTGCGATCAGAGAATATGAAGATTCCTGTTAGAAACTTGTACTTGGGGTGGGTCAGCGCGGATTCAATTTCCTCCTTATTAATTATATTTGATTAGCGCACAATTGTTTTAACCTCCAAACATCAACAGGAATGAGTACCGCAGATTTGCCGGGTGCAGGGTATCGGGTTCGGCCCCGATTTAAAATTGAATCTGACTATTCCGTAGCTGCACTGAAGCAAAAACTGCAGGACGGATTGCAGCAGGAACAGGCAACCTGCACAGGTATCGTGAATGATGGCTATGTGACTATTTATATTCCGCATGAGGACCAACACTATTGGTCACCCCAGTTGAATCTGACTTTTGAAGAAACGGAGAAGGGCAGCCTGATTCGTGGATTATATGGTCCGCGGCCTGTAGTTTGGACCATGTTCGTATTTTTTTATTCCGTGATTGGACTTGCAGTTCTATTCATTGGAGTCCTGGGGCTTTCGTACGCGATGTTGGGTAAGTCGACCGTAATACTCTGGTTGGAGCCAGTCCTTATTTTGATTTTTCTAAGCCTTTATCTGGTGGCGCATTTCGGTCAAAAGCTGGGTGAAAAACAAATGATCATTCTGCATGATTTCATCGTCAAATGCACAAATCTTGTCATCTGAGCTTACCTTATTGGTGCGTGTAGTCTATACGTATGTGTAAAATTAATCCGGGCTATTGTGATTGCAAAGTTCAATAGAATTTTCCGTTCGCATTGAAAGGCTCACTGCGCGTTGGTTTAGAGTTGCATAATTCGATTAATTTCTGCTTTTTATAGCAGGAAGTTACCAATTAACGCTTACCCTATGATGCTTGAATCACTCCTTTTTGTATTGACGCTCATTATACTGGTTATGGTCGCTGGCATCAGAAACAGTCTGTCCAAACTTGGTTCATTGGAAAAACGCATTGATTTATTGATCATTGAATTACAAAAAATCCACGCGAAAGTTTCAAAGCCGGAACCCTCCGCCAAAATTAATACGATCACCGACACCAGGCCGGACGAAGCAACACCCAGTCCGGTCGCCACCCCGAAGGAGGAATTGAAGCCGGTCGTTCTGGAAGAAAAGAAAATGGAAGAGAATCAGGAAGTGGTCAGCCATGCTGTGGCTTTCCCCAACCTTGCTCCTCAAAAGATAATTGTGCCCGCACCTCCAAAACCTAAACAACCTGGTTTCTTTGCACGCAATCCGGATCTGGAAAAGTTCATTGGTGAGAATCTGGCAAACAAAATAGGGATTGGTGTGCTCGTGCTGGGTATCGGGTTCTTTGTTAAATATGCCATTGACCAAAACTGGATTAACGAAATTGGACGTGTGTTCATAGGTATTTTATGCGGTGGAATCTTATTGGGCGTGGCGCATAAATTGAGAAAAATAGTTCCGCCGTTTAGCTCTGTACTTGTTGGCGGCGGCATCGCTGTTCTTTACCTCACCATCGCGATTGCCTACCATGAATACCAACTCTTCACCCAATCGGCTGCATTTGTAATGATGGTCGTCATCACGGGCGTGGCGGTATTGTTCTCTGTCGCCTACAACCGCGTGGAACTTGCCGTCGTTTCGTTGCTGGGTGGATTTGCTTCTCCCTTTATGGTGAGCACAGGCGAGGGTAACTTTGTAGTGCTGTTTACCTATGTCCTGATACTCGATGTCGGAATGCTTGCGCTGGCTTACTTCAAACGCTGGAATCTGGTCAACATCATTGCTTATGTCTTCACAGTAATTCTGTTTGGGTCATGGCTTGGCGTGAAATACGACTATGAGGCTCCGGGCATGATGGCCGGCGCGTTTACCTTTGCTTCCTTGTTCTACGTCGTCTTCTTCGCGATGAATCTGATCAATAATATTAAATCACGCACACCATTTAATTCAATGGAGATAAGCCTGATTTTAAGCAATACTTTTTTATACTACGGCGTGGGCATGTTTATACTCAATAATCCTGTAATGAAGAATTATCAGGGATTGTTTACAGCAGCCCTGGGTGTAGTCAATTTCCTTATCGCATACCCGCTATACAGAAAGGATCGGGTTGATAAAAAAATTGTATTCCTGCTTATAGGACTTGTACTCACCTTCATCAGTCTGGCGGCGCCCGTTCAGCTGGAAGGAAACCACATTACGCTTTTTTGGGCGGCAGAAGCCGTGTTATTGCTGTGGCTTTCACAAAAGTCGGGAATACGCCTGATGAAGCTGACCTCCGGAGTCGTCATGGTACTGATGTTGCTGAGCCTGCTGATTGACTGGACGCAGATCTATGGCCCAACACAAGACGCGCATTTGATGATGTTTCTGAATAAGGGATACATAACGGGCCTGGTGGCAACGATCTCTATTGGCTTAACGTTGTTTTTTGTAAACCGTGAAACTGATGAGTTCGCTCAATACATTGCACCCTATAAAATATTTCTAGCCATTAGTGGCGCATTGGTGCTCTACATCACGCACCTGCTCGAGTTGCGTCAGCAACTTTTCCAATATGAGGTTGTTATTGAAGCCCAAAACATTATTATCGGGTGTTACAACATATTTTTCTTGCTCGTCATATTGTACGCGGGCAGAACGCGAACTGCGATAAATGAAAAAATGTTTCTGGCGTTTGCCGGTACCATCGGACTGATGTCGTTTCTCTTTTTCTATCACAACCAGATTGTAGAAGCCCGCAACTTTTACCTGTTGGAAGACGGCAGCATCACCGGGTTTATATTCCATTATCCGCTGCTCCTGCTTCTTGTTGGTGTTGCCTATTTGAGCCTAAAAGTCATACAGGGTCTTGCAGCTTTTAACGAGGAGACGCACTATGCCTATTCGTGGTTTTACGTGTTCTTCTTTTTGTTTATGGCGAGTGCCGAATTGGATCACACCGTATTGCTTTTGGCGTCCGGGAACAACGGGAATATTTGGACAATTCTTACCCAGAACCATAAGATCGGGTATCCCATGCTATGGGGACTGACGTCCTTCCTGCTGATCTTTGTTGGATTGAAATACAAGAAAAAGCAACTGCGTATAATATCCCTTACTTTATTTCTGATCACGCTGATCAAGCTTTTTGTATTTGACATCAGGGGCATCTCCGAGGGAGGGAAGATTGCTGCCTTTATTTCGCTGGGAATTTTGTTGCTGGTTGTTTCTTTCATGTACCAGCGCCTGAAGAAATTGTTGTTGGCGGATGGAGAGGGCAGTAAGACCTCTGAAAAAACTGCATAATGAAGAAACTGACACTACTCTTACTTTTCAGCGCTTCGGCACTCCATGGACAAAAATATTTGGGAGAGGCTGCTATTCCGGGTGTCTCCGCCGATGGCTTTTACCATCTGCAACTTTCGGCTGAATGGGTTCCCTATCTCAATGATGATTTGAGCAACATCAGGATTTTTGATATGAACAATCAGGAAGTGCCGTACCTGTACCAGCAGGAAGTACCGGTTTCGATTACGCAGCAATTCAAGCCATATGAAATTGTGGAAAAGAAGCAGGATAAGAATTGCTGCACGTCAATTTTATTGCGGAATCCTGACGCGGAACCCATCAACAACATTAGCCTTTCCATTAAGAATGCAGATGTCACTAAAAACGCCACATTGTTGGGCAGTGATGACAAGGAGAATTGGTACGCATTAAAACAACACTTTGCTTTATCGTCTATTGATGGCAATAGCAACACATCAGAGATCAAGATCGTTGACTTTCCGCTGAGCAATTATGGTTACTATTTGTTGCAGATTGAGGACTCTACTGCTGCACCCATCAATATACTTAGTGCCGGTTACTATGAAGTCAATTCTGAAAGTGGTGCCTACACCGGCATAGCGTCGCGGCTCCTTCAGATAGACAGTGCTTCCCTGAAAAGCACTTTTTTATTTTTGAGATTCAACGATCATCTGATCATTGATAAGCTTGACCTGAAGGTTAGCGGCTCACCTTATTTTCTACGGCAGGCTTCGCTCCATCAAAAGACGAGTCGGCTAAACAATAAGGGCGATACCATCTATTACTATCAAAGGTTGTTTGATTTTACAATAACATCCAGGCAAAGCACGGTGCTTGAATTGCATGCCGTTAGAGCCGATGAAATTTTGATCGTGATTGAAAATGATGACAATCCTCCACTAAAGGCAGAGCAGGTGGTCGCCTGGCAGCTCAACCGGTATTTTACCGCATGGCTAAAGGCGGGTGAAAACTATACCATGAAGATTGGTGAGAAGTCAATGGCTGCGCCCGTGTATGATCTGACTTATTTCAGGGAGTCGATAAACTCAAAATTGCCGGCTATTAACGCAAAGCGTCTGATCATTGCCGCAGCCGATCACCCTCAGGCTGCATTCACCGTTTTCACCGACAGGAATATCATTTGGGTAGCCATTATTTTTGTCGTTGCTATTTTTGGAGTGATGGCCGTTAGAATGACACGTGAAATGGGAAAGGAGAACAAATAGAATATTTCCGTTTAGTCATGTTCGGTGATCCTCAACCCGGCAGGTATTCAGAACGCAGAGCTTGCTTCTACGGGTTATCGGGAGTTCCTGATTCCTTGCTGCAAAAGATCATGCCGACGCGAAGGGTCTGAGTCTTCTGGTCCGGTTTAATCTTAGTTTCTCAATTCGAATGCAAATCCCAGACGTAAGGAGATATATGCAATGTGTATATTAGGGTTTAATAGCCAATGCCAAACAAGAACATGCCCTACGCTTTACTTTTAACTGAACTAAGGCGAGTCGTTTCATTTCCTGATAAGGAGTTTCTGAAACTAGCGCCATTGATTGAAAAGGTTGAGGTGAGGAAGAATGAACACCTGTTAAAAGCAGGGGATATCTCCAGAAGCGTTTATTTCATAGTGGAAGGATGTTTGCGACAATACCTTATTAACAGCAATGGAGATGAAAGAAATATTTACTTTAAAGTAGAAGGCGGCTGGTGCAGTGAGCTGCAAAGCCTTTTGAATAAAACGCCAACAGACTTAAACCTGCAGGCGCTTGAAGACGGGAAACTTTTGGCGCTCAACGAAAAGAACTGGATATATGCCGTGACGCATATTCCACCCTTCACCTTGTATTTTATCAAGGCGCAGCAGGAAACAAATTACATGCTTAAAAAACGATTGGGAGAAGCCACCATTGAAACTCCTGAAGAGAAATACATGCGTTTTCTTGCGGAAGAACCTCAACTTCTGCTGCGGTTGCCCTTGTTTCAAATTGCGGCTTATTTGGGCATTACACCCGAAACACTAAGCCGCATTCGGAAAAAAATCAGCACATGATCATTTCTTGATTCAAATCAAAGGTTTCGCAGTGCCGCCATATTAGTTTTGTCCATTAACCAAAATGCGAAAAACAAGATTGTATGAAAAATGAAACCATCAGAATTGGACAAATAACCATTGATTTCCTGCTCGGAGCAGCTGACACCAATGGCTCGGTAGCCATGTTTGAATTTGGCGTTCCGGCAGGCGCTAAAGTGCCCCTCCCGCATTATCATGAACATTATGATGAAACGATTTATGGCGTAGCGGGCGTCATTACCTTTACAGTTGAGGGGAAGCCGGTTGATATTGCCCCCGGTGAATCTTTCTTTATTCCCCGCGGTGCTGTGCATGGGTTCAATAATCTGCGGCAGGGGAACGCTAAGGCTTTGGCTGTAATTACGCCTGCCCTCCTTGGACCAAACTTCTTTAAGGAGTGTGCTGAAATTGTAAACGCTGGCGGACCACCGGATCTTGAAAAGCTGAAGATAGTAATGATCACACATGGTTTGGTTCCTGTACTGCCAACGAAGACAGCATAATAAATACCAATTAAGCACATTTGAATTCCAATTACGCTTACAAATGTCCCGGTAGTTGCATTATCCCCATAGTTGATTGTTGCTTCGGTATTTTTCTTAGGGTCTTAACGAAAAAGAAGAGTTGCACAAAATACAAGAAGGTAAAAGATACACTTCATTACACTAAACCCCGCCATTGAATATATGCATCCTAATATTACAATTATATCCAGTGATATGCCCGGCTTTACAGATCAATATTATTATGGTCGAAATCCTTCGGAACCAATACTCGCCAATTTTAGAAACCTTAAGAGGTAGGAGATGGATTTTGTTGGTGGTTACACCACCTTCGCAGGGGCGTACAGATCCCCTGGCAACGATGCGGCTGTTGAAAAGGAAATCGGTGTAAACCTGAAGAATGCTGTTTCACAGCCAGGGGGCTGGAAGGCATTTATGTATATGCAGGGTGAAACCATTCCAAAAGAAACGAATCAGGTTCGGTTGAGCCCGACCGAAAAAGATCAATGGGGCATACCGCTGTTAATTACCAATGTAGGTTACGATGACAACGATGAAAAGATGGTTCAGGATTTTTTGACCGAGGGCAAAGCTATGCTGGAAAAAGCTGGATGCGTAAAGTGTATGGCAACGACAACAAGCAAGCGCCGGGCCTGGACATTCACGAAATGGGAGGCGTACGTATGGGGCGGGATCCGAAAACTTCTATGCTGAACAGATGGAATCAATTGCACTATTGCAAAAATGTTTTTGTTACCGATGGCGCGTGCATGACAATTACAGGTAACCAAAGCCCCTCTATATTGTATATGGCACTTACCGCCCGGGCGGCAAATCGTGCGGTGGAAGAAATGAAAAAGAATAATTTGTAGGGCATATACACTTTGTGAAACTTATATCAAATCGCCATCATCGTCGTCTCGAAAGTGGTCTTGGTATCCACTCTCGTAAATGCTAACCCCTTCGCGTGGCAGTTGTTTCCGTGCTTTTTCCTTCTATTATTTCTCGCATATCAGTTGCGATAAGGCTTTCAGACACTGCACTGGTAAATTGTAAAATGTTCTTACCTTGGAATAGAAATAGTAAATCCACTTATACGTCTGCTCTTTGCCCCTTTGCCTTGCTACCCATATGATCGTCAGAAAGCTTCACGCTAAAATTGCGCGTCCTTGCATTCCACTCTTGTGCGTTATTTTTTATGGCTGCAATACACAGCCACCTGCTGACGACCACAATACCTGGAACCAGTATGGCGGTGGTCCCGACCAGTCGAAGTATTTCAATGCTTCGCAGATCACCAAAGAAAATGTCAACCAGCTGGAAGTGGCGTGGGTTTATCCTGTAGGGGATAGTGTGCCATATTTTTTCAGCCCTATCGTGGTCGATACAATGATGTATGTGCAGGGCAGGAACTCGTCACTAATCGCCGTGAATGCCAGGACCGGTAAGGAAATCTGGATACACGCCGGGTTGACGGGTCTGACCAAGCGGGGTATTAATTACTGGGAGAGCAAGGACAAGAAAGATAAACGATTGCTGTTTACACTTAACAATTCGTTGCAGGCCATAGATGCCATGACCGGAAAATCCATAATGGCGTTCGGCAGTAACGGATACGTTGACTTACGGGAAGGATTGGACCGTGACCCTTCAACCATCAGAAGAATACAATCCATGATGCCGGGCGTTGTGTTTGAAGACCTGATATTAATGGGGTCGTCACCTGGCGAAGGTTATTTTTCTCCGCCCGGACATGTCAGGGCTTATCATGTTGTAACCGGAGCCTTGGTATGGACATTCCATACCATTCCCCATCCGGGAGAATTTGGCTATGATACCTGGCCAAAGGATGCCTATAAATATGCAGGGGGCGTAAATGTGTGGAGCGAAATGTCAGTGGATGCTGAGAGAGGCATTGCCTACCTGCCGCTTGGATCCCCAACATATGATTTTTATGGCACTGACCGGGAAGGCAGCAACCTCTTCGGCAACAGCCTGGTGGCACTGGATGCCCGCACCGGCAAACGTCTCTGGCATTTCCAGACCGTGCACCATGATCTCTGGGATTATGATCTTGCATCTGCACCACAATTAATAACCGTGAATCATCAGGGCAAAAAAATTGATGCGGTGGCAGTAGCAACAAAGCATGGTTTCATGTTTGCATTTGATAGGGTAACGGGTGAACCGGTATGGCCCATTGAAGAGAAACCTTTTCCGGCCAGTGAAATGCCTGGCGAAAAGTCATGGCCTACGCAGCCTATACCTACCGTGGTACCCAGCTTTACAAGCCATGCGGTAACAGAACATACCCTCAATCCCTATTTCTCCGATGAAGAAAAAGAAAAATGGATAAAAAGGATCAAGGCAGCTAAATCGGGTTTATTCATTCCGCCGTCAGATAAATATGAAACTATCATGGTGCCCGGTGCGCTGGGTGGTGTAAATTTTGGAAACACTGCCGCCGATCCGGGCAAAGGAATGGTGTATATACTAACGCAGGAATATCCCTCCATCTATAAACTCGAAAAAATACGGCCGCCTGAGGAATTAATGACTGCAGACGATGTAAGAAAAGCAAAATTGACTTATAACAGCATGTGCAAGTCATGTCATGGTGAGAAAATGGCAGGCGGCGATGCGGCACCTTCAATAGTGAATGCAGGGCAACGAATCATTTTCGACGAATTTAAAGGATTACTAACAGCAGGCCGTGGACGAATGCCTGGCTTTGTGCATATCGATGAGCAAAGTGCGGCAGCAATATACCGTTACCTTGGCGGTGATCCGTCCAGGAGATTCAACTTTCGCAGGAGAGGTGATTCAGATAACATGCCCGAGGGCCCTGTCATCGCTTCCGGCGGAGCCCCCATAAAACCAGATTCTATCAAAGCCTCCGGCATGTATGAATACCCCGCCGGTGTTTCTCATCCCGAAAACCGCTATACGACAGATTATGGAATTTTATGGCCCAACTTATTGTCGCCAACCTGGTCATGGGTAATGGCATACGATCTCAATACAGGAACTGTCAAATGGAAAAAACCGGTGGGTGAAGAAGTCAATAGTAGCCGTAAAGGTGACAAGCATGCTGGCGCCCCCGGGGGTTCGCTCCGAAAAGGAATGGTGGTTACCTCAACAGGCGTATTATTCTGCACAGGTAAAGGCGGAAAATTATATGCTTTTGATGCAGAGAATGGCAAACCTTTGTGGGAAACCAATCTGAGCCATGAGTCCAATGCCCAGCCTACAATGTTCGAACTAAAGGGAAGGCAGTATCTTGTGATCAATGCTACCGGATACTTCATCGAAGATAGCTTTGACCATTCAAAAGAACCTGGCGCATTACCAAGAGGATATGTGGTCTATTCGCTGCCTGAAAGGAAATGAGGGTAAAGGGAGGTTGTTAACAAATTATTTTGAAATTTGTCTCATCGCTGAATAAATGATATGAAAATCATGAACCGATTTGTAATACCAATGCTGCTGGCAGTTTTGACCGTTTCGGTTGCCGCGCAATCCCAGGATGAACGGGTAATCCACAACAACCCGGATAAGTACAAGTTGCTTTCCTCCGTGCACGCCGGCGCCGGGCAAATGGGATTCACGGAGTTAATTGGGCGGCAGGCATTGGCCACGAACTTTCTTTACCTGCATGCGGGGGTTATCCAACCGAAGGGAGGCATTGGTCACCATTTCCATCACAACATTGAGGAAATGTATGTCATCCTCGACGGGGAGGCGGAGTTCACCGTCAACGGGCGCACGTCACGATTGAAAGCGCCTGCAGTTGTTCCCTGCAAGATGGGAGATTCCCACGCCATTTATAACGCAACCAATAAACCGATTCGATGGCTCAACTTTGCCGTGAGCACGACCAAAGGACGGGGCGATGCTTTTGACCTGGGCGATAATCGTGTAGGCGCCGCGATCGAGCCTTTACCGATATTTGTTTCAAGCCAACTCAAACGCGACGTGCTGAAACCTGGTGACAAAACTTATGCGGGCAACGGCGTTTTATATCGCAGGGTGCTGGGACCTGAAATCTTCACAACCAACTGGGACTATGTTGATCACGTCATCGTACCGGCCGGGAGTGCTGTCGGCCCGCGAATGCTTGAAAATAATGAAGAGGTGTACTATGTCATGAAGGGCTCCGGCAAGATTACGCATAACGGCATATCCACGGCCTTTGCGGCAGACGATGCTTTCCCGGGATTTTTGGCTGAAAATGTCACCCTGTCCAATGATGGAAAGGATGACCTTGAGTTACTGATAATCGGCGTTGCCGTGTCGCAACAAAAGAAGTCCGGGGCATTGCAGCTAACACCCGGGGCCATGGTTTTGCAAATGGACTTTGTTGTAACCAAAGAAAATAGTGAAGCCTTCGAGATGATGTATCGCTCCATCTATGTACCGGCCATGACTGTGCAGCAAGGCTATCTGGGTTCTAAGCTTCTCCGGTTGTTCCCGGAGAATGTCGCAAGGGAAATTGAAGCGGAGCAAACGAAATACAACTACCAGATTCAGATTTCATTTGATACCGAAGAAAACCGAAGGCGGTGGGTAGCCAGTGAACAGCACAAGATCGCCTGGCCCGCCGCGACTGCCTTATCGAAAGAATTTAAGTGGCGGGGCTACGATGTAAAGGGTGATGACCCGGGGCCAAGCGGTAATTAATTTGTATGTTTCAATGCACGTGAAGTGGAGGTTGGTTATCGGTATTCCCTGATCTCGCCGCTTATACATATTCGTCAGGTTTATTTTTGGTCGTGACGTGGCTTTGCAGAAAGTTAAAACCCTGAATGAAATAACATGAAAACATGCTTTGGAGTCCTTTTTTTCTTAAGCGCCTTGGCGGGCTTTTCTCAAAATAAATCCATTTTAAAATTATGGTACAATGAGCCAAGCGGCGCAATCTGGGAAAATGCATTACCAATTGGTAATGGAAGATTGGGCGCCATGGTTTATGGTGATGTTGAAAAGGAAACGATTCAATTAAATGAACATACCGTTTGGAGCGGTAGTCCAAACCGGAACGACAATCCCGAAGCGTCGGCTGCACTTCCTGAAATAAGGCGGCTCATTTTTGAAGGCAGGCAAAAAGAAGCGGAGCAACTGGCTAACAAAACCATTATCACTAAAAGATCCAATGGGCAGATGTTTGAACCGGTAGGGAGCCTTCACCTGACTTTTGAAGGGCATGAAAACTTCACGAATTATTATCGGGAGTTGGATATTGAAAGGGCCGTAGCTAAGACAACTTACGCACTTGCTAATGTTGTTTATACAAGAGAGGTGCTGGCTTCATTGCCTGATCGCGTTATTGTCATGCGCCTGACGGCAAGCAAGCCACAAAGCATATCGTTCACAGCATCATATTCTACCCCTCAGCCGAAAGCCGTGGTGCAAACGACACCAGCAATGGAGTTAACGATCGCGGGAACAACGATAGACCATGAAGGTGTGGAAGGCAAGGTGCGGTTCAAAGGTATCACGCGTATCAAGCCGGAAGGTGGGGCAATAACAATGAGTGATACATCATTGGTGGTACAGCATGCAGATGCTGTTACTATTTATATCTCCATTGCCTCAAACTTCAATAATTATAAGGACATCAGTGGCAATGAAAACGAAAGCGCTGCCGGTTACATGAATGCGGCCTTTTCAAATTCCTTTGAAAAAATTCTTGGTGCTCATGTGAAAGCCTACCAAAAGTATTTCAACAGCGTAAAACTTGATCTTGGTGTTAGCGACGCGGCAAACCTGCCTACCAATGAGCGCCTGAAGAATTTCAGTACAGCGAATGATCCACAGTTTGCCGCGCTTTACTTTCAATTTGGGCGTTACCTGCTGATTTCATCTTCACAGCCCGGTGGTCAGCCAGCCAACCTGCAAGGTATTTGGAACAACAAGATGAAACCACCATGGGATAGCAAATACACCATCAACATCAATGCCGAAATGAACTATTGGCCAGCGGAGAAAACGAACCTGGCCGAGTTGCATGAACCCTTCTTGCAGATGGTGAAGGAACTGTCTGTGACCGGGCAGGAAACTGCGAGGGTAATGTACGGCGCAAGGGGTTGGATGGCGCATCACAACACGGACATCTGGCGTGCCACCGGAGCGGTAGATGGAGCCTTTTGGGGAGCCTGGGCTTCTGGCGGTGGATGGACCAGTCAGCATCTTTGGGAACATTACCTATATAATGGCGACAGGGAATATTTGTCATCGGTTTATCCCGTGCTGAAAGGCGCGGCTACTTTCTATTTAGATTTTCTGGTTGAACATCCAAAGTATCACTGGTGGGTTGTTAATCCCGACATGTCGCCAGAGAATGCACCCCAGGCACACCAAGGATCTTCATTGGATGCGGGGACAACCATGACCAACCAGATTGTGTTTGATGTATTCAGTGCAGCGATAACTGCAGCGGAAACATTGAACAAAGATGCCGCTTTTGTTGACTCATTGAAGCAAATTCGAAGCCGGTTGGCGCCTATGCATATCGGGCAACATGGTCAGCTGCAGGAATGGCTGGAAGATATTGATGATCCAAATGATCACCACCGTCATATTTCACATTTATATGGCTTATACCCGTCCAACCAGATATCACCCTATCATACACCGGCTTTGTATAGCGCGGCAAAGACTACACTCCTCCATCGGGGGGATGTTTCTACCGGTTGGAGTATGGGCTGGAAGGTGAACTGGTGGGCAAAATTGCTGGATGGTAACCATGCTTACAAGTTGATTCAAAATCAACTTACGCCGGTGGGTACCAACCCGGAAGGAGGAGGTACCTACAACAACCTCTTTGATGCTCATCCGCCATTTCAGATTGACGGAAACTTTGGTTGTACATCGGGTATTGCAGAGATGCTGATGCAGAGCTCGGATGACGCGGTGAATTTGCTTCCCGCCCTTCCTGATGTTTGGCCGACGGGCAGCATCACGGGTCTGCGTGCCAGGGGTGGTTTTGAAATCGTGGATATGCAATGGAAAAATTCAAAACTGGTGAAAGTAATTGTTCAGTCAAACCTTGGTGGGAACCTGCGCTTGCGCGTTCCCAACGCCGTAAAATTGGCTGGAGCGAAACCATTGACAAAAGCCACAGGTAAAAACGGTAATCCATTTTATCATGTTGATGAAATTTTGGCACCTGTCATTTCTCCTCAGGCCAATATTATTCCCCCTGCGCTTCAGGAAACGATAGTGTATGACCTGCCCACGCAAAGCGGGAAAAGATATACCTTGATTGCTGAGTAGTGGGGATGACTTGCGAAATGCAGGCAAATAACATCATGACCCATAGCCAACAAAGAATATGAAGAAACTAATCTTTACAGCCCTGTTTCTTTTGCCCCGATTGCTTTGGGCTCAATCTGCTAAAATAAAGATTGATGTAAGCCGATCAGTTGGAGAGATCAAACCTAATTTTACTTTTCATTCCCTCCGCACTTTTTTGTGCAAATAGAAGCTGCCATGAAGGCGAAGTGACAAGGCTATTGATTTTAAAACATTAAAGAAACCAATTATGAAACGCCCCATCATTCTCATCTTAACCCTGCTTAGTTTCCAGAACCTCTGGGCCCAGGATATTGTAAAACAAGCACCTGCCGGCTTTGATGTTTTTAGATCGGATATTCCGCACGGCAAAATTGATTCAGTCATGTATCCCTCCAAAACCGTAGGCAATCAACGCAGGATGTTGATCTACACACCTCCCGGATTCTCCAGGAAAAAAAAGTACCCGGTGTTATATCTCTTGCACGGTATTGGCGGTGATGAAAAAGAATGGTTGAAGGGCGGAAAGCCTCAGATTATCCTGGATAACCTCTACAGTGAAAAGAAAATCCAACCTATGATCGTAGTACTGCCCAACGGAAGGGCTATGAAAAATGATGATGCAGGTGGAAATGCATTTGAACCTGACAAAGTGCAGGCCTTCACTACATTCGAAAAAGATTTGCTCAACGATGTAATTCCTTTTGTCGAAAAGAAATACCCTGTTTTAAAGGATCGGGAACATCGTGCCCTGGCCGGTCTTTCCATGGGAGGAGGACAATCCTTGAACTTTGGATTGGGAAACCTGGATATGTTCCCATGGATTGGTGGGTTCTCGTCTGCACCCAATACAAATACACCCGAGGTGTTGGTCCCGGATCCTGAAGCAGCAAAAGCCGGGCTGAAGCTCCTTTGGATTTCATGTGGTGACAAAGACAACCTTATTATTTTCAGCAGACGCACACATGAATACTTATTCCGAAACAATGTTCCCCACATCTATTATATTGAGTCAGGTGGTCATGATTTTAAGGTCTGGAAAAACGGCCTTTACATGTTTTCGCAATTATTGTTTAAACCAGTAGACGCAACAACCTTCCCAAAATATCATACTGAAATAGGAGAGCCTGCTTCAACGAATGTGCCCAATGCCCAGTACCCGCAGATCCTGCCGGACAACAAGGTTGTTTTTCGGGTTAAGGCCCCCGATGCACAAAAAGTGCAGATTGATCTTGGCAGAAAGTATGATATGGTAAGGGATACCAGTGGTTATTGGACGGTGACCACCGATCCTGTTGCCGTTGGGTTCCACTATTATTCCCTGCTGATTGATGGTGTTGCACTGGTTGATCCTTCCGGTCAGGCGTTTTATGGTATGGGCCGGATGGCTAGCGGGATTGATATCCCCGAGGCCGGTGTAGACTATTATTTTCCAAAGCCTGTTCCTCACGGTCAGATCAGAATTATCAATTATTACTCAGAAATAACAAAAGCATGGCGGCGTGCTTTCGTATATACGCCACCAGGCTATGACGATGAAGTAAATAAGCGGTACCCGGTACTTTACCTGCAGCATGGCGGAGGAGAAGATGAAACCGGTTGGCCGAACCAGGGCAAAGCTGATTTCATTATGGACAACCTTATTGCTGAAGGAAAAGCAAAACCGATGTTGATCGTGATGGATCGGGGTTACGCTGTTAATCCAACGAGGCGTAGAACAGAAGCCAAACCTGGAGACTTGCGGGCAGCAATGGCAAACAATGCTTTTCCTGATGTATTGGTACAGGATATTATTCCCATGATTGATAAAACCTTTCGCACGATAGCTGACCGTGAGCATCGCGCCATGGCCGGGCTCTCCATGGGTGGCTTCCAGACATTCCAGACAACCATGACGAACCTCGACAAATTTTCATATGTCGGAGGATTTAGCGGGGCCGCATTTCTTGAACCTGGCAGTGATATTACAAAAGCATTCGACGGTGTTTGGGCTGACGCAGAAGCTTTCAATAAAAAAATAAAAGTGATGTATTTAAGTATCGGCACCCTGGAACCGGAGAGAATGTACAACAGCGTAAATGGTTTTCATACTGCACTTGAAAAAGCCGGTATTAAACATATCTATTATGAGTCGCCCGGCACTTCGCATGAATGGCAAACCTGGAGAAGGTCACTTAATCAATTTGCCGGCATGATTTTCAAAGATTAAGGGCTCTCAAATGAAAAATGTTTCGGGAACAGGCCCTTAGTCCAGCTTGACCGCCCAACCTTGTTCATAAAGCCGCCGACGTTCATGCGAATCAATATCCACACTCAATGGACAATCCTTGCCACGCCTGGTGTGTTTGTGAATTCGACAGAATAAGCGCCGTGTCTTAATTCGGAATTTGCCCTGCGCATCAATATATTTGACGAAAACTGCAAAAGAAGTTCGCCTATGACCATGCTGTCCCTTTTGAAGATTTCCCTGATGATTTTCATCGCGGGGAACTTGCTGGAGATGGGTCTGAAAATAAATCTTGAAGATGCCTTAAAGGGATTACGTAATATTCGTTTCGTAGGCTATACCTTGTTGTGGGGATTTGTATTGGGTCCGGGCTTGGCCTATGCAATCACCTTGATTATCCCCCTGCAACCTCCACATGCCCTGGGGTTAATACTCTTAGGTATGGCACCCGCTGCTCCGTTTATTCCTATGTTTGTAAACAAGGCTAAAGGAGATCTAGGATTTACAGCTTCTTTTATGGTGCTGGTTTCAATTGGCACCGTAATTTTTATGCCGATAGCAGTACCGTTAATGGCTAAGGGCTTGTCAGTGAGTCACTGGACTATTGCTAAACCGCTTGTCCTTATCATATTGCTGCCCATGGCCGTTGGCATGCTTGTGCTGCGCTTGAACAAGATTCTGGCATGGAAACTTAATCCGATTGCCAAAAAAACAACAGTCGTTTTCGCCGTTATAACGGTACTGCTTTCCATTATTGTCTTTGGTGAAGGCTTGTTGGAAGTCAGGGGTACTTATGCCATTGCTTCGCTGATTATCTTCTTTGTCGTGATTACTACATTTTCATATTGGTTTAGTTTCGGTTTGCGGCACGAGCAAAAAATTATTCTCAGCATAGGGATGTCAACGCGAAATCTCGGAGCATCGGTTGCCCCACTACTGTCAATAGCAGAGCTGGATCAGCGTACGATTATTATGGTTGTAATGGCGCTCCCGCTCATGTTGATTAGTCCCTTGTTGGCAATAAAGTATTTTGGGCATCTGGCATCAAAAGTTGAATCCGGATTGAAGCATACAGCTCCCAGGGATGTCTAAGACGCCGTGATTACTTATATCGTTCTTGTATCCTTCTTGTTTTTCGTTGCCTCTCCGGGTGTTGTGAGATGGTGTGTGGGTTGCTCACGCGGCCTGCATCAGCTATGGATTGCAGCGTAATTTTCATAGGCATAGAGACAACCATTGATGATGGTGGTCCTTGATACACTTACTTCATTCGGCAGGGCAAGCGGTACTGGAGTAACCAGTTTGCACCCAAATGGGTACGTCCATATTTTCGGAAATCGGGCAGCCGCAGGGGGGGAATGGAAATAATGACTGATCACGATTTTGATTAAAAGCGCGAAGATTCATGTATATTTCACCTTCATCGAGATACCCCGGAACCTGGATGACATTCTTAAGATCCTGCCCGTTCAGGTTGGTAGCTTTGCCAATGGGGAAGGAGGCATCCAACTCAATAAAAGAGGTCCCGGAACAACAACTGGACATAACTACGGTTCCATGATAGCATTTGTTTGCAGTATCGATGGAATCACAGCATGAAATGGTTAGCCACATAAGGCTAATTGCGAATAATTTCTGTTTCATTTGGTTATTAGACAAGGAATTGCCGTGAAAAGTTGGAACTCCCGTCTATATTTTCGGAGGACGAAGTGAACCTGTTATGTGGGTCGCTATTCGTGCCCCATGAATGGCATAGGCCACATTGCTATGTTTACTCGATTTTGAACAGGATGTTTTTCCTTATAAGATGGATTATCAAACAGCAAGATATGCTGCGGAGTGTGCCCGTTGGTACGCTGCAAGTGGTGACGAAAGCTACAAAGAAAAGGCCTACAGGTCATTGAACTTTGTTACATACTGCAGCGATCCGGATGGAAAAGCTTATGAAAGTATTTTGAGTAATGGAATTTCTAACTGGTGGTCTGATTGCTATGGGGAGGGTCCTCGTATGTTTTATCGCGCGTTTGCGGCAATTCCAGCATGGAGTCCTCCGGGCGAGGATCATATTTTATATTCTGAGTCTATTCTAAAAGATGTTCGTTACAAGCAAAAGACCGTTTCATATGCTACCGAAGAAGAGACGGCCATTGATTATTTGCACCTAGGTTTCAAGCCATCATCTGTCACCTTGAATGGTAAAGAATTGGCAGAGAAGAACCCAACTGCGCTCCAGGGATACCTGTTGAAGGCAATTGGCCATGGCGACTTTAGTCTCCAGATTCATCGCCAGGAAAAAGGAAGGGTTCTTATATCAGGACAATAGTTTAATACAGACCTGTTGACTGGGAAGTGGGAAACAGAATTCAAATGTCGATTGAACTGCACCACGGTACGCGCACATTGTGTTACATGCCACTTATCATTTTCACATCTTCTTTTTCCAATGCTTCCAGGGTAGGCTGCTGAACGTAAAGTTTTCTTCCCTTCATGAAAATAGAAAAAGCTGTAATGGAACAAAGGGCCATAACGCCAGTCATTGGCAACGCCGTGTGGTTCTGTAAAATGCTCACCGTTGCAGAAGCCAGCGCACCAATACCCATCTGAATAGCACCCATTAGGGCGGAAGCACTGCCGGCATTGTGCCCAAACGCTGCCATCGTAAGGGCAGATGCATTTGGAAAAATGAATCCCTGGCAGCCCAGGTATAGAAATGCCAGTGCGATGGTGGTATACAACTCACTCCAATTAAAGAATGCGATTCCGGCAAGTGTAACACCCACAATACCTTGGACGACCAGCGCGGTCTGGACAATCTTCTCACTTGGATGCTTCCTTAACACAAGGGTATTGATCTGACTGGCACCAATAATTCCCATCGCGATGATGGCAAAGATCCATCCATATTGCTTTTCATTTACGCCAAATAATTCAATAAACACCTGAGGCGAGCCACTGATGTATGCATACAACCCGGAAGCGGCTACGGCACCTGTCAGGGCATAAATATAAAATTGCGGCTGTATGAGGATCCTGTAAAAGTTTAGGGCAATAGCCATCGGTTTTAGTGAGTGAGAGGCATCCGGCTTTTTGCTTTCGGGTAGTAAGAAATACACACCGGCAAGAATGGCAATATCCACCACAATGAGCGCAGCAAAAACATAACGCCATCCCAGGGCCGATGTGATGTAACCACCAGCTGTTGGTGCGATGATTGGAGACACCGCCACGACCAGCATCAAGGATGAAAACACCTTGGCGTTGTCTTTTACGGCAAACAAATCCCGGACAATTGCCCGTGATGTCACCATGCCTGCACAGCTGCCCAGTGCCTGCAGAAAACGAAATACGATTAACGCGTTGATCGATGCCGTAAAGGCGCAGCCGATTGAAGCAAGAAGGTAAATTACCAGTCCTACATACAACGGTTTTTTTCTTCCAAATCGTTCTAACATCGGACCGTACACCAACTGTCCGACAGAGATGCCAATAAAAAAACTCGACAGCGATAGCATTACTTGCGCTACGGTCGTATTCAGACCCTTGGCAATGGCCGGAAATGCCGGCAAGTACATATCAATAGAAAAGGGGCCGATGGCCGTGAGCAGACCCAGTATGAGGATGAGGTTAAAGTGGCTTCGCTTGTTTTCCATAAACGAGGGCAAAGGTATTGAAGTCTTTATTTATTCGAGGAACTTCACAGTTTTATTCTTTGGATCACATCTATACAAATGCGCTTGAACGTCAATCCTCTTTTTCACTGCGCAATATCTAACTGGTGGGCAGACTAGCCCTTTTGTTATCACTTTATCTTCATGTCAGGTACAAGGGGAACAACCTCGGCCAGTTCGAATGACTTGACCATATCTTTTGTGCCGTTCTTGTATTTTATGAAGTGAGCTGTTTGCAAATGTGCCTGGTACGCATCTGTGCTGGTGTATATTTCCAGGATAGTGATGTGTGCGGGATTATCTTTTTCAGCCACGGCGTATAAGGTCAGCACGCCGGGTTCGACGCGCACAGAAGTTTCGATTTCCTCTTTTAAGAAGACATTATAGCTTTCCAATTGAGCCGAATTTATTACGAGTTTTGCCAGACGCACCATTTGGGTTTTATCTTGCGCAGAGGCGTTTCCTTGCGAGAACACCATGAGCATGGATACAATGAACGGCAGCAGATGTATGCTCTTAATCTTCATTTTTCAATTCTTTAAGGGCTT
>Ga0224505_10000549_pt1 | contig 25433 bp, 23 predicted proteins | sample SF_Jan12_sed_USG_FD_169102 | JGI IMG/M metagenome (GOLD analysis project Ga0224505, IMG submission 169102) | Sediment microbial communities from San Francisco Bay, California, United States - SF_Jan12_sed_USGS_4_1 | ecosystem: Environmental > Aquatic > Marine > Sediment | place: USA: California... | reverse complement strand
ACGGAGGTTCTTTCCCTCTGGCCAGGTGGCCGGAGGCACTATCGGGACTCGGTGGGAGGTGGTGCAGTGACACCGCTCCCGTCGCACAATTGGAGGACGTCCGCTGTCATCCCGCGGCACCGGACATTAGCCAGGGGTGGCACCAACCGCGACCGCCACGCGGCGCCAGGCATCGCCCCACGGGGCGCATCGCGGCAGATGCAAGACGAGGCGACGCACGGATCGTTCCACCCACACCGCCAGCTTCAGCAGCCGCTCGCGCAAGGTGGACACCTGCGCCGTGGCGCAAACGGTCCCCTGGGCGCGCCGCCGCAAGTCTTGGAGCAGCACGTACGCCGCAGCGGTGAGCAGCACGCGAAATTGATTGGCCCAGAACCGCGAACAACTGGTCCGACCCAGCGCCAGCCCGTCATGCAACTCTTTGAGCCGGTTCTCCATGTCGCCGCGCTGACAATAGAGGGCATAGACCGTCGCAGGGGCCTCACGGAGATTGGTCACGACAAAGCGGGGATTGCAGCGAGGATCCCGCGCGGGCTGTCGGACAACCTCCGCCTTGATGATCACCCGACGTTGATGCGACCAACTCCGGGCCGCATAGCCGGTCTCCCCAAAGCCATGCTCCGTGCGGCCACTGTATTTGGACAGACCATAGGCTTCCCCTAAGCGCCGCCCCGCCCGCCGCACCAGCCGGGCATTGCCGGCCAATCCGACAACATACTCGACCCGCTGCGTCTCCAAGAAGTCCAACCAGTCGTTCCCCGCGAAACCGCCATCCACCCGGATGCGCACCACCGCTCCCGGGAACGCCCGCCGCAGGTGTCGCAGCAGGGTGCGCAGGAGCCCCCGAGCGCCGTGTTTCGCGGGACTGTTGCCGGGCCGCAGGACGATGGCCACCAGATACTGCTCGGCTTCATCATTGAACGTCAGCGTGGCCACCAGGGGCAGATAACACCAGGTGTCATAATGGCCGTTGAAGAAGGTGAACGCCTGCTGACCATGAGTAGGGGCGTCGGTCGGGTCCAGGTCGATGGTGATCCGCTGGGCCTGGCCCTTCAGGCGCTTCTGATGATGCGCGATGACGGTGGTCGCCATCGTGCGCCCCATGCGATACAGCGCCCGCGGGCTCACCGCATTCTCGAAGCGCGAGAGGGTCGGCTGCGACGCCAAGGCCGCGCCGGTGACCGGATCGCGACCCACCGCCAGTTTGTGCAGCGGATCGTCGGCCAGCCGGGCCGCATCGTTCGCGTCCTCGTACCCGCAGGCCAGGCCGAGAATGCGTTGTCGCAGCAGGTCGCGGATCGTATGTCGGATCTTGTTCGGATCCCGGCGGTCGGCCAGACAGGCCGCCAGTTGGTCGCTCAGCTTGAGTTGCCGATCCAGCGCGGTCAACAGCACCACCCCACCATCGGTGCTGGCCTGCGCCTGATCGAATCGAGCCACCACCGGTTTCAGTTTGTCATGGAATTCGAACGTCACTTGCGATATACAGTCTGTCGCCATCGTAGGTCCTCCAGGGCTGTGCGTAGAAGCGTCTCGACACCGCTCCTATAGCATAGGTTGGAACCTCGGTGGCTTTTTTTATGCCGTGAGTCGTGAATAATGCGGGCTAGCAGCTCGCTTTTGGTATGCGGAAAGAAGTCAGTCCGCTGGCGATTCATTTCTTGCTGAACTTGACCATGGGATCAAATCCATCTCTGCTGCGCCGGAACGCTTCCCTCTGTTTGTGCATGGCACCCGCAGGTATTTGTTCCAGAGGTTTCCGTTTCAGATTGTCTTTTCAGATTGTCTATTGACTTACCAATAATCGGATTGAGATTGTGGCTGTGGCCCATGGTCGACGGCGTCCAGGATATTGGTGTTCGCGATAGGCCGATTCTCGCCCTTGCATCTCCTTCTTCAGCCCCCGTACAATATCTTTTTTTAAGCCTAACCCATTGGCATTCTGGCTCTTTCCGTCGATTCACGGTCGGGTGAACGAAGGATCAAAGTTCGATGAAAATAGAGTATTCGAAGGGCAATCGAGCTTCCAAAGAGCTGATTCTCCTCAATCGCCAACAGTTTGAAGCTTCCGGTGGACGGAAGATGAAGGTCATGCTCATCTTCCCGCCTGATTGGTTTCCCTCGGAACCCTATCTGTCTCTTCCCTCGCTGACCGCCGTCCTCCGCCAGGCTGGGCATACCGTCATTCAAAAAGACATCAACTGCGAGATGTGGGACTGGTACTTCAGCGAGGACTTTCTGAAGAAGGTTCTGCGCCGGGTGCCACAGCAGCTCGATCGACTACGCAAGCTCTCGAAGAAGCGGGATCTCGATGCCAACGAGATGGATCTACAGCTTGCGCTCTGCGATGTGACTCGCCCACGGATGGAAAAGTTGATCAAGGATGCGGAAGAGGCGAAGCGCATCATAAGAAGTGAACAGTTCTATGATATCGATAAGTTAGAGTTGTCACTTCAAGTCTTTCGTGAAGTCATGTCGTTGGTTTCGCTGGTTTATTTTCCGGCGCGGATCTGCATGCCGCCAATGGAGACGAATCTATCATACAAGGTCTTCGTCTCGTCTGAGATCATGGACGCGGTGAAGGACATTCAAGTCAACATCTACCGCGATGTGTTCGACCATCTGGTGAAGCCAGCGATCGAAGCAGAGCAGCCGGACGTGATCGGCATCTCGATCGTCTTGCAGCAGCAGATGTTCTCGACGATGACGTTCTGTGCCCTCATTAAACAGCACTTTCCCCACATCCATGTCACGATCGGCGGGAATACGGTGACACGCCTACGCGATGTGCTGCCGCAGTCGCCGTTGTTTCAGTATTTCGACAGTGCCGTGGTCTATGAAGGGGAGACGGCCTTTGTACAGCTGGTGTCCGCAGTGGGGGCGAAGCGCAGTCTCGCTGAGGTGCCCAACACGATTTATAAGGATGAGACGGGGGTCCATACGTCGACAACGAGTTATGCGGAAGATTTGGCGACATTGCCGCCGCCGGACTTCGATGGGTTGCCGCTCGAGAAGTATTTCGTGCCGACGAGGATTCTGCCCTATTTGGCGACACGGGGCTGCTATTGGGGCCGCTGCGAGTTTTGTGACCATGGCGAAGGATACACAGCCGGCTATCGGTCCAAGAAGATCCAAGATGCCCTCGCGGACATCAAGTATCTCCGCGATAAATACGGGGCGACGCATTTTCATTTCACCGACGAGTCCTATCCACCGGCCTTATTTCGTAAACTCACTCGTGGGCTCATCGACAGCCAGATGGGCATCGTCTGGACGACCCATATGCGGTTCGAGAAGAGTCTGCTTGACCAACAAGTATGGCAGAAGGCGAAGGAATCCGGGTGCAAATATCTCCACTTCGGTTATGAGTCCGGCGTAGAGCGGGTGCTGCAGCTGATGGACAAGGCGACGACGGCGGAAGTCATGACGAAACATCTCAGGCTGACAGCAGAGGCGGGGATTTGGAATCACTGTATGGGCTTCTTTGGGTTTCCCGGAGAGACGAAGGAAGAGGCCTGGCAGTCGGTGCAATTTCTTGAGCAGAACAAGGACCATGTGCACTCGCTCGGGTTCGGCACGTTCGATCTCGGTCGGCACAATCCGGTGGCCAAGCATCCGGAGAAGTGGGGGGTGACGGCCTACAAGAATCCCGAGTGGGACCTGGCGCTCGATTACTACTACACGGTGAAGAACGGCATGAGTATCGAAGAGGCCGAGCGTGTGTTCGAACAATTCGAACGGAACCATCACTCGGGATGGGATCTGCGGCTCTACACGCGCGAATATATCTTTCTCTATATCTCAAGGTTTGGATTAGATAAGTTGCAAGATCTGCAGTACCAATCGGTAAAAACAGCAGGGGTAACGACGACATTAGCTGGAAAGATGTAGGGTTGGCGGTTGCGGGTTTCGAATTCCGTGTTTCGAGTTTCGGATTGGAATCAGAGCATTTGGTCAGCTCGCAAAACACAAAACTCGCAACTCGAAACGATACAAGCATAACAATGACGACATTAGTTCAGATAGACGGTCTCGCTCCGTTAGCCAAAGCTGATCGTAAGAAGTCCAAGGTCATGCTCCTGTTTCCGCCGGAGTGGGTCCCGACTGCACCCTATCTTGCCTTGCCATCACTCACGGCAGTGCTGCGAGAAGCGGGACATACGGTCATCCAGCGCGACATCAACATTGGGATGTGGGACCACTTCTTCAGCATGGAGTTCCTGATCTGGGTGAAAGCTCGGTTGGGGATGCAGCTCAAGATGCTGCAAGAGAAAGAGAAGGCCGGCGAGCTGACTGAACGGGAGCTGAATCAGCTCCCCGTGGTCGAGCAGGCCCATGAACGTGATGTCTTCGATCTCGCAGATCGAGCTGAGGATGCCAAGCAGATCGTGCGTGGCGAACGGTTCTACAACGCCGAACTGTTGGAAGGGGCGCTCAATACTTTCCGCGAGACTATGGCCTATATCTCTTCGGCCTACTATCCTGCCTCGCTCGTGTTCTATCCGATGGAAAGTAACCTCGGCTATCGCCCCGGTGTCTCGAAGGAAGTGTTTGCCTGTTTGGAGGATGAGCAGGTAAACGTCTATCGGGACCTGTGCAACCAATTGGTCCTCCCAGAAGTGGCCAAAGAACAGCCGGATGTCATCGGCATCTCCATCGGGACACAGATGCAGCTGTTGGCCGGACTCACCTTTTCCAAGCTGATCAAGGAATCGTTCCCGCAGATCCATCTCGTGGTGGGCGGCAATGTGATTACTCGACTGCATGAGGATCTCGTCCATCATGAGCGATTCTTTGCGGAGGTGTTTGACTCGGCCATTCTCTATGAGGGTGAGCATGCCCTACTGTGGCTCATTGAGGCATTGAATGGGCAGCGACCGCTCGCGTCGGTGCCCAACTTGATCTACCGTGATGCGTCAGGTCTTCACCGTAACTCCGAAGTCTATACGGAGAAGACGACCTCCTTACCTCTGCCGGACTTTGACGGGATGCCGCTGGATCGGTACTTCGTTCCTGAACTCATCATTCCGTATCTGGCGACGCGCGGATGCTACTGGGGCCGCTGCACGTTCTGCGATCACGGCCAAGGCTACTTCGATCAGTACCGCGGCATGCCGGCCCAACTTGTGATTGACCAGATCAAGGCGCTACGGGATAAGTACCAGTGCCGGCACTTCTTGTTCAGTGATGAATCGTACCCCCCGGCGTTGTTCAGAAAAGTCTCTCAGCTGTTGGTCGATCAAAATGTGGGGATCAAATGGACGACGCTCATTCGGTTTGAAGAGACGCTGCAAGATCAGGCGACATGGGATCTTGCGGCCAAGGCTGGTTGCTGCACGCTCTATTACGGGATGGAATCGGCCAACGAGCGCGTCTTAAATCTCATGGACAAGCATGCCAAGAAGGACGTGATTCAGCGAAATCTCCAGATGGCGTCGAAGGCAGGAATTTGGAACCATGTGATGGCCTTCTATGGGTTCCCAGGTGAAACGTTCGAGGAGGCGCTGGAAACCCGGCAGTTTGTTGTAGAGAATCAACCGGTCATCCATTCGCTGGAACTCTTCTACTTTGTTGCCTATCGGCATACGCCGATGGTGAGAAAACCGGAGCAATTCGGCATCACGATTCATAAACAGGAAGAATACGATCTGCCGCTCGACTACTACTACACGTTGAATGATCCCAGCACCTTGTCTTGTCTTGATGCGATGCAACTCTGTGAAGAATTCTATAAGCACGATTTTCACCCCTGGGCCGTGCGCGTCAACTCACGTGAGCATGTCTTCCTGTATATTTCAAAATACGGAACGAACCAGTTGCCGCAGATCTATGCGCAGCAGACACAACCGGTGGGATCAGCGGACGGTGTCTCCGGCTTGATTACCTGGCCGGTTGCCCAGTCGTCAGGCGATGAAGGGATGTCAAGGGTCACCAGCCACGAGGCCAGCTAGGTGATCAGGTACGGATATGTGGGGTGGGGTGAGATGAGAGTGGCTCAGCGAGTTCCACGGCCATCTGGGTCCGCGTCGTCCGGGATGAACACAGTGGAAATCAATGCGTAGGCGGCCTCGACAGTCTTGGTCATATCTTCGGCCTTCCGAAACTGTTGCATATATTGAGCGGGATTGTTCGTCAGACCGGCATAGCGCGTGGGGCTCCAGGTGTAGAGCTGCACGCGCTTCGCTCGTTCAAGGTCTTCGATCGTGAAGGGGAGGGTAAGTCCCAACACGTCTAAGGCATGAGCGATGTCTTGCTCGGTAATCGAATCCACGGACGAAGTGTGCCTAAGCAAGCAGATTCTGTCAATGAATGATCATGAGTGAGCTTACTTGGGGAAAACCGACATTTGGGTGTGATCAATGGGAGCGCAGGAGGGATGATGGCGGAACAACGGACGTTGAAGTTCTATCAAGCCGATGTCTTTACGACTCAACCGTTCGGAGGTAACCCAGTGGCGGTCTTTCCGGAGGCGGGTGGACTGACGGACGATGAGCTGCAGCAGATAGCACGGGAGATGAATCTCTCGGAAACCGTGTTTGTCCTTCCCCCGACCGATCCTTCTGCAGCAGTACGGCTGCGGATCTTTACCCCAACACAGGAGATCCCCTTTGCCGGCCATCCCGTCCTAGGCACCTTCTATGTGTTGGCGCATCTTAAGCGGATTGCTCTGCAAGAAGGTGTCACACGTCTCATGCAGGAATGTAACATCGGCGTATTTCCCATCGAAGTGCACAGTGAGCAGGGGCGAGTCGTGCGGGTCGTCATGTCTCAACCAAAACCTGAATTTCTCGATCCCATTAAAGAAGTTGATGAGGTCTATTCGATTGGTCTGGCTCTCGGCTTGCCGAAACCCGGAGTGGTCGAAACCAACTGGGAACTTCAGGTCGTGTCCACAGGCTTGCCGGTGTTGATCGTTCCGGTGCGGACTCTCACGGCTGTGCGATCGATCATCCCCGACGCATCCGCTATCACCGCAGTCTGTGAACGATTCGGCGCCAACGGCATCATGGTGTTCACGACTGTGACGGTTGAATCCTTCACTTCAGTCCATGCGCGGATGTTCGCACCTAAAATTGGGATCTTGGAGGATCCTGCGACAGGGAGTGCTGCCGGTGCCTTGGGCGCCTACCTGGTGTACCATGGAATCGTTGAGGTGGGACCCACGACAGATATTCTCGTCGAGCAAGGCTACGAGATTGACCGGCCTTCACGGATTCTTGTCCAGGTGGAGTCGGATAATGATGCCATTCAAGGGGTCAAGGTCGGGGGGCATTGCGTCATGGTGGTCGAAGGTACGCTCCGATTTTAAACCAGCGCACAGTGCACGCTTCTGCGTCCATGACTTCCGGGTCTCTCGTTTTTTAACAACCTCCTTCTCGAGAAGGCGTGTATCGTGATTCTTGAACTCCACGCTTCCCGCCGCCAGTTTTGAGCTCACCACGTATTCTGTGCTACCCTAACTCAAGGCACCTGAACGTGACCGGCGTTCATTTGTTGCAACCCTATCCACCAATTTAGGAGGAAGCTATGTCCACAGTCGTACAGATCATGACTAAACGGCCCAAATCGATCGGGCCCAAGGTATCCATCGCCAGTGCCGCCAAGACGATGCGCCAGGCACGCGTCGGATCGTTGCTCGTCAAAAAAGGAAAGCAGTTCGTTGGGATCATCACGGACACCGATATCGTTCGAAGGGCTGTCGCATTGGGAAAGCCCTTGGGCAAACTGACTGTCGAGAAAATCATGACGGCGCCGGTGTGCACGATCGAAGGAAGTGAATCCATCGATGACGCGCAGTCTATGATGGCTGATCTCGGGGTACGCCATCTTGGCGTCACCAAGAACGGTGAGATCACCGGCGTGATCTCTGTCCGTGATGTGTTGTCGTTTTACAAACGATACGCGCAGTCGAAGATTTCCACGGACATATCGTATGAGGAACCAAAAATTTCGCAGGATTGAATTTTGCGGCCAGCACTCAACTGTCAGCGTTCAGCTATGTTGCCAGGGTAGGCATAAATTTTCCCATTGGTCGGAAGCGGATTCCTGAACGCTGATGGCAGGTTACTGACTGAGCTGCTGCACCAGATGGCCGAGCTCCGGCAGGATGAGCTTTTCCATCGCCAGCCGGACGGCATTTTCACTGCCGGGGACAGAGAAGAGTACCCGTCCTTTGATGATGCCGGCGGTGGCTCGGCTCATAATGGCGGGTGATCCCATTTCTTGGAAGGTCAAAAGCCGAAAGATTTCGCCAAATCCGGGAAGCCGCTTCTCCAACATCGCATCGACGGCCTCGAATGTGCTGTCTCGCCGTGAAATACCCGTCCCGCCATTGATGATCAGAGCTTGAACTGCCTCGTTCGTCACCGCCCGCGCGATCCATAGCTGAATCTGTGCGGGATCGTCTTTGACGAGATGATATCCGACAATCGTATGCCCCTGGTCTTTCAGTAGACGCTGAATCAACTGGCCGCTGCCATCCGTATCGGCGATCCGAGTATCACTGCAGGTAATGATCATGCACCCAACGGAGCGAGGTGCATGAGCCTTATGTTCGTGAACCGTGGGTATAATCATAGAAGGTGAGCCACACTTTCACTTACTCTATAGGCTTCTTGAAACAAGCTTGATGGTATCTATTTCCATACAGCATCGGGGTTCAGTTTAGCAGGGGGCGTCCCCTTCGCCACGTGTTCATCAAGAATCGTTGCCACATCTGCTTCAGTGACCTTGGAGTACCAGGTGTTATCTGGGTACACGACAACTGTTGGCCCCTGTTCGCAAGGCCCCAGACAGCCGGTGGCACTCACCAAGACCTGTCCTGGGGGAACGGCACGCTGCATCAGGCCCATGTTGAAGGCCATGAGCAGTTGTGCGGCCCCGGCTGAGCCGCATGATGGCTTGGGATGGCCAGGAGGGCGAGAATTGGTGCAGACCAGAATATGATATTTTGGTTTTGGCATAATCTCCTCAATGTACGCTGAGCCACCAGCTGCCAACAATCAGCCGTCGACTCCCACGTATGATCTCTCTGTGGTTGATAACGGAACGCGATTCGTTTCAAAGCCCTGTGTCATCTCGGCCTATATGATTCCCATTGCTGGATGACGGTCTCGGGAAAGCTCCATTCCTTCAGCCCTTTGAGCACCCAATCAAGGTAGTGATCCTTGGGTTTGAATTTTCCGATTGGGTTGGCGGCATAGGTGGTGACTAACTCCTTTTCTCCCGTCTCAGTTGTGACTGTGACCTGCAGGTGTCGGTACGCTCCCTGCGGCACATCCTGTTCGAACTGATCCATGCTCTTCACATCTTCATCTGTCAATTCAAACACTCCACCCCAGGCCTGTTCTCCTTGTGACGGCACGACGCTGGCGAGTCCACATCGCCATTGCGCCGACCATCTGCAAAACTTGACCGTGTGATCCGGCAGGGTGGCACGGTACAGAAACCGGTGTTCCGGAGCCCGTCGCTGGAGTTGTGATGGATTGAGGAGATCACCGTACAAAAAAAACTTCATACCCTCTTCTCATGCTGCAGCTCAGCCTGGTGGAAGTGAACTGTACTTGTAACACATTGGCTTTTCATCAGACAAGCAGGCGGGATCTTGTTTCGCTCCCTGGTTGCATTGACAGAGCGTTCCACATCTTCCTAAGATGCACGGGGTGAATGACTTGCATCTTAAAATTTCCCAACATTAGAACCGCACACACATGACTAACGGCGAGACCTCTTTGCGATCGTTCGGTCCCCACGTGATCCAGTACGCCGTTGTTGCGGCCCTGCTGCTCGGCGGACTGTACTATGCGTGGATCTCGTTACCATCATCCGCTCCATCGAGAACCGCGAGAGAAGCTGAAGCGTTGGCTCTCGTACAGAACCATCCAGCCATCGGCTTTTCCTCGATCTTCGAGGCCATGAATGAGCATGTTCGTGCCATGAAGTCACGCGGGCAGGGCGTCAGACTTGGCGAATGGCGTGTCAAACAAGTCGAGGGGCAGATCTACGAGATTCGTGTCCAGCTCCGCGATCAAAGTGTCCGCGGCCAATGGTTCGAGCGGGAATTCATTTGGCATGCCCACCTTGATCTCAAGAAGGTGAATGCTGCCTCCTTGCCGGCTGACGGCGTGACCCCCAAACCACCTGATTCTGATCCACAGCCGGCTCCACCGTTCCCCCCTCCGTCATAGCCCACCCTCGAACCTGTTTTCTGCCCAATGGGCCTCCAGATTTGGACATGCATGAATAAGCATCACTGACCAGGATCGTGGATTCGAACACTCGTTAAGCCATGGAACAGAGGGGGAGGCTGGACGTGAGGGATTCTTCAGCGACAACACTTATCTTGTTTAGCAGAGTCGCTTCGGAGGAGTGTCGACACCGAGATAGTATAGATATCAATCAGCCTTTTCTCGGTTAGACCAGACTCCGCCGGCAATCAGGGCGAGTATCAGTGCCTGTGGCACAAGGCTCTGTACGGTCGGATGAATACCCAAGAACGGCAATGAGAAAAAATGAACATTCGTCACATCGAGCACGCCTGCCGCCTGGAGCGCTGTGATCCCGTTTCCGACGAAGATGACGGCCATCACCGCCAGCAAGCTTGAGGCGACGGTGAAGAATGGTCCGATCGGCAGACGGACGCTGTAGCGAAGAATCATACCGCCGGTCAGCACCAGGAGGGCCGCTGCCGTAGCGATGCCCCACAGAACCGCAGTATGTCCGATCCCCCCGGCCTGTGACCATAGCGTCTCATAAAACAGAATGACCTCAAATAACTCGCGGTACACCACCAGGAAGGAGAGACCGGCCATCGTCCAGAGCGTCCGTGTGGCCAGCGCGCTGTTGAGTTGCTCACGGACATACCGGTTCCAGGCTTGCGCATTCGAGCGACTATGTAACCACCACCCCACATAGAGCAGCATGGCTGCAGCCAGTAGAGCAGTGAGGCCTTCCGTCAACTCACGGTTCGCACCTGAAATGCTGAGCATATAGCGAGCAAGGATCCACGTGACGGCGCCGAGTGCCATCGCACCGATCCAACCAAGATGGATAAAAGGGAGGGCATCACGCCGACCGGTTCTCACGACAAAGGCGACGATGGTGGAAATAATGAGGATCGACTCCAAGCCTTCGCGTAGCAAGATCAACAGTGAACTGACGAATGCGGTATTCGGAGACAAGGTGCTGTTGGAGAGCCTTTCTGCAGCCCGATCTAGTAAGGTCGTGATTTTCGTCGCCTGCACGGTAACGGCCTCCACGCTCGAACCGTTGGCGATGGCCATGCGAAGGGCCATCATCTCACGCTCTATTTCCATACGTAGCGATGCGTCAACGTTGTTGAGCGCGGACTCTATCAGTTCGACCCCCTCCAGATAGGCGGCGATGGCGAAGCGTCGAGCTGCTTCCTGGTCCCCGTTGGCATAGGCCAACGCGGCCTCCTCGATCTTGATGCGCGAAAAGACCAAAGGCTCTTGTGCTGCTGTCTGCAATGCCTGTGGCTGCTGGGTGAGATAGGCACGCACGGCATCGAGTGACGAACCGACGGGAGCTTGCTCACCGGGGGCTGTCGTCACGAATGTGCGCAAGGTTTGAAATTCTGCTTTCCCCTGTCCTTGCCGCCAGAGTTCCTCGCCTTCCGTCACAACACTCGGACTAGTTCGCAAGCCGGCGGCAAAAAAAGCCAACGCCCAACGATCGGCTTCAGACAGATCGTTGAAGGCGCGCATGGAAGTGCCCCGTACACCAAGTGTGATCGTATTGTACAAACCATAGAGGCTGCGTTGGCGCATGCGGGGTTCATCGTGAAAGTTGCGGGGAGCCGGATCCATTCCCTTGGCCAACGGCCCATTACCCTTGCCTTCTTGGCCGTGGCAACCGGCACAGCGCTGCGCAAACAATATCTCTCCATGTCGCACATCCGGAACCTGGCGCGGCGCCACGCTGAGTTTCCAGCTTTGGATCACCTGGACGAGCAACTGATGGGCGAGGGCAGAAATCTCGCTGCCTGCCCCCTTCGCCTCGATGCGGGTCAAGAGCGCACGAGCCTGCTGCAGTAACTGGTCTTTCTCGGAGACCGCAGGTAACTGACCGAGAAGGGTGATGGCCTGGGCGGCGAAGTCCCGTTGTTCGGCGTACTCATCCTGCTTTATGACCTGGCTGTTCTCTACGGACTCGGGGTAGTCGACGCTGACATAGTCCAGCATATGGACGATGGCTTGCGCCTTCTCATCATCGGTCACGTCCGCCCAGACAGCACCTTGAGGGCTCACTGCCAAGAGTAGGACGGTCAGACAGCAGCGAACGGTATTGAAGAAGCAGAATCCCATGGACTACATCTCAGCCGAGTATTCGATGTGCTCGGAGCGCACAGGTTCACGGTCTGTCGTCACTCAGATCTTGCTGAATACTATCGATATTGGCTTGGATCCGCAGTATGAATGCCGCTGCGGTTACGGTCTAGGTCCGTCCATTGTTTGTCGGGCCATAGCCTGCTGAGCAGGAAGCACAAGCAGAATGGCACTCTACAGACTAAAGGAAAGTTGTCCGATTCTGCAAGAGCGTGTGCGCACTCACTCACGATGGCTGATTGTGCTGCTCTGCGACCCGGTTTGCTCCACATTCTCACCTCGGCTGGCACAGCAATGACGCGTGAGGCTGTTTCGGCTAGAGAATCGACAGGAATTGAAGGGGAGGGGTAGGGAGTAACAGCTCTCAGGACAGGTATTGGGGCATCCCTCAACGGATTTAACTTGATGAGGGAAACTGCAACTCTACTGGGAGCCTGATCTCGATCCGACCGTCCATGACGCGCACATCACAACGAGTCACCTGAAAGTTTGGGTTACCGACGCGTTCTCCAGACATTACGTTGAATTTCCACCCATGCCAGGGACATTCCACGTCAGTCCCGCACAATTTACCCTCCCCCAACGGGCCACCCGCATGCGGACAGGCGTTATCAATCGCATAAAACGTTCCGTCCAGGTTAAACACGGCGATCCAGACTCCTTCGACGTCCACAGTCCGTCCGGTGCCGGGGGGAATCTCAGAAACGGAAGCCACAGTGATGTAGTGATCCATGAGAACAGACCTCTCCTTATCAATGCCGGGGAGGCCGCAAGAGGCGCCTCCTTACTTGATTTCATCGTAACCTTATGGCATAGAAACAGCAGCAATGTAGCTGTGCCCATCGGACGAGCGTTTCCCGAATTCGGAAACTCGAGTGAGGATGAGGTTGCTGCATGGAAATGACCCTCCTGCTGAATTCAACGTACGAACCCCTACGGGTTGTACATTGGCAAAAAGCGATCGCGCTCCTCTGGCAAGGGAAAGTCGAAGTGCTGGAGGTGTACGATCGTGAAATCCATGGGATTTCCCTGTCGATCAAACTCCCTTCGGTCATGCGGCTGCTGAAGCTGGTGCGATTGAAGGACAGTCATCGCGCCGTCAAATTTTCTCGCATCAATATCTTTACGCGAGACGGGTACTGTTGTCAGTATTGCTACCACAAATTTCGAACGGAAGAGTTGACGTTCGATCATGTCGTCCCCATTGCCAAGGGCGGGAAAAAAACATGGGAAAATATCGTGACAGCCTGTTGGCGATGCAATAATCGGAAAAGCGGGCGCACGCCTGAAGAGGCGGGAATGCGGTTGAAAAAGAAACCGGTGAAGCCCCGTTGGAATCCCGTCATTACCATCACAATCGGCATCAGGAATACACCGGAAAGCTGGCGTGACTATCTGTATTGGAACCTGGAGCTGGATGCAGATCCAGCCGGAACCTAGCGCCCACACACCACCTTCCACCCCGTCAGTCGTGTTCGCGGTACGAAAGGTGCTCCGCAGATTTCAGACGTGGCGTCTTTATTATTCACGTATCCCTTATAGTTTTGTGCATTATAGCCATACCGTGGCAAAAAGGGGAGCCGGAGCCCACGAAGTCCCTCTTGCATGTGACCCATCTCTTCCCGGATACTAGACTTTTTGATTCTCAGAGGAGAGGGGATAATGGCTGCCAATCCTGGTTTTCCCTTGGTGCTGGATGTCAAAGGTTGGCCGGTTCTGGTGATCGGCGGTGACGAGGAGGCATCGGAAAAATCTGAGCGACTGCTTGAGTCCGGTGCGCGAGTCACGGTGATCAGTCCAACATTGAATGAACCCCTGCGCCATTTGGCGGCAGCCGGGAAAATCATCCATCGGGGACGTCATTTCCGTGAGACCGATCTGGATCATGTCATTCTCATTCTGAATACCGTTCGCGGCGACCGGGATTTTGCGCAGATGCTTGTGACAAAAGCCAGAGAAAAGCGGGTGTTGCTGTGGTCCGTCGATTGCCCGGAAGCCAGCAGCGTCATCATGCCGGCAGTAGTCGCGGCAGGGCATGTTCGTGTCGCCATTAGCTCAAGCGGTGTCGCGCCCGCTCTCTCCGGATTCATGAAAGAGGATCTGGAACGGATCCTGGACGCTGAGTTTGTCGAATTCGTCGAGTGGCTGGGACAACTGCGGGAACAGGCGAAGGCGAATGAGCCGGATGCTGAAAAGCGACGGACTCTACTTCGGGAGGCCTTGGACGGATTTCGTTTTCTTGGCAAAGTACGCTATCCGACCGTATGGTCAGAACGACGGGCAGAAACCGTGGCGAGTGCGCCTTCTGGCACACACACGGAACCACAATAAGGAGTTGCGATGGTCTTGTTGGAATTCAGCATGTCCCCTTTAGGGAAGGGGGAAAGTGTCGGGAAGTATGTCGCCCGTTCGCTGGACATCATTGATAAGAGCGGAGTCGCCTATCGACTCAACCCGATGGGGACGGTCTTGGAAGGGGAGTGGGAACAAGTCTTCTCGGTCGTACAGCAGTGTTATGAACGGATGAAGAAAGATTGCAACCGTATTTCGTGCACGATTAAAGTCGACTACCGAAAAGGGCATTCCGGTCGTCTCCAGAGTAAAGTCGCCAGTGTTGAAAAGAAACTCAAGCGCTCAGTGAGACAGTAGCCGGTCCTACTCCTAACCACTTACACGACTGATGTCATTTCTCTCCTGTCTGTGCAGGCTTTTCAGCTGATTCTCTCCCCTAATTGCCCCATCTTTTGACCGGTATTGCCCCACGGATGCAAGGGGTGTATCCTTCGTATTGCAAAGCAGAGGGGGCGTCGATATACTCGCCGAGCCATACGTGCTATTCCGGTAGGAAAATTGTGCTGATGCTCAAACCCGTGCCTCGCTTTTCGAAACTAGCCTGGAACCCAGGAAGATGGTGTGTTCGTCAACCTCATTGTTGAAGAAGTGTGGGGACCATCCACCCACCAGCCAGGTGGGTCATCGAGTCTTATATCCAGGCAACGGGTTCTAAAGACACGGCACATGCTTATGCGCCTCCACACAGGTACGCGTAAGACCGGATAACAGAGTGATTGTCCCGTAAGGGAATGGCGCCATGACAAGCAGTACACTCGACCGCATCGAACCCGCGTCCGTCCCCACCATCGAGCTGTTCCCAAAAGATCGTACCATTCTCGAACAGAGTGCCATGGTGTTTCGTCCGTTCGGCTTAGATGAACATGGACACACCATCAGAGATCTGAGTGGGGTCAGTATCAGAGCCGTCACGGTCTTTTTAGAGAAGCTCGTGACGGCTAACGAGGGACTATCTGCAGGACAAGGAGCCGTCGAAGAGTTGTGCCGCCTATTGAATGCCCGCATCAAGGATCCTGTCTATCATGTGACGCCAGAATTTCTGAAGACCCCCTGGAACAGTTACTCCTACGAATTTGCGAGCTATCTGTACGAGTTCTGCGAGCAGATATCCGGTGACCCACGTTTTGCCTTCAAAGCCGGCGCAGAAAAGATCTCTCCCATCATGCTGGCTCTGACTCGGCCTTTCTCGATCTCGCAGATCTTCACGATGTTTCCTTACTTTGGGAACAAGTTTACTTCGGGCTCTGCCGAATTCCGCGTGGTAGAGGTCACGAGCACGACTGCCGTCGTGGCGATGCGGTTTACGGATCGCACGCTTCATCAATTCGGTCCTTACCGGAGGCGCTGTGCCTGTCTGGTGTGCCAGTCCGCACAGGGCATCATGATTGCGATGGCCAGTCGAATCCATGGTCTCTCTCGAGCGGAAACGATCGATACTTCCTGCATTGGAAATGACGATGCATGGTGCCAGTGGACCATTCGATGGCAGGAAGAAGGAGGATACGGCAAGCGATTCTGGCGCAGGCCCCCTCTTGTTGAACAAGCACGACCTCTCGTACTGAACCAGGAGCCATTCTCCGGCGCGGAGCGGGCGCACGCCGACCTCTTACCGACAGCCCCTCTCCCAATTGAACCTCGAACGCATGCCCGGCAACATGTTACATGGTATCTCTGGGGGGGGCTTTTTGGTCTGGTGCTCATGGCTGGCGTCGGTATCGTCAATCCGTCGGTCAGCCTCGGTGAAGTCTTGTTAGTCGGACTGTGCCCGAACCTTATTATCGGCATTGTGGCCAATCGACGGCTGCTCCGTGAGAGCGAACGACGCGAAGCGCTGATCCAGGAGCAAATTAGCTTTGTTGAAGCGCGTCATGAAGAGTTGCGGGAAGCCTATTTGGAACAAGAGCAGATGCGCGTGGAGCTGCGACGAAAAGTGGCTCAACTCACGGCGCTTCATCGTGCAGGACTCTCCTTCGGCTCGACATTCGAGCGAGACACACTGCTCCATCAGGTCTTGGAGGCCCTGATCCATGAACTCAATTACAATAGTGCCATGGTCTCCATGTTTGATCCGGGCGAGCAGACCGTCCAGCATATTCGGCTCATTGGAGCGCCGCCGGATGTGGAAACGTTTGCCCAGTCCTGTCGGATTCCAATCAGTGATCCGGAGAGCCCAGAAGGAACAGTGGTGCTGCAAGGCCAACCACTGCTGGTGAAAGACATTGAGCTGATTCGGCATCGTCTCCACCCCCTCAATCAACGCTTGGCGGAATTGAGCCAGACAAAAGCGTTGGTTGTCGTTCCTATCAAGACGAAGGAACGTATTTGGGGAATGTTGACCGTCGATCGGTCACACAATCAGACCGTGACGGAAGACGATCTGGAACTGATGACGACGGTCGCCAGTCAAGTATCCATCGCTCTCGACAACGCATCCGCATACCAACAAATTGAAGAATGGAATGAAGGATTAGAGGTCAAAGTTAAAGAACGAACCGAAGCGCTCGAGCAGGCCGATCGTCTGCGTGCGCAGTTCCTCTCGCATGTGTCTCATGAACTGAGAACCCCGCTGACCTCCATCAAGGGATTCATTCAGAATTTATTGGATGGGCTGACCGGGCCACTGAATGAGAAACAACAGCGGTATCTTGTGAGAATGTCTGAAAATTCTGATCGTCTGGTCCGCATGATCGAAGACCTGCTTGATCGCACCAGGATCGAGACCGGACGGCTAGAGGTGCATCCGGTCGATGTGGAGCTTGAACCTTGTCTGACTGATGTGTTGGAACAATTGAGGCCTCTGGCACATGCGAAACAACAGACGTTGGAATTCTACAGCGCCGACACCAGGGTCGTCGTATGGGCGGATCGAGATCGACTGATACAGACCGTCGTTAATCTCGTACAGAACTCCATCAAGTTCACCCCTTCTGGAGGAACGGTCACCGTGATCTGTACGATGCCGAATCATCGAACGGCCACTGTGCTGGTGCGAGACACGGGACCGGGTATTCCTCCGGAATACCTTGATAAGATTTTCGATCCGTTCTTCCGCATTCAACAAGGGCACCGTACTGGACCGAAAGGATTAGGCCTCGGCTTATCCATCGTCAAAACATTGGTCGAACTCCAAGGAGGAGAGGTGACGGCGTGCAACCGTCCGGAGGGGGGGGCTGAACTGTCATTCACGATTCCGATCCACTCCCCGGCAATACCACATCGACCGGATCCGCACACGACGGAGCGACATATCCTTGTCGTCGATGATGACCCGGATATTCAGCAACTGCTTCATGATCGACTAAAGGCCGAAGGCTATCTGACGTGCTCTGCCCTCGATGGGCGGCAGGCGTTGGCGCTGCTCCAATCACGAGAGTTCGATGGGATGATCCTCGATATCGGGATCGGCCAGATCGATGGGCTGGAAGTCTTACGACGAGTGCGTATGACGAACCAACGCCTGCCGATTCTCATGATTACGGCATCGGGATCTCAAGAACTCGCCATGAAGGCCATTGCGTTAGGGGCTCAGGCGTATTTACTCAAGCCATTCGACACACACCAGCTCCAGCAAACGATGGATCGCTGGTTTCAACATGTTTGACCGTCATTGGTCGGGGAAATCGGAGTACCGGCATGCTTACAAGAAAGATCAAACGTTCCTTCATAGCCCGGCATTTCAATACATGGGCAGGAGGCCTTCTCCTCATCCTCGTCGCCACCACGTGGTGTTCTTCACCCACGTTTGCTCAGATACCTAGAATTCAAGGACAGGGTGCCCCTGCGTCTGGAATGGGGAATGCCTTTGCGGCCCAAGCCGACAACCCGTCTGCGTTGCATTACAACCCGGCGGGAATGACACAGCTTCGAGGCGTGCAAATCATGGGGGGAGCACTGTTCGTTGGTGGACCGCTCGACCACAGGAGTCCGAGTGGCCTCACGACGTCCGGAGACCACGGTAGTGGTGCTGTTGCGATACCTCCGCCCGGCCATGCCTATATCACGGCCAATCTACAGGGACTTGGTCCTGCTTGGCTTGATAAACTCACTGTAGGGGTGGGAGTGACCACTCCGTTCGGAGCAGCCACACGGTGGGCGAATACAGCTCCTTTTAGTGCGACCGCGACATTCAGTGCATTACCGTTGTTTGATATTAAGCCGACATTCGCCTATCAACTTCTGCCGAATCTTTCGATCGGGGCAGGCCTGGATATCTACACCTTTTCAGGACTATTTGGAGAGGGGCATGCCGAATTTCATCGAATCCTCCCCCCTGGGAATCGAGTGGAATTGAATGGGAAAGATACGGCACTAGGATTTAACGTCGGGGCGCTCTACACTGCCTTGCGGAATGAAGACGATCGCCCTCTTGTGAATATTGCTGTAGTGTATCGAAGTCAGGCCACACTCCATTTGGATGGAGTTCAATTGGCCAATGGCGCCAAGGTGCGAGACACCACCACCACGTTGGTACTCCCTCAAGTCATCACCGGTGGTATCGCGGTGTGGCCAATCAGAAATTGTGAACGCGAGTGGAAGCTCGAATTGAACGTAGACTATATCGGTTGGAAATCGATCAGAAACTTAGATCTTCGGCAACCAGACGGAACGGTCTTTCTTCACCAACCACAGAATTGGAAAAGCACCTACGCCGTTCTCGTCGGAACCGAATATAGGTGGCTGAATCTCGATCGATTCCCTGGGTGGGAAGTCGCGGTGCGAGGTGGATATTCAAATTTGCAAACACAAGTCCCGGACTCCACCTTCAACCCCGGAATCCCATCAGCCGATCTGCATATCATTTCCACTGGTGTGGGATGGGTTTGCAAGGGCAGTGGATCGTTCTTCGGCCTGACGACCTGCGGAAATTTGGGAGTAGGACCCGTAAAACCAAAGTCTGTGGGCCTGGACTTGTCGTATCAGGTGTCGCTCTACGAACCCAGAACGGTCTCAGGGAATATCGGACTTCGAGCGGGAGTCAATGGGTTCTACGAAAATACTGTGCATACTGGGGGAATTTCTGTTCGCGCCAGCTTTTAGTTGATTGGGCTACTCGCATAAGAGCGTAATTCTTCTCTATCTCCTACGCGCCCCCCAGTGCCATTACGCAGATCAAAGCTACGCAGCCGCGAAAACTGGTTGTCTTGCGAGGCCGCAGCGAGTGAAGAGTCGAATCATAGACTTTCTCACCCACCCATCACCTGTATGAATAGGTGTTTGCCGAAGCTGTACGGTAAGCCTCTGAGTGATGCGGGAACGCCGCGGGGGTTCTTTGTTCGTATCCGGCTGGGGCCGCAACGTGAACGGGATTCTGATAGGGATCTACGAAGGGTGGTAGATTCTCGGAACCCTTGGACTGATCGCGCACAACACTTCGTATGGGATCGTTCCGGTCCACTCGGCAATATCCTTCGCCGTAATCTTCTCCTTTCCTTGGTGCCCAATAACGACAACTTCATCGCCAACCATCACGTCAGGAATCGTGGTGACGTCTACCATCACCATGTCCATACACACGAGTCCAACGATTGGTACACGCTGCCCACGAATGAGGACCACCCCTCGATTCGAGAGTCGTCGGCTTAAGCCATCCGCATAGCCGATCGGAAGAATGGCGATGCGTGTGGATCTCCCTGCCGTGAAGGTCCCGTTATAACTGACACGGTCACCTGTTTGAACAAGACGGAGTTGCGCAATGCAGGTCTTGAGCGAGAGGACCGGCTGCAAGTCAGGCACTGGCACCGTACGTGGAAGCGTGTGGTAGCCATACAACATGAGACCGGGACGAACCATCGTATAGTGTGCTGAAGGGAATCGGATGATGCCCCCGCTATTCGACATGTGAATCAGAGAGACATCATAGCCCCCCTCACGAGCTGCTTGTAGGGTTCTGTTGAATCGGACGATCTGTGCTTCAGTCACATCCAACATATCACCATCGCTATCAGCCAGATGCGACATGAGCCCTTCTACGTGGAGAGAAGGCGGAACCTTCTTCTTCTTAATCAAGATTTCAAAATCATGCTGTGTCAACCCTAGTCGATTCATGCCGGTTTCGATTTTCAGATGAATCGGGTAGGGAACCGGTTGCGAACGAGTGGCGCGGGCCAGCACCTCGATCATGGATAGGTCGCTCACCACCGGAGTGAGCCGGTAAGCGAGCAGATCATCAACCTGTTGGGAAAAGAACGGACCAAGCACCACGATCGAGGCAGCGATTCGAGCCTGGCGCAGTGCAATCGCTTCCTCAATCGAAAAGACAGCAAGATGATCCAGGTTATGTCGAATGAGCGCTTGTGCCACTTGGATAGCGCCATGCCCATAGGCATTGGCCTTAATCACAGGCATGACGGCGCAGCAAGGAGCAAGGCACGTTCGAATCTGCGAGAGATTGTAGCTGAGAGCGGTCAGGTCAACGATCGCGAAGGTTGGGCGAAAACTGGAGGTACTCGACATGTAAGGAGGAAAGGGTCAGGAAGAAGCCACTTTACACTTCCATGATTTCCTGTTCTTTTTTCTTGATGATGTCATCGATTTTTTGCCCATATTGCTCGATGAGTTTTTGCGTCTCTTGTTCAGCCTTTCGCAATTCATCCTCGGTGAGCTTCGCATCTTTTTGAAGTTTCTTCAACTCTTCGTTCGCTTCTCTTCGGAACCCCCGGATCTGCACCTTGGCATCTTCACCATGCTTCTTGCAAATCTTCGTCAATTCTTTGCGCCGCTCTTCGGTCAATGGGGGAAGCGGAACGCGAATGATCTTGCCGTCATTGGATGGCGTCACACCCAGACCGGCATTGGCAATGCCTTTCTCAATCTCTTTGATCAGTTGAGGTTCCCAAGGTTGGATGGTGAGCAATCGAGCTTCGGGGGTCGAGACCGTGGCAATCTGTTTTAACGGCGTCATGGTGCCATAGTAATCAACACGAATCCCGTCGAGCAGCGCGACGGACGCTCGCCCGGTCCGCAGACCGGAGAGATCCTTACGCAAATGTTCGAGTGATTGATCCATACGGGAGACGAAGGCCTGGCGAACCGGGGCAGCGTTGGACATGACACACCTCGTAATGAGATCAGCGAGTACCGATCGTGACAGAGGTTCCGATCGGTTGACCCAAAGCCACTCGTTTGAAGTTACCGGGCACCTTGAGGTTGAAGACGACGAGCGGCAGTTTATTATCCATACAAAGACTGATGGCCGTCGAGTCCATCACTTTGAGATTCTGATTCAAAATAGAGAGAAAGGAAATCTGATCATACTTCTTGGCCGTGGGGTGACTGACCGGATCTGCATCGTAAATCCCATCAACTTTCGTACCCTTCATGATGACCTGTGCACTGATCTCCATAGCCCGGAGAACCGCCGCCGTATCGGTCGAGAAGTAGGGATTTCCAGTACCACCGGCAAAAATCACCACCCGGTTCTTTTCCAGGTGGCGAATGGCCCGCCGACGAATGTAGCCTTCTGCCAACTGACGCATTTCAATGGCAGATTGCACACGGGTGATGACCCCAATGCGTTCCAGGGCATTTTGAAGCGCCAAGGCATTGAGGACGGTCGCCAGCATCCCCATGTAATCAGCTGAAGCCCGCTCCATACCAGACGCACTCGCAGCGATCCCCCGAAAGATATTGCCCCCACCGATGACAATGGCCACTTGAATGTCAAGGGCCACAACCGAGGCGATCTCCGCTGCAAGAGTTTCAAGAATGGAGGGTTGGATGCCGTAACCCTGCTCACCAGCCAACATCTCCCCACTGACCTTGAGAAGGAGGCGTCGGTATTTGGCAGAGCTCATACTTCGCCTAACTGATAACGGGTGAATCGGCGAATATTCATATTCTCGCCGATCTTCGAGATCTTTTGGGCCAATAAATCCTTGACGGTAACCGCCGGATCCTTGATGAAAGCCTGTTCCATCAAACAGTTTTCCTGATAGAACTTTTCAAGCTTTCCTTCGACGATCTTAGGCCAGGCAGCGGGCGGCTTGCCCATTTCTTTCGCCTGCCCTTCGTAGATCACCTTTTCTTTCTCGGCCATCTCGGCGGGAACATCCTCGCGCTTGACGAAGGTCGGCTTTGCAGCGGCAATCTGCAGGGCCAGATCATTGACAAAAGCCTTAAACTCTTCATTGCGTGCGACGAAATCCGTTTCGCAATTCACCTCAATCAAGACGCCGATCTTTCCTCCCATGTGAATATACGAATGAATCAGACCTTGATTGGTCTCTCGTCCGGCTTTCTTCGCGGCTGCCGCCAGCCCCTTTTGCCGCAAGTAGTCAATGGCCTTCTCAACATCATTGCCATTTTCAGTCAGGGCTTTCTGACAATCAAGAATACCGGCCCCTGTTTTCTCACGAAGCTCCTTCACTAACTGACTCGATCCTGCCATGATTCGTTCTTCCTTCAGACGAGCATTAAAATAAAAGCGTTGATGGACGACTCTGCACGAGGCTTATGAGACCGTCACGCCCTCGGAACGCGCCGCCGGCTTCTTCTCTCCGCCGGAAGCAGGGGCTGTTTGAAACTCAGCCTCCTCGCGCTGGGCTTTCACATGGGCACCTTCGATGCAGGCATCGGCAATTTTTGACGTGATCAGCTTGATGGAACGAATGGCATCGTCATTCCCTGGAATGGGATAGGTAATGTCATCCGGGTCACAGTTGCTGTCAAGAATGGCAATGACCGGAATATCCAGACGCTTCGCTTCTTGGACGGCAATCTTTTCGATCCTCGTATCGAGAACAAAAACAGCGCCCGGAAGGCCACGCATATTCTTAATGCCCGACAGGTACTTTTGGAGTTTGGCGATATCCTTCTGCATGAGAAGGATTTCTTTCTTTTTGAGGCCATGCTCGCTGGGATTGAGCAAGGTCGTTTCCATTTTCTTCATCTTATCGATGCTACGGCGAATGGTCTGAAAATTGGTCAACATCCCGCCCAGCCACCGTTGATTGACGAAGTACATGTTGGCGCGTTTCGCTTCTTCTTCAAGGATTTCAGCAGCCTGCCGCTTGGTCCCTACAAAGAGGATCGACTCACCAGCTGCGACGAGATCCCTCACGAACGCATAGGCTTGTTCCATTCGTGCGAGGGTTTGTTGCAAGTCGATGATATAAATACCGCTGCGTTCACCAAAGAGAAATTTCTTCATCTTCGGGTTCCAGCGATTTGTCTGATGTCCGAAATGTACACCGGCTTCCAACAATTCCTTGATTGCTACTACCCCCATGCCTTCACCTTCCTCCAAGCTTGCAGAGCACCCGCGATACGGGCGAGGGAATCGCTTCCCTTATTCTCAAGCCACGCAGCGAACAATGCGCTGTCATTGTTATTGAATAATCGGCCGGTTCTCTTTCCGTGAACGCGACCCCTGTCAGATATCGATCGGCGACGCTACCATAGTCACAACGAGGTTTCAAGCAACAAACAGTCTGGACAGGAGGTACGCCACCACGATTTATGACGGTTCGTCACGAAACTGCGTGGCGAGAGGGGTGAACGAGCACCCGGTCTTCGTTATAGACTGCGTCGAATGACGAGAACGCGAAGGTTGAGGGACGCGGGGGACGTAAAGCGAGACATGAAAGTCACTGGGAGCAAGCCTGCATGCTGGAAGCCTGTCCTCACGGCAAGTCCACACTGTGCCGTAACCGTATTCATGAATAATTCTGGCTACGATCGGTAGCTGGCGTTGATGCGCACATAATCGTACGAAAGATCCGTGGTCCACATATGGGCACTGGCTGTCCCCAAGCCAAGATGGACCGCGATGGTAAACGCTTTTCGCTTAAAGACCTGTGCGATCTTCTGCTCAGCATCCAGCCCCATCCCAACGCCTTGTGTCACCATAGAAATATCGTCGAAGCTGACCTTTACCTTGGCAGGGTTGATGGCCACACCTGATCGTCCGATGGCCGCCATCACTCTTCCCCAATTCGCGTCTTCTCCGAAGAGAGCGGTCTTCACCAGATTGGAGGTGGCAATCGTGGCCGCAACGCGCTTCGCCGCAGAGACCGTCTTGGCTCCCTCTACCAATACCTTGACGACCTTGGTCACGCCTTCTCCATCACGACAGATCAATAAGGCCAGTGTCTGGGTTGCCTCGGTCAGGAGACGCTCAAAATCTCGATAGGCACGGCTGTGTGGTTGGATCAGCCGATTCTGTGCCAGACCGTTTGCTAAACAGAGAACCGTGTCGTTCGTACTGGTGTCCCCATCCACAGTGATGCAGTTGAAGGAATGGTCGGCTGCGGCCTTCAAGGCCTGTTGCAGCGCCGGGGGCGTGATGTCGGCATCGGTCGTCACATACGCCAGCATGGTGGCCATATCGGGATGAATCATGCCCGATCCTTTCGCCATCCCGCCGATCGTGATCATGCGACCGCCGATCCTTGCTTGGACCGAGACGGTCTTCGGCCGCAAGTCCGTGGTCAAGATAGCCTGGGCCGCTTGAGCCCCCCCTTTTACACTGAGTTGCGAAAACAAGGTGGGAATCGCCGTAGTGATGCGGTCAATCGGGAGTGCGCGTCCGATCACCCCAGTCGAGCCCACAAAGACTTGATGGAGTGGGATCGAGAGCTGCCGAGCAACCGTTTTCGCCATCGTCGTGGCTGAGACCAACCCTTGGGTTCCCGTGCAGGCATTGGCATTGCCGCTATTCACGAGGATCGCCCGCCCACAGCGGTGCCGAAGATGACGCCGATCGAGAAGGACCGGCGCGGCCGCCACTCGATTCTT
>Ga0224505_10000543_pt1 | contig 25630 bp, 18 predicted proteins | sample SF_Jan12_sed_USG_FD_169102 | JGI IMG/M metagenome (GOLD analysis project Ga0224505, IMG submission 169102) | Sediment microbial communities from San Francisco Bay, California, United States - SF_Jan12_sed_USGS_4_1 | ecosystem: Environmental > Aquatic > Marine > Sediment | place: USA: California... | reverse complement strand
GGCGCCGGATCGTCCTCGGCAAGCCGCTCGAGGCGCTCCAATGCGCGCTGGACCGCCGAACGATGCAGCTCCAGGTGCTCGGCCAGTTCCGTCAGGGTCGCTTCCGGGGTCTCGCGACGCGCATCGGCCACCAGGCGCACCGCGTAGGGCTGTTCGCTCAGCCGGCCATCCGCTTCGAGGACGTCGATGGCGTCCAGCTGGCGGCCTGCGGCGGCGACCGCGCGCTGCAGGTTCGCCGATTCGGCGTTCAGCACGCGGTTGAGCTCGCCGCGGAGGGCGCGCGAGACCTGGCGGGCCTCGAGTTCCAGGAGCGCGCCGGCTGCGCCGATCCGGCGAAGGAACGTCCCGACCGCCTCGGCGCTCTTCCAGGTCACGACGCCTCGTCCCCGGCGGATGCGCCACGAGGCGGGGCCGACCACGTCGCCCAGTCGCGCCGCCAGGATCGGCGCCTCGTCGGGCGGGACCACGAATTCGAGATGCGTGCGTCCGCCGGCAAGGCTCAGGGATCCGCGGGCGAGGAATCGCCCGCGCAGCCAAGCCGTGCGGCAGTGGTCGGGAGCCGTGTCCCAGGCGAAGCCGGCGAACGTCGGGTCGTCGGCGACATGCCTCAACCGCACGGCGAGACGGGCAACCGACGGCTCGCGCGTCGCCACGCCCATCCCGAGCCCGGCGGCCTCGGCGATCCGGTCGCACGGTCGGGCGGGATCGATGCCGGCCAGCTCGTTGCGCAGGGCGATCACAAGGTCGCGTTCGGCATCGGTCATGTCAGGCGCTCCGGATCATCACCCGGCGTCGCGCTGCCGCCTCGGTCTCATACGCTCGAATGACCGCCGCGGCGAGCTTGGCTGGGTCATGGTGATGGGCATTTGCCGAGGCGACCACATCATCCAGCACGAGGTTCGGGGGCGGCGTCATCGCCGGCGGCCAATCGAGCCGCACGGGTTCGGCCAGCCAGTCAGCCGGAGCGGTCGCATCCAGGCGGTTGTTGGCGAGCACGAGATCCACGATCCCGGGCGTCGTGTGATCCACCAGTGCATCCAGGTGCTGCGCCAGGGACATGCGGTCCGTCTCGTTCGGCTGGGTCGCCACGTTGCACACGAACAAGCGCGGCACGCGCGCCACCGCGACCGCGTCGCGGATGGCCGGGACAAGCAGGCTCGGGAGGAGGCTCGTGTACAGGCTGCCCGGCCCGAGGATGATGAGCTCGGCGTCGGCGATGGCGTCGAGGGCGTCCTGCGACGGCGTGACGTCCTCGGGCGTCACCCATACCCGCTCGATGTCCGACGTCACCATGATCCGGGACTGGCCTTCCACGACGTCGCCGTTGCGACGACGGGCATGCAGGGTGAGGGGCGTGGCCGTGACCGGAACGACCTGGCCGCGCACCGCCAGGATCCGGTTGAGCCGCCGAACGCCCTCCTCGAAGTCGCCGCCTTCGACCGCGACCATCGCCGCCAGCAGCAGGTTGCCCACCGCGTGGCCCCCGAGGGTCGTCGCATCCGGATCGTCACCGGCGGGGAACCGATACTGGAGCAGCTCGCGCATCTGCGGCTCTGCGTCAGCGAGCGCGACGATGCAGTTGCGGATGTCGCCAACAGGCGGGATGCCGAGTTCCTCGCGCAGGACGCCCGACGATCCGCCGTCGTCAGCGACCGTGACGATCGCCGTGAGGTTACTGGTGTGCTGTTTGAGTCCGCGCAGGAGGGCGGAGAGCCCGGTTCCTCCCCCGATCGCCACGATCCGAGGCCCCCGGGCGAGGTGTCGGCGTTGGTAGAGGACCTCCACGAACGGCTGATCCGTGTCCGAGCCGCGCAGGGGATCCGTGATCACACGCATCACCCGGTAGCCTCCGACGACGATGCACGCGGCCCCGACGACCCCGACCGCGAGGCCGCGCAGCGGGTACGGCAGGAACTGCAGGGTCGCGATGTCGAGCAGGGAGGCCGCGACACTTCCGGGTTCGATATCGCGGGAGAGCTGTCGCAGCAGGTGGGCGACAGCAAGCGCGACCAAGACCATCCCGACGATCACGAGCGCGAACCAGCGGTTCAGCCCGATGCTCGGCGAGAGCCACCTCCGCAGGCTGACCCCCCGGGACCGCGGGCTCACCGTCGTTCGAGCTCGCGGTGGAAGATCGCGACGGGGCCGAAGTCGCGGGTCCGCAACCACCGTGCCAGCGCTTCGCCGATGGCGATCGAGCGATGGAACCCACCGGTGCATCCGATGGCGATCGTCAGGCGCGTCTTTCCCTCCGCGACGTAGGCGGGGACAGTGATGTCGAGGAGATCCTGGGTCCGTGCCAGGAACTGCTCGGTGATGGGCTGGCCCAGCACGTACTCGGAGACCGGCTGGGTCAGGCCGGAGTGGTCACGCAGTTCCGGGATGTAGTACGGGTTCTGCATGAACCGGACGTCGAAGACCAGGTCGGCCTCGAGCGGGACCCCGTGCTTGAAGCCGAAGGTGATGATCTGGATGGCCAGCTGATCCGGTCGCGCCGTCGTGGCGAGCTGTGCGAACAGGCGCTCGCGGAGCTGGCGGAGCGACAGGTCCGAGGTGTCCACGACTGCGTCCGCCTCGGCTCGGATGGGCTCGAGCAGACGACGCTCTTCCGCGATGGAGCTGGCGATCCCGCGGCCATCCGCAAGGGGGTGGCGGTGACGAGTCTCGCTGAAGCGGCGGATGAGGACCTCGTCACCGGCCTCGAAGAACACCACCCGCGGCTGGATCCCCCGACCCTCGAGGGCACCGCGCATCGCAGCGAGAGCGAGCGGGGCGTCACCGGCCCGGATGTCGAGGACGATCGCCACCTGGGCGAACCGATCGCGATCGGACGATACGAGCTCGGCGAGTTCCGCCAGCAGCTCACCCGGGAGGTTGTCGACGACGGTGTAGCCGAGATCCTCGAACAGCTTCGCGGCGGCAGTCTTCCCGCCGCCCGAGAGGCCGGTCAGGATCAGGACCGTCTGTTCTGTGTCGTCCGGCTGCGGCTCCCCCGTCCCGGACTCCTCGTCCATGGCGGACGCCGAAGCGCGTCTGTTCACCGGCCCATGCGTCGGATGAAGAAGGCGGTCGCCTCGAACAGCAGGTACATCGTCGCACCCAGAGCCAAGGGGCTGACCAGGTCGCCTCCGGGCGTCGCGACGGCCGCGAAGATCGCGATACCGAGCACCACATAGCGCCGCGAAGCACGTAGCCGCGCGGAGGAGAGGATGCCGGCTCGCGCCAACCCGACCAGGAGGATCGGGAACTCCATCACCAGGCCGAACGCCAGGAACATGGTCGTCACGAAGTCGAAGTACGGACCCGCGGCGATGTTGGCGACGAAGACATCGTCGGTGAAGCTGAGGAGGAAGGCCGTCGCATAGGGAAGGACCAACAGGGCGAGACCGACACCCAGGGCGAAGAAGAAGAGCGCCAGTGGGAGCCACGGTCGGACGGCCCGTCGTTCCGCAGGCGTGAGCCCCGGAGCGATGAACGCCCACCCCTGATAGAGCAGCACCGGCATGGCCAGGATCACACCGATCACGATCGAGATCCGCAGCTGGATCATGAACGCGTCGCCGGGGCCGAGGACCTGGACGGTCCCGGTGGGCAGCAGCTCCACGAGGAAGTTGCGAACCGACGTGGCGAAGTAGAAGCCGACCGCCGATCCCACCACGACGGCCAGGATGGACCGGAAGAGGCGCGTCCGCAGCTCGCCGAGATGATCGACCAGCGACATCACCGACTCGTCGCCGGGAGCGGCGACCGGAGATCCCGGCTCCGGGTTCACGGGGACAGGGACGCCCGGTTCACGCAGGGCGTCGGCTTCGGCCATCGGGGTCGCCCGACCCGGGCCTAGTTCGTGCCCGGGGTCGGCTCGCTCGACGGCGTCGCCTGAGCGTGGCTCGCGGTGGTCGCGGGATCAGACGACCCGTTGGTGCTGGGCGCCGGCGCAGGGGCCTGATTCTGGGTCGTCGCCTGGTCCTGCGCGACCGACGTGCCGGTCGAGGTAGATGGCGGGATGGGCGAGGTGTCCAAGCGCACGGCGTCCTGGACATCAGACGAGGCTTTGCGGAATTCCTTGATGCTCTTGCCGAGCGCGGCCCCGACGTCAGGCAACTTGCCCGGGCCGAGGACCAGCAGCGCGATCACGAGGATGATGACGAGTTCGAGGGGTCCGGGTGTCGGCATGGTGGGAACGCTCCTGAGCGGGGTAGCCGCGAAAGCTAGCGTAGCACAGGAAGTCGCCGCGCCCAGTCCTCGGCGGCGGTCGCGATCCGTTCCATCGGGTCGCCCGGATCGCCGGATGTCGCCGCTCCGGTGACGCCCCGCGAGATGTTGACCAGCAGGCCGCCACCGGGGCGGTCGGCGACCGGGGACACCACGGCCGGCCCGTGCGCCAGGACCGGTTCGGCCGTGCCGCCCTGGGCGCCGACGCCAGGAACCAGAAAGGCGAGGGAGGGCGCGATCGAGCGGATCTTCGCGAGCTCGTCCGGGGCCGTCGCGCCGACCACGAGTCCGACCGTCTGCCCGGGACCCCAGCCCGACGCGAGCCGGGCGATACGCTCGTGAAGTCGCTCCGCTGGATGGCCCCCGGTCGTATCCGCGACCACCACCAGGTCCTGCAACTCACCGGCGCCGGGGTTCGAGGTCCGACACAGGAGGTACGCGAATCGATCGAGCCGCTCGAGCAACGGCGTCACGGCCTCGCTGCCGAGATACGGGTTGACGGTGACTGCATCCGCCCCCAGGGCGTCGAACAGGGCGACGGCCTGTCGGGCCGCCGTCGAACCGATATCGCCGCGCTTCGCGTCTGCGATCACCGGCACATCCGCCGGGATGCGGCCCCGCAGCCGCTCCAGTACGGCGATCCCGGCCGACCCGAACGCCTCGAAGAAGGCGAGATTCGGCTTGACGGCCGCGACGAACGGGAGCGCGGCTTCGAGGGCGAGGGTGGCGAACCGTTCGAGGCCAGCGAGATCCTTGGGAAATCCGTCCGGCATCGACCCAGGATCGGGGTCGAGACCCAGGCAGAGGACCGTCCCGGTGGCCGCGGATCGTGCTGCGACCCGGTCCAGATACAGGCTGGTCATCGCTCCGCGGTCACCCGGAAGGGCTGGCTGCGCTCGGCGCGGCCGACTCCGGCGCGGGCGGTGCCGGCGTGGCGGGCAGCAGGTCGGCGGGGATGAACCAGTCGGGCCCCGAGTCCGGATCGAGACCGGACACCTCCGTGAGATCGAGCGTGTCGTCGATGCTCCAGTTCGGGGGCGCCCCGGACAGCTTCGCCAATCGCAGGTCCACGGTCTGACCGGTGATGTGCAGGAACGCGATCCCATCTCCTGCGGGTGACCAGACCGGGGACCATGACGCCTGGTCATCGGTCACCCGGAAGAGTTCACGGCCGGTCTCACCATCCAGGATGACCACGTCCGAACCGAACGTCGACGTCTTGGTTGCTGCGATGTACTTGCCATCCGGCGAATACGCCGGTTGCAGATAGCCGGGTGTGGTCAGGGCCCGCGAAGTACCCCGTTCCACGTTGTAGCGCATGATCATCGGAGCGCCACGCGAACCGTCGCGGCCGTTCTGGACATAGAGCAGGAACCGGCCGTCCGGTCGCCATTCCGGATCCTGGTGGCCAAGGACGCCGGCCACTGCGACATCCGCCTTGGCGAACTTCTTCTTGGCGGGATCGAAGAACTGCAGGACGACGGTGGTGCGGTCCGGGTTCGGCGCGTCCGAGACGACGGCGATCCGAGTACCGTCCGGCGAGAGGACCGGCTGCCGGATCCAGTACGCGTACGTGTAGCTGCCCTTCTTGAATTTGCCGGTGGCGAGCCGTTCGGGCTCGCCGCTGCCGTCGGCCGGGATCCGCATCAACTGGGGGACGTCCAGGGCGTAGGTCTCCACGGCACCCTTGACCGGCCATCGTCCCTCGTCCGCGACGGTGTGCACGTAGTAGATCCACTTGCCATCCGACGACCACGACGGCTGCGTGTCGTCGCCGCCGTCCGTCAGTTGCCGGACGGCATCGTCCGTCTGGATCCAGATGTTCCCGGCCTTGGCGTAGACGATCGCGCCCTCGAATGCCGCTTCTTCGGGCACGACGACGACATTCGACGGGGCCGGCGTGCGGGTCGTGTCCGTGCCGGGTCCCGAGCCACCGCCCTGGTTGCCGCCGATCCCGAACGGGACGTCACCCTGGAGCAGGTTGAACGTCACGATCCCGATCAGCACCAGGCCCACGACCGACAGGACCGGAGCGATCCAGGAACCGATCGGCCCGACGCCGGACGAACCTCCGGCGCGCGACGGCCGGGCCCGGACCGGTTTCGTCACGACGCGGCTCCGACAGCTTGTCCGGCTCCCACTGCACTCGCACCCAGCAGCTTGGCGGCCTCCGGGTGGGCACCGCTCACGGCCGCGTCACGGATCTCGAGTTGGAGCGATTCGAACCCGCCGAAGCGCCGACTGGTCACCCTGGCAACCACGTCGATACGGTCACCCTCCTCGACCAGGGCCGCGATATCGGCGCGCCCGAAGGCGATGCCGTCCAGGATGTCGCGGTCGCGCCGAAGCGTCAGGGAGGCATGATCCTCCCCGGCGACCCGCACCCGGGTGACAGCCAGGCCGAGGACGGCGACGAGGGGCTGTGGATTGCCCGGACCGTACGGGGCGAGCGAGGCGAGATCGCGATGCAGGGCGTAGTCCACGCCAAGCGCCGGCATCGCCAGGTCGATCCGCAGCGTCGGCCGGGGATCTGGCGGAACGGCCGTCGCCGCGATCGCCCGGAATCTTTCGACGAAGACGGCCCAGCGCTCGGCCGGCAGCTCGAAACCGGCTGCGCCGGCGTGTCCGCCATGGCGACTGAACAGGTCTCCGCATGTTTCCAGGGCGGCCCCGAGATCCAGGGACCCGTCGCTCCGACACGAGGCACGGATCATGTCGCCCACCTCGGCGCCAACCACCGCCGGCCGCCCACGGTCCTCGACGAGCCGGGAGGCGACCAGCCCGACGATCCCGACGGGCCACGGTCCCCGGACGATCGAGGCGGGTCCTTCACCATCAGCGTCGACGAGGGCGCGCGCCTCCGCGATCGCGACGGCCATGAGGTCGCGGCGCGTCCGGTTGGCGACTTCCAGGGCTTCCGCATGGATGGTCGCCTCGGCTGCGTCCTCGGACAGGAGCAGGCGGGCGGCCTCCAGCGCCTCCCCTACCCGACCGGCCGCATTGAGCCGCGGTGCGAGCGCGAACGAGATCGTGTCGAGGTCGACGTCAGCAGCGGCGATCCGCGCGCGCTCCAGGAGAGCGGCGATACCAGGTCGAGGATCGCGGCGCAGTCGCTCCAACCCGAGCCGGGCGATGGCGCGGTTCTCGCCCACGATCGGCGCCACGTCCGCCACGGTCCCGATCGTGGCCAGGTCCGCCATGCCCAGGGCGAATTCCGGACCGCCCGGCTCATCAGCTAGGAGGAGCTGTGCCACCTTGAAGGCAACGCCGCTGCCCGCGAGGCGCGGGTCCGGATACGACGAGTCCGCGCGCTGCGGGTTGACGACCGCGAATGCCGGCGGCAATGCCGGTGGCACCCGATGGTGATCGGTCACGATCACGTCGATGCCGCGCTGCGTCGCGATCGCGATCTCGGGACCGGAGCTGGTCCCGCAGTCGACCGTCACGATGACCGCGGCACCCCGCTGTTCGGCGGCATCGATGGCCGCGAGCGAGAGGCCGTGACCCTCGTCGAGGCGGCTGGGAACGTACGGGTCCACGGCCAGACCGAACCGACGCAATGTCAGCGCCATGATCGCCAGGCCGTCCAGGCCATCGGCATCGAAATCGCCGAAGACCATGACACGCTCGGTGCGGTCACGGGCGAGGCGCAGACGGTCGACGAGCCGCTCGGCATCGGGTAGGAGGCGCGGATCGTGCAACCCGATGCCGGGTTCGGCGAACCACGCATCGAGCTCGACGCCGTTGGTCACTCCCCGTCGCGCGAACAGCGTGGTGATCCGCTCGGCGAGACCGCGCCGTGCCGCCGCTTCCGACAACACGGGCGACACGTCGACGGGTTCCGGAAAGGCCCAGCGATAACGCGGTTCCAGCACGGCGTCAGGATGCCACGCAGGACTGGCCTGCGCCTTTACCGGCACACGTCATCGAGTGCCGGCCTCAGGAAGCGGCGCGGCGCGGACGGGCCGCTCGCCCGGTGGCGATGTGGCCATGCCGCCGATCGTCCCACTGATGCCAGTCCACGAGGAGTGGACTCGCCACGAAGATCGATGAGTACGTCCCCGAGACGATACCGATCAGCAACGCGAGGATGAAGTCGTTGATCGCCGCACCGCCGAACAGCCACAGCGCCAGCAGCGTCAAGACGACGGTCAGGCTCGTCGTGATCGAACGACCGAACGTCTGCAAGATGGAATGGTTGACGATGTCGGCGAACGGTTCACCGAGGTGGCGGGCCTTGTTCTCGCGGATCCGGTCGAACACGACGATGGTGTCGTGGACCGAGAAACCGATCACCGTGAGCATCGCGGTCACGAACAGGGCGTCGATCTCCACGTTGAAGAACGTGCCGAGGATCGCGAACGTCCCGACGACCACGACGACATCGTGGATCAGGGCCGCCAGCGCCGTCATGCCGAACTTCCAGTCCCGGAAACGGTACGTGATCCAGGCCAGGATCCCGAGTGAACCGACCACGATGAGGATCAGGGCCTGCCCGATGAGGTCCGAGCTCACGACCGGTCCGATCGTCGTCAGACTGGCCTGCGATTCGATCGGCCCGAGTTCCGACTCCAAAGCCGTGACCATCTCGCCAAGCTTGCCGTCCGTGGGCAGCTCGGTATTGCCGACGGGGGCGACCGACGCCGAGGGCGACGGCGATGCGTCGGCGGCCGGGCTGGCCGACGCACCCGGGCTGGCCGACGCACCCGGGCTGGCCGACGCACCCGGGCTGGCCGACGCGTCGCCGGACGGGGCGGCCGATCCAGTCGGCGTCACCGACGGCAGGGCTGTGGGCGCCGGCGCGGGCTGGAGGCCGATGGGCTCCGTCTTGATCTCGATGTATCCGCTGCCGGTCTTGATCGCCGTCGCAGCCAGATCGTTGGCCGCGAATACGGCTTCGACGTCGTCCGGCGTGACGTTCGGGTCCTCGAACTTGATCTCCCAGCGGGTGCCGCCGGTGTAGTCGATCGTGAATTGGAGGCCGAGGTCGGTGAAGGGCGTCAGCAGGATGAAGACGAGCCCCGGGATGGTCAGCGCGAGGGAGACGACATAGAAGATCCGGCGCTTCCCGATGACGTCAAACATCCGCGCGCACCGGGCGGCGGCCAGATGGTCGAGTGGCTCCCATGGCCACGAATTCGTCGTCTCGCAACCCGTAGAGCGAGGCCTTGCGGGCCCATTCCTGGCGGACCATGACCCGCATGATCGATCGCGTGACGACGATCGCGCTGAACATCGAGACGAGCACGCCGATGATCAGGACCAGGGCGAACCCGCGGATCGTCGAGGATCCGAAGGCGTACAGGATCGTGGCCGTGATGAGGCTCGACACGTTGGAGTCGAGGATCGAGTTCCAGGCTCGATTGAACCCTGCCTCGACGGCAGCCGGCAGCGACTTGCCCACGCGCAGCTCTTCCTTCATGCGCTCGAAGATGAGGATGTTGGCGTCCACAGCCATACCGACCGAGAGGACGAAGCCGGCGATCCCGGCAAGGGTCAGGGTGACCGGGACGAGGCGGAAGATCGCGTAGACCACCAGGGTGTAGTAGATGAGCGCGAACGCGGCCACGACCCCGGGGAGCCGGTAGTAGAGCAGCATGAAGGTGATGACCAGGGCGATGCCGATCAGGCCGGCCAGCAGGCTCTGGTTGAGGAAGGTCTCTCCAAGGGTGGCGGAGATCTGCTCGCTGGACAGCTCCTGGATCGGGAACGGCAGCGACCCGAACTTCAGGATGGTCACCAGCTCCCTCGCCTCGTTGGCTGGGAACCCGCCGATCCCGCCTGCGCTGATCTGGACCTGACCGTTCGGGATCGCGTCGCGGATCACCGGGGCCGAGATCACCGAGCCGTCCAGGGCGATCGCGAAGTACTCACCGACATGCGACGCCGTGTAGTCGGCGAACAGGCTGGCTCCCTCCGACTTGAGGACGAAGTCGACTGCCAGGCCGCTTCCCTGCGAATCCGTGCCGACGGCGGCGGACTCGACCTGGTCACCGCTGAACAAGGGCGGGTTGGCCTCGAGGTCGAGGACCTGCCCGGTCGAGGCCGGCGTCGTCCCCAATGGGACGAAGTCGAGACGGCCGGTCTGGCCGACCAGGCGCCGCACCGCATCGACGTCCGTCACGCCCGGGAGTTCGACCACGACGCGGTCCGAGCCCTGGACGACGACCACCGGTTCGGAGACGCCTTCCTGGTTCACGCGGCGCTCGACGATGTCCTTGATGACGCCCATCGCCTCCGGCGACGGGGCCTGGCCATCCTTGGGCAGTGCCTGGTACTCGACGCGAAGCCCGCCCTCGAGATCAAGACCGAGCTTGGTCTCGACCACCCGCCACTGGCCGTCACCGGCACTCGGGTCCGGAACTTGGAACCCAGGGAAGAAGTTCACGATGAGGGCGACGACGCCGATGAGGAGGATCAGGATCGGTCCGGCTCTACGCATACCGGCGGGATGGTACACGGAACGCCACGCGTGCGCCGCGGACCGGGCGGCCGGCCGCTCCGGCCTAGGCCTCCAGCGTCGCCTTGATCCGCTCCGCCAGCGCTCGGCTGATGCCGGGGACCGCCGCGATCTGCTCCACGGGAGCATCGCGAACGCGTTTGACGGACCCGAAGACCTTCAGGAGCTCACGCTTGCGCTTGGGGCCCACGCCGGGCAAGTCGTCGAAGGCGGACCGGACGGTGCGCTTGTCCCGCAGGGACCGGTGGTAGGTGATCGCGAATCGGTGCGCTTCGTCGCGCAACCGCTGGACCAGGTAGAGGGCCGACGATGTCGCAGGGAGCACGATCGGCTCGGTGCGCGCCGGCAGGAACAGCTCCTCGCGCTCCTTCGCGAGGCCAGCCAGGGGCAGGTCGTGGAGACCCAGGGCATCGAGGACCTCCTTGGCGGCGCTGACCTGGCCCTTGCCACCGTCCACGATCACGAGGTCCGGCGTGGCCCAGCGTCGCTCCTCCTCGCTCCCCTCCTCGCCACTCCGCGTCGCCCGGAACCGGCGTCGCAGGACCTCCTGGTGGCTGGCGTAGTCGTTCGGTCCCTCGACGTCTCGGATCCGGAACCGTCGGTACTCGCCCGTTCGCGGCTTGCCGTCCTCGAACACGACCATGCTCCCCACGGACTCGCGCCCCTGGAAGTTGCTGATGTCGTAGCACTCGATGCGCATCGGCGGCCCGACGAGCCCCAGGGCGGCGCCGAGTTCGTCCAGGGCCGCCAGGGTCTTGCCGTGGTCGGCCAGCCAGCGCGCCTGTTCGCGAGCCAGGGTCTCGTCCGCGTTGCGCGTGGCCAGGTCCAGCAGGTCGCGCTTCTCTCCGCGCCGGGGGACCCGCAGTTGGACGGGGCCACCCCGGCGACCGGCCAGGAACGCCTCGAGGTCGGCCGTCGAGCCATCGCCGGATCCGTCGATGCCGGATGGCACGTAGATCGCCCGCGGGATCGACGTCGCCCGGGCGTAGTACTGCTCCAGGAAGCTCGCCAGCACCTCGTCCTCCGGGGCCTCGCGAGCAGCGTCGAGCAGATAGACGTCACGACCGATCATCTTGCCGTCACGGATGCTGAACAGGGTCACGGCGGCCTGGTTGTCGCGACGCGCCAAGCCGACCATGTCCAGCTCGGTCCGCGCGAACGCCGCCATCTTCTGGCTCTCCATGGTCCGCTCGATCGCCCGAATCTTGTCGCGCAGCGTCGCGGCGCGCTCGTAGTCCGTCCGCTCGGCGGCCCCCGCCATCTCGCGACGCAACGCGTTCACGAGCGTCTCCTGACGACCCTCGAGGAAGAGGCCCACCTGGTCGATGTCCGTCCGATAGTCGGCGCGAGAGATCGCCTCGATGCACGGCCCCTGGCAACGCTTGATGTGGTACAGCAGGCAGGGTCGCCGGAGGGCACGCTCGCCCTCCCGGATGTCGATCGCGCAGGTCCGGAACGGGAACAGCCGACGGACCATGTTCATCGACTCGTCCACGCTGGACGCGGAGGCATAGGGCCCGAAGTACCGGCTGCCGTCGTCGACGAGCTTGCGGGTGCGCTCGACGCGTGGGAAGTCATCGGCCAGGGTGATCTTGATGTACGGGTAGCTCTTGTCATCCTTGAGGCGAACGTTGAAGCGCGGTCGGAAGCGCTTGATCAGGTTCGCCTCCAGCAGCAACGCCTCGCTGACGCTGTCCGTCTCGGTCACCTCGACGTCGACGACGCGGTCGATCACGGATCGGATCCGGTGGATCTCCCCGCCGGGGGCCTGCTTCTGCCAGTAGCTCCGGACCCGCGACCGCAGACTCTGGGCCTTCCCGACGTACACCACGTCGCCCCTGGCGTCCTTCATGAGGTAGACGCCCGGTCGATCCGGGAGGCGCTTGAGCGTGGCTTCGAGTTCGGGGGTCACGCCCCCGATGCTAGGGCAACTGCCGGGGCGGCGCGCTATCTGGGCTTTGCGCCGGTCCCTTGCCACGGCGCCGCCACCAGGTCCAATGTGAAGGACCCGGCGGACAGGCCGTCGATCGACGCCTCGACCACGTGACACGCTCCCGCGAGGCCGGAGGTGTCCAGGTTCGCCGCCCAGCGCCCACCGCGGAACCGCAACGGCAGCAGGAGCGGGTTCCCACCGTCGCAGGGTGTCACAGCGACGAGGGCGGCCCCGACCGTTCGCGCCTCGCCCTCGACGTCGAGCGTGGCCTTGATCGGGATCGTCCTACCGCGGTTCGCGACGAGCGACTCCGTCCCGAGCCCGATGGGCTCCCACCACTGAACCGCAGCGGCGCCCGGCGTCGTCCCGGCGGGCGCGACGGACACGTCGACCGTCAGCGATGCCGAAGCGCTGTTGCCGCTGGCATCGGTCGCGGTGCAGGTCACGGTCGTCGTGCCGACCGGGATCCAGGAACCGTCGACCGGATCGCAGGCCACGTCGGGATCGGCATCGACGCCGTCCGTCACCACCGGCGAGGCGTACACCAGCGTCGTTCCGGTGGGATCGGCTGTCGTCACCTGCTGATCAACGCCGAGCGAGATGGCCGGGGCCGTGGTGTCGACGACCGTCACGGTGAACGATCCGGAGGTCGTCGCACTGCTGCTGTCGGTCACCGAACAGGCGACGGTCGTCGTGCCCAGCGGCAGGACCTCCCCCGCCGCCGGGCTGCAGACTGGCGACGGATCGGGGTCATCCTCGGCATCTGTGGCGGACGCCGTGAAATCAGCGATCCAGCCGCCGGTCGTGTCGCCCTCGACCGAGATGTCCTCCGGGAGCACGAGGGTGGGCGCGTCGTTCGCGACCACCTCGAGGATGAAGCTGGCCATGGTCGTGGCACGCACGGCCATCGGATCGCTGACGCCGGCCGGTCCGACCGAAGTCGTCCACGCGACCGTATAGGTGTACCCCGACCCGGGGAGGGCCGGCGCCCGCAGCGTGACGATGCTGGGGGACCCGCCATCCACCACCGGGGCCGGCCAGGGACAGCCGCTTCCGTCCGGAACCCAACCGGAGGGCACGACACCGGTCGTCCCCACCGTCGCAGATACGATCTCCCCGCCGGTGGGCACGATGCCGCCGCTGTGGGTCAACGTGACCTGCTGGCCCGGGTCGAGATGACTCTGGTCGCCACATAGGATCTGGAAGGCCACGGGGAACGTGATCTCCGACGACGGAGCCACCTGGCCGAGGTCGACCGTCGACTGCGCACCGGCGGTCACCGCATCGCCGTCGGCGCGAACGCTGTCGGCCGACGCCAGGCCGGCGACGAGCAGGGTCCCGGCGACTGCCAGGGCGAGGGCTCCACGGATCGGGCGGCGATGCATCGAAGTCCACTCCCGGCAGTGCCCGCCCGGTCGGATGGCCGACCGTTCGCTGGCAGGACCCCATCGTGCAGGGGCGCCGCCGGATGGCCAATGGCCCGATACGGGTCGGTCGTTGCCTCCTCGCGCCCCCCTTCGGTACCGGTTCGGTGCCCCGAATCACCGAACCCGGGCCGCTGGGCCCGGGTTCGGTGGCTGCGATGTCCGGCGATGGGCTACGGGAGTTCGTTCACCCGGTCGGTCCCCGGGGGCGAGATCGGGCCCTCGGAACCGAGGTAGTCGATCATGGCCTGCAGGTCTTCGCCGCCGCCGATGCGGTCGGTCTTGGGGATCTGCTTGAACGTGACGAAGTTGTCGCCACCGTCGGCGAGGAAGTTGTTGACGGTGACCATGTACGGCAGCGCCGGGTCCAGGGCCACGCCGTTGAGCTCGACGTTGCTGACCGTGATGGACGTGCACACGCCGGCGGTGATCGTCTTGCTGAGATCGTAGGTCAGCCCGTTCGAGATCCCGAGGTGCAGGAACGGCCGTCCGCCCGGCGGCTGGCACTGCTCCTCCAGCACGTCGATGATCTGCTGACCGGTCATCGGGATCGTCGAGAGCAGATTGCCGAAGGGCTGCATGTTGAAGGCTTCCGCATAGGTGACGACGCCGTCACCCTCCCCCTTGGCGGAGGATGCGTACAGGAAGTCGGCGCGGACACCGCCAGGGTTCATCAGCGCCAACTCGGCGCCGTTGTTCGTCGCCGTCGCCCACAGCTGGGCATCCGCGATCATGTTGCCGGCGTTCGACTCGGAGCCGCGATCCTCGGAACCGGTCCCCGTCTTGGCACGGGTGATATCAGCCGTGATCAGGCCGACCGGGCGGTTGCCGATCAGGTCCGCGACGGGCCGGTACTTGTCCAGGATCGCCGTCTGGGCCGGGTCCGGAGTGACTGTCTGGTCAACCACGTGGTTCGTGGCCGTGACCAGGTCGCGCCGGATGTCGTTCGTGCGGCGGTCGTACTTGAGGTTGATCTCCGAGATGATCCGGCCGAAGGACAGTGCGCTCGTGACGCGCCGCGGCTCACCGGCAGGATCCGTCATGACGCAGTTGTAGGCCTGGTGCGTGTGGCCCGTGATCATCACGTCGATCTCGGGATCGAGGCGGCTCTGGATGTCCGCGACCGGTCCGCTGATGCCGACGCAATCATCGTACGTGCCGCTCGTCTCGAGGCCTTCGTGCAGGAGGACGACGATCGCCTCCACACCCTGCCTGCGCAGCACGGGGACCAGGGCATTGGCCGTGTCGGCCTCGTCCTGGAAATCCCAGCCATCGATACCGGACTGTGCGACGAGTGCGGGGGTGCCCTCGAGGGTCATCCCGATGAACGCGATCTCGGCTCCCTGGAACTTCTTGATCCAGTACGGCGGCAGGACGGTCTCGCCGGTCGCCTCGCTCACCACGTTGGCGGCGAGCCACGGGAAGTCGGCTCCCATGTAGGGCTCATCCGGGAAGTAGCAGCCATCGTCCGGATGGCAGCCGCCGTTCTGCATGCGAAGCAGTTCGGTCACGCCCTCGTCGAACTCGTGATTGCCGACGCTGGAGACGTCCAGGCCCATGGCGTTCAGCGAATCGACCGATGGCTCGTCGTGAAAGAGGCCGGACAGGAACGGCGTGCCGCCGATCAGGTCACCAGCCGCGACGGTCAGACTGTTTCGCTGCCCCGCCCGGAGGCCGGCCAGGTGGCTGGCGAGGTACTCGCTTCCGCCGGCGGTCGTGGTCCCCACCGTGCCGGGCGTCGTGGGCTCGAGGTGGCCGTGGTAGTCGTTGAACGCCAGCAGCTGGATGTCCAGGAGCGGCCCAGCGGGATTGCCCTTGCCGACACCGTCCGGTGCCGCCCCGATCACGGGGAGGGCGACCGCGAGGGTCAGCGCGAGAGCTGGAAGTAGAGCGAGGACGCGGCGTCCCCGGCGAGCTGGCGTCATCGGCAAGATCCTCCTGACACTCCCGAGTGAGAGCGAGACGAGTGCCCATCCTAACCACCAGAAAGCACTTGGGACCGCTCAAAACGTTCACAGACCGTCGACATCCGGCCCCAAGTGCGGCTTTCCGGTGCGCTCCGTCACCACGAGTCGAACAAGTCCACGATGAGTCGGGCGGTCCAGGCTCGCACTCTGATGCCGCCCCATCCGACCGTCCGAGATCGCCTTGCCCGCCTGACTCCCGGTCAACGCGCGGCCGCGACCGCCGCCCCGGGCCCGGTCCTGTGCGTCGCGCCAGCCGGCAGCGGCAAGACGACGACGTTGGTCGCCCGCATGGCATGGCTGATCGACGGAGGCGTGGCTCCGGGAACCCTGACGGCGATCACCTTCAACAAGCATGCAGCGACGGAGCTGGGCGATCGCCTCGAGGCGGCGGTCGCGCCGCTCGGCGTCACGCCCGGGATGATCCGGGTCCGGACGTTCCATGCCCTCGGCCGCACGATCTGCGAGGAGGCCGGCGTGGACGTGACGAACCTGGTCGACCGTGAGGCCGTCCTGAGCCGGCTCTCCGCGTTCGGCCAACTCCCGGGTCCGGAAGCGCACGCCCGAATGGACGTGGCCTTTTCGCGCCTCAAGCTGGAACATGGCGTGACGGCGGACGAGGTCGCGGTCGATCCGGCCGCCGGCCCGATCGCCAAGGCATTCGTCACCTACGAGCGCGAACTGGCTCGGCGAGGCGCTCTGGACTTCGACGACCTCGTCGGACGCGCGTTGACGATCCTCGAGCGCGACCCCGACGCGCGGTCACGTTGGCGCGCCCGCTGCGCGCATCTGCTGGTCGATGAGGTCCAGGACGTCGATCGCTCGCAACTCCGGCTGGCGCTGCTGCTTGCCGCACCGGCGAACCGCATCTTCCTTGTCGGCGATGACGACCAGTCCATCTATGGGTGGCGGCTGGCGGACGTCCGCCGGGTCCTGGCGCTGGACGAGGCGCTGCCGGGTCTCCTCCGCGTGGACCTGACGGTCAACCATCGCTGCCCCGCTCCGGTCGTGGAGCGCGCGGATCGCCTGATCCGGCACAACCGCGAACGTTTCGACAAGACCATCCTCCCGCGTCCCGGGGCCGCAGGAGCACTCGTTCTGGCCCCGGATGCCGCGGATGATCCCGAACGGACCCAACGGCTGATCGCGTCCTGGCCCGTCGACGACGGTAGCCGCGCGGTCCTTGCCCGCACCAACCGCGAGCTCCGACCGGCGATCGTGGCGGCCCTCCGGCTCGGGGAACCGTTCGCGGCGCCCTCGGTGGACCTCCTTGTGAGCGACCCTGCGCTGGACGGACTCCTCGCCCGGGTCCGGGACGACACACCGGCAGACGAACCGCTGCTCGTTCGGATCGGCAGGATCCGGCGCATGGCCATGGGCGAGACGGATGACGTGCGGGAGCTTGCGGCGGCCCTCCTGGCCTGGGCCGTCCCCTACGGCGACATCGGGGAGCTGACGGCCGCCATCATCGCGACACGTCGCCGGCTCGCCGAGTTGCGCCGGGACGACGCCCGCCTGTCGCTGGTGACGGCTCATTCGACCAAGGGTGCCGAGTACGACCATGTCGCCGTCATCGGCCTGGACATCGGGCGTTTCCCGAGCGGCCGAGCGTTGAACGAGGCCGAGGACCCGGAGCGGACACTCGAAGAGGAGCGCCGGCTCGCCTACGTTGCCTGGACACGGGCGCGCCGCACACTGACGCTGAGCTTCGACCCCGCGGCCCCGTCCAGGTTCCTGTCGGAAGCCTTCAGCCCCGCCGAGCTCGGCCAGCCCGGGTAGGATGCGTCCGATGCATAGCCTGCCAAGCTTGGGCCCCCGCGGAGAGGGTTGGGTCGCGATCCAGTTCATCCTGCTCGGTTCGATCGCGGTCGCAGGCTGGTGGGGCGGGCCGGATTGGACCGGCGCCGTCGTGACCGTTTCCACGCTCGCGGGACTCCTCGGGATCGCCGCCGGAGCGGTCATGGCCTTCCTGGGGGTGCGCCATCTGGGAGACGCCCTCACGCCGCTCCCTCACCCCAGGGACCAGGCCGAACTCGTCCAGACCGGTATCTACCGCCGTGTCCGCCATCCGATCTACGGTGGCCTGATCGTCGCAGCCCTCGGCTGGGGACTACTGACCGCCTCGATCCCGGCGCTCCTCCTCACGGGCGTCCTGGCGGTCTTCTTCCGGCTCAAGTCCGCTCGCGAGGAAACCTGGTTGACGGACCAATTCCCCGCCTACGGGGCCTACCGGGAACGGACGCGGCGTTTCATCCCCTGGCTCGGTTGACCTCGCGGTTGATCTCGCGCAGCAGCCGGTCGATCGAGTCGAGGAACGGTTCCGTCAGCTCGGGCGGAAGCGCGTCCCGGATTGAATCCTTCGGGCCGTAGGCGGCACGGGCCCGGACCGCGGCGGCCCGCAACCCTGGTAGTCCCTCATCGCGAAGGCGGTCGGGCAGGGGTCTGACGAAGGCGACCCAGCGCGTCTGACCGCGGGCATCGGCCTCGACCAGCAACCGATCCGCGTGGCGTGCCGCCTCGAGCCCCAATTCGTCGATGATCGGCAGTTCATGGCGAGCCGGGCGTGCCGCGTTCGTCTCGGCGCCCTCAGTCATCGACCGGTGCAGCCGCCGCTCCATCCGCTGCGGTGCCACCCACCGCGGGCTTGACGAGCAGGAGCGGCAGGCGCTTGCGCTCCGATCCATTCACGAGGATGCGGAACGAGTAATCCCCGGGGGCGGGGAAAGTCAGGTTCCACAGGTCGATGGAGAAGGTCAGCGTCGCGTCGCGTCCGTCCTGCTGACTCCGGGCCACGAGGCTCCCGGTCGCCCCGGCAACCTCGCCCCCATCCGGGTCCAGCAGCACGAAGCGGATGTCGTGCTCGCGTTCGGTCTCGGGCGCGGTCACCTGGAGCCCGATGACGAGCGCCAGGTGCGGGTGGCGCAACGGGAACCGGCGGCCGCCGATCCTTGCGATGCCGCCCCCCAGGACGTGGAACTTCTGACCCGGGACGGTCTCGGCGGCGTCGGCGAGGAAGGCGAAGTCGATATCCGGCATGGGCCCGATGGTACGCCGAAGCGGCTCGTCAGCGTGCCTTCGACGCGGCAGTCGCCCGCTTGCGCGATGGGATCGCCATCACGGGAACCGGCAGCGCGTCTCCGTTGCGACCGGCGCGATCCGATCGTCCGGCCTCCTCGGCGAACGACACATCCGACAGCGGGACGAGCGGCTCGCCGCGCAGGACGCGGTCGAGGTACTCACCGGTCGCCGATCCGGCGATGCCGGCGACCCGCTCAGGCGTGCCCTCGGCGATGATCCGACCGCCACGATCGCCCCCTTCGGGACCGAGGTCCACGATCCAGTCCGCGGTCTTGATGACGTCGAGGTTGTGCTCGATGACGATGACCGTGTTGCCGCCGTCCACCAATCGATGCAGCACTTCGAGCAGCTTCTCGACGTCCGCGAAGTGCAGCCCGGTCGTCGGTTCGTCAAGGACGTAGAGCGTGCGCCCGGTCGCGCGGCGCGACAGCTCGGTCGACAGCTTGACGCGCTGCGCCTCGCCGCCGGACAGGGTCGTGGCCGGCTGTCCCAGGTGGACGTACCCGAGCCCGACGTCATGGAGGGTCTGAAGCTTGTTTCGCACCGTCGGCACGGCACCGAAGAAATCGAGGGCCTCCGCGATCGTCATCTCCAGGACGTCCGCGATGGATCGACCCTTGTAGTGGATCTCGAGCGCCTCGCGGTTGTAACGCTTGCCCTTGCAGATCTCGCACGGGACGTACACGTCCGGGAGAAACTGCATCTCGATCTTCAGGATGCCGTCGCCCTTGCAGTGCTCACAGCGCCCACCCTTGACGTTGAAGCTGAAACGACCGGGGCTGTAGCCGCGGACGCGCGATTCCGGGACGGCGGCGAACAACTCGCGGATCGGGGCGAACAGGCCGGTATACGTCGCCGGATTGGATCGCGGCGTTCGACCGATCGGGCTCTGATCGATCTCGATGATCTTGTCCACGTGCTCCGCGCCCAGCAGGCGATCGTGAGCGCCGACCGGTTCGCGCGATCCGTTGAGCTCGCGGGCCAGCGCGCGGTACAGCACGTCCGTCACGAGCGTGCTCTTGCCGCTTCCGCTGACCCCGGTCACCGCCACGAACGTGCCCAGCGGCACGCGCAGGTCCACCCTGTCCAGGTTGTGCTCCCGGGCACCCTTGATCTGCAGGGCCTTGCCGTTCCCCTTGCGACGACGCGGCGGGATCGGGACCTGCCGCTCGCCGCGCAGGTACGCCCCGGTGACGGAGCGCGGCTCCGCCAGCAGCTCCTCCAACGGCCCGTTGGCGATGATCTCGCCACCATGCTGGCCCGCCCCGGGTCCGATGTCCACCACCCAGTCGGCCGTGCGGATCGTCTCCTCGTCGTGCTCTACGACGAGGACCGTGTTTCCCAGATCGCGCAGGCGTGTCAGGGTGGCGATGAGCTTGGCGTTGTCCCGCTGGTGGAGGCCGATGGACGGTTCGTCCAGGATGTACAGCACGCCCATCAGAACGGTCCCGATCTGCGTCGCCAGGCGGATCCGCTGCGCCTCGCCGCCGGACAGCGTCACGCTGGTCCGATCCATCGTCAGGTAGTCCAGCCCGACGTCCACGAGGAAGCCGAGCCGGGCGATGATCTCCTTGAGCACCTGCTGGGCGATGGCCCGCTCGCGCTCGCTGAGGGTCGAGCCGAGCTCGCTCGCCCAGCGCAGCGCCTCCTTGATCGACAGGGTGGAGATGTCCCAGACATTCCGACCCCCGATCGTCACTGCCAGGATCTCCGGCCGCAGGCGCATGCCGGAACAGTCCGGGCACGGCTTGGTGACCATGAACTTCTCGATCTCGGCCTTGATGTAGTCCGATTCGGACTCACGGTGGCGCCGCTCGAGGTTCGCGATGATCCCCTCGAAATTCGCCTTGTAGGTGCTCTCACCGCGCTCGTGCCGGTACGACACGAGAACGCGCTCCTGGTCGCGCTTGGCGTACAGGAGGTAGTCGAGCGCCTCCTTCGGCAACTTCCGGACCGGAAGCGAGTAGTCCCAACCGTGGACCGCACAGACGGCTTCGATGATCTTCAGGCGCCACGACGCATCGGTCGAGAGCAGCCCTCCGACCCCGAGCGCGCCTTCACCGAGGCTCTTGGACGGATCCGGGATCAGGCGCGCCGGGTCGATCTCCAATCTCGTGCCGAGTCCGGCACAGGTGGGGCACGCGCCGTGCGGAGAGTTGAACGAGAAGCTCCGTGGCTCGAGTTCCTCGATGGTGAACCCGTCGTGCGGACAGCTGTACCTCTCGCTGTAGCGGCGTTCCTCGAACGCCGGCGGCTCGTCGTCGCGGGCCGCCGGGGCGATGAGCACCACGCCCTCGCCGAGCCGGAGGGCGGTCTCGATCGAGTCGGCCAGGCGCGAGGCGTCGGGATCCGGGATCACGTCGCCGGTGTCCGGATCGATCGGGCGGCCATCGGCCGCGCGCACGGCGCCGTCCGGCGCCTCGGCGTGGCGCACGACGTAGCGATCGACGACGACCTCGATCGAGTGCCGCCTGTACTTGTCCAGCTTGGGTGGCGCCTCGGCGATGTCGAACATCTCGCCGTCAACGCGGACGCGCACGAAGCCCTGTCGCCGGGCCGCATCGATGACCCGATCGCCCTCGGTCTTGCGGTCCTTGACCAGTGGGCCTAGGACCAGCAGCCGGGTACCCTCGGGCAGGTCCAGGACCTGGTCGACGATCTGCTGGACACTCTGTCGCTCGATGGCGTGGCCCTCCGGACAGTGCGGGATCCCGATCCTGGCGAACAGCAGGCGCAGGTGGTCGTAGATCTCGGTGACGGTCCCGACGGTGGAGCGCGGGTTGCGGCTTGCTCCCTTCTGGTCGATCGAGATCGCCGGGGACAACCCGTCGATCTGGTCGACGTCCGGCTTCTCCATCTGGCCCAGGAACTGGCGGGCGTAGGCAGACAGGCTCTCGACGTAGCGTCGCTGTCCCTCGGCATAGATCGTGTCGAACGCCAGGCTGGACTTGCCGGAGCCGGACAGGCCGGTGATGACGACGAGTCGGTCGCGGGGAAAGGCGACCGTCACGTCCTTGAGGTTGTGTTCGCGCGCACCGCGCACGACGAGCTGGTCCTGAGGCACGTGCGCAGTCTAGCGGAAGCGAGTGCTTTCGCACAGGTGTTCTATCGCGCGCGATGCATTCGTCGGTCTCCGGACCCGGCGAGGCAGATCGCGTCACGGCCCGAGGGCGCGCAGCCGATCACCTCGCGACCCGATGGACCTCCAGCATGTTCGGACCCGTCCCGGGAGCCGCCGTGGAGGCGACCAGCACGACGGCGGCCCCGGACCGTACCGCGTTCGACTCCGTCATGAGCCAAGCCATGAGCCCGAGTCGCGCGGAGGTGTCATCGGGCGGCACGCAGGTCCTCGGCACCACCCCGTGGACGAGGGCGAGACCGGCGACCACGCGCGGATCCGGCGAGTAGGCGTGGATGGGCACCGGCGGCCGGAGCGCGGAGAGCAGCCGAGCCGTCCGGCCGGATCGCGTGTAGCAGGCGATCGCTGCGACCTCCGGGTCGGCCCGGGCGAGGGCCACGGCTGCATACGAGAGCGCCCCTGCGTCGCCCGCGGCCGGTGCTGACGCACCGCCCGCGAGCATCTCCCGCCCGTGATCCTCGCACAGGCGGATGATGCGAACCGCCGCCTCCGCCGCCAGGATCGGGAACGATCCCACGGCGGTCTCGCCAGACAGCATGATGGCGTCGGCCCCGTCGAACACGGCGTTGGCGACGTCGCTGGCCTCCGCCCGTGTCGGGCGTGGCGACACGAGCATCGACTCGAGCATCTGCGTGGCCACGATGCTCGGGATGCCCCGGTCGAGGGCGCGGCGGACGAGCTGCTTCTGGATGATCGGCACTTCCTCGTAGGGCAGCTCCACGCCCATGTCCCCGCGGGCGATCATCACGGCGTCGGCCACGTCCAGGATGGCGTCGAAGTCGTCGATGGCCGAGCGGGTCTCGATCTTGGCGATGACCGGCGGGCCACCTTCGCCGAGCAGGGCCCGGAGCTGGAGGACGTCGCTGGCCGACCGCACGAACGACTGCGCCACGAAATCGGCGCCCAGATCGAGGACGCGCGGCACGTCCGACCGGTCCTTGCGGGTGAGGGCCGGCGTGGTCACGCGCTCGGACGGGATACTCACGCCCTGGCGCGACCGAACTGTGCCGCCCCGGATCACCTCTGTATGGACCACGTCCTCGACGGCTGTCACCTCGAGCTGGGCCGCGCCGTCCGCCAGCAGGATCGCGTCGCCTGGGCGCACGTCCGCAACCAGGCGAGGGTATGAAACGGTCGCGCCATGTCGGTCGCCGTGTCCGGGTGCTCCGGAGCGGAGCGCGAAGTGCTCGCCCGCCTCGAGGGTGGCCGACCCGCCGTCGAACTCGCCGAGGCGGATCTTCGGCCCGGACAGGTCTGCCAGCAGGGCAACCGGACGACCGGCGGCATCCGCGGCCCGGCGGACCCGGCCGGAACCTAGCGCTCGCGCCGCCGGCGAGCCGTGCGAGAAGTTGATACGAGCGACATCCATCCCGGCGTCGACGAGTTCGCGGGCCCGCGAGGCCGTCGCCGGACCGATGGTGCAGACGAGCTTGGTCCGGCGCAGGGAATCGACGGTCGGCTCGGCACTCACCAGACAACTCTAGCCGCGGTGGTGGACGGCATCCATCGCCGACCGGTCAGCGGTCAGCCGCGACGACGCCCCGGACGCTGACCGGTCCGCTTGCGGATGTTCGGGGTCACGGCACGATCCCAGGTCGGGCGATCCAGCCAGCGAGCCTGCCAACCGTCCTGGTCCTCGTGCTCGTCGCGGATGCCGGGCAACCAGTCCGAGGCGGTCCCCTCCCCCGCGCCGTCCACAGATTCCCCGAGCCCCGTCCCCGGTTCCTCGTCTGCCGGGAGCACCGTGACGCTCGTGACCTCCATGACCGGGCCCGTCGCGGCGGCGACGTCTGCAGCCCGGCGCCCGCGAGCGCGATCCGCCGCGCCGGTCAACCCGGCGCGGGCGCCGCCGCCCGCCTCCATCGCGGCGCGTTCCGCCGCCCGAGCGACCGTCACGGAGGCGTCCTGCTCCAGGACCCGAAGCCGTACCTGCTGGATCTCGTCCCGGAGGGCTGCGGCGCGCTCGAACTCGAGTTCCTTTGCCGCCGCGCGCATCTCGGCCTCCATCCGAACCAGGAGCGCCTCCACCTTGGCGCGGTCCGCCGGACTGAACTCGCCGGGACGCTCGGATGCATACACCACGGTCGACTCGGCGACGGCCCGCAGGCGCTCGTTCAGGTCGTGGATCCCCTTGACGATCGTCGTGGGTTCGATCCCCCTCTCGAGGTTGTAGGCCTCCTGGATCGCTCGGCGACGGTTCGTCTCGTCGATCGCCACCTGCATCGATTCCGTGACGCGATCGGCGTACATCACCACCTCGCCGCCGATGTTGCGGGCGGCCCGACCGGTCATCTGGATGAGCGACCAGGCCGACCGGAGGAAGCCCTCCTTGTCCGCGTCGAGGATGGCGACCAGGGTGACCTCGGGGAGGTCGATCCCTTCGCGCAGCAGGTTGATGCCGACGAGCACGTCGAATACGCCGAGCCGGAGGTCACGCAGGATCGCAACGCGCTCCAGCGTGTCGACCTCGCTGTGGAGGTACTGGACCTTGACGCCGAGCTCCTTGAGGTAGTCGGTCAGGTCCTCGGCCATCTTCTTCGTCAGGGTGGTCACGAGGGCCCGCTCGCCGCGCTCCACCCGGGTCCGGATCTGTTCGAGGAGATCGTCGATCTGGCCGTCCGTGGGGCGTACCGTGATCGGGGGGTCCACGATCCCGGTAGGGCGGATCAACTGCTGGGCGATGTGACCATCGCTTCGCTCCAGCTCGTACGGTCCGGGCGTGGCGCTCATATAGATCGCCTGGTGGACGGTCGCCTCGAACTCCTCGAACGTCAACGGCCGGTTGTCCAGGGCCGAAGGCAGCCGGAACCCGAAGTCGACCAGGATCTCCTTGCGGGTCCGGTCGTTCTTGTACATCCCGACCACCTGCGGGATGGTCATGTGGGACTCGTCCACGACGAGCAGCCAGTCCGGCGGGAAGTAGTCCAGCAGGGTCCACGGGCGCGAGCCCGCCTCGCGCCGCGCCAGGTGCCGGGAGTAGTTCTCGACCCCGGTGCAGTAGCCGAGCTCCCGGAGCATCTCCAGGTCGAAGGTCGTTCGCTGGCGCAGGCGCGCGGCCTCAAGGGCGCGGCCCTCGGACTCGAGCTGGCTGACCCGCTCCTCCATCTCGGCCTCGATATCCACGATCGCGTCCTTGAGCTTGTCCGCGGGTGTCACGAAGTGCGTGGCCGGGTAGACATTGGCCTCGCGCCGCTCGGTGAGCACTTCGCCGGTCAGGGGGTCGATCTCGGTGATACGTTCCACCTCGTCACCGAAGAACTCGACGCGGACGACCATCTCCTCCGACGCCGGCTGCAACTCGAGCGTGTCGCCCCGGACCCGGAAGCGCGCCCGCGCCAGCGCCTGGTCGTTACGCTGGTACTGCAGGTCGACGAGATGGCGCAGCACCGCGTCACGGCGGTATCTCCCCCCGACCCGCAA
>Ga0224505_10000542_pt1 | contig 25640 bp, 19 predicted proteins | sample SF_Jan12_sed_USG_FD_169102 | JGI IMG/M metagenome (GOLD analysis project Ga0224505, IMG submission 169102) | Sediment microbial communities from San Francisco Bay, California, United States - SF_Jan12_sed_USGS_4_1 | ecosystem: Environmental > Aquatic > Marine > Sediment | place: USA: California... | reverse complement strand
TGTGTTTTGAGGATAAACCCTATTTTAAAGCAAGAATCAATTTCCATGTACCGGCATAAATGATAAATGCCAATGCATTACCACGCATTGGCATCTACCACTCTTTTGTATGTTTATTATGCTTTTTCTGTTGGTTCAGCCGATGGCGCTTCATTTGCTGGGGCTTCGCTTTTCGGCGTTTCAGTTTCGCTTGCAATAGGTGCTTCTTCGGCCACAATTGGTGCTTCACTTTCAGCTACGGGTTCTGCAACCTCCTCAACCGGAGGCTGGGCGGCAAGCTCAGCTTTCTTGCGAATTGCCTCTGCACGCGCTTCCTTAATCTTAGTCTCCGCAGCTTTCCGTTCCTTGGCGGTAGCATCCTTGGATTGAGATGCTTTGTCGCGTTTCGCTTCGATTTTAGCTTCCTTGGCTTTAAGCCACTCGTCTAATTTGGCATCGGCTTGTTCTTGGGTCAGTGCTCCTTTAATAACACCAATCTGCAAATGCTTCTTCATCATGACACCCCGGTACGAAAGCATAGCTTTTACCGTATCCGATGGCTGGGCACCATTCATTAGCCATTTGAATGCTTTTTCATCATTCAGGACAATGGATGCCGGTACAGTGAGAGGATTATAGGTCCCGATTTTTTCAATAAAACGCCCATCACGTGGAGCTCTGGCGTCGGCTACGACTACATCGTACAATGCCAGCTTTTTGCGGCCTCTGCGGGCCAATCTGATTTTAACCATTGTTGTTTTAGTTTAAAATGCTGTGGAACTCGTCCGTTTTTTTTAAAGACCGCAAAGTTATGGGAATTTTCCGGTTTGGCAATCACTACCCTTAGGAGTAGCAAATATTGAATAAGAGACTAAAATATTCGTTTAAGCGAGTATCCGATTTTTATATCTTGAACCACTTCCCTACATTTGTTTGCTTTCAATATACATCATGGACAATTATTCTTACATCTCCAATGCTGATGTTGGTTATCTGGACCAGCTCTATCTGGATTATAAAAAAGACCCATCATTAGTTGATGCTTCATGGCAGAAGTTTTTTGAGGGCTATGATTTCTCTGCTCAGCGATATGGTGAAAATGGCCACAGTGCCCTTGTTGATGATTCTCTACTGCAAAAAGAAACTCGCGCCAGGACCCTGATCTTCGTCTATCGCTCTTTTGGCCATTTGAAATCCAAGACAAATCCTGTTCGGGAGAGAAGGAACCATAATGTGAACTTCGATCACAAAAGCGTCGGACTTACGGATGCCGATTTGGATGTAGAGTTTGAAGTTGGTGCTGAAATTGGAATGGGTCGTGCCAGTTTGCGGAAGATAATAGAAAAGTTGCAGGCCGTCTACCTTGGTCCCATCGGCTATGAATACAATTTTATTCGAAATGATGTTGTCCGTCAGTGGTTTTTTAATAAGTGTGAACAGGAATACTTTACATACAATCCTAGCATTGAAGAAAAAAAAGGAATTCTCACCAAGCTTAATGAGGCTGTAGTTTTTGAGAACTTCTTGCATACGAAGTTTTTGGGACAAAAGCGTTTTTCATTGGAAGGTGGGGAGAATACCATACCAGCACTTCAAACCATTGTCAATAAGGCTGCAGAACTTGACGTAAAGGAAGTCGTTATAGGAATGGCTCACCGGGGGAGACTAAATGTCCTCTCCAACATCCTTGGAAAAACATATGAGCAAATTTTTACAGAGTTTGAAGGAAACGTAAGCCCTGAGCAAACTATGGGGGATGGCGATGTGAAATATCATTTAGGCTATTCAAGTCATATCAACACGCCTTCCGGAAAAGAAGTATACCTGAAACTAACGCCAAATCCTTCACACCTGGAGGCGGTAGATCCACTGGTGATCGGGTACACACGTGGTCAGATTGATGACGAATATAATGGGGATCTAACGAAAGCCATGGCCATACTCATCCATGGAGATGCCGCTGTTGCCGGACAAGGAATCTTATATGAATTGTTGCAAATGTCAGGATTGCCAGGCTACACAACCGGGGGTACGATTCATTTTGTAATCAACAATCAGGTAGGTTTTACCACAGACTATGACGACGCGCGAACAAGTATTTACTGCACGGACCTGGCCAAGATTGTAGACGCACCAGTATTGCATGTAAATGGTGATGATGCCGAAGCGGTAAGCTTTGCCTCCAAGTTAGCGGTAGAATATCGCCAGAAATTCGGGCAGGATATCTTTATCGATTTGTTGTGCTACCGCAGACACGGCCACAATGAAAGTGATGAGCCAAAATTCACGCAGCCAAAACTTTACAACATTATTGCGAAGCATGAAAACCCTCGAGAAATATATGTGAAGAAACTCGTGGAACGCGGTGATGTCGATGCAGCGTTGGCTGGCGAAATGGATAAGAATTTTAGGAATCAATTGCAGGACCGGCTCAATGAAGTAAAACAAAAACCACTTCCGTACAAGCCACAAAAAATGGAAGAGGAGTGGGAACAAATGCGATGGGCTACGCCGACTGACTTCCATAAATCGCCCGAAACAAGTATAGAGGAGAGCGTCATAGAAAAGGTTGGTAAAGCACTAACTACTATTCCGAATGGATTCAAGCCGCTTAAGCAGATTGAAAAACTTCTGAAAGATAGAACTACAGCTTTTTTTGAAAATAAAGTGTTGGGGTGGGCCGAAGCAGAGTTGCTGGCCTATGGGTCTTTGTTGCTCGACAAGACGCCTGTACGCATGTCAGGTCAGGATGTAAGAAGAGGTACATTCTCTCATCGTCATGCCTATTTCTTCGATGCGAATACCAATGAACCCTATTGTGGTTTGAATATGATTGACAACAGCCAACCAAAATTCAATATATATAACTCACTTCTTTCCGAATTTGGAGTCTTGGGATTTGAATACGGCTATGCAATGTCATCTCCGCGTGCCCTAGTTTTGTGGGAAGCGCAGTTTGGTGATTTCGTTAACGGAGCACAGGTTATTATTGATCAGTTTATATCCAGCGCTGAATCAAAATGGCAGCTCATGAACGGGTTGGTCATGTTGCTCCCGCATGGGTACGAAGGTCAGGGGCCTGAGCATTCGAGCTGCCGTCCGGAAAGATTCCTGCAACTTTCTGCTGAGTATAATATGATTGTGGCAAATCCCACAACACCGGCTAACTTTTTTCATTTGTTGAGGAGGCAGGTAGCGTGGCCGTTCCGGAAGCCTTGCATTGTCTTTTCGCCAAAATCGCTGCTGAGACACCCTGCTGTTTTGTCCCCAATAAAGGATTTTACCGCGGGTTCTTTCTCAGAGGTTATAGATGATCCGACCGTTTCCGCTAAGCAAGTAAAACGTGTCATACTGTGCTCCGGTAAGATATACTACGATCTGGCTGAGGTACAACATAAGAAAAAGGTAAAGGATATAGCCATTGTTCGAATGGAACAATTGCATCCATTCCCGGAGGAACAACTCAAAAATGTTCTGAAGAAGTATAAAGATCCTCAACTTGTCTGGGTGCAGGAAGAACCCTCCAATATGGGATGCTTGTCTTTTATTCTTCGAATGATGCCAACATATAACCTAGAAGTTGTCTCCCGAAAAGCAAGTGCTTCCCCGGCGACGGGCTACTCAAAAATTCATAAGCTTGAGCAGGAAAAGATCGTTAACAAAGCTTTGAATTTAAAATGATTTGAAAAAAACCGAATATTGAATCTACCACACCAGCAGCGTTCTATCATAAAATACTAATCAAACAACTGAATGGCTATTCAAATTAATGTGCCCACCGTGGGCGAGTCAATAACAGAAGTAACTGTAGCCAACTGGCTCAAAAAAGACGGTGATCTGGTTAAGCTTGACGAGGTTATTGCAGAACTGGAATCGGATAAAGCAACTTTCGAACTCACGGCACCAAGCGAAGGGGTGCTGAGAATAATCAAACAGCAAGGCGCTACTGTTCCCATCGGAGAATTGCTTTGTGAGATTGAGCCTTCAGTAGAGGAAGATAAACACCGCGCATCAGTGCCAAATTCAAAAGCAACGGCTTCAACAGCATCAGCGAAATCAACTGGCGGAATAAAGGAAATGAGAGTCCCGGCCGTTGGTGAGTCGATCACAGAAGTAACTATTTCAGCATGGCTGAAGAAGGATGGGGATACTGTCAGGCTCGATGAAATTATTGCTGAAGTTGAATCGGATAAGGCTACATTCGAATTACCCGCTGAGGCAACAGGTATACTCCGGATTGTCGCAAAGGAATCCGAAACATTGCCCATTGGCGGACTGATTTGTAAGATTGAGATTACAGATGCGCCTGCGGTGGCTTCGTCGCCTGCGCCGGCAGCTGTACAGGATGCAGTCTCCAATAGCGCTAGGGATGCTTCCTATGCTGCGGGCCATCCATCACCAGCCGCCGCCAAAATACTGGCCGAAAAAGGGGTTTCAGCAAGCCAGGTTAAAGGCACCGGCGTGGATGGAAGGATAACAAAAGAGGATGCACAAAAAGCGCAACCTTCATCGCCGATGAAACCTGTGGAAGCCAAAACATTAGTTTCATCCGCTCATGGCCCTGAAGGTGGCCGACAGGTAAGAAATGAAAAGATGACCTCACTCAGGAGGACCATTGCAAAGAGATTGGTGGCCGTTAAAAATGAAACGGCCATGCTTACTACATTCAATGAAGTTGACATGAAACCTGTTATGGACCTTCGCTCAAGATACAAGGAGCAATTCAAGGAAAAATATGGAGTTGGTTTAGGGTTCATGTCGTTTTTCACGAAAGCCGTTTGCGCAGCACTTCAGGAATTCCCTGCAGTAAATGCCTCGGTAAATGGGGATGAAATTATTTATCATGATTACTGCGATATTTCCATTGCCGTTTCTACCCCTCGTGGTTTGGTCGTTCCGGTTATCCGAAATGCTGAGTCACTTTCATTCAACCAAATCGAAAGTGAAGTAGTGCGGCTGGCTACAAAAGGAAGAGAGGGTAAATTGTCGATTGAAGAAATGACGGGAGGAACATTTTCCATTACAAATGGCGGTGTATTTGGATCAATGCTGTCAACGCCTATACTGAATCCGCCCCAATCTGCCATTTTGGGGATGCATAATATTGTGGAACGGCCTATTGCCAGGAAAGGTGAAGTCATGGTAAGACCTATTATGTATCTGGCGCTTTCATATGATCACCGCATCGTGGATGGGCGGGAGTCTGTAAGCTTCCTTGTTCGCGTTAAGGAAATGCTGGAAGACCCGGGAAGACTAATTCTGGGGATATAAATTCGCGATTGAACATAGAACAGTTTCCAACATAATCATTCTGTCAAATAAATAATCATGCAATACAACGTCATAGTTATAGGTTCTGGACCTGGTGGATATGTGGCGGCGATCCGCTGCGCACAACTTGGGTTTAAAACGGCAATCATTGAAAAGTACAATACCCTTGGGGGTACGTGCTTGAATGTTGGCTGTATACCCTCCAAAGCGTTGCTTGACTCTTCGGAACATTTTGTAAATGCGAAAAATCATTTCAAAGAGCATGGAATAGATATTCCTTCACCAAAAGTGAACTTCACACAAATGATCAAAAGAAAAGAGGGGGTAGTGAAATCAAACGTTGATGGTATTGCCTACCTGATGAAAAAGAATAAGATCGAAGTTTATCAGGGAGTTGGTGCTTTTGTGGATAATAAAACGATCAAGGTTACGGCGACTGACGGTAAGGTAACCACCATCACGACAGACAAAATAATCATCGCCACCGGATCAAAACCAACGCCGCTTCCATTCGCACCGTTTGACAAGAAAAGGATTATCTCAAGTACAGAATCCCTGGCGTTAAAGGAAGTCCCAAAGCGTTTGATTGTTGTCGGTGGCGGTGTAATCGGAATGGAACTCGGCTCCGTGTATGCCAGGCTTGGCTCCAAAGTGATCGTGGTAGAGTTTCTGGAAAGTCTTATCCCTACAATGGATGGGACCATGGGGAAGGAATTGCTCAAGGCAACGAAGAAACTGGATATGGAATTCTATCTTGGCCACAAGGTGACTTCGCTGAAAAATAACGGCAGGGAAGTAATCCTCAAAGCTGAGGGCAAGGATGGAAAGACTCTTGAGTTGAAAGGGGATTACTGCCTGGTAAGCATTGGTCGCAGGCCTTATACGGATGGTCTTGCGCTTGATAAAGTTGGCATAGAAACGGTGAAAGGACAAATTCCTGTGGATGATCATCTTAAGACAAAAGCAGATAACATTTATGCAATAGGTGATGTGGTACGCGGTCCTATGCTGGCGCACAAAGCCGAAGAAGAGGGCGTATATGTGGCAGAACAAATGGATGGCCAAAAACCGCATATCAACTACCTTCTTATTCCGGGCGTAGTGTATACCTGGCCGGAGGTGGCTAGCGTTGGTTACACAGAAGAACAGCTTAAAGAACAGGGAAGAGGCTATAAGACTGGAAGCTTTCCGTACAAAGCCCTTGGAAGAGCGCGCGCCAGCATGGATACGGATGGCTTGGTTAAAGTACTGGCGGATAAACAAACCGACGAAATCCTGGGCATGCACATCATCGGCGCGCGTGCCGCTGATATGATTGCGGCCGGTGTTACCGCGATGGAATTCAGGGCATCTGCCGAAGATATCTCCAGGATGTCGCACGCACATCCAACGTACATGGAAGCCGTGAAGGAAGCCTGCCTGGCAGCTACTGCGAATAGGCCTTTGCACATGTAGCCCATTGGATCAAAAACTTATACCCAATTTTCAACTCAATTTGTTCGCGTTAATGCGCGCTGAAAAGTAGACGTCCGTCATTGTGGGCTCGCTGCTTTTCGCAAGTAGTATTGCACAGCGGACCTTATGAGTAGGGCGATTACCAGCGGGATAAGTGCAGCGTTCAGTTGTTGGGGGAGTATCCGCCAAAACAATAACAGCATTGCCTGGGCAATGGCGATCGCAAAGAAATACTTCCTGAGCCATGCCGGCTTTTTAACAAATGCAAAAACGGCAATGAGGTGAGTCGGCAATGCCCAGAGCATATTGAGGTTCTTTGCTGATGCATGATGATCGGTGAAGAACCACAAGAAAAATAATGAACCGCCTACTACACCGGCACTGCCAAACAAAATTACATCGAACGCCGTGGATAATTTATTTCTTTTGAAATCCCAAATACTAATTGCAAGAGCAACCAACATAACAAACCCAAAAACGTATATAGGGTGTGGCGGTCCTTCCGGAATCTCTTCATCGCGTGACTCGTAGATGCTTATCTTTTCTTTTACGAGTGGAATCCAAGTGCCATTTTGTATTATGGTAGCATGATCAAAACCAGATTCGACGTAGTCGGGGAGAAACATGTATTCTGATGGTGTCGCTACCTTGTCAATGGGAAGGCCCAACCCGATATCAATGCCAAGATCACCCCAGGGCTGATGCTTCAGGTAAATGTCGGTGAGTTCGCGAATCGTATACCGGGTGGTGACATAAGAGCCATCAAACGTAACATCTTCACCGAGCACTGTACTGATGACATCGCGTATTTTTGTCGCGCAGTTATTATAAAAGTAATCGTATCGGTAATGCTCGTTTTCCGGCAATCTGTTCCATTGCAGGTAATCGTATAATTTTTGCTTTTGGGGTTCCGTTAAATTCAATACCTGCTCATGGACCTTCCTGTTGTAATAAATGTAGAAACTTTGAAATTGCTGGTAATCATTGACGCCCAGTTTATAGTAGAGATATCCTCGCGCAAAATTCAAATAGAAGTTTGGCTGATTGAAATCAAAAATACCGTAGTTGTAGGCCTCATCAATATGCAGGACTGGGTCATAGACCCTATAGGCGCTATGACCAAATGCGGAATACAATTCACCCTGAAAAGGACCGCATGTAATCACAGAAATAGTGGCGTGCTCAGAAAGCTTTTGCGCAAAAGTGCTTGTGACCAAAAAACTTATGAGGAAGATCAAGACTATTCTTTTCATGCAAAGGATATATCGGCTACAAGATATGAACCTCCTTCTATTTTTTTAAGACTTTGGAGAATTACCGGCAACCAGTATGCATTTTCAAGTAAAACGATACAGTTGAACGTTGAAGGGGATGTGATTTTATGGTTACTTTGTTGCGGATCAAAGAAAGGTACATGAAGGTTAACGCCCACGATAACTTCAATATTATTTCAAAGAGTTCGCTTGCGCGCGTGAAAAATGCTACCCGTATTCTTTCCAGCTATCATCTTTCACGCTTGTCAGGCAAGGCCAGCATAAAGGGCATGCCAATCAGCGTTTCCTTCGAGCCAACGACCTCCTGTAATCTTCGTTGCCCGGAGTGCCCGAGTGGATTGCGTGCTTTCACCCGCCCAACAGGGATGCTAAATCAAGGTTTATTCCAGGACGTAATTAATCAACTAGCCTCCACACTGAGCTACTTAACCTTTTATTTTCAAGGTGAACCTTTTCTTCATCCTCAGTTTTTGGAAATGGTTAACTATGCATCTAAGAAAGGAATTTATACGGCAACCTCAACGAACGGTCATTACCTGCAGGAAGATACAGCCAAAAATACGGTTACTTCTTCTTTGGATCGACTGATTATATCTATCGACGGCACGTCACAGGATTCTTATCAGTCGTATCGCATAGGAGGTTCACTTGACAAGGTGATTGAGGGAACTAAGAATATCACGCGCTGGAAAAAGGAGTTAAAATCAAGAACGCCACACGTCATCTTTCAGTTTCTCGTGGTGAAACCCAATGAGCACCAAATCCAGGAAGTTTACGCGTTAGCGAAGGAATTGGGAGTTGATCAGGTAGCGCTTAAAACAGCGCAGATTTATGACTATGCACAAGGCTCTGAATTAATACCAACGCAAGATCAGTATTCCCGATACAGGAGAACAAAGCAGGGCACATACGAGATCAAGAATAAGCTGCGCAATGAATGCTGGAAAATGTGGCACAGTTGTGTTATCACCTGGGATGGTAAAGTAGTGCCGTGTTGCTTTGATAAAGATGCACACTTTGTATTGGGCGATTTGAATAAGAACTCATTCAAGGAAATCTGGTCAGGCGAAAAGTACAATGAATTCAGGGCTTCCTTACTTCATTCAAGAAGTGAAATAGAGATTTGTAAAAATTGTACAGAAGGAACCAAAGTGTGGGCCTAGCAATCTTCCACCTTACGGAAATGTGAACTAGTGCCCGGCTTTTTTTATCTGTTCTTCAATTTTTTGAATATCAAGGGTACCGCATTTTCCGCACCCTGTCGCACAGCCCGATTTAGCCTGAAAACTCAGATAGATCAACCGACCAACATATCCCAGTGATCCCAGAAAAATTATACTTACTATAATCTGCTGTACCATAAAGTAAAACTACGCATTCAGTTTCATTAACATGGTAGAGGGTCAAAAAATTTCAAATAAAGCATCGAATGCCGCCGAGGAAAGCATTAGTGGACAAAAACCCTTCAAATTGTAAATTTCAAGGCGGAATTGCCTGCCGGAACGCCCCAGGGATGCCCAACGAAGGACCCGCAATGATGAAGCGTCATCCGTTGGAAGCAAAAAAAGAGCCCTTCATTCCGAAGGGCTCTTTTAACAGTAAATATGGTTAACAAGTACTACTTCTTATCGTTGACTTCTTCATATTCCACATCCGACACATCACCTGCATCAGCAGAAGGACCGCCGGCATCTTGCGCAGGGCCACCTGCATCAGGTCCAGGCCCGGAAGCGCCGCCATCACCAGAAGCTTGATACATTTCAGCGGAGGCAGCTTGCCATGCGGCATTAAGCGTATTCATTGCCGTATCAATACCCGCCAAATCCTGGCTGGTATGTGCTGCTTTAAGCTTACCCAAGGCATCGTTGATGGCAGTCTTATTTCCTTCTGAAAGCTTTTCTCCATATTCTTTCAGCTGCTTTTCAGTTTGGAAGATGAGCGAATCCGCCTGGTTGATTTTCTCCGCCGTTTCCTTGGCCTTCTTGTCAACTTCAGCATTAGCTTGCGCTTCCTGCTTCATCTTTTGAATCTCAGCATCCGTTAATCCGGAAGAGGCTTCAATCCTGATTTTTTGTTCTTTGCCTGTTCCTTTATCCTTAGCCGACACATGAAGAATACCGTTCGCATCAATATCGAAAGTAACTTCAATCTGAGGTAAGCCACGTGGTGCAGGGGGAATTCCATCAAGGTGGAATCGACCAATGGTTCTGTTGTCTTTTGCCATTGGGCGCTCTCCTTGCAAAACGTGTATCTCTACGGATGGTTGATTATCCGAGGCCGTAGAAAAAACTTCTGATTTCTTGGATGGAATCGTTGTGTTCGATTCAATTAGCTTAGTAAACACCCCGCCCATCGTTTCAATGCCAAGTGAAAGCGGTGTTACATCCAGTAAAAGGACATCTTTTACTTCACCAGTTAAGACGCCACCCTGGATGGCAGCCCCAATCGCAACAACTTCATCCGGATTTACACCTTTTGAAGGTTTCTTGCCAAAGAATTTTTCTACTTCTTCTACTATACGAGGTATCCGTGTCGAACCACCTACCAGAATTACTTCATCAATTTGCGACACATCGACGCCTGCATCGGCAACAGCTTTACGGCATGGTTCTAATGTTCTCCGAACAAGGTCATCCACCAGCTGTTCAAACTTCGCGCGGCTGATTTTCTTCACCAGGTGCTTGGGCACACCATCCACAGAAGTAACATAAGGCAAGTTCACCTCAGTCTCCATGGAACTGGATAATTCAATCTTGGCCTTTTCAGAAGCCTCCTTCAGGCGCTGAAGTGCCATTGGGTCTTTGCGCAAGTCAACATTTTCTTCTTTCTGGAATTCTTCCGCAAGCCAGTTCATAATACGCATATCGAAATCGTCACCACCCAAGTGTACATCACCGTTGGTGGATTTTACTTCAAACACACCCTCACCAAGTTCCAGTACGGAAATATCGAATGTACCACCACCCAAATCGTAAACTGCGATTTTCATGTCGTGGTTTTTCTTGTCAAGGCCATATGCCAACGCTGCCGCAGTTGGTTCGTTGATGATTCGCTTAACATCCAGACCAGCTATCTGCCCTGCTTCTTTGGTAGCTTGACGCTCCGCGTCGTTGAAGTAGGCCGGAACGGTTATCACAGCCTCTGTGACGGTTGTACCAAGGTAATCTTCCGCTGTGCTCTTCATCTTCTGAAGGATCATAGCAGAAATTTCCTGCGGCGTATACAGACGATCGCCTATGCGAACGCGTACAGTATTATTGTTACCTGATTCTATCTGGTAAGATACAATCTTCTTTTCTGAAGTCACTTCATTGAAGTTTTTCCCCATGAAGCGCTTAATAGATGATACCGTGTTCTGCGGGTTGGTAATGGCCTGCCGTTTTGCAGGATCACCAACCTTGCGCTCACCTTTTCCACCGTCCAAAAATGCAACAATGGACGGCGTGGTTCTGCGACCTTCACTATTTGCAATCACCACAGGTTCGCTGCCTTCCATCACGGATACGCATGAATTGGTGGTTCCTAAGTCTATTCCAATAATCTTTCCCATATCTTGAGTGTTTTGAGTTCTAACGTAAAACCATCTCTTCAATGGTTATGCCAAGGGGGATTTGGGAAAACAAAAGTGACACAATGACAGAAAAAGCCACCATTATGCGTCTTGGATGATCGCTTTGTCAAGAATTATAGTTGTATTGTGCCTTGTTTTTTAGGTTGTCAGCCAAATACCGAATACCCGACAAACACAGTTGTGCAGGAAAATCGTGCTTTTCTAATGACAGGCCTATCTCAAAGGCAATTCGTTGACCCTTTCGGGTTATTGCGACCAGGTCGTAGGACTCCTGTCCCACCGGTGTTCCCTCAATTTTGATAGCAGAGATTCCTGCAATTTTTCCCCATCGCTGGCAGCCATGTTTGCCACTACATTTTTGATCTTTCTCATTCCAGGTATTATCGTATGGACATCATCGTTGGCAAGGATAAACCGAAGTGCCATTTCAGGCATTGTCATGCCCTTAGGGATTAGAGGTTTTAAGGCGTCTGCATGCTCAACACTTGCAATGAGATTTTCCGGAACAAAATATGTAGATCTCCAATCCTCTTTGGGAAAAGTAGTGTCTTTGGTCATCGTGCCGGTGAGGGTTCCTTCATCAAAGGGTACACGGGCAATTACACCAATGTCAAGCTTTCGACATAAAGGGAAGAGATTATCTTCCGGAGCCTGATCGAAAATATTATAAATGACCTGAACAGTGTCAATCAATCCCGTTTCCAGCGCATTTACTACATTGTCGGGTTCCCACCGGTTTACGCTAATGCCGAAATGCTGCACCTTGCCATCTTTCTTGAGTTTTTCAATTCCCTTTTTCCAATCGTCCTGATCAGACCAGCTATCATCCCATACGTGGAACTGTTGCAGATCTATACGCTCCAATTGAAGGTTCTTGAGACTTTTTTCAGTGTATTCTACAATGTGTGCGGCCGGATAACAGTCTTCTAATTTATAGTCAGGCTTAGCGGGCCATTTGAAATTCTTTGCCGGAATTTTTGTGGCACAATACAATTTTTTGTCGGTGTTTCGCTTGAGTAATTGACCAAGAATCTGCTCACTTTTCCCAGCGGCGTATGCCCAGGCCGTATCATAAAAGTTACAGCCCAATGCGACGGCCCGATCCAATGATTCTTCAATCTCCTTTTGATCTGACCCTGTCCATCCGGCCAATCCCCACATACCATATCCGATCTCACTTACTTCCCAATTGGTTCTTCCAAATCTTCTCTTTTGCATAGTTTCTAAACGTTATTGGTTAAGTTACTCTTCTAAATCATTTGAATTTTTTTTAAATATAACGACTTTAATTGTTCCGGTTATACAGTCGCGTTTGTGTTCCTGTCCATTCGCTACGGTTTAAAATCTCGGTCGAATATCGTACCTGTTACCATGAAAGGATTTCGGATTTTTTCATTGATTTATATATCTATATGTGGTGATTTGTATGTCCATTGGGTATCCCAGATAGGTGATCTGCTACCTGATTAGGCGATTCACATCATTTCGTCATTACGATTGCCTATGCTGATTGCGCCACATAATATTCAGATTCAGATCGGTATTCTTTTGGTCAGCAAAGCGCATCTGACATTGAGCTGGAACATTTTGAACTAAATATCTGAGTACATTATCTGATTATTAGTTTTCCGGATCATTCTACAGAGCACATTTTTTTTACCTTTGCGCCCATTATAACAAAGTCCGATTACTACCCAATGACCTTAGCGCAGGAAATAGAGAAACGAAGAACGTTCGGAATTATCAGTCACCCGGATGCCGGAAAAACAACCCTCACGGAAAAGCTTTTGCTTTTTGGTGGAGCAATTCAAAAGGCGGGGGCTGTAAAGTCCAGTAAAATCAAGGACCATGCACGCTCCGATTGGATGGAGATAGAGAAGCAAAGGGGTATTTCCGTGGCTACCTCCGTAATGGGTTTTAATTACAAAGATGTTAAGATCAATTTGCTGGACACCCCCGGTCACCAGGACTTTGCGGAAGATACGTATCGTACGCTTACTGCGGTGGACAGTGTAATTCTGGTCATAGATTGCGTAAAAGGCGTTGAGATTCAAACGGAAAAATTGATGGAAGTGTGCCGTATGCGGAATACGCCCGTGATTTGTTTTATCAACAAACTGGATCGTGAAGGACGTGATCCATTTGAGTTGTTGGATGAGATTGAAGAAAAACTCAGCATCAAGGTTCGGCCATTGAGTTGGCCCATCAGCATGGGGAAAACGTTCAAGGGCGTCTATAATCTGTACGAAAAAAGCCTTCACCTGTTTACCGGGAGTAAGACAAAAGTTGAAGAGGGTATTCAGATCACGGATATACACGATGTCGCAATCGACGATTATGTGGGGGAAACGAATGCGAAGCAACTGCGCGCAGACATCGAGCTCATTGAAGGCGTTTATCCTGATTTTGAAACCGAAAAATATTTATCCGGTAAAGTTGCGCCTGTGTTTTTTGGAAGCGCTGTAAATAATTTTGGGGTTAAGGAATTGCTGGATACATTCATTCGCATCGCACCACCACCGATTCCAAGAGAAACGACGTTGCGTATCGTAGAGCCTCCGGAAAAGAAATTCACGGGATTCATTTTTAAGATTCATGCTAACATGGACCCCAAACACCGCAACAGGATTGCGTTCCTTCGCATTTGCTCGGGCCATTTCGAACGGGGCAACAACTATTATCACGTACGCCAGGACAAAAGTATACGCTTTTCAAATGCAACGGCCTTTATGGCCCAAGACAGGGAAACCGTAGATGAGGCGTGGCCCGGAGATATAGTAGGTATTTTCGATACCGGAAATTTGAAAATTGGCGATACCCTTACTGAAGGAGAAAAGCTCATGTACACAGGTATACCGAGTTTCTCTCCTGAAATTTTTAAGGAAGTCGTGAACCTGGATGCGATGAAATCAAAGCAGCTGGAGAAGGGTCTGCTGCAATTGATGGAAGAAGGGGTCGCACAATTGTTCACTTTCGAACTGGGAAATAGAAAGGTAGTGGGTGTGGTCGGCGCATTGCAATTCGAAGTCATTCAATTCCGTCTGAAAAATGAATACAACGCTACTGTTAAGTTTGTGCCGCAGAATATCTACAAGGCATGTTGGATAAGCAGTCAGGATCCAAAAAAACTGGCGGAGTTCATCGACTCAAAACAGCGCCATATTGCCCGTGATAAAGACGGCAAGCTAGTATTTATGGCCGAATCAAAAGCGTGGTTGCAAATGGTGCAAGATAATTTTGCGGAAATTCATTTTCACTTTACTTCCGAATTTAAGGATTGATTAAAATACTTCTTTGATTGGGTTGGTGCACCGGTCTGACCAAGTATACTAGGGAAGCTTTCTTACCGAAATTGTTTTTTCACCGCGCAATGCATTACCTTCATCCGTCACACCCTCTACAACAATTCGATATTCGGTCATAAGGTCAGCAGCGAAAAATGAAACTGTGTCTGGGTTCTTTCCATCCAGGGTAATCATAGGATTCCAGTATATTGTAGATCGATAATCGGGAAGATCATAGCGATCTTCAGCTGAATAATCTGGTGAACTGAATTTTTTCATAGTGGAATATCCGGCCATATGGATCTTTTGCAACTTACTTTTGTCATATGAACCAAAGCCGGACTTTTCCTCGTCTGAATATCCCTTTCTTGTATAGATAGAGATTACGCCGTTACCACCGCGGACGCCATAGCTTGCCCCCATGCCAAATTTAGTGACCTCAATGTGATCAATTTCTTGCGGGCTAAGCTGACTAATCTGCTCTGCTGGACCACCTTCCAAATCGTTTACGACCAAACCGTCGATTAGTACCAAAGGCTCCTGCGTCTTCAAACTGCCAAAACCCGATGATCCACTTAGCAACAGATACTTCCTGGGCAGGCCGCCAGATCCGGAAGCTACAATAACTCTAAGCCCGGGGACTTTGATTTGTAGCGCGCTAAGCATATCCGTCACATGTCTATCCCTGAGCCATTCACCTGTAACCGTATAGTCAGCGACAAAAATTGTTGTTTTCTGTTCCACTATGCGATTACTTTTTATAGTAACCTCTTTAAGCATGTGTGTTGCAGGACGAGAATCTGGCAAGTAGCGTTCGCGCACGTTTTCGGATTTATAAACCTGGATTTGCAATGGAATGGCTAATCGTAACGGAGGAGAAATAGTGATCGTGTCAAACAGAATACTGCCGGATCTTCCTTTTAGACTTCTCGCTATGATTGAAAGTTCTGTAGTATCATAGTTTATTAAATTCGAGACAAAGAACGTACCATCCTTTTCTGTCGTGAAGGAATATTCCATATTGTTGTTTTCCTGAACAAGTGTAAGCAGACCCTCAACCTGCTTTCCCTTTTCGGGGATAAACCTTCCCTTAATATCAAACCCATTCTGCACAAAGTATCTGTTATGCGTGTCCAGGGTATCGGGCAAAGAAACGACCGGCATTGTGAAGTCTGACAAAATTGTAGATTCACTTTGTATGGGGCGGGCTTGTTCCACGTCAGTCACGGATAAAGATAGATTTGCCGGGACACGATGGTCGAGATCGTCCACTACGTCAATGGTTAGGGTTATTTTGTCACGGGGAAAATAGTACTCCTTTTCGGCTGCGATCCTGATATTGTCTGTGGTTTTGTTCTCCAGTTGATAATCACTTGTCGTCACCATCTCATCGGTTTCCAGCACGCTAACGGGTTTCACAAACATGTAGGATGAATCAAAATTTAGCATCCATCGGGTATATGCGCGAAGGGAGCAATTTCCCTTTTCCAGTAGCGATGGAAGTGTCAAATCACCCACAATAGTACCATTCGTAATGGGAAAAATTCTGGTTGTAATGATTTTGCCTTTTTCATCTGCCAGGTCGACATAAAGCACATGGCTTAGGGAGTCTTTTAGCAGCGGTGTAAAATACTTCATATACCCCTTGAACCAGATTACTTCACCTGGGTAGTAATATGACTTGTTGGTGTGCAGATAAGGTTTCTCTGTTAGATAAGTCAGGGTGCTCAATCGTTTCTTCTCCAAAGGCTTTTGTTCCGTGGACTGAATCTTTCCGGGTTTATAGTCGTAAGGCAGTAAATCAGCGGCACGCGCATTGAACATTTGGCCGGAAACGGTCATTTGTAAAGGGTTTGTTACGATGCCGTCTTCGTTTACGTTCAGAAAGCCACCCTCGACCTCAATCCAACTAATCGGATATGGAATGTCCTGATATAGCTTCGCTGTGGTTATTTTCTTGTTGTAGTGAATTTCTACGCGAGGCGGAAATTGAATATTAAATAGATTCGGGTTTTCTCCCGCTGATATTTTTTCATCCAGGGAATATCTGAAAAGAGTTTTGCCTTCATTCTCAGAAAAATTGCGCAGTCGAACCACCGGATGTAAGTTTGATTTATCTTCATAAAGATCATAGCCTTCCGGTTCTAAACGTTGGTCAACAATCGATTTAAGAAAATGCCGTACTGAACCCTCATACGCCTCTGCCCGCTTCTCATAAAATCGTTGAGCAAGAAGCGAGTCCATCGCTTCAATTTCCTCAAATCGGAGATAACCGTCCAATCGATAATGATTCCGGTTGACGACAAAATCCTTGAGTTCATAGAAAACACGGTAACCAAGACCTAAATTTTCAATCACCAACAATTCGGAAGCCTGTGCGACAAAGTTTTTACTATCGGTTTCCGGAAATGAAAGCGCCCATGGATTCAGTATTCTACAGAGGCCTGCATTCGGCCCTTCACCAATAAAGAGTTTGTTGAATTTCGCCAGTTGTTTCTCCCACCTCGCATCCTTTTTTCCATGTATTTCAACTTCTTTCAATACTTGAAGAGTAAGTCTTATCCTCACTTCCAATATTGTGCTGTCCAGTAGAACTATATCGGATTGGTGAGGTATATGCCCAACAAACGAAACTATTAAACTATATTCCCCGGCAGGAAGTTTTGCAAGTTGAAACCTACCTTGCTCATCTGTAAACGTACCAATTGTCGTATGATTAATATAAACACTGGCATAGGGAAGGGGATGATTCGTTTGGCCGTCCAATACGGTTCCTTTAATAATGCCTGATTGTGCATATACAAACAAGGGTATAAGGACCAGTAAAATACAAATTCCTGAAATTTTGAAAGACATAACCGGATATTGGCCGAAGTTTACTTTTTCGTTACCGCCCATGAAAAGTGTATAGCACCCTTGCGTGCGTTAGGCAAGTCAAGATAGAGAATTATGCCTCAATATTGTCAGCAGAAATAATTTGAGCTCATTATTCTCCTGCAAACCCAAAGCTACTGCAATGCAGAGTCTGGAAACCGTGGGCCCGTTCATGTCATGGAAAGTTCGGGTTATTATTATTTAGTTCCCAATAAAATGTTGAACGGGTATGCTGATCGTTTTTTCTCTTTGTAAGTTGGAGACCGGCTCCGCCGCTGATTTAGCGTTTGAGGGGTAAACAAACGAGACTCTTTTGAAATGGTAGCCTTGAAGGTAGACAAGCATCGTGATTGTTGGCAACACCAGATGACGAATATAGCTTAATTGCTTTTGGCTGAAAGCAAATTGTCGAACCGGGTAAAGACGATAAATTGCGGACTAGTTTCAGCCAGGTTGTAAAGTTGCCAACAAATCTTGCAGGTCCAGTGAAATAGTATACATATCAAGTGAGCCGTCATCTTTTTTCGGCCAGTTTTCAGGAGGCCTGTCCCAGTATAACTCTACACCATTATTGTCGGGATCATTCAGGTACAGGGCTTCAGAAACACCGTGATCAGCGACACCCGTTAACGGATAATTTGCTTTTAATAAGCGGTTGTAAATCTGTGCCAGGTCTCTTCGTGTAGGAAATAAAATTGCGGTATGAAATAAACCCGCAGCATGTACCGGAGCCGGTGGTCCGTTTTTGCTATACCAGGTATTTAAGCCGATATGATGGTGATAACCGCCTGCTGAGATGAACGCAGCATCTTTACCATAAGTCATGATCAACTCAAAGCCCAGCAGGCCACAATAAAAATCGAGCGAACGTTGCAGGTCGGCAACTTTCAGGTGTACATGGCCGATGCGGGTTTGGGCAGGGATCTTATAGTCTTGCTTCATAGGTCGTGGCGTGATAAGCACAAATTTCGTCGTTCACAGAATTGTTTTTGACAGCGCTGGGATCATTTTGGGCAATGCATATTGCGCTGATACTTTCATAAAAATTCATAACTGAAGTGTGGGATTGACGCTGTGTATATGTGAAAATATGGATAACCTTGTTGAATTGGAAATATTAACGGACAATACCAATATTTGCTCCCTGGAAGGCATTCTTGGATCGAAGGCGGAAAATGAAACAATTGAACCCAATTGAAGGTAACCGCTAAACTAATCATACTGAGAAAACCGATTAATTTATGATGGGACAGGCCGTTAACGTTAGACTGAGGCATATGCTCAAGATCATAGGGCCTGGATTATTATTTGTGAGTACAGCAATCGGCACTTCTCATTTGGTTCTCTCTAGACGAGCCGGAGCGCACTATGGTATGATTTTCTTCTGGATCATTCTGGGGTCATTGTTCTTCAAGTATCCATTTTATGAATTTAGCGCTCGCTATACCAATGCGACCGGAAACACACTACTGAAGGGTTACAAGGATCAGGGAAAATGGGCTGTTGTACTTTTTATGATAGTGATTTTTGCAAATATGTTCGCTGTCATTGGTGCTGTGGGGCTGTTTGTGGAGGCTTGCTTAGCCTCATGCTTGGAATGGCCAACGTCCCTATGCCTGTTTTGGTGGGAGGCATTTTTTTGATCACGGCCGCGCTGTTGCTAGTTGGCCGATATGCTGTTCTGGATAATTTCATAAAGCTGGTTTCAGTTGTTCTCCTGCTTGCTGTCTTCACTTCTTTTTTAGCGGTAATAATTAAAGAACCAATTGAACATGTTCAGGGCTTCTCGCCGTCGATGGATCTTTCGCAGGGTGCGGGGCTGGCCCTTGCGGTAAGCTTGGTTGGTTTCATGCCGTCAGGAATGGAAGTCTCGACGATGCACAGTATTTGGAAGGTAGAAAACATGAATACCACGGGTTATCATCCTACGCTTAAGGAGAGTCTTTTTGATTTCAAGTTGGGATATCTTTTTACAACTGTATTAGCGCTCATGTTTTTAACGATAGGAGCCTTTACGGTGTATGGAAGTGGGCAGTTGTTGGAAGGTAATTCCACTGAGTTTTCCGAAAAATTAATGGCCGTATTTACTACACATTTGGGAGCTTGGTCTTACCCCATTATCGCACTTGCTGCCTTTGGTACGATTTACGGAACATTAATAGCAACCTGGGACGCCTTTGCCAGGAGTTTCGTAAGAGGATTGAAGATTTTTAAGTTTGAAAGACTGGAAACCAACGAGGATCAGCAGCGGTTTCTAAATCGTGCTTGCAATATATTATTGCCATTAATTGGATTGGGTGGCTTTCTGCTTTTTTATCAATTCACGGGCGGCATGATAAGAATTTTGGAAGCGGCCTCAATCATTGTTTTTATTATGGCCCCTATTATTGCCGTCTTGAACCTTAAAGCAATAACGCATAAAACAATACCGGCATCGCACCGTCCTTCAAAAGGCATGTTGTTATTGGCGTACGCTGGGCTGATTATGATGATCGCTTTTTCTATTTTTTATTTACTGGACCTAGTTTCGTAACCAGGGTATCAGCAATTGAAAAGACGTATGGGAAATCTTCTGGTACCAATTATTTCACAGAAACGATTTTATAGATTTTCCCGGAACTGTAGGCGAGCACATATAGATTTTTTTCATGGTCTTCACCAAAAGCGGATAATCCTCCAACAACTTTAGCAATCCGTTCATTTTTTATAGCCTTGTTGTCTGCATGCGTCAGTGCCCATATGTTACCGGTCACATAGTCTCCGTAAATATATTTTCCTTCGAGGCCGGGCAAATGCTTATCGCGGCATACAAATCCACCGGTTACGGATTGCCCAGTATCCCCTCCCTGCTCGTAGTACCAAATCGGTTCCTTGAGGCCGTCCGTTTTACAGGTATTGGTTTTATAACATTCGTTGCCTTCCATGATCCGCCAGCCGTAATTACCCCCTTTCTCAATAATATCTACTTCTTCAATTTTGTTTTGGCCAACGTCGCCGGCCCATAGGGTTCCCGTTTGACGGTCAAAACTAAAGCGCCAGGCATTGCGCATGCCGTAAGCGTAAATCTCTTCGCGATACCCTTCTTTGTTTCCCGCGTACGGATTATCAGCAGGAATGCCATACGCAAAGTTGCCTGTAGTGTTATTCACGTCTATGCGCAGTATCTTGCCCAGCAAGACACTTCGATCTTGTGCGTTGTTTTTGGGGTCGCCGCCACTACCGCCATCGCCTGTAGAGATATAGAGAAAACCATCGTTACCAAACGCCAGCTTGCCGCCATTGTGATTTCCGTATGGCTGGTTGAAACGAAGCAATATGGTTTCACTTTTCGGATCGGCCATATTAGGGTTGGATGCACTAACCTTGAACCGTGAAATCACAGTTTCCAGCGGAGCACTGCGCGTGTAGTTAACGTAAAAATATCCGTTGGTCTCATATTCAGGATGAAAGGCAAGTCCCAATAGCCCCTTCTCACCGCCACTGGATACTTCCGATTCAATATCCAGAAACACAGCGGATTGTTTCACATCGTCAGTGTTCGCGAATACCTGTATTGTGCCCCTTTGTTCAATCACGAAAATCCGGCCCGTATTATCCTCCGCGCTGGTTAGCTCTACTGGCATGTCGAAGGTTAGGTTTGGAAAGGCCCTGTCGAGTTCATATTCGTCGTTTCTGATTGTATCTGTTGGTGACTGTATGTCCGTTCTCAGATCACAGCAAATAAGGAAAAGTACCCAGGCGAGTGAAAGTATTTTAAGAGTTCCCATGCGTTTTCTTGATCATTTTGTGAAGAGCGCAAACTATTTTCCGGCAAATAACAATTTTATTGGTAATTCTTTACGATGCATGATGTCCAAGGGAAATTAAAGTCCGTTTGCTGCCTTATTTGGGTATTGAATGAGCCGTTGTACCAGAGACAGAAAGTGGAAATTTACCCGGGCAAGGTTCGGCGGTTCATGACGAAGATCAGGTAAAATATAGGTACGCAATGCATATATTAGGACATGGGTAGACTTGATTACATGCTTTTACTACAAGCAAACAGACGAAAGATAACAAATGGAATTTATTGACTACTATAGAATTTTGGGGCTGAGCAAAAACGCCACAGAAAAAGAAATAAAAAATGCGTACCGAAAACTTGCGCGAAAATATCACCCGGATGTTAATCCGAACGATAAAGAAGCGGAAAGAAAATTCAAGGAGGTCAATGAGGCCAATGAAGTGTTGAGCCATCCCGAAAATCGAAAGAAATACGATCAGTACGGAAAAGACTGGAAACATGCGGAACAGTTTGAGCAGGCAAAACAACAGCGCCAATACAGTCGGGGACCGCGGCAAGGGCCTTCGGGTGGTTTTTCTGAGGGCGATTTTTCCGGGGGTGATTTTTCTGACTTTTTTGAGTCTATGTTTGGCGGCGGATCATCAAGGGCGCGCAGCGGTAATGTGCGGTTCAGAGGTCAAGACTACCATGCTGAGTTACAGCTTTCTCTTGAAGATGTTTACACCACCCACAAACGCACCCTAACCGTTAATGGCAAAAATATTCGATTGACAATACCCGCAGGGGTTAAGGATGGCCAGGAAATAAAGATCAAAGGGCATGGTGGGGAAGGCGTAAATGGTGGGCCTAGAGGAGATCTGCTGATCAGGTTTAATATTATAAACAACACAAGATTCAAACTGGTTAAAGACGATCTGTTTGTAACCGTTGATTTGCCCCTGTATACTGCGCTCCTGGGCGGGGAGATAATCGTTGAAACGTTTGACGGGAAGGCAAAACTTAAGGTGCCACCGGAAACACAAAATGGTACAAAGGTTAAACTGAAAGGAAAGGGCTTCCCGGTCTATAAAAAGGAAGGTGCATTTGGTGATCTGTACATAACCTATCAGGTTAAAATGCCTACAAATCTTACTGGAAAAGAAAAGGAATTGTTTACTGAACTTTCAAAGTTGAGAACGCCATGAACAAAGCAGAGTTAATTCTTTTGGAAACTTTATGCTCACAATATAGTGTTGAGATGTCATTTTTTACCAACCTGGGTGATATTGGATTGATTGAGATCAAAACCATAGAAGAATCACACTATATCCATTCAGATCAAATGACAGATATCGAAAAGATGATCAGAATGCATCGCGAATTAGATGTGAATATTGAGGGAATAGATGTTGTATGGAACCTCTTGAAAAAAATAGATGCATTGCAAAATGAATTGATCGTGTTAAAAAACAGATTACAACGATACGAAGACTGAGGAATTCTAAATCGAATGTGCTGAATTCCCTGTGGAAAAATAGTTATCTATTGTAAGGCAGTCGTTCAAGTTCTGATGTTGATATTCCTTTTTCTACCTGCTTATCTTGTCTTTTACATAGTCGGAAAGTCTTAAGGACAGCGCAACTAAGGTGAGGGTAGGGTTAGGTGCCCCGGATGTAGCATAGCATCCAGCGCCTGCTACATATAAATTATCTATCCCATGCACCTCGCAATTGGCAGTTACGACCCCTTTCTTGGGATCGTCGCTCATCCGGGTGGTGCCCATGTGATGCCATCCGCCATTCGTCCCCGTTGGCCACGCGTTATCGTTTTCATCCCGCAAGAATTCTTTGAGTTTAACTCTCCCGATGCCGGAAATGCCCACTTGTTGTCCTATGATTTGATTGACTTTGCGGATACTTCTTTTATCCAACTCCGTGAGTTGCCAGTGCAGGTTAGCCCGTGGCACGCCGAGTGCATCAACTTCAGTGCCAATGGTTATCCTCGAATCCGGGTTCGGTGCCTGTTCGATTCGGGTTTGAAATTCGTATGCACGCTCAATACTACCCTTAATTTCCTCCTCAGCTTTCTGACTCGATTCGTCCCAGTTTTTGAGCATATTATCTAGCGACTTGCGCGGATCCTCATCCTGCCATATTTCCATACGCTCTTTTTTATTTTTTGCAGAACTCAATGGACTTAAACCTGCCGTTCCATTTAGTATCTTGTTTTCAATCTGAACATTTTCTGCTATCGCTAATTCGCACCACAATTTTGGTCTATCAAAAAAGAAGGTAAACAGATCAGTCGGAAATGGCTTAAAAAGCCAAAGTTCTGCGGTTTGAATCTCAAGATGCTCCATGAAATACCGGCCGACGATATCATTATCATTGCCTAATCCTCGTGGTGCCTGAGTGTTAGCGGCCAGCAATATCCTTGCATTTTGAATGGCACCGCCTGCCAGTATAAAATGCTTTGCCTTAACGGTGTGCGTTTTGCCTGCCAGGTTTTTGATCACCACATGCTGAATGTTGGAGACATTGTTGTTGGCTCTAATATCAGTAACGGTGGAATAAGTATAGAGATGTATATTTTTTGAATTGACAATATCATCTTTATAGAATTTACTTAGCCCTCCGTTGAATCCCCACGCCGGGCTGATTTGCCACATCTTATGCCAGACCACATTTTCATCCAATGGGAAAGGATTCAAGTTTGGAACTTCTTTTTGCCAGTAACTGAGATTGTATTGATATGGCCCCAACTTTAGTTTCTCATTGGCTCTGGCGTAAAAAGGGTCTAAATCTTTGCGGGTTATAGGCCATCCGCTATCGGGTACCCAATCCCTTTTTATGAAATCAATATTATCAAAAGGGGAGCACATCCCCGCCCAATGTCCGGTTGTTCCTCCGAACAGAGAAAGGCGGTTTGATTTCATTGGGTAGTATTTCTGGCCTGTAGTTTTTCCTTTGTACAAGTCCTGCACTTTATCATCATATGAAAATCCACCGCTTTCGAGCAGAATCACCTTATAACCTGAATTCATCCAATCCAGTGCGATGCTTATTCCTGCTGCACCTGCACCGATGATGCAAATGTCTCCTTCGAGGACTGAATTGTTTGGGAGATTTCGTGCGTCAGTATGCATAAACTATTGCTTGGGTTCAATGGTTGAGAAAAGTGCACATTGACGTGCTTCGGTCACAGACAGAATCCATCCATCTACTATTACCGTATTACCGGTTTCAAAATCCTTTTGGATTTTACCCGCCAAATATTCATCAATAGCAGCACTGTTGGTGTGGGTCTCCTCCAATAGCTGCTTCACCAGTGTATTTGCCCTTTTTTCCTGGGGAACCAGCATGCGATATTTGTTTCCGATTTCACCAATCTTCCTGGCATCCCAAATTAGGGAAAGCGATTTAGGTTGGGCAAGCAGGGGATCATACTCAATATCTTTAAAGTAATAGTATGCCGTTGGAATTAGGATGGCAGCGATACCGGCTGTTCCTGCCAAAATAAAGTCTCTCCTTTTCATCGTTAGATTGTTTATGTTTTGGCGTCTCTATTTACGAATCCAGCGCAAGCGTTTCAACTCCTATGCATAGTGTATAAGAGAGATGGATTACATCCAATATTTAATTCAGTAGCATTGTATTCAAAAACAAGCGAACGAACGGATCGGAATTAGCTAAACATGAAACCTGAACTAAGCTAGGTAAAATTCAGCAAAATTATTATGGCCATAACTTCTTCAGAGAAGAAGTTATGGAATGGCTACTAGAACTTAACACCCGTCAGTTTTGAAATTCCAATCAAATCATCAACCACTGCCTGTATAAGGGGGACACCTTGTTTCGTTCTTATTTGTTCCGCCTCACGTTCCGGATCACCTGGGATGAGAACAGCATCATGGCCGGGAGCGGGTTTTGTTTTTCTGAACACTTCAATCCAATGATCAATCCGTTTCTTAAATACATCCACATCTTCAAACCCATCTATCTCCATCGCGCCAAAGAAATGGCCTATGCCCTTTCCAACGCTTTCTTTGGGCGCTTCTTCAAAGAGCGCAAAGGGCGGCGCGAAAGGTCCCCAATTGGCACCACTGAGAACGGCAGTGAGAATGTCAACCATGGCGGAAAGTGCATAGCCTTTATGTCCGCCCAGTTCTC
>Ga0224505_10000540_pt1 | contig 25666 bp, 24 predicted proteins | sample SF_Jan12_sed_USG_FD_169102 | JGI IMG/M metagenome (GOLD analysis project Ga0224505, IMG submission 169102) | Sediment microbial communities from San Francisco Bay, California, United States - SF_Jan12_sed_USGS_4_1 | ecosystem: Environmental > Aquatic > Marine > Sediment | place: USA: California... | reverse complement strand
CCCCTGGCCACCATTCACCAATCACTAATCGCTAGCCACTCATCACTTCCCTTCGGCGTCCGGCTGGTTCTCCGGCCGGGCCAACGTGAACGCAGGCAGTCCTTCGAGGTGTGCGCAGATCGCGACGAGTCGCGGATAGGGCGTGACGTCGACGCTGAAACGGCGTGCGTTGTACATCTGCGGCACCAGGCACACGTCTGCGAGGGTCGGGGCGTTGCCGAAGCAGAAGCGCTGCTGGCCGGCCTCGGCCGGGGCACCCGGAATCGATGCCACCCAGCGTTCGAGCGCCGCAAAGCCGCGATCGATCCAGTGCGCCACCCAGCGGTTGATGGCCGCGTCGTCCGCGGCGAATTCGCGGCGCAGGTAACCCACGATCGGCAGGTTGTTGAGCGGATGCGTGTCGCAAGCGACGACCATGGCCATGCCGCGGACGATCGCGCGGTCCCGCGCCGAGCCCGGCAGCAACTGCGGCTCGGGATGTATCTCTTCGAGGTATTCGCAGATGGCGAGCGACTGCGGGACGACGAAGCCGTCGTCAGCCAGCGCAGGGATCAGTCCCTGCGGGTTGACCGCGAGGTAATCGGCCTTGCGTTGCTCGCCGCCGTCGCGCAACAGGTGCTTCGGCACCGACTCGTATTCGAGACCCTTGAGCGCCAGTGCAATGCGGACGCGGTACGCCGCCGAGCTGCGCCAGTAAGTGTACAGCCGGAATGTCATTTGTTTGCCCCCGGGGGTTTCAGACGATGGTCGTGCGCAACGTGTCGAGCCCGTCGATACCGGCCACGATGCTGTCGCCGCGCTGCACGGCACCGACGCCGGCCGGCGTGCCGGTGAAGATCAGGTCGCCTGCCTGCAGTTCGAACAGCGTCGAGAGCTCGGCCACGATCTCGGGCACGCTCCAGATCAACTCGGACAGGTTGGCGTCCTGTCGCGACTGACCGTTGACCTCGAGCCAGATGCGGCCCGACGTGGGGTGCCCACCGTCGGTCACGGGACGGATCGCCGTGATCGGCGCCGAATGATCGAACGCCTTGGCGACGTCCCAGGGCAGGCCATTCTCCTTCGCCTGCGCCTGCAGGTCGCGACGCGTCAGGTCATTGCCAACTGCGTAACCGAACACGTGCTCGAGCGCCTCGGCCGCAGCAATCTGCTTGCCGCCCTTGCCGATCGCGACGACGAGTTCCACCTCGTGGTGCAGGTTCGACGTGCGCGGCGGGTAGCGCACCGGCGAACCGTTCGCGACCACTGCGTCGGCAGGCTTGGTGAAGAAACACGGCGGCTCGCGCGTCGGATCCGCTCCCATCTCGCGCGCGTGCGCGGCGTAATTGCGCCCGACGCAGTAGATGCGGTGGACGGGGAAACGCACGGAGGCGCCTGAAATCGCGACGGTCGGTCGCGGCACGGCGAACGGAATCTGTTCGGCTGTCATGGTGTGCTCCTCGGTGTGCGAACGGGCCGATGCCTGCACGCGCAGCAATTCGGGCAGGAAGACTTCCTGCACCAGGATCGGCAGGCCGCCGAGCCGGTACACGGCGCGGCGGGCCCACAAGAGCGCGTCACCCGTGACGACCCGCGCGGCTTCGGCAAGCGGGTGGCCCGCAGGGAGTTCGGCATATTCGAGCGGCTCGCGCTCGAGCGGATCGTCCAGCTGGCGCAAGGCCTCGCCGAGGGGCGAGTCGCCGAGTTCGCGCAGCCACGGGTAGTGTTCGATCGTCGAAGCCGGCAACACCGTCTGCGCGAACACTATGCGGTCGCCGTCCGAGCAGAACTCGACCTCGCGCAGCAGGCAGGTTGCGTCATCGACCTGCAACCGCTCGCGCAGCGACGTCGGGAGATCGGACTCGTGCAACCCGCCGAGTCGTCGAAACTCCATCGCCGGACCGCACAACGCACGGACGCGCGCGGTGAGCATCCCCGGCTCGGCCAGCCAGGACAGAAGGTCGTGCGGCACGCGCGCCGAGACGGCGGCGAGGGGCAGCCAGTGCGAGGGGTCGGCCAAGAGCCCGCCGCGCGTCAGAACTGGTCGGCGGTCAACGCCATGATCGAGCTGCTGCCCGCGCGCACGGCCGCGCCGTAGGCCAGCGCACGCGGCAGCACGTGCTCCGCATAGAACCTGGCCAGCAGCACCTGCGTGCGCAGGAAGACCGGGTCGGTGGCGCCGGCCTCGAGCCTGGCGCTCGCGACCAGCGCGCCGCGTGCCAGCTGCCAGCCGCCGATGACGGTGCCCATCAACATCAGGTAGTTGAATGCCGCGGAGCTCACGAGTTCCGGGTCCTTGCGCTCGCCGGCGAGCAGGTGCGACGAGCACAGCACGAGTTCGTCGAGTCCTTTCGCAAGCCACAGGCGGACGCTCGCCAGGTCCTGGCCCGCGTTCGCGAGCGGCGCGTCGACGAGACGCATCTCGGACACGAGCGCGGAAACGGCAGCGCCGCCGTCGCGCATCAGCTTACGGCCGACGAGGTCGATCGCCTGGATTGCATTGGTGCCTTCGTAGATCGAAGCGATGCGCGCGTCGCGATAGAACTGCGCAACGCCGGTCTCCTCGACGTAACCCATGCCGCCGTGCACCTGGATGCCGAGTGCCGTGACGTCCTGCCCGACTTCCGACGAGAATGCCTTGGCAATCGGCGTCATCAGGTCGCCGCGCGCAAGCCAGGATGCCGACGTCTCCGGCGTGTCGCCGTAGTTGCCGCGATCGAGGCACGCTGCCGTGTAGTAGCAGATTGCCCGGCACGCCTGCGTGAGCGAACGCATCAGCAGCAGCGTGCGACGGATGTCCGGGTGCCTGATGATCGCGACGCGCCCCTTTTCGCCCGGAGCGCGACCCTGCACGCGATCGCGCGCGTACTTGACGGACGCCTGGTACGAACGATCCGCGAGACCCACGCACTGCGCGCCGACGCCCAGGCGCATGTAGTTCATCATCGTGAACATGGCGGCGAGGCCTTCGTTCTGCACGCCGACCAGGTAACCCTGCGCGCCGCCACCGTCGCCGAACGCCATCACGCAGGTAGGGCTCGCGTGGATGCCGAGCTTGTGCTCGACCGACACCGGGAACACGTCGTTGCGCTCGCCTGGCGAGCCGTCGGCATTCAGCTTGTACTTCGGGACGAGGAACAGCGAGATGCCCTTGTTGCCCTGCGGCGCCCCCGGCAGCCTCGCCAGCACCAGGTGCACGATGTTCGGCGTCATGGGGTGGTCGCCCCAGGTGATGTAGATCTTGCGTCCGGTCAGCAGGTAGCTGCCGTCGGCCTGCGGTTCCGCACGAGTCGTGAGCGCGGCCAGCTCCGAGCCCGCCTGCGGCTCGGTGAGGCACATCGTGCCGGTCCATTCACCCGAGACGAGCTTGCCGAGGTACTGCGACTTGAGTGCCTCGGAACCGTGGCGATCGAGCGCGAGGAGCGCGCCCTGCGATAGCTCGGAGCACAGGGCAAAGGCCACGTTGGCGCCCGACCACATCTCATCGCACGCGACCGAGATCGTCTTAGGCAGACCTTGCCCGCCGAATTCGGGATTCGCGGCGATGCCCGGCCAGCCGCCTGCAATGAACCTGGCATACGCGTCGGTGAACTCGGGCGGAACCTGTACCGCCCGGTCCACGACCTGCACGCCCTTGCGATCACCGAGCCAGTTGGTCGGCGCGAGCACGTTGCCCGCAAAGCGCCCGGCCTCTTCGAGCACGGCTTCGACCGTATCCGCGTCGACCGCCGCATACGTCTGCAGCGCCGCGACGTGCTTGAAATCGGCCAGGTGCTCGATCGTGAAACGCATCTGCTGCAGGGGGGCGCTGTAATCGGGCATGGTCGGCTCCGGCGGGGACGATTGTGCTGTGCAACAATTCATTCTGCCCTGCCCGGGCGGGTCATGCCATGCCAGCCCGGCCCACGCGGGTACAATCGCTCGCAGCCCACGAGGTTCGGATGAGCATCTGGTTTCGACCCACGACGATCGAGCAGGTCCAGGCCACTTTCGGCGGCGTCCGCGACATCAACGTGCACCTGGACATCAGGCTGACCGGGATCGGCGACGATTTCCTGCGCGGTTCGATTCCGGTGGATGAGCGCACTCGCCAGCCGTTCGGCCTGTTGCACGGCGGAGCCAGCATCGTCCTGGCCGAGACGCTCGGCAGCGTCGCCAGCAACTTGTGCCTTGATACCAGCAAGTTCTACGCCGTTGGCCAGGAAATCAACGCAAATCACATCCGTTCGGTGCGCTCCGGGCGGGTGACCGGGACGGCCCGTCCGGTGCACCTGGGTGGCCGGTCCCAGGTCTGGGACATTCAGCTGCAGGATGAAGCCGGACGACTGACCTGCGTTTCGCGACTGACCATGGCGGTAATCGCAGCGCCCGGTGGGGGCATGACGCTCGTCGGGACGGAGCAATGATGAAACACACCTACGGTAGCGCCGTGGCGGCGATCCTCCTGGCTGCGGTCGCCGCGAGCGGCTGCGGCCTCAAAGGCTCGCTCGCGCTGCCACCGCAGTCCGATCAGGTCGTCATCCGCGCGCCGGGCCAGGCCGCGCCAACGGAGGGCGGGTCGACGGCCACACCGCCTGCCGCAGCACCGGCGGAACCGGCCGGCGAAGCCCCGGCCAAGCCCATGGACGAGCGCCTGCCGCCCCCTCCGCTGCCGGGCGGCAACTCGGGCACCAGCCACGGTGGTTGACGCACGCACACTCGTGCTCGTGGACGGCTCGTCGTATCTGTACCGGGCCTTCCACGCGCTGCCGCCGCTGACGAATTCGCGCGGGGAGCCGACGGGCGCCGTGCTCGGCGTGCTCAACATGCTGCTGCGCATGCAGCGCGAACAGAACCCGGAGCTCGTGGCCGTCGTGTTCGACGCGCCGGGCAAGACGTTCCGCGACGACCTGTTCGCGGAGTACAAGTCGCACCGGCCGCCGATGCCGGACGACCTCCGCTCCCAGATCGAGCCGCTGATCGAAGCCGTGCAGGCGCTCGGCCTGCCGCTGTTGCGCGTTTCCGGCGTCGAGGCGGACGACGTCATCGGCACGCTCGCGCAGCGCGCCGTGAACTCGGGACTGCAGGTGCTGATCTCGACCGGCGACAAGGACATGGCACAGCTGGTCGGCGACCGCGTCACGCTCGTCAACACGATGACGAACTCGTCGCTCGATCGGGCCGGCGTCAAGACCAAGTTCGACGTCTACCCCGAACAGATCATCGACTACCTCGCGCTCGTCGGTGACGCCTCGGACAACATTCCCGGCGTGCCGAAGGTCGGCCCGAAGACGGCGGCGAAGTGGCTGAACGAATACGGCACGCTCGACAACCTGCTCGCGAACCAGGCTCGCATCGAAGGCAAGGTCGGCGAAAGCCTGCGCGCCTCGACGACGGATCTCGCGTTGTCGCGCGAACTGGCGAAGATCCGCTGCGACGTCGAGCTCGAGGTCGGCCCCGAACAACTGCGCCGCCACGAACCGGACACCGCGAAGCTGCGAGAACTCTACACGCGGCTGGAGCTGCGCTCGCTGCTGAAGGCGCTGGACGCCTCCCCTTCCTCCCCTTCCTCCCCTTCCTCCCCTTCCGCCGACGGCTGGGCGCCCGGTCGCAACTACGAACTCGTGCTCGAACCGGAGCAACTCGACCGCTGGCTGGACGCACTGCGCGCCGCCGACGTCTTCGCGTTCGACACTGAAACGACGTCCCTCGACTACATGCAGGCCGAGATCGTCGGCGTCTCGTTCGCGGTCGAACCCGGGGCTGCGGCCTACGTGCCGCTCGCGCACACCTATCCCGGCGCCCCGGACCAGCTGGACCGTGCCGAGGTGCTGCAGAAGCTGCAGCCGCTGCTCGAGGACGATCGTCGCGGCAAGCTGGGGCATCACCTGAAGTACGACGCGCACGTGCTGCGCAACCACGGCGTCGAATTGCGCGGCATGCGCTTCGATACGATGCTCGAGTCGTACGTGCTGAACAGCACGGCGACCCGTCACGACCTGGATTCGGTGGCGAGGCTGTATCTGGGCGTGACTACGATCCACTACGAGGACGTCGCGGGCAAAGGCGCGAAGCAGCTCAATTTCCGCGACGTCTCCGTCGAGGCCGCCGCGGAATATTCGGCCGAGGATTCCGACGTCGCGCTGCGCCTGCATCGCACGCTCTGGCCACGGCTGGAGGCCGTGCCCGCGCTCGCCCGGCTCTACCGGGAGATTGAGCAGCCGCTCGTGCCCGTGCTGCTCGACATGGAACACTGCGGCGTGCTGGTCGACGCGCAGATGCTCAAGCGCCAGAGCCATGAGCTCTCGCGCAGCCTCGTCGAACTCGAGCAGCGCGCACATGCGGCAGCGGCGCAGCCTTTCAACCTCGAGTCGCCCAGGCAGCTGCAGGAAGTGCTGTTCGGCAAGCTCGGACTGCCCGTGAAGCGCAAGACCCCGACGGGCCAGCCGTCGACGGCCGAAGACGTGCTCGAGGAACTGGCCGACGAGTTCGAACTGCCGCGCATCATCCTCGAGTACCGCGGACTCGCGAAGCTGCGCTCCACGTACACCGACAAGCTGCCGGATCAGATCAATCCACGCACGGGGCGCGTCCACACGTCATATCACCAGGCCGTGGCGGCGACAGGGCGCCTGTCTTCGACCGACCCGAACCTGCAGAACATCCCGATCCGCACGGCGGAAGGCCGCCGCATCCGGCAGGCATTCGTTGCGCCACCGGGCCATGTCCTGATAGCCGCGGACTACTCGCAGATCGAGCTGCGCATCATGGCGCACCTGTCTGGCGACGCCGGCCTGCTCGACGCGTTCGCGCACGACCGCGACATTCACCAGGCAACCGCTGCCGAAGTGTTCGGGGCTCCGTCGCCCGATCAAGTCACGCCCGAACAGCGGCGTGCGGCGAAGGCGATCAACTTCGGACTCATCTACGGGATGTCCGCCTTCGGGCTCGCGCGCCAGCTCGGCATCGAGCGCGGCGCGGCGCAGCAGTACGTGGACTTGTACTTCCAGCGTTACCCGGGCGTGAAACGCTACATGGACGAGACGCGCGCGACGGCACGCGAGCAGGGTTTCATCGAGACCGTGTTCGGACGCCGGCTCTACCTGCCGGAGATCCGGTCACCCAATGCGCAGATGCGGCAGTACGCCGAGCGCAGCGCGATCAACGCGCCGATGCAGGGCACGGCGGCGGACATCATCAAGCGCGCCATGATCGAGGTGCACCGATGGCTGTCCGGCCAGCCTCACGCCCGTCTCATGATGCAGGTGCACGACGAGCTCGTGCTCGAAGTGGCGGAGGATCGCGTCGACGGCGTGCTCGCCGAACTGCGCGGGCACATGGTGGCCGCGGCCGATTTGCGCGTTCCGCTCAAGGTTGAAGTCGGCGTCGGTCGAAACTGGGACGAAGCGCACTAGTTGGCCACGGCGCGCCCGGCGAAACAGCCGTAAAATGCCGTATCCGGGCTTCCTGCCCAGTCGAGGAGACAGATGATGCGCAAGACCACCGTCGCCGCCGCGCTCGCCGCTGCATGCGGCCTGTTCAGCCTGCCCGCCGTCGCTGCCGACAACGGCATCTACCTGGGCGCCAGCGCCGGCCAGAGCGGTGTCCAGTACGACCAGAGTTTCAACGGCCAGGATTTCAGCTTCGACGCCAGCGCCACGGGCTTCAAGGCAATTGCCGGCTGGCGGTTCCTCGACTGGCTGGCGGTGGAGGCCGACTACGTCGACCTCGGGTCCGGCGACGACAACGTGCTTGGCGAAAAGATCGAGTCCGACGTCAATGGCGTGTCGCTGTCGGCCGTGGGATTCGTCCCCATCGGTCCGGTGGACCTGTTCGCGCGCGTGGGCGCCATCAACTGGAATGCAGACCTCAGCGCGCCGAACCTCGGCGTGAGCGCGAGCGACGACGGCACTGACCTGACCTATGGCGTCGGCGCCCAGTTCCGCGTGTGGAGCCTGGCCATTCGGGGCGAATACGAGGTATTCGACATTTCCGATGCGGACACGATCGACATGATCTCGATCGGTGTCACGTGGACGTTCCTGTAATTTAACCCATTGACCGGCAATGGATTATTGGTGGGCCAGGCACGGCAAGAAACCTGGCCTGGTGCAGCCGGAACTTTCCCGGCACGACCCCCTCTAATCCGCTTGAGCGTCCTTGCGACGCTTGGCGTCGGCCTACCTCCCTGGGCGCGACGTCTGCCCGGTCATCCCCCAATACCGGGTTGATTAACCCCGGCAGGATCCGCTGGTCCTGCCGGGGTTTCTTTTATGCGCTTCCCGTCGAGCAGCGCTTCGAGCGCGCCCCGCGCTTCCTGCACGCCATCTCCCGCGTGCGCAGAGAACAACTGCACCGTGACGAGGCCGTCCCGCGGCAGTCTGCGGCGGACCCCCTGCAGCGCGTTGCCCGCCGCGCCCCGGCCGAGCTTGTCGGCCTTGGTCAGCAGGATGTGCACCGGCAAGCCGCGCGACGAAGCCAGCGCCAACATGTCCTGGTCGTGGTCGGTCATTGGATGGCGCACGTCCATGACCACGATCGTGCCCTGCAACGCGGCGCGCTTGGCGAAATACCCCTCGAGCAGCGTGCCCCAGTGAGCCCGCATGCTGCCCGCCACCTTGGCGAACCCGTAACCCGGCAGGTCGACGAGCCGGCGACCCGGCTGCAGCTCGAAGAAATTGAGCAGCCGCGTCGCGCCCGGACTCTTGCTGGTCCGGGCCAGCCCCTTGCGCTGGGTGATCGCGTTGATGGCGCTCGATTTGCCGGCATTGGAGCGGCCGGCCACCGCGACTTCGACGCCCGTATCCGGGGGCAACTGGCCGAGCTTGTTCGCGCTGGTGAGGAACCGGACTTCGGGGTATGCGGCCATGCTTCCTGCCAGCGGGACGCGCCCACGACGCGCGAAGACCTTAGTGTACAATTTACGGCTCGCCCGGCAGGCCGCAGAACAGCAAAGTCCCCGGCCTTTCTGCGCCCGGCGCCCGTTCGGTCCTTGGGAGTGGATTCAGACATGACCGCGAAGTTCGCCGCCCTCACGCTGGTTGCCGTGCTCGGCTCGACCGGCCCCGTCCACGCAGCAGGCACCGTCGAAGCCGGCCAGGCCAAATCGGCCACCTGCATGGCCTGCCACGGCATGGACGGCAACAGCGCGAACCCCGAATGGCCGGCACTCGCGGGCCAGCATTCGTCGTACATCGTCAAGCAACTCAAGCACTTCAAGGCCGGTGAGCGGCAGAACGCGCTGATGAGCCCGATGGCCATGATCCTGGCCGACCAGGACATGGAAGACCTCGCCGCGTACTACTCGTCGCAGACGCACCAGCCGACGGGCGAGACGGAGCCCTCGAAGCTCAAGCTCGGCCAGAGCATCTACCGTGCCGGCATCGCATCAAAGGGCGTGCCGTCGTGTGCCGGCTGCCATGGCCCGAACGGCCGCGGCATCGCGGGCGCGGCGTTTCCGATGATTGGCGGCCAGCACGCCGTGTACGCCGCGATCCAGCTGCGCAATTACAAGTCGGGCGCACGCGCCACCGACCCGAACTCGATGATGCGGACGATCGCGTCCCGGCTCACGGACGAGGAAATCGATGCCGTCGCGTCGTACCTCCAGGGCCTGCGTTGAACCTCGCGTTTCGTCGTCGGTCAGAAGCCACCATGAGCAAGCAGACACTCGTTGCCCGGGCCCGGCAGGCGTTCGCCGCCGGCGTGCTGTTGCTGGCGGCCGGCACGGCCTCCGCCACATTCACTCCCCAGCAGGGCGTGAACTACAAGCTGCTGACGCCTGCGCAGCCGACCAACGTCGCCCCGGGCAAGGTCGAGGTGGTCGAGGTGTTCTGGTATGCCTGCGGCCACTGTTACCTGCTCGAGCCCAAGCTCGAGGCCTGGAGCCGCAGAGGCAAGCCGGCCAATGCCGAACTCGTGCGCTTGCCCGCCACGTGGAACAACACGCTCAAGACGCACGCACGCGTCTTCTACACGATGGAACTGCTCGGCAAGCAGAACCTGAACCCCGAGATCTGGCGTGAGATCAACGTGAAGGGCAATCGGCTCGATACGCCTGCCGCGATCGAGGCGTTCTTCACGTCGCGCGGCGTGAGCAAGGCCGATTTCCAGAAGGCATTTGCGGGTTTCGCGGTCGACTCCAGGATCATGAAGGCAGACGACCTCAACCGCCGCTACAAGATTTCGGGCACCCCCACGGTGGTCGTGAACGGCAAGTACGTCACCGACGTGAGCATGGCCGGCAGCGAGGACAAGCTGTTCGAAGTGATCAATGCGCTGGTAGCCAGGGAAACGCCGGCGAACTGATTGCAGCCGAAATACGCGCGCGCGGTTTTTTCGCTGCGCCCTGTGTTACAACGGCGGCCGGACTTCCGGCGGATTTCCTGATGCTGCGCTTATTGATTCCCACCGGCAGCGGCTACACCTGGGTCGAGCACACCCCGCCGGCGCCCTTTCCGGACGAATTCCTGTGGGCGGACCTCTTCGAGCCGACTCCCGAGGAAGAGCGCGCCGTCGAGGCGCTGCTCACGGTCGACGTGCCCACGCGCGACGAGATGAAAGAGATCGAAACCTCCAGCCGCCTGTACGAAGAGGGCGGCGCCGTGTACATGACGGCGACGGTCGGCAGCAAGCTCGACAGCGAGCGCCCGGAGAGCAGCGCGCTCACGTTCATCCTCGCCAACGGGCGGATGATCACCAACCGCTACGTCAACCCGACGCCGGTGCAGCGCTTCATGCAGTTCGTCGAGCGGTCGCCTGCGGCGTGCACTTCATCGGCCACGCTGTTCGCGGGACTCCTCGAATCCTTCGTCGAACGAATCGCCGACCTGCTCGAACGCGTGCAGACCGAACTCGATGCCGTGTCGTTCGCGATCTTTCCGCGTGGTGGCGCAAACTCGCCGAGCAGCGCCGACCTGCACGCCCTCATCCGCCAGATCGGCGCCGACGGCGACCTGGTCTCGAAAGCGCGGGAAAGCCTCGTGAGCTTCCAGCGCATCCTGATGTACGTGCAGCAGACCCCGAACCTCGAGCTCTCGTCGGACCAGCGCAACCGCTTCAAGTCGACGCTGCGCGACGTGCAGTCGCTGTCGGACCACGCGTCGTTCCTGGTCAGCAAGATCCAGTTCCTGCTCGACGCCGTGCTCGGCCTCATCAACCTCGAGCAGAACAACATCATCAAGATCTTCTCGGTCGCGGCCGTGATGTTCCTGCCGCCGACGCTGGTTGCCAGCATCTACGGCATGAACTTCCACTTCATGCCGGAGCTCGACAAGCACTGGGGATACCCGGTGGCCCTGCTGGCCATGGTGTTCTCGGCGCTGGTCCCTTATCTCTACTTCCGCCGCAAGGGCTGGCTGTAGCCCCGCCCGTCGCGCACCGATGACGCCGGGCGTCTACCTCGCCCTGACTGCAACGATCGCGGTGGCGGCGCTCACCCCCGGCCCGGCCGTCACGGCCATCGTCGGGCGCGCCATCACCGACGGCGTCCGTCCCGCACTGGCGATCAGCGCCGGCGTCGTCACGGGCGACCTGCTGTTCTTCGCGCTGGCCGCCGCCGGCATGGCCGCGGCAGCCCAGTCCCTCGGCGACTTCTTCACCGTAGTCCAGTGGCTCGGCGCTGCGTACCTGGCGTGGCAGGGAATCGTTCTCTGGCGGTTCCGGCCCCGCGCGACGACGGCCATCACGGGCACAGCGCACGAGTCTCATTTCTGGCGCAACTACGGCGCCGGGCTGCTGCTGATGTTCGGGCACGTGCAGGCGATGTTCTTCTATGCCGCGCTGCTGCCGGGCTTCGTCGACCTTTCGCGCCTCACGGTGTGGGACGTCGCCCTGGTCGCGCTGACGCTGGTCGCCGTGATCGGAGGCGTCAACGCGGGATATGCCGCGCTTGGCGCCCGTGCCCGTCGTTTCTTTGCCGATGCGCGTGCCCAGCGGATCTTGCACCGCGTGGCTGGCACGCTGATGCTGCTTGCCGCGTTACTGGTCGCCACTCGGGTGTAGGATTGCACGCATGGCCAAACCCACGATCAACAACATGGCGGTGTTCTGCGATTTCGAGAACGTCGCCCTGGGCGTGCGCGATGCGCGCTACGCGAAGTTCGACATCGACAAGGTGCTCGAACGCCTGCTGCTGAAGGGCAGCATCGTCGTCAAGAAAGCGTACTGCGACTGGGAGCGGTACAAGGAGTTCAAGGGGCCGATGCACGAGGCCTCGTTCGAACTGATCGAGATTCCGCACGTGCGCATGTCGGGCAAGAACTCGGCCGACATCCGCATGGTCGTCGACGCGCTCGACCTCTGCTACACCAAGTCGCACGTCGACACGTTCGTGATCGTGAGCGGCGACTCCGACTTCTCGCCGCTCGTGAGCAAGCTGCGAGAGAACAACAAGCTCGTGATCGGCGTGGGCGTGAAGAGCTCGACGTCGGACCTGCTGATCGCCAACTGCGACGAGTTCATCTACTACGACGACCTCGTGCGCAAGGAAGAACAGCGCAGCCGGCGCAAGAAGCCGCCAGCTGCGGCATCCGCTGCAGCACCCGCCGGCAAGCAGTCTGCCGCTGGGAGACAAGCTTCGCAGTCGGCGGCGCCTGCACCCGTTCCCGCTCCCGCAGCCGATGCAACGGACACGACTGCCCCGTCGGCCGAGCCCTCCCGCAGGGCCCCTTCGCGCGCCAAGTCCGACGACGAGAAGAAGCAGGAAGCGTTTGACCACGTGCTCGCCACGATCGAAGCGCTGGCGGACGAACGCGAAGCCGACGAGAAGATCTGGGGCTCGATGATCAAGCAGACGCTGAAGCGCCAGCGCCCCGGGTTCAACGAGAGCTACCACGGCTTCCGCAGCTTCAACCAGCTGCTCGAGGAAGCGCGCGACCGCAAGTTGATCGAGCTGGAAAAGGACGAGAAATCCGGCGGTTATGTCGTCCGGGCAGTGACCTGAGCGCGCGCCTTGGCCATGCCGGCGGAATGATCCGCCTTACCCGCGTGTCCGGGATGGACCTGAGAGGAATGGCGCGCCCGACTGGATTCGAACCAGTGACCCCTGCCTTCGGAGGGCAGTACTCTATCCAGCTGAGCTACGGGCGCGTGGCTAGCCCCGAAAAGGGGCGGGAATCATAGCCCCGGGACCACCGCGAGTCCATTTGGGCCCGGCCGGTGCCTTGGCCGCCTCGCGCTGCCTCGACGCCGCGGGGTACGCCGCGGCCAGATCTGCACGTTATACTTTGCGACCCCGTCAAAACCGCCGTCCGGAGTTCGACCGTGAGTGCTGAGCACGATCGCAAGTTTTTCGACACCTTCATGCTGATCCTGGGCATCCTCGCTGCCATCACCGTCGGCCTGATGGTGCTTGCCGGCATGATCTCCGACCGCACTTCGAAGCAGTACCACGACCAGGACCCGCGCAAGGTCGAGGAAACCCTGGCACGCATCGCGCCGGTCGCCCGTGTCGCCGTCGCGGGTCAGGACAACTCGGCCCTGGCGCCCCCCGCCGCCGCTCCGACGGCCGCAGCGGTCGACCTGCCGGGCGAGCAGGTCTACCAGCAGGTCTGCACTGCGTGCCATGGCGCCGCCGTCGCGGGCGCGCCGAAGACGGGCGACAAGGCTGCGTGGGCGCCACGCGTTGCGCAGGGCATGGACCTGCTGCACAAGCACGCCGTCGAGGGTTACCAGGGCAAGGCGGGCTACATGCCGCCCAAGGGCGGCCGCACCGACCTGTCGGACCAGTCGGTCATGAACGCCGTGGATTACATGGTCAACCTCGCGAAGTAGTCGCATGTTCGCGCGTCTCTTCCGCACCATCGTCGTTGCCGCCGCGGTGGCCGGCTTCGCCGCGGGCTGCGCTTCACCGCCGCCGCAACCCGAAACGATGCGCGACCCAGGCGTGAACTTCACGAACTTCAAGACGTTCGGCTGGACGGCGGGTGGAGCGGTGGACGCCGGAGACGCACCGCTCAAGCTGCTCGACGCGAACATCCGTGCCGCCATCGTCGATGTGATGAAACGGAAGGGCTACGTCGAGGCGCCCGCCGGCACGACACCCGACCTGCGCATGGCCTACGAGACCGCGAGCGCCGAGAAGCTCGAGAACAATCCGGTGCGCGTCGGCATCGGCGTCGGCAGCTGGGGCGGCAACGTGGGTGGCTCGGTCAGCATGGGCAGCCCGAGCGTGCGCAACTTCACCGAAGGCACGCTGGTCGTGCACGCCATCGACACGGCCCGCAATGCCGAAGTCTGGCAGGGCCGCGTGTCCGGCAAGATGACGAAAGGCAGCGTCGAATCGTCGGCCATCAACCAGGCCGTCGCGCGGGCGATGGCTGATTTCCCGGTGCGTTAGCACCGGGAATTTCGACCCAGGGGCGGTTAGCGAGGGCGTTCGATGCGGGTCTTCTCCGCGCGAGCGGAAAGGCAGACACGCTCGCGCGGAGAAGACCCGCATCGAACGCCTGATCGACCGCGACTGGCAAAGCAATCGCCAACTTGAGCGACGGATCGACTCCCAACGACGCAGGAAGTGCATCCTCCGCCGCCCTCAGTTCTCCGGCCCAATGAATGCGAGCGACGATGAGCAGCGTCGCTGCAATGACAGCCCATTCGATCCACGTTCGGCCTAGAAAGGCCAGCAGCTTGGTTCTTGTCTGTTCCGACATCGGATTTCGATCGCTATTTAGGCTGGGTGACGATCGTTCGCTGCTGGCCGACTTCACGCCTGCACGGTTGTCCGCTTTCACTCGGCGCCGGACAACGCTCGAAATCCAGTTCTCGATTGCATACGCTGTGCGGTGAAAGACGACTCGAAGCGGTCGTCAACCGTTACGAAAGGTGGCCTCGCAACGTCTGAACTCAGCCGCTAGCGGAGGCTGGCCAAGGGCGTCATGCACCATCGCTGAGCAGATAGCCTCTTTGCGCGTACGGAAACGTGGCCAGCTCGGCGTTGGCGGCTGAATCCGCGATGAAGTACGCCCGCACCTCGGCGATACGGCCGTCTCGCATGACGTACCACTCAGTGCCTCGCGCCATAAGCCGACCCTTGCTTCCCGGCGGGGTCCACAGGCAACTCCACTCGTTGACGACTTCGTCGCCGCTGGCAATGATCCGATCGATCGACCAGAGCGGGTCCAGCGCAAGTTTGTATTTTCGCCAATATCGGGCGAGGTGCTCCGCGCCAGTGATCGGTGGAAACGATAGGGGCAAGAAGTAGTGACAAACGTCTGGCGCGAGCGTGCTCAGCAGATCCTCGAGGTTGCCGGTGTTGCAACCGTCAAAGTACTTGCGGACGACCGCGATATTTGTGACTTCGATGTCTTTCATCTCTACCTCTTGACGTACGGAACGCGACCGCGACGCCTGACCTTCAATTCAAGGACATGCATGTCGGTCCGTACGCCCGATGTCGGTGTGAATCTTTATCTGGAAATGCTTGCGTAATTTGCGCTAGGCCAAAACCCCGGCGCGAGACGCAGAATTTGGCACCGCTGCCGACGGGTGGCTCCTGGCCCATCTTTCGCGTCCGCAAGCGTCTGCTCTCGAAGCACCAGACCGCCCGGAGCACGGGCCGAAACCGGGCCGCGCTGCCCTCCGACTGACCCCCAACCCACATCCCCTAACCCTTTCTTCAGTCGTCCGCCTGGCGGAAATCCACCCCCAGCGAACGGAGCTTGCGGTACAGGTGCGTGCGCTCCATGCCTACGCGCTTCGCGAGCTGGCCCACCTTGCCATTGCAGAGCTGCAGCTGCTGCGTGAGGTAGGCGCGCTCGAAATGCTCGCGGGCCTCGCGCAAGGGCAGCGCCAGCAGGTCCTGCTTGACCAGCGGCTCGTCGACCGGCGACTGCGAGGAAATCTCGCGCTCGATTTCCTCGAGACGGATTTCTTCCGAGCCCCCCTGGATCAGCAGGCGCTGCACCAGGTTCTTGAGCTCGCGGATGTTGCCGGGCCACGGATAGTTGCGCAGGCGGTTCTGTGCGGCGACGCCGAAGCGACGGAACGGCAACCGTTCGTCATCGACCAGGCGGTCGACGTAATAGCGCAGCAGCTCCGGCACGTCCTCGGCGTATTCGCGCAGCGGCGGAACCCGCAGCGTCAGCACGTTCAGGTTCGACAGCAGGTCCAGCCGGAACGGCACCGGACCCCGCGTTTCGAAACCGGGCTGCGCGGACGAGAGGATGCGCACGTCGAACCGCAGCGGGGTGCGTCCGCCCTTGCGCTGGAACGTGCCCGACTCGAGCACGGCGAGCAGCAACCGCTGAGCACCCTGCGGCAGGTCCTCGAGGCCGTTGATGAACAGCACGCCACCCTGCGCCTGCTCGAGCACGCCCGCGGTCGCGCCGTTCGCATTCTCGACCCCGAGCAGCACTTCTTCGGCGTTGCCCTCGGTGACCGCCCCGGCGGACAGGTTGACGAGCGGACCGGTGGATCGCGCGCTCAGCGCGTGAATGTAACGGGCGAAGGCCTCGCGACCTGTCCCGGGCTCGCCGAGCACCAGCACCGGCGCTTCGTGCGGCGCGATCTGTTTCACCTTCTCGCGCAGGTCGCGCATCAGCCGGCTGCGGCCCACCGGCGCGATCAGCGGTGGCACCAGCGTCCGCGTGGCTCGCTGCCGGCGCTTGCCCTCCTCCAGCGCGCGCGCAACGGTCCGCAGCAGCTTGGCCAGCGAGAGCGGCTTCTCGACGTAGTCGATCGCACCGAGCCGCGTGGCTTCGACGGCGGTTTCGACCGTGCCGTGGCCGGACATCATGACGACCGGCGCCGTAAGCACCTGTGACTGCTGCCACTCGCGCAACAGGCTGATGCCATCGGTGTCGGGCATCCAGATGTCGAGCAATACGAGGTCGGGCGCCTGCTGCGCGCATGCCGCGCGAGCCTCGGCGGCATTACCCGCAGTCTCGACGGTGTAGCCCTCCTCCGAGAGGATGTCCCGTACGAGTTCCCGGATGTCGTTCTCGTCGTCGACGACGAGTATCCGCGCGTTGGTCATGCGCGTTCTCTCCTTGACTCCAGCCTGCCGCGCCTGAGCGCCGTGTCCGCCGCTGCTTCGAGCAGCGGCAGGTCGATACGAACCTGTGCGCCGCCGGCGGCGCGATTGTCGGCTTCGATGTGCCCGCCGTGTTCTTCCACGATCTTGCGGACGATCGCGAGTCCCAGCCCCGTGCCTTTGGTCTTCGTGGTCACGTACGGATCGAACACCTGCCCGATCAGCTCGCGCTGGAACCCGGGCCCATTGTCCTCCACCGTGATGCGCGCCACGTCAGATTCGCCATGCACGACGCGCCGCGTCGACACTGCGATCGAACCATCCGCCTGCCCCTCGAGCGCCTCGACCGCGTTCGTGAGCAGATTGTTGAGCAATTGCCGCAGGCGGCCGGGGTCGGCCACCACGCTGTCGATTCCGTGGTCGAGGTCGACCTCGAGGCGCACGCCGCGGATCGCTCCCTGTGCACGGTAGAGGTCGCTGACCTCGGTCACCATCTTGTTGAGGTCGACCGTGGCCATCTCCAGCCGCGGTGCACGCGCGTATTCGCTGAACGCGTTGACCATTTCCTTCATCGCCTCGACTTGCTGCACGATCGTCTCGGTCGCGCGCTCGAGCATCTGCGCGTCCCTGGGGTCGGTCATGGCCGGCAGCAGCTTGTGCCGCAGGCGCTCGGCGGAAAGGCGGATCGGCGTGAGCGGGTTCTTGATCTCGTGCGCCAGGCGGCGGGCCACTTCGCCCCATGCGGCTTCGCGCTGCGCCTGCAGCATCACGGTGATGTCGTCGAACACGAGCACGTAGCCGCCCGGCGCATCGCCTTCGACCGGCAGCGGCGTGCAGGCGCACATCAGGATGCGGCGCCCGGCGCCCGTCTGGAACGCGAACTGCTCGCGCCATTCGGCGGCGCCACTCGCGAAGCGCTGATGGCAGGCTTCGGCGAACTGACGCGCAAGATTCGACGGCTCTGCGCCGGCGCTGCCGAACGGCGCGCCCACGCGCGATTCGATGTCTTCTCCCAGGATCATGGCCGCGGCGCGATTTGCCGTGCGCACGCGCCAATCCGGCTCGAGCGAAATCACGCCCGTCGACAGCCGCGCCAGGATGACCGCGAGCTTGGCGCGCTCGGTCTCCACCGCCAGCTGCGCGCGGCGCTGGTCTTCACGGGCGCGCCGCAGCCGCTTGGTCATGTCGTTGAACGAATGCACGAGGAAACCCATCTCGTCGTGCGACGTGAGGGGCAGCTTGGTGTCGAGGTCGCCCTGCGCCACTGCGCGGGTGCCCTGCACCAGGTCCTGGATCGGCTGCACGAGCCGCTGCGCGGTGAAGATCGCGCCATACCAGGCGGCGAGCAGCGACAGCAGCAGCACGACCGTCAGCGTGAGGATGAAACTCGCCTTGAGCGGACGCCGCAGGTAGTCCTTCTCGCCGAACTGCTGGTAGGCCGCCTGCACCGTGTCCGCGAGCGCGCCGAGCCGCTCCGCGACGGGGTACATGCTCTGCAGCACCAGCCGTTCTCCATCCGGCCGCGACTCACCGCCGATAGACACGGCGGTGCGAATCAGGTAGCCGCCTTCCTGTTGCGGCTCGAGGCTGACGAATGGCTGCCCCTGTCGCAACTGCAGCAGGACTTCGTCCGGGACGTCCTCGGGGACGATGTCCGAGGAGAGTCCCTTGCTGACCGCGATGACGCGGCCAGACTGTGTCGCGACCGTGAGTTCGATGGCTCCGACCTGGCGGCGCAGCTTCTCCAGCAGGCCCGGCATCGACGCGCCGGCAACGCCCATCTCCTCGGCGATCAGTTCCGAATCCGCGAGGTGCTCGCGCATGCGGACTTCGAGCGCGGAACGCGAGAGCACCAGGGCGTCGTCGAGGCTCCTGCGGATCTCGACGTTGAACCAGCTGTCGATGCCCTTGTTCAGGAACTGCACCGCGAAGAAATACACGAGCAGGATCGGCAGCGTGGCGAGCACGCCGAAGATCCAGACCATGCGGGCCTTGAGCCGCGAGCCGATGACGTGGCCGCGCCAGTCGCGAATCAGCTGTGTGAGCTTGGTGGCCAGCAGCCCGACCAGCACCACGAGGCCGGCGATGTTGATCCCGAGGATCCAGGGATGCAATCGGCTGAACTGCTCCGAGTTCTGCGCCGTCTGCGCCATGAACAGGATGGCCGCAAGCCACAGCAGGCCGCCGAGACCCATGGTCACCGCGGAGGCGGCGCGTTTCAGGGTCGAAGCGTCCATGATTTCCAGTTGCTCTCGGCGTTCCAGTCGTCCGTCCAGAACAGCAGCCAGCCAAAGACGTCGGGCGCGGTGTCCATCCCGAGCACGGCCCGTATGCGTCCTTCATAGACTGGCCCGGCGGCCACCAGCGCAGCGTCAATCACCGGCAGTCCGCGGAGATCGCAGGCACGATCGAGCGCAGCCTGCAGCGAGCCGAAATCCTGCTGCCCGCTGGTGTTGAGGTTCTTGACGAGGTACCGCTGGCTGAGCGCGTGGTAGCTCACCTCGTAGCGCTGCTCGAGTTCGGCAATGCCGGCGTCCGGCAGGTAGCGGCGCACGCGATCGACGGTGATTTCGTAGGTGAGCCGCAGCGTCAGGCCGGCTTCGACGGCCTTGCGCGCTGCGTCCGGCAGAGTCAGGTCGACTGTCGCGTCCAGTTCGTAGACACCCTCGTCTAGCGAAGCCTGGACGTCGCGGATCCTGAGCTTCGACTCATCCGCTGCGTGCGCGACCGGCACCGCCGTTGCTATTACGCACAGCAACAGCCACGCGGCACACCTCGCCAAATATGGCGACTTGCGCAGGATGGAAGGGCCCCTGTAGCTCATTTCCAACAATCATAGCGGCTTGCCCAGGCAAGCATAATAGAACCCGTCCATGCCGGTCTCCCCGGGCAGCACCTGGTAGCCGGGCCCCGCCCCGCCTGGGCGAGGCGGCCAGCTGCCCGTCAGTTCGGGCGTCAGGTCCAGGGCATCGGGTGTCCGGAGCAGGAACGCCGCGACGACGCGCTCGTTTTCGGCCGCCAGCACCGAGCAACTGGTGTACAGCAGGCGACCGCCGGGCTTGACCACCCCCCACGCTGCCGCCAGCAGGTTCGCCTGCTTGCGCGCCAGGGTCGGGATGTCCTTGGCCCGCCGGAGGACCTTGATGTCGGGATGTCGCCGGATGACGCCCGTGGCCGAGCATGGCACGTCCAACAGGACCCGGTCGTAGGGCCGACCGTCCCACCAGCCGCGGACGTTCTCGACATCCGCCGCCATGATTCTGGCCTGCAGCCCAAGCCGCTCGAGGTTGTCGCGGATTCGCTGCAGGCGGGGCTCCGAGACGTCGAGGGCCGTCACGTCCGCGTTACCGTTGGTCCGCTCCAGCATGTGGCAGGTCTTGCCCCCTGGCGCCGCACAGGCATCCAGGATGCGGTCGCCTTCCTGCGGGTCGAGCAGCTCAATCGCCAGCTGGGCCGCGGCGTCCTGTACGGAGAGGCGGCCATCCATGAAACCCGGTAGCGAACGCACGTCGGCGGGCGGCGTCACCTGTAATGCATCGTGTGCGAGCGGGTGCGGCGTGACCGTGAAGCCCGCGGCCTCCAGCTCGCCCTTGGCCCAGGCCACGTCGCCACGCATGCTGTTCACGCGCACCCAGAGGGGCGGGTGCGCGTTGTTGGCGTCAAGCGCGGCCAGGGCGGCAGCCTCGCCACGGTCCGTGCGCAGCGCATCGACGAACCAGCGTGGATGCGCGGTCCGCAATGCTACGTCGCGATCGATCGCGTGCAGGAGGTCCGCCTGTTCGCGCTGGAACCGCCGCAGGATCGCGTTGACGAACCCGGCCGCCTTGTCGAACCCGAGCACCCGGGCGGCACTCACGGTCTCCGCAACGGCGGCATGCGCCGCGGTCTCCCCGGAGACGAGCTGGAACAGGCCGATCTCGAGCAGCGCCCGCAGCCGCGGCGCGAGCTGGTCCGGTGAGCGCGTCGCCAGCGCATTGAGCACCGCCGCCAGCCGCACGTGCCAGCGCAGCGTGCCGTAGCACAACGAACGCTTGAGACCGCGCGCCGAGCCTTCGTCGTTTTCGACGGCGAGCACGTCGTCGAGCGACCGCCCTTCGTCGAGGACGGCCGCGACGATGATGGCCGCAGACGCGCGTACTTCCGCCGGACCCGTGCGCGCGCTCATGCAATCACCTCGCCGAAGCGTTCGCCGCCCAGCGGCCGGGAATTGAGAATGTCACGGGCCTTGAGCGGCTTGCGGCCGGGAAACTGCACTGCCAACAGCTCGAGCAGGCCGTCCCCGGTGGCGACGACGATGCGCCCTTCCGCTGCCTTGACGACGGCGCCAGGCAAGGCGCGGGGCTCTGCGGCGAATTCTGCCGTCACCGGACGCGCTTCCCAGATGCGCACCTGCGCGTCGCCGAGCTGCGTCTGCGCGACCGGCCATGGCACGAACGCGCGAACCTGGCGATCGATCTCGACGGCGGACTGCGACCAGTCGATGCGCGCCTCGTCCTTGCGGATCTTCGGGGCGTAAGTCGCACCCGCGGCGGGTTGCGGCGTCGCGCGTATCGAGCCCGCTGCCCAGCCCTGCACTGCCTCGACGATGGCCTGCGCACCGAGCAGCGCGAGTCGCTCGTGCAGCGAGCCTGCGGTCTCGCGCGGGCCGACCGCGAGTTCGCGCCGCAGCAGCTCCGGCCCGGTGTCGAGCCCCGCGTCCATCAGCATGATCGAGACGCCGGTGCGCTCGTCACCGGCGAGCACGGCGCGCTGGATCGGCGCCGCACCGCGCCAGCGCGGCAGCAGCGACCCGTGGATGTTGAGACAACCCAGCCGCGGCAGCTCGAGCACCTCCGGCGGCAGGATCAACCCGTATGCAACGACGACCATGAGGTCGGGCGCATACGCCGCAAGCCGCTGCTGCGCCTCGGGCGTCTTGAGCGTGGGCGGCTGCTCGACCGGTATACCGAGCGCGAGCGCCCGTTGCTTCACGGCGCTCGACGCGACTTCGCGGCCCCGCCCCGCCGGCCGGTCGGGCTGCGTGTAGACAGCAACGATGGCGTGCCCTGCATCGTGCAATGCCTGCAGGGCCGGCACCGAAAACTCTGGCGTGCCGGCGAAGACGATGCGCAACGGTTGCATCAGAGGGCGGGAGCCCGGACGCCCTCGACCCTCGCCGGGCGATTGCGCTTGTCCTTCTCGAGCTTCCTGCGGATGCGGTTGCGCTTGAGCTCGGAGAGGTAGTCGACGAACAGCTTGCCATCGAGGTGGTCGAGCTCATGCTGGATACAGATGGCGAGCAAGCCACTGGCATCGAGCTCGAACGGCTTGCCGTCGCGGCCGAGGGCGCGCACGCGAATCCTTTCGGCGCGGGTCGTCGGGGTGTCGAAAATGCCGGGGACCGACAGGCAGCCTTCCTCGATTTCGAGGGCGCCCGACCGCTCGATGATCTCGGGATTGATGAGGACCAACGGCTTCGACTTGTCCTCGCTGACGTCCAGCACCACGAGGCGCCGGTGGAAATCGACCTGCGTAGCCGCGAGGCCGATACCCGGCGCGGCATACATGGTCTCGAACATGTCGTCGATCACCCGCCCGAGCTGGGCATCTACGCGCTCGACCGGCGCCGCTTTGGTACGCAGTCGAGGGTCTGGATATTCGAGGATGGTGAGCTTCGCCATTCTTCTGAAAATACTGCTAAAGTTATGTCACGCTTGAATTTAATGACCGACAATGGGCCGCTGAACAGTCGACGCCTGGCAGCGGATTGGCGCGACTGAGACGTGGTCGGCAGCCGCCGCCGGGCAGCCTGGATTATAAGGCGACGGTCGCGACCCCGATACCCGATGGAGAGAGGGATGGATCGTAACCTTCGACCTGAGTCGTCCACATCGTTGCGCCAGCGGCGCTGGATGCGTGCGCTGCTGCTGGCCGTTGCCGTCACGGGCATCGGGGCAGCTGCCGCCGTTCCGCGGGCCGCCGTCGCGCAAGCCGAGGCGGGCCGCTCGATGTCCGTGCCGATCTCGCCCTCCGCTCCCGAGCGTTATGTCGTCAAGCAAGGCGACACGCTGTGGGACATCTCAGCCATGTACCTCCAGGACCCCTGGTACTGGCCCGAGATCTGGTACGTCAATCCGTCGATCCGCAACCCGCACCTGATCTATCCGGGTGACGTGCTGTATTTCAGCTACGTCGACGGCAAGCCGCGGGTCTCGCTCGAACCGGGCGGCTCCACCCGCCTGTCGCCGGAAATGCGCACGTCCGACCTGGATGGCGCGATCCGCGCGATCCCATACGACCTGCTGATGGACTTCGTCGGCCGGCCGGGGCTGCTCTCCAAGGACGACGTCAAGAACAAGCCGTACGTGGTCGGCATGCGTGACCGCCACATCGTCGGCTCCACGACCAACGAAGTGTACGCACGCGGCCTCAAGGATCCCGCCGCGGGCACGCGTTACAACATCATGGCCGTGGGCGAGGAACTGCGCGATCCGGACGACGGCGACCTGCTCGGGTACATCGGTCACTTCGCGGCGCTGGGCGAAGTGATCCAGTCGACGGGTGCCGTGGTGCCTGGCGACGATTCGATCTTCAAGATGAAGCGCGAAGAACCGCTCACGCACCTGCGCGTCGTCGAGACCGGCCGCGAAATCATGCAGGGCGACAAGCTGTTCCCGGCGCAGGCCGACATCGGTGCGGATTTCGCGCCGTCGGCCCCGTCGAACGAAGCCATCCTCGGCCAGATCATCGCCATCGTCGACGGCATCTACGTCGCCGGCAAGTACCAGGTCGTGGCGATCAACCGCGGCACGCAGCATGGGCTCGTCCCGGGCAACGCGCTCAGCGTGTTCTACCGCGGCGAATTGATGCGTGACCGCTACGACCGCCAGAGCTGGTCCGCCTACGCCGCGAATTACGACAAGATCCGGCTGCCGGACGAGCGCAGCGCGACGATCCTGCTGTTCACCGTGAAGGACCGCATCAGTTACGGCCTCGTGGTGCAGTCGTCGCAGGTCATCCGCAAGGGCGACTTCATTGCGCACCCGAAGTACGGTCACAAGGAAGGCGGCAGCACCAACTTCGCGCACTGACGCGACGCTGCACGCAGTTCTCCGCGTTCAGCCCAGATTTGCAGGAGCCTGCCGGGAGTGACGCCCGGTAGGCTCTCTGCTCATGGACGACCAGAAACGCTGGCTGGCGCTGGCACAGGCGCCGGGCCTGCACGCGGGACAGCTGCAGGACTGGCTCGCGCAGGGTGCGTTGCCGATCGACCTCACCCGTGAAACGCAAGCGGCGCTTGCGTCCATCGGGCTCGGCAAGTCCGCGATCCAGGCCCTCCTGCAACCCGACGGCGCGGCGATCGACCATGACCTCGGCTGGCTGCACGCCGCAGCGAATCGCTGGCTCGTCACCTGGGGCTCGGCCAACTACCCGCCGCTGCTGGCGCAGATACCCGATGCGCCGCTGGTGCTGTACGTCGAAGGCGATCCCATGGCGCTGTGCCTGCCGCAGCTGGCAATCGTCGGCACCCGCAATCCAACGGCCCTCGGTCGCGACACTGCCACGCAATTTGCGCTGCACCTGGCGCAAGCGGGGCTCGCCATCACGAGTGGCCTGGCGCTCGGCATCGATGCCGCCGCGCATCGCGGTGCATTGGATGCCGGCGCACGCACGATCGCCGTGCTGGGTCGCGGCCTGGATGCCATCTACCCGAGGGAGAACGAATCGCTCGCGCTGGAGATCGTCGGGCGGCAGGGCGCCCTGGTCACCGACCTGCCCATCGGCACCCCGCCCCTGAAGCAGAATTTTCCGCGCCGCAACAGGATCCTCAGCGGACTGGCCGTCGGGACGCTCGTGGTCGAGGCGGCGCTGCGGAGCGGGTCGCTGATCACGGCGCGGCTGGCCGCGGATCACGGGCGCGAGGTATTCGCCATACCCGGGTCCATTCACAACCCGATGGTCCGGGGATGCCACCGCCTGTTGCGCCAGGGTGCCCGGCTGGTCGAGAGCGTGGACGACATATTCGCCGAACTCGAAGCAATCATCGGCGAAATCAAACGGATTACGCGGGGAAACCCCCCTGCAGGCGCTGATCTCCGCCCCCCGCCGTTGGACAAGGAGTATGAAATCCTGTTAGATGCGCTCGGCTTCGAGCCGGCTGGACTCGACATGCTCGTGGTCCGGACGGGCCTGAAAGCCGGTGCAGTCGCCTCGATGCTGCTGATCCTCGAGCTCGAGGGCCGGGTACAACAGCAGCCGGGCGGTCTTTTCAGCCGCCGGTTGCCTGGGAAGGTGCAATGAAGGAAGGCGTTCTCGACATTCTTATCTACCTGTTCGAGAACTACTTCGACGCCGAGACGGAAGACGGCTTCGAACCCGACCGCGAGACCCTGAAGCTCGAACTCGAAAAAGCCGGGTTTCCGGGATCGGAAGTGGAACGGGCCCTCTGCTGGCTGGAAGAGCTGGCGTCCGACCCGGACAGGTTGCACCCGACGCCGACTACGCGAGCGATCCGGGTGTTCGCCGCGCTCGAGCAGGCGCGGCTCGACACGGATTGCCGTGGCTACCTGTTCCACCTGGAACAGGTGGGCATCCTGTCGCCGACGCAGCGCGAGCTGGTGATCGACCGCCTGATGGCGCTCGAGGGCGACGAGATCGACATCGACAAGTTGAAGTGGGTCGTGCTGATGGTGCTCTTCAGCCAGCCCGGGCAGGAGACCGCGTTCTCCCGCATGGAAGACCTGGTGTTCGAGGACC
>Ga0224505_10000536_pt1 | contig 25730 bp, 29 predicted proteins | sample SF_Jan12_sed_USG_FD_169102 | JGI IMG/M metagenome (GOLD analysis project Ga0224505, IMG submission 169102) | Sediment microbial communities from San Francisco Bay, California, United States - SF_Jan12_sed_USGS_4_1 | ecosystem: Environmental > Aquatic > Marine > Sediment | place: USA: California... | reverse complement strand
TGGTTCATCCCAAACACTGTTTTCACTTAAAACCCGGTCGGTATCAAATTCGCCGGCACAAGTATCGGCCCGTGGAGTAAGATATTCAAAACTACTACATGTCAGCAGACAGATCCAAAACGAGGATTGCATGCCATGACCACACTTGCCCGGACCAAGACCGACACCTGCACTGACAGCCGCCAGGGACCACACGCGCTAACACCCGCACAACTGGCGGCCTATCACAACAACGGCTTTCTCTCGCCATTGCCGGCATTGGGGCCGGACCTTGCGCGCAAGGTCCTGACAAAAATAGAAACGCATGAATCTCAGTACGGCGCATTTCCCAGCAAGGGACTCAAGGCACATTTATATCTGCCCTGGATGAACGAGGTCGTACGGCATCCCGCCATACTCGACACGGTCGAATCCATCATCGGCCCCGACATCCTGTGCTGGTCCAGCCGTTTTTTCATCAAGGCGCCGGGTGACGGCGGCTTTGTGTCCTGGCACCAGGACGTCACCTACTGGGGAATCGACGTATTCGAAAACATCCTGACCGCCTGGATCGCGCTGTCGCCGGCAACCCGGGAAAACGGCGTGATGAAGGTGATCCCCGGCACACACCGCTCGATCGTGCCGCATCGTGAATCCGCGGCGAGCAACATGCTGCTGCGCGGCCAGGAAGTCTCGGTCGATGTCGATGAATCAAAGGCCGTTTACATGGAACTGAAGGCCGGCGAAATGTCATTGCATCACGGCCTCATGTTTCACGGCTCCGAAGACAACAGGTCCAACGAACGGCGCGTCGGTTTTGCCGTACGTTACATACCGACGCGGGTAAAACCACTGGACGGGTTGCCCCGGGACAGCGCCATGCTGGTGCGCGGTACCGATCAATACGGCCATTTTGACCTGGAACCGGATCCCATAGGCGACATGGACCCGGCAGCGGTTGAAGTGCACCGCAAAGCGACGGCGACCTATGCCGAAATCAATCGCGCAGCAGTTAAAAAACACGAGGCGATGATCGCCGCGCAACAGTAGTAGAAAACACATGCCTCTCAAAATGCTCGTTGCATAGTTTATGGCGCTCGCATCCCCGCTCGTGACGAACACTTCGCCGGGGAGCACTGTTGTTCGATCAAATCGTCAGGGCCGGCTGCAAAACCCGACGGTTACAGGACCATCCTGGGAAATGAAGTGGCAATCGTCATCAGTCCGGCTCACCCGGCAACACAAGCGGAAATAGCCTGAAAACGGATGTATTTCGCCAGGTCACCATGCGCAATATGACGCACGTACACTACGGCAGCCTGACCGGCCCGGTAACACTTGTCGCTGCGGGGGATTTCAACGGCATTCCAGCAGGCATCGCGGGCGATGTACAGAGCATCGAAAAGCGGGGTCGATTCCAGCGTCCAGGTGTGCAGCACCAGACGTCGCGCAAACCTTCCGGCAATCGGCAATGTAAAAGACATGCAGGTGCCCGGTCATTATGAGTTAGCATTTTAATATGTCACCGCCGCAATCGCCTTCGCGGCAGCCGTACCGCGGCCGCTTCGCTCCATCACCCACCGGACCCCTGCACTTCGGGTCGCTGGTCGCGGCGGTCGGCAGTTATCTCGACGCGCGCGCAAACAAAGGTACCTGGCTGGTGCGCATGGAAGACCTGGACCGGCCGCGCACCGTTGTCGGCGCGGCCGATACGATCCTGCGCACGCTTGAGGCGCTGGGTATGGCCTGGGATGGCGAGATCGTCTATCAAAGCACCCGCGACGAGGCTTATCGCGCGGCACTCGATCAACTGAAGAAAACAAAGGACCTTGTTTATCCCTGCGCGTGCAGCCGCCGCGAAATCGCGGATTCAGCGGTGACCGGCATCGACGGCCCGGTGTATCCCGGCACCTGCCGCAAGGGCCTGCTTGCCGGCCGCGCCGCGCGCGCCGAACGCGTACTGACACGCGGCATAAAAATCGAATTCACCGACACCATTCAGGGCAAGGTCGCCCACAACCTTGAACGCCAGATCGGTGATTTTGTGCTGAAACGTGCTGACGGCCCTTACGCCTATCAGCTCGCGGTGGTCGTCGATGACGCCGCGCAGGGCATCACCGATATCGTGCGCGGCGCCGATTTGCTTGACTCGACACCGAGGCAGATTTATCTGCAGCAACTGCTCGCTTTGAAGACACCGCGCTATGCGCACCTGCCGGTGGCTGTGAATGTCATCGGGGAGAAACTCTCCAAGCAGACGCTGGCGCCGCCGGTGGACGGCACATCACCGGCAATCGTTCTAAATGCGGCACTCGCGTTTCTGGGGCAGGACGTTGCCGAGGACTGCGCCGCGGACGACACCGCCTCATTCTGGAAATACGCCATCGCACACTGGGATCCCGCGCGCGTGCCGCGTGCACGGGCAATACACGCTCCTAGCGAATAACGCAGCGGATCAGTATTTCGCCGGGCGGAAGACCTCGACTTCGGCCAGCGTGACGCGCACCGAAAAATGCTGCGCAAATTCGTCCAGCACTTTTTGTGCAATCGTTTCAGCCGTCGCCCGCTCACAGATGACCTTCATTTCAATGGTGCGGTCGGTATCGCCCGCACCTTCCCGATGGCGCTCGCCGTCGGTCGAAAAACTGCCGCCGCGCACTTCGTGCACCGTATAGCCTTGGGCGCCCAGTTGTTTCACCAGCGCCACCAGGCGTGCCTCGAGCACGAACTCGGCAATGATGGTCAACTGGCAGCGGTGGTGAGTCTGCATGGTCATAAGGTGCTCCCCAGTAGCGTCAGCAGCGGAATATTAATGAAAACGTTGAACGGAAACGTCACCGCGAGCGAGGCGGAAATGCCCAGCGCCGGATTCGCCTCGGGCACCGCCATGCGCATTGCCGCGGGCGCAGCAATATAAGACGCACTGGCGAGCAGGACGCCGAACAGCACGGCACCGCCTGGAGAGAATCCGAGCAACCATGTGCCGCAAAGCATTCCGGTCACACCAAAAATTGCCGGGGAAACAACGCCAAAAACCACCAGCCTCCAGCCGGCACGACGCAGATCCGCGAAGCGGCCACCGACGACCAATCCCAGCTCGAGCAGGTAGAGCGCCAGCACACCGCGGAACAGGTCGCTGAACAACGGCTTCAGCGACGCGTAACCCTCGCTACCAACCACGAATCCGACTGCGATGCCACCGGCCAGGAGTACCACACCTTTATTGACCATGACTTCGCGCAGCACCGGTGCGCCGCCAAGCCCGCCAGCCCGCGCCAGCAGCACGCCGGCGATGATACCCGGTGCCTCCATCAGTGCCAGCAGCACCGGCATGAAACTCTCGACACCGATGCCGCGCCGTTCGAGGTAGGCGCTGGCAATCGCAAACGTCACCACCGATACCGACCCGTAATGCGCAGCAACGCTGGCCGCATCGGCACGGGTGAGTCGCACCAGATGTTGCAGCGCCGGAAACACCACGAAGGGGATGGCAAATCCCAGAGCGACCGTGACAGCCGCCGGAAATATCATGTCAGCCAGCGGCTGATGCGACAGCTCTACACCGCCCTTCAGTCCGATCGCGAGCAGCAGATAAATCGACAGCGCATCATAAACCGGCTCTGGAAACCGCAGGTCGGAGCGCGCCAGACGCGCAGCAACCCCCAGCGCAAACAATAGAATCAACGGATCCATATGATCACCTTGAACTAGATCACGTGCTGCGCGCGCAGCGCGGCAATGGCTTTGGCGTCATAACCGAGCTCGCCGAGGATCACATCGCTGTCGGCACCCACCGGGCGCGGCGGCGTATCAGCGCGCGGGCCGTTGTGGGCGAAGCTGAACGGCGACAGCGGCACCTTCAGGTCCTTGCTGAATCCGGTGGCCGACGGCGGGAACGAGTGAAACAGGCTGCGCGACATGGTCTGCGCCTCCGCGAGGCATTCCGGGACCGTGCGCACGCGTCCGGCCGGCGCACCCTCGGCGTTGAACAGCGGCTCCCATTCGGCGGCGGACTTCGCCATCAGTTTTTCCTGCATCAGCGCGCGCAGCGCCGGAATGTTGTCGCGCCGTGCAGCAGGCGTGGCAAATCGTGCGTCATCGTTCAGTGCCTGGAGTCCGAGCACCCTGACCATGCCCTGATACTGGTGTTCTTCGTTGAGCGCAAATGCAATCAGGCCGTCGGCGGTGTTGAACGTGGTCGATGCCGGTGCGCGGCTGGCGGCATCGTTGCCGGCCTGCCTGGGCGCGGCACCGGTATTGAGGTACGCAGTCACCGTCGACGCCATCAGGATAAGGTTGGTGTCGAGCATCGACATGTCGATGTACTGACCCTTGCCGGTGCGCTGTTTCTGAAACAGCGCCGCTGATACCGCGTAGGCCGCGGCCAATCCGGTGGAATAATCGATGATCGGCGGGCCGGCCTTCAGCGGACCGGTGTCCTTGGTGCCGGTCACGCTCATGAACCCCGACCAGGCCTGAATCACGCTGTCGTAGGCCGGATGACTCTGCTTCGGCCCGGTGCTGCCGTAGGCCGTGATCGACATGAACACCACTTCGGGATTCACTGCCTTCACCGCGTCGTAATCAATACCGCGCTTTTTGGCGGAACCGCTGCGCAGATTCTGCACCACGACATCGCATTCGGCAGCCAGCTTCAGGAAAATGTCACGCCCCTCGGGCTGGTTCAGGTCCAGCGACAGGAAACGCTTGTTCGACGACTGGGTCATGAAGCCCAGTGACATGCCCTGCTGGCCGAATGTCGGATCGGCCTCGGTGCGCCAGCGCACGGTCTCGCCCTTGCCCGGCGGCTCGATCTTGATCACTTCCGCGCCCAGCAGCGCCATTTGGTAGGCACAGAACGGCCCTGCCAGTACACGCGTGAGATCCAGCACCTTGATTCCGGCAAATGCCCTTTGATCCGACATCATGATTCTCCTGTTGCAGACCCGGGAATCATAACAAGACGGCCGGCGGCGCCGGCAGGGCAGTTCACATTGCGCTAGCGGCGTGCGGCCACGCCGACTTGCAACGGCCGCGCTTTTTCGGCGGCTACCCGGACGAGCAAATCCCGGATTTGCGGAACGGCGGCGAGCGCCGCTTCTTCACCCGCAGAGAGATTGGCCAGCTTGTGCGAAAAATCGGTGATACGCGAACGCACCGTCTTAGGGCGTATGACTACATCGGCCTGCTGCGCGTCGATGGAGCCGCGCCAGGAGACATCCACCGCGATCACAATATCCGCACCCATGTCACGCGCCACTGACGCCGGCACCCGGCTGGCGACACCGCCATCGACGTACTCGACACCGCGAATCACCACCGGCCAGAACAGCTTCGGCACGCTCGCCGATGCACGCACCGCAAGCCCGGTATTTCCCCGCGTGAAGACCGTCATGTGGCTGGACACGCGCTCGGCGGCGACCACCGCAAACGGTTTCGTCAGCGCTTCGATCGGCCGGTTGTTCAGCATGTCGTTGATGTAATCCTGCAGCCGCCCGCCCTCGATGATGCCGGGACCGAAGAGGGTAAAGTCGAGCAGATCATTGTCTTCGATCCCGAGCGCTGCGGATTCCAGCGCCGCAGCACGCATGCCGCCCGCGTGCAGCGCGGAAACCACCGCGCCCGAACTGACGCCAACGATGACATCGGCCTCTATGCCCGCGGCCTCGAGCGCCTTGAGCACGCCCACATGGGCAAACCCGCGCGAGCCGCCGGCACCCAGCACCAGCCCGATGACCGGCCGGGGCGCGGTAAAACGCACCAGCGGCGCAGCATAGGGAGCGTCAGCGGCGGTGTAGTTGACCGGTGCGGTGGCGCATCCGGCCAGCACACCAACAGTCAATACAGCGAGGAATTTGGCAATGCGGCGCATAGGTTCAGTGTGAGAGGACCCTGGATTTGAGTCAAGGTTCCCGGCAACGGGATGATTCAGGGAAAGATGACCCTGTTGGCAGCGGCCAATTTGGTCGTGCAAGGGCACAAGCACCAGTTGCCTTGTCGCAGCAAACACTACAGAATCCGCATCGATTTGATGCAATCAGAAATCAAACCGTCTACTGGAGACAAACATGAGTTCCATCCGCAACCTGATTCTGGCCATTGGCGCAACCCTGAGTCTTTGCACCATCCCGGCCGCGTTTTCCGCGCAGGAATACCCGAGCCGCCCGATCCGGCTGGTCGTACCCAACGCCGCCGGCAGCTCGGTCGACACACTGGGCCGTATATTCGCAAACGGTTTGACCGCAAGCGCCGGTCAACAGGTAGTCGTCGATAACCGCGCCGGCGCCGGCGGCCTGATCGGTATGGAAATCGGCAAGGACGCCGCGCCCGACGGCTATACGCTGGTGTCGGCATCGACGGCGGCCATGGTCATCGGACCGCACATCCATAAAAAACTGCCCTTCGATCCGCTCAAGGACTATGAATTCATTTCGTTGTTCGGCACCACACCCAACATCCTGGTGGTGAATCCGTCGCTGCCGGTGAAAACCGTCAAGGATCTGCTCGACTACAACAGCGGCAAGGCCGGCAAGGTCAACATGGCGTCAGCCGGTGTCGGATCGCAGAGCCACCTGGCCGGCGTGCTGTTCATGAAGCTCAGCAAAACACAGTCACTGCACGTGCCGTACAAGGGTGGCGGCGCATCGGTTGCGGCAACAGTGGCCGGTGAATCACAGTGGACTATCACCCCGGCCCCTGCCGTTGCGGGAATGATCAAGTCCGGAAAATTGCGCGCAATCGGCCACAGCCTGACCAAAAAATCGCCGTTGCTGGGCGACCTGCCGTCGATCGCCGACACCGTCAAGGGTTACGAATACAGCGGCTGGAACGGCCTGCTGGCGCCGCGCGGCACGCCGAAAGCAGTCCTGGTCAAAGTGCGGGAACTGCTGATCAAGACCACTCAAAACGCCGATTTCAAAACCGGCTTTGAGCGGCAGATGACGGAAATAACGACCAGCACTCCGGAAGAGTTCCGCAAATTCGTTGCTGCAGAAATCAAGGCCATGGGTCCCGTGGTCAAGGAAGCGGGACTGACCGCGAACTAAGCGGCCGCAGATCACGATCCTGCAGGGCGGCTGCGGCCGCCCTGTTTTTTTGTCTGCCGTGGCTGCCGCTCAAGGCTTGCGCGCTGCCATTGCCGCCGCAAGCTCGCCCTGCTTCGCCGCCAGCGTTTTTAGCCAGCGCTGCCCGCCGAAGGTGAAGCCGACCCAGTAACCCAGTTCCACCAGCTGCGGCTCGGTGAATTCCGCGCGCAGCGACGCCCACAGTGCATCATCGGCCTGATTCGGGTCATACATGATCGCATCGGCATAACGCAGCGCGACTTTCTCGCGCGACGTGAACTTCGTTGATTTTTCGTATTGCATCAGCTCGGACATCCGGCTGTCGGCATCCTGCGCAGACCGCGCAGTTCCCTGATTGCTTCAGTAACCGCATTCGACGGTGAAAGCAACGTAGGCGCGCAACAATTCCTTGAGGTCGTGATCGACCACACCCGCATTGTCATCGAACAGCATTTCACGTGTCAGCGTGAACGAACGCATCACATCCGGCTGATGTGCGCGGATCGCCTGGTTCTCGGGACCCGGGCGCCCGGCGGCAATCGCATCGTCCAGCCAGTTCCTGATCTGTGCATCTTCGATTGCATCGGGTGTCACGTAACTGAGTCGCGCCATCGCATGTTCCTCGTGTGTTGTGGGACCGCCGCGGCATTTTCAGGCACATCCCGAACCGCCGCAAGCTACAATCGGCCTCGTCACATCAACATTTTTATTCAGGAGTTGCCGTTGAAAGCATTGATTGTCAGGGAACACGGGCCGCTGGAAAATTTGCTGCTGGAAGAAGTGCCGGACCCGGCGCCGGGACCCGGCGAAGTGCTGGTGGACGTACACGCCGCCAGCGTGAATTTTCCCGATCTGCTGGTCATCGGCGGCACGTATCAGGTGTTGCCGCCGCGACCGTTCAGCCCCGGCAAGGACATGGCCGGCGTCGTCGCTGCCGTCGGCACCGGCGTGACCACCTGCAAGGTCGGCGACCGCGTCGCCGCGCAGCACGAATACGGCGCGTATGCGCAACGCTGCGTCGTGCCGCAGCAGAATTGCTATCCGATGCCCGAAGAGATGAGTTTTGCCGATGCCGCGGCGATGGGGATTGCGTATCCGACCGCGCATTTCGCGCTGGTCGAACGCGGGCGGTTTCAACCGGGCGAAACGGTGCTGATCAACGGCGCCGCAGGGGGCGTCGGCATCGCCACCATCCAGGTGGCGAAGGCGCTCGGAGCGACGGTAGTGGCCAGCGTCAGCAGCGACGACAAAGCCGCGCTCGCGAAAAAGAACGGTGCCGACCACGTGGTGCGCACCGACGTGCCTGATCTGCGGGAATCGTTCCGCAAGCAGGTACTGGCCGCCGTGGGAAAACGCGGCATCGACATCATTGTCGATCCGGTGGGCGGCGACGTCTTCGATGCGAGTCTGCGGGTAATCGCATGGTCGGGGCGGTTGATCGTCGTCGGGTTCGCCGAAGGACGGATACCCGAAGTCAAAGCCGGCCTGCTGCTGGTGAAAAACATTTCATTGATCGGACTGCAGTACAGTGCCTACCGCGACCGTCAGCCGGAAAACGTGCAGCGTGTGCAGCGCGAATTGTTCGACTGGTATGTCGCCGGAAAAATAAAACCGCACGTGATGGCGGCTTACCCGCTGGCGCAATATCAGGACGCACTGCGTATGGTGCGCGATCGCAAGGTCGTCGGCAAAATCGTGATCATGACCCGGCAGTAGCGGACAGGCACGATCCGAGTACATCGTAAACTATTGATTTAATTATGTTTTATTAAACAGGGCTTGCATAGTCGCGCACAGCGTAGAGAATAGCCCCTTTTTTCGGGACATCCGCCACCATGCCAGACGTCAAACCTATCACCAGCGCCCTGGGTCCCCTGCCCCGCTGGATCTTCATGAGCCGCTGGCTACAGGCGCCTTTGTACATCGGCCTGATCGTCGCGCAGGGCGTTTACGTGTGGCAGTTCTGGACCGAGCTGGTCCATCTGATCGGCATGATCACGGTCAAGGACATCACCGAAACCGAAATCATGCTGATCGTGCTCGGCCTGATCGACGTGGTGATGATTTCCAACCTGCTGGTGATGGTCATCGTCGGTGGCTGGGAAACCTTTGTGTCCCGCCTCGAATTGCAAAAACATCCCGACCAGCCGGAATGGCTATCGCACGTGAATGCCGGCGTGCTCAAGGTCAAGCTCGCCACCGCCATCATCGGCATCTCGTCGATCCACTTGCTGAAGACCTTCATCAACGCCGCGCAGTACGATGAGAAAACACTGCTGTGGCAGACGATGATCCACCTGACCTTTGTCGTGTCGGCGCTGGCGATCGCTTATACCGAGAAGATCACGCAATCGACGCATAAACCGCCCCGCCCTGTGCATCACGATACGCCGGTTGCAGCCGACTCAACCGGCGTGCACTGACACCGCAGGCCCGACACCGGCAGACAGGCATCGGCATAAGGGTTATGCCGATCACCTTTAATCAGTATCATGAAACCTGTCATGCCGCGACTGCGGCGATCTACCGGGTGGCTCTGCCATGATCTTCGGAATGGGAACACCGGAAAATCCGTCCGATCCTGATGTGCCGGGATTGCGAATCCCGTTGTCGCATTGGCTGATTGCTGCCGCGGTCAGCCTGACCGTCATCATTGCCGGAACGCTGGTCGTCGAACTGCAGGCGCGCGAGATTGAAACCCGCCGCAACGTTGATCTGCTGATCCACGGTTCTTCGTTGCGCGCAAGCCTGAGCCGTGAACTCAACCGGGCGCTCTACCTGATGAACGGCCTGCGAAGCTATCTCACCGTGCGCCACGACAACCTGCAACGCAGCGAAGTCGAGGCCATCCTCGAGGGGCTGTACCGTGAATCGCACCACGTCCGGAATTTCGCCGTGGCCGTCGGCTACCGGCTGACCTACATCTATCCCGTCCAGGGCAACGAAAAAGCGATCGGCCTGAACTATCCGGATCTGCCCGACCAGTGGCCTGCGGTAAAACTCGCAATCGACCGCGAGCAGCCGATACTGGTCGGCCCGGTGAAGCTCGTGCAGGGGGGCAGCGGACTCATTTACCGGGTGCCGATATTCATCGACGGCCGCTACTGGGGCCTGCTCTCTTCGGTCCTTGATTCACGATCGTTGCTCGACAGCGCGCTCGAGGACAGCACCAGCAGCAGAATCGCGCTGGCGATCCGCGGCAAGGACAGCAAGGGCATGCGGGGCGACGTGTTCTGGGGTGAAGCCACGCTGTTCGACAGCAAGGATGCGCAACTGGTTGACGTGGACGTACCCGGCGGGAAGTGGGTGATGGCGCTGCAACTGACGGACATGCCCGATCTGCGCGCATTGTGGCTGATGCGCGGCCTCGTCTGGCTGCTGGCACTGACGCTGGGCTGGAGCGCGCTGGCGCTGCTGACCCAGCGCGCCACACTGACGCGGCAGGCGATGTTTGACCCGCTGACCGGCCTGCCCAACCGCCTGCTGGCGGACGACCGCATCAGCCTGGCACTGGCCGGACTGCGCCGCGACCCGAAGCGCACCTGTCTGCTGCTGTTCATCGATCTCGACGGCTTCAAACTGATCAACGACCGTTTCGGCCACAAGGCCGGAGATGCGGCGCTGCAAAGTGCGGCTGCGCGAGTGGAAGACGCCGTGCGTGAGAACGATACCGTGAGCCGCTGGGGCGGCGACGAGTTCATCGTGTTCATGGAAAACGCGGAGCGCTCTAATATCAACGAGATCATCACAAAAATCCGCCGCGTCGTCGAAATGCCGATCAGTTTCGACACAAAGGAGCTGAGAGTAGGCGCATCCATCGGCGCGGCGTACGCGCCGGAAGACGGTGACACCCTGGACAAGCTGGTCCGGGTCGCGGACGCACGCATGTACGCCGACAAGGCTGCACGGTCCGGAAAGTAACCGGTCGCGCCCTTCGCAGTTACTTCAGCATCAGCGGCAAACCGCTGAGTATCAGGATCGCACAAATCACGCGCCGGAACGTGGCGTCGCTCATGCCGGTGTGAACGCGGTCACCGAGATAGATCCCCAGCAGCATGAACGGCAAGGCCGCAGCAAACAGCAACAGCGATTCGCGCCCGAACTCGCCGACCGCGAAATACCCCGCACCGCGTATCACCGCCAGCGTCATCATCATCGCCGACAGCGTGCCGCGGAACTGCTCCTTGGTAATGCGAATCGCATCGAGGTGGATCGCAAAAAAAATGCTCGCCATGGTGCCGAATATCGTGCCCACGGCGCCGGCGAGAAAACTCGCTGCAGTCGCCACACCACGCGGCGGATTGAGCGGCGCAGCACTGCGCGTCTGCCACAACGCGTACAGCCCGTATCCGCTGACCAGCGCCCCCAGGCCGCGCGCGAGCCACACCTGGTCCAGCACCTTGAACAGATACAGCCCCAGCGCGATGCCCAGCACGCAGGCCGGCAGGATGCCGAGTATGTGCCGCAGCGACACATGGCGCCGATCCTTGCCGAACAGCGTGGCGGACGATGTAATCGTCAGCAGCGTCCACACCGGTACCAGCAGCTTCATCGGTATGACCAGCGCCAGCAGCGGCATCGCCGCGAATCCGCCAAAGCCGGTGCTGCCGCGCAGCGCGTAACTGGCAACCAGCACCAGCACACAGTAGCCGGCCTCCAGTGCCGTGAGCGGAATCATTGCTGCACGGTCACTGCGGCTGCGGCGCGTTACCTAGTTCGATCAGACGGATGACTTCAGCCGCCGCGCTTTGCGCCTCTGCGCGGGTCAGGCTTTCCGCAGCATCCGCGTCGCGCTTGCGGATCGCCGCAAGCATTGCGCGCAGGCCCTTGACGCTTGTCTTCGACCGGCTGGCGGAACGCTGCGGATGTGACAGCCCGAGCGCGCGCCAGCGCCAGATACGCGCATGCAGCGTGCCCAGCATCGACGACAAGGTCTCGCTGCCCGCGCCTTCAAACAGCACATCGTAAAACCGGTTCTTGGTTTCCAGCACTTCCTGCGCGTCACCGCGTTCGTAGGCACCTGCAACCACATCCAGCGCCTGCGCCAGGTGCTTCAGTTCCGCGTCATCCGCGTTCTGCACGAACAGCCGCGCGGCCAGACCTTCGAGCACGGCGCGGATGGTATACAGATCCCTGGCTTCGTCCAGCGACAGCGCGCGCACCACCGGTCCTTTGTTGGGCACGTTGGCGATCAGGCCTTCGGTTTCGAGCTGGCGCAGCGCTTCGCGGATCACCGTGCGCGACACGTTCATCATCTCGGTCAGCTCGCGTTCGGTCAGTCGCGCACCGGGTGCCAGCCGCCCGTCGATGATCGCGCGGCGCAGGCCATCGAGCACCTGCAATCGCAGCGGCGCTGCAAGCCTCTGAATTTCATCAACTTTCGGATTAATCATGGTCAGGTCGCTGCCCTTGGTTGACCCAGATCGTAATACCGTAATACGATATTACGCAACGACCGATTCGGCAAGGGTTTTACAGTGTCACCCCTGCCGCGGATTTCTGGTCCCGGTACGAATCCAATAATCTGAGGAGCATGCAGTCATGAGTACCCCCGTCAAAGTCGGCATCGTCGGCCTCGGCCGCTGGGCCAAGGTCCTGACCCGCGCCGCAAAGCAATCCGACAAGGTGCAGATCGTCGCCGGCTACAGCCGTTCGCAGGAAAAACGCGACGCCTTCGCCAGGGAAATGGGCGTACCGTCGGTGCCCGACATGCAGGCCATGCTGTCCAACCCCGAAATCAAAGGTGTCGTGCTTACGGTTCCCAACGAACAGCACCTGCCGATGGCGGAACTGGTGGCCAAGGCCGGCAAACATGTTTATACCGAAAAGCCGATTTCGCAGACACTGGAAGACGGGCTCAAGATTGCCGCGCTGGAAAAGCAGCACAACATCACCGTGACCGTCGGCCACAGCGCGCGGCTGATGGCCGGCATCCGCATCATCAAGGAGAAGATTGACGCCGGCGAACTCGGTCGGGTCGCCTTCATGGAGGCGAATTTCTCCAACGAGCGCGCGCTGGAACTCACACCGCAGACCTGGCGCTGGTACAAGGACCGCGCCCCCGGCGGCCCGCTGTCGCAACTGGCAATCCATCAATTTGACGTATTGCACATGCTTGGCGGTGAGCCGCAGGAAGTGTCGTCGATGGCTTCCAAGCTCTCACCCGTGGGCGCCGAAGTCGATGACCAGTCGATGTCGCTGGTACGCTTCAAGGACGGCAAGCTCGGCTACGTCGGCTCGTGCTGGACCTCACCCGGAATTTTCTCGGTACGCGTGTTCGGCTCCAAGGGCCTGATGCACTACGAAATCGATTTCGGCACCTGGGACACGCCGCATCTGCTGCATAAGAATTCCGTGCTCTACATCCAGCGCGGCAAGGACGGCTGGGGCAAGCGCGAAGACATCAAATTGCCGGAAAGCGACATGTTCCGTGCCGAACTCGAGGCCTTTGCCGGCAGCTGCGTGTCGGGCAAGCAGAATGAACTCACGGCGCACAACGGCAACGTCGCGGTGGCGCTGACCAACGCCGCGCTGAAATCCATAGACCGCAAGGGCGCCTGCGTCAGCATCGAGGAAGTGATGAACGACGCGCGCGCAAAAAATGAGTCCAAACGCGCAGCATAACGAGGCTCACCATGTCAAAACCTGCAACCCGCTATTTCATTGATCTCACCCAGCCCGAGATCGCCGCGCAGTTCAAGAAAAACCCGCTGGTGATCCTGCCCGCGGGCAGTGTCGAGCAGCACGGGCCGCACCTGCCTACCGGCACTGACATCTATGCTGCGAACGTTATCGGGCATGCCGTGGCCGAACGCATGGATGGACTGGTACTGCCCGGAGGCCCACTGGGTGTGACACCGATGCACATGCCCTTCGAAGGCACGATCACGCTGTCGCCCGAGACCTACCAGCGCGTCGTCGTCGAGACCTGCGAATCCACCGCAAAACACGGTGCGAAGCGGCTGCTGATCCTCAACTGGCATGAAGGCAACATTCCGTCGCTGGCCATCGCCTCCGAAAAACTGCACCGCGAAGTCGGCATGAGTGTCATTGTGGTGCAGGCCTGCTATGTCGCTGCCGAACTCTACGGCCACGACTGCGGCGGCCTCACCCACGGCGGCGAGATCGAAGCGCTGGCGGTGCTCGCCTACCAGCCGGAGCTGGTGCACCTCGACCGCATTGAATATTCCTCGGACCATACACACGGCCGCAAGTGGGATCGCCTGCGTCGCACCCGCAGTTATCAGCCGGTGCTGCGCGACATCAAGACTATCGCCGCCACCGGCTGGTACGGTGCGCCCGAACACGCGACCGCGGCCAAGGGCCTGAAAATGCTCAACGACATCGCCGATGCGATCGCCAAGGAATGCGGTGAGATCTTCGCGCTGCTCGACGAAGCACAGGGCGGCACGGCGGAAATCAAGCATCTGAAAATCGCCGGCTGACCACGGAGCGAGCCATGGCCACAGTCCTCACACAAGCCGAAGCCAAAAGTATGGGGCTGCCCGGCCGCAAGTCGCTGGAAATTGTGTCCGGCGAAAAAGGCTCGCAGGCGGTCACGCTGCGCATGGTCGAAATCCCGCCGGCACAACCCGGTGACACACCGCGCGGCCGGCATTTCCACCAGGGTTTCGAAGAATGCATCTACGTGATGTCCGGCGAGGGTTACACCGAATCTGACAGCGGCAACCACCCGCTGAAGGCCGGCGACACCATCCTGATTCCGTCCGGCGAGAAGCACGCCACGCGCAACACCGGCACCGAGCCGCTGGTGCTGCTGTGTTTTTTCCCGGTGGCGGATATTTCGAAACGCACGCAGGAACCGTGAATGGTGATTAGGTAACTGGTAATTAGCAAACCGGATTTTTCACCAATCACCTAATCACCTAATCACCTAATTACCAATCACCAATTACCAGTTACCCAATAATGAACATTGACGTCATCTGTCTCCGCCCCGAAGCTGATTTCACCCGCGTCGGTGTCAACCCGCCTGCATCGCTGAAAATCGCCTACTGCAAACCCGACGATGCCGACCTGCCCGCCCTGCTGCAGGAAGCCCGCGCAGTAGTAATGCCCGCGGTCGGCCCCAAACTGCCGGCGGCGTTATTCAAAGGTACGTCGCTGAAAGTCGTGCAGATCACCGGCGCCGGTGTTGACCGCCTCGACGAAGGAGCGCTGAAAAAGCTCGGCATCCCGGTCGCCAACGTACCCGGCGGCAGCAATACCGCGCTCGCCGAATACACCACCGCGTGTGCGTCGGTATTGCTGCGCCGCTTTGCGTGGTCCGATGCCGAGATCAAGAAGGGCAACTACGTCGCCTTCCGCAATCAGATGATGGCGGCCAACCTTGCCGGCATCGATGGCGCCACGGTCGGTGTGGTCGGCATGGGCGTGATCGGCATGGCGGTGGCGCAGGCCTTCCATCGCATCGGCGGCAAGATCGTTTATTTCGATCCGGCACTGCGTGACAAGACCGCAGCGGATGCCATGAACGCCAAAGCCATGGCGCTGGATGATCTGCTCCAAGTGTCTGATGTAGTGACGCTGCATGTACCGCTGATTCCCCAGACGCAAAACCTGATCGGCGCCAAACAACTGGCGCTGATGAAACCTGAAGCCGTGCTGATCAACGCTGCGCGCGGCGGCGTGGTCGATGAGACCGCTCTGGCACAGGCACTGACCGACAACCGCATCGCCGGTGCCGCAGTCGACGTTTACAGCATCGAACCTGCTACTGCGGACAATCCGCTGCTGCAACTCAAAGGCGAAGTCGCCTCGCGGCTGCTGTTGACGCCGCATGTGGCGGGCGTTACCCGGCAATCGGCGGCATTTCTGTTCAAGGTATCGTGGGAAAACGTCCAGAATGTACTGAACGGCGGCACCATCGCACACCGCGTCTACTGAGACTCCGCGCGGCAGAGGCGGCGTCAACTGCGGCAGATTCAGTACGTTAAAGTTGCAGTCGCAAGAACACCCTTAGATCACCGGAGAACTCAGTTATGCCGGACCCTCACGACCAGTCCGCCGCGCAAAGTCTTGCTGACCAGATGGCCAGCCGGCGCGGGAAACGCTACCCCGCCCATGCCTATATCGCGGAAACATTCCCCGACTACGTGAAGGTCCTGCTGGAGCTTGACGAAGTCATCCGCGTCAAACCCCGCAAGTTCGACGAGAAGATGCACGAACTGTTCCACATCATCGCACTGGCGGTTGAAATGTCCAACCCTCCCAACCAGCCCCACCTCAGACAGCACATCAAGAAAGCCCTGAAGCTTGGCCTCACTCCCGAAGAGATTGCCGAAGCGCTGATGGTGTGCGTCAATCCCTGCGGCGCAAAGGTGCTGACTTATGGCGTTACCTGCATGCTGGAAGCCATCGAGGAAATGAAAGCAGAAGCAGCCGGCCAGGCAACATAAAGCCTGGTCTAAAATAACAGCGTCGGCTGCACCATCTGGGTATCCGGCTTTTGATAACACCGGCGTCCCGCCGTGGAGGAACTGCATTGAAAAAAAACAAGTCACTGGGCGTCGCCGTCATCGGCGCCGGCCGCATCGGCACCTTACGCGCGCGACTCGCCGCCAAACATCCGTCCGTCGGTTTTCTGGCAATTGCCGACAAGGATCCCGCCCGCGCCAAAGCGCTGGCAGAGACCACCGGAGCAGATGTCTACTCCGGCAACAACAATGAGATGATCGAACGCGCCGAAGTGAATGCGGTGTTCGTGTCCACACCTGAAGGCGAACATGCAGCCCCGATCAAGCGCGCGCTGGAACTGGGCAAGCCGGTGCTGGTCGAGAAGCCCATCGCGCTGGCGCTGGGCGACGCCGAAGACATCCTCGCCACGCTGAAAGCCACCAACGGCAAGCTCCGGGTCGGCTACAGCCGCAGGTACAAGGAATGTTTCCTGCGCGCCAAGGAACAGATGATCCAGGGGCGGCTGGGCCGCGTCACGGGCGGCCTCGCGCGCGTCTACAACTCGCGCGCACAGGCGTTTGCGATCCTGAAGCGTGACCCGCATGCCACGCCGGTGCTGGACGTGCTGACCTATTACGTCGACCTGATGTGCTGGTTCCTCGAAGGCAACCCGCCGGTAGAAGTCGTCGCGCGCGGCCAGAAAGGCATTTTTCGCGACGCCGGCTACAGTGCCGACGACGTGACCTGGGCCATCGTCACCTTTGCCGACGGCGCGGTGGTCAACTTCGGCGTCAGCTACGCGCTGCCGGCGAAATACCCGACCATGGGTCAGTCCGACCGCGTTGAACTGCTCGGCACCGAAGGCACCATGATCATCGATGACGACCACATGGACCACGTGCTCTACTCGGACAAGGGCATCCCCCACGCCTACGTGCCCGATCATGCGGTGAATATGGCCTTCCTCGGCAGCAACACCGCGGGCGACTGGGCGGTGGGTGACTTCTGGGGGCCGCTGGGCAACGAAACCCGTGCGTGGCTCGATCATCTGGTCACGGGTCATCCGACAGTCCACACCACTCCGGAACAGGCACGCATCAATCTGGAAACCACAATTGCGATCGAACGCTCGGCGAAGGACGGCAAGCCGGTGCGCTTGCCGCTGGAATCCTGACGGTTTTCGCAGGCCGGATGCGCCGCAAGGAAATCTTTCTGGAAGGTGCTGCCATGCGATTGCTCTTCGCTGTCGCATCGGCCGCTCTTACCTTGCGGCGAGATATGTTATAACTTATTGATTTTAAATATATTTATTAAGTAATAACACGGGGCCGCCAACGCCCCGGCGACCCCGTGTCACTGCAGATCATCACCTCCTTTCAGGTCGGCAACGGCTTGCCTGCGAATTTTTCGTGATCAACCCTCGCAAACACCGCCCGCCAGTTCACCGGCGCCGTCAGCTGCATCAGCACGAACAGCGTGACGATCGCGCCTGCGGTCACCGCCAGCCCGGTCAGGCCCTTGAAGAAAAACGCGTACGAAAACAACACCAGATAAAGCAACTGCGCTGTTCCTGCAGCGAGATATGCGTAGCGGCCGCCGATCGCCGCGCGAAGATAGGAGACAGTCAGGAACAGCGAAGTCACCGTGGCCGTGCCGAATGCGACATGGATGCTGACCTGGTCGGCCATGTACGCAAACAGCAGGTGGAAGGAGAAAAACGTGGCGGCGAGGAAGAAGAAATGCATGGGGTGCAGCTCGATGTTTCTGACGATGCCGATGGCGAGCAGCACGACGAAGAAAAAGAACAGCGACACCGGCGCGAACGCGGCGATCTCCGCGGCCAATGGTCCCGGCTGCAGTTTCTCCGGCATCACCAGCGCGATGTTGACTCCGGCGACCAGCCGGCGGAACTCCCACACCAGGTGCCAGCCGCCATCGGCAAATTCCTTGCGGGTCGGTGACATGCCGTCTTCAGGAAAATCGATGTCACGGAAATCCGTGGTAATCGCCAGCCGGAAATTGCGCACCTCCGAGACGCCGCTGCCGAAGGCGTAGGTCCAGCGGCCGAGGCCCTGGCTGCGGTACCCGGTGCGCAGTGTCACGCGCTCCTCGGGTGCCAGCTCGACAGTGCCGGTAATGCGGCCGTCTTTGGCAGTCGGCGGCTGCAGCCACGGTTTGCCGTCGATCTCGAAACGCAGATCGTCGAACACCGCCTTCTGCGCCGGGAACGGCAGGGCGATTTCGACGACCTGGCGTTCGCGGTGTGGATTGGTCAGCGTGTACGCGGCATCGAAGCGCACCTTGTAGGTGGAGTACCACAACAAACCTTTCTGCCTGTGTTCCAGCCCCAGTGCCGCACGCACGTCACTGGAATCCAGTGCGACAGGTTCGGTGACGCGCCTGCTGACGGTCTTTCGCGTCCTGACGCCGTTGACTTCGGTTTCGACCTGCGAGGTGTCGTGCCGCACCACCTTCACCGCCGGCGGCTGCTGGCTTTGCGGCGCGCCCCACAGTTGCACCACTCGGCTGCGCAGGCCCTGATCAGCCTGGTGGGTGCGGCTGCTGGTGACGCCGGCCAGAATCCACCAGGCGATGGCGGTGCAGAGGTAGATGAAACCGATGGCGATGAGGCGTCGGAGCATTTTTTCCCTTTTATTTATTCGATTGCAGAACCGTCATGTTTGTCTGCCAAGGCGCTGTGGGCCAGAAGCTGGGGACCGGTACCGCCTGCGCGGTACCACGTCGTGAAGTCGGGGAGGAAACCATGGGTCTGCTCACGCTATGCCCCAGCCACCGGCCCGCAGCGCCCTGCATGCTCAGGCACCGCCTGCGGCCAGCAGCGCGACGGACGCCACGCAGACCAGGCCGATCAGCACGCCTGCGATGACGGCGCGCGCAAACAGGATGCAGAAGTCCCGCGCGATCTGGCGGTTCGTGAGTACGGTTCGGGTCAATGTTGCGTTCGGGGATGGATTCATGTGCGCTCTCCTGTGAAATGTGCCCCGGGCGGGCAACGACATTTCAGCAATCGCCGGTGGCGGCGCGCGGGCGGCGTGATGGCAAAGCACGGATGAATTGTGGCAAACCGCGGGCAATGACTGCCGCGGTCCGGGGCCTGCGGTATAGTCGGCGCAATACAGACCACGCCCGACCAGAACCGCCGTGCCTTACAGCATCGCCATCATCGAAGATGATCCCGCAATCGGGGCGAACTACGCCGACGCGCTGAAGGCGCACGGCTACGCCGTAGAACTGCATGCCGACCGCAAGTCGGCAATGGCAGCGCTGCAGGCGCGTCTGCCAGACCTGGTGCTGCTCGACATCGGTCTGGCCGGAGAACCCGATGCGGGTTTCGAGATCTGCCGCAAACTGCGCAGCCAGTCGGCAACACTGCCGATCATTTTCCTGACCGCGCGCGACAACGAGTTCGACATGGTGTCGGGCCTGCGGCTGGGCGCCGACGACTATGTCACCAAGACTGTCAGCCTGCCCCACCTGCTGGCGCGCATCGCCGCTCTGTTCCGTCGCGCCGAGCTCGGTAGCGCTGCTGCCTCCGGCGAGGATGTGCTCGCGCGCGGGGCGCTGCTGATGGATCTGAAACGTTTCGCAGTAACGTGGAATGACAAGCCGGTTGACCTGACGCTGACCGAATTCTGGCTGGTGCACGCCCTTGCCCGCTTCCCCGGCCACGTCAAGAACCGCGAACAGCTGATGACCGAAGCGCACATCGTCGTCGACGACAGCACCATCACCTCGCACATCAAGCGCATGCGCCGAAAGTTCGTCGCCATTGATGCCGGCTTCGATCGCATCGATACCGTGTACGGCATGGGCTACCGGTGGAAAGCGGACACCTGATGCACAAATTGCCGCGTATCGGACTGCGCGGCAGGCTGGTGCTGGTCGCGCTGATACTGCTGATCATCCCGTGGGCCGGTTATTCGTACATAAAGGCGACGGAGCAGCTGCTGCGCGAACAGCAGGAACGCCAGCTGATGGCGGCAGCGCGCGCGGTTGCCGCCGCACTGCACGACCGGCCGCGCCTGGCCACGCTGCGCGAAGAATCGCCCGACGGCGAAGCGGCACGCGCCGAAGTTCGCGCACTGGTCACCGGCATTGCGCGCGCCGGTCTGCGCATCTGGATGATCGACAACCGCCTGCAACTGATTGCCGTCGCCGGGGATATCAGCGACGGCGCACAGGTCAGCAGCGACGACGCCACGTTCGGCATCGTCGAGCGTACGGTAAGAGCAGCATTGCGTCCGTTGCTCGCGCGATGGCTGGACGCGCCGGATCTGCCGGCAGAAGAATTCATACCCAATGATGTGGTCTTCGGCGGCCGCGAGGTCGAGCGTGCGCTCGATGGCGCACCGAGTATAAAACGCCGGCCGGGACCCGGCGGCAGCGCACCCATCGTCACGGCGACGCATCCGGTGTGGGTCGGAGAGACGGTGGTCGGCGCAACGGTCGTCGAGGAAAGCACCGCTGCAGCCGTATCATTCCGCGACCGCGCGATTGAACGCCTGATCGCGGTCACTCTGATCGCTTTCGGCGCTGCGGCGCTGGTGCTGCTGGTGTTCGCGTCGCGCATCTCCATCCGCCTGCGGCGGCTTCGTGACGAAGCGGAACGGGCCATTGATTCACGCGGACACGTGCGCGCGCTGGTCACCGGTGGCGATGCCCGCGACGAGATCGGCGACCTGTCACGCAGTTTCTCGCTGGCACTGACGCGGCTCGCCGACTACAACGCCTATCTCGAGGATCTCGCGCGGCGGCTCGCACATGAATTGCGCACACCGATCGCCGTGGTGCGCTCGTCACTGGACAACCTGCGCATGAAAAAACTGCCGGAGGACGCCACGGTCTACGTCGATCGCGCCGAAGGCGGATTGCAGCGGCTCGATACCGTACTCACGCGCATGGCCGAAGCCTCGAGGCTTGAACAGGCGGTGCGCACCGGCGAACGCGAACGCTACGATGCCACTGCGGTGGTGGCTGGATGCGTCGCAGGCTATGCCACGGCCTACCCCGCTACCCGCTTCGACCTGAAATTGCCGCGACATCCGGTGATGATCAACGGCGCACCGGATCTTTTTGCGCAGATGCTCGACAAGCTGGTGGCCAATGCCGTGGATTTCGCCGCGGACGGATCGGCCGTGGAGATCCGCCTCGAAATGCGCGGCACAACCGCGGTGCTCAGCGTGAGCAATCGCGGGGCGCGGCTGCCGGAGAATCTGCGGTTGTTCGAATCCATGCAATCAGCGCGCGGCACCCCGACGCAGGGAACGATTCAGGGACACGACATTCATCTCGGCCTGGGCCTCTATATCGTGCGCCTGATCGCTGAATTCCATCGTGGCCGCGCGCGCGCGGAAAATCTCGCCGATGGCAGCGGCGTCCGGTTCAGCGTGGAAATACCGACGCTGGTCGTGGACTGATACGTTTTATGTTCAGCCCGGCGGCCAGTGCAGCGGGCGCCCGCCGAGGATATGCAGGTGCAGGTGGAATACCGACTGTCCGGCCTCTGCGCCATTGTTGACGACCAGGCGAAACGCCTCGCCGACGCCGAGCTGCTTTGCCACGGTACCGGCTGCCAGCAGCAGGTGCCCCATCAGTGCATGGTCTTCCGCGGTCGCATCGACCAGCCGGGGGATTTCCTTTTTCGGAACCAGCAGCACGTGCGTGGGCGCCTGCGGGTTGATATCGCGGAATGCGAGGCAATGTTCGTCCTCGTAGACGATATCGGCGGGGATGGTGCGGGCGTTGATCTTACTGAACAGCGTAGCCATAAACTCCTTTAAAATCATTTGGTTAGCAAATTGACCCGATGTCGATGCTGGATCGCAACCGGCTGATTCTTAAGCGTTTTTGATGCTAGCGCGCAGCGATCAGGCCGTCAAAGTTAGCGTTTACCAATATTTTATGCTGCAGTGCAATAAATATTTTGCCCAAACTCTTGACATCACATTTTCAGCCCTTATAATTTGAATTGTGCGGTGCAATATAAATGCGCCGAGGAAACCACGGTTTAATTTTTAAACTACTGATTCTTAAGGAGATTTATAATGTACCAGACCCCTGAACAAATTATTGCAATGAACAAAGCCAACCTCGAAGCCGCCATGCGCTTCGCCGGCGTCGCGATCGAAGGCGCTGAGCGCATGATCGACCTGCAAATGAAGGCTGCCAAGTCCGCGTTTGCCGACAGCATCCAAGGCGCGAAAGCCCTGGCCTCGGTCAAGGATTTCCAGCAACTGGCCGCGCTGAAAGACAACCTGGCACAACCGTCGATGGAAAAAGCCACCGCCTACGCCAAGAGCGTCTACGACCTGACCACCGAAACCCAGGCCGAAATCGGCAAGCTGGTTGAAGCGCAAGTGGCCGAGTTCAACAAGGAAGTGGTTTCCGGCCTCGACAAGATGGTCAAGACCGCGCCGGCAGGCTCCGAAGTCGGTGTGGCCGCCATCAAATCGGCGATCGCCGCAGTGAATTCGTCCTACGACAACCTGACCAAAGTCGCCAAGCAGTTCGCGCAAGCTTCCCAGAAAAACCTGGAAGCCGCCGCAACCCAGGCTACTTCCTCGGTGAAGAAAGCGTCGAAAAAAGCCGCCTAAGCACCAGCAGCACGCTGTAAAAAAAGCCCCCGGTAACGGGGGCTTTTTCATTGCGGAACACGACTTGTCGCATCACTGGGTTGCAGCCACGGCCGCGGTCCACGGAAAGCCGAGTCCACTGACCCCCGCCTGCAGCATCGCAATCGCCGCCGGCACCTGCGCGGCATTGCCACGCACACCGAGTTCGATGTAACGCTCGGGCGTCATCCGCGGCAGGCTAAATACTTTCAGTCCCGGAAACGCGCGCACACATTCGTTCATCAGGTCGATCAGCTGGCTTTCACCGGCCTCGCGCACGATGATCGCAGCTTCGGTCGCGCGCTCGGCAATGACATGCTGGTAGCGGTTGTCCAGAACCCACTCCAGCATCGGCCACGCCATTTCAGGAAACCCGGGCAGGAAATGGTGGTCGCGAAAACTGAATCCGGGAATGCGATTAAACGGATTGGGAATGATCACCGCACCTTCCGGAAATTCACCCATACGCAGCCGCTGCGGCGTGACCCCCTTGGGATCGTCGCTGAAGCGCCCGCGAATCTCGGCTTCCGCATCCGCGTGCAGCTTCAGCCCGACACCCGCGGCCTTGGCAGCACTTTGCCGCGTGTGGTCATCGGGTGTGGCGCCGATACCGCCGAAACTGAATACCACATCGGTGCCCGCCAACGTGCGCTGCAGCGTGGCCGCGATCAGGTCCGGATCATCTCCGAGGTACTGCGCCCAGGCGATTTCGAGACCGCGCGCGCCCAGCAAAGCCACGGCCCTCGCCAGATGCTTGTCCTGGCGTTTGCCTGAAAGGATCTCGTCACCGATGATGATTGCGCCGAATTTCATGGGAAGCGTACGCAGTGCGCCTGTATGGAGAAACGTGGGCCCGGAGAGCCGCAGGAATCCTAACTGTGGATATAGCTTTCCAGTTGCTGGATGGTCTGCTGCTGCAACTCGATGATGGCTTTCACCAGGTCGCCGATCGACAGCACACCGGCCACCTTGCCTTCATCGAGCACCGGCAAATGCCGGATGCGGCGCCCGGTCATCAATGACATGCAATCATCGACCGTCTGTACCGGCGTCACCGTGACCACATCCTCGGACATGATTTCGCTGACCTTGAGTTCGTGCGAGGACTTGCCGAGCAGGATCACCTTGCGCGCATAGTCGCGCTCGGACATGATTCCAGCCAGTTTGTCGCCGTTCATCACCAGCAACGCGCCGATATTTCTCTCAGCCATCAGCTTCAGCGCATCGAACACTTTGGTTTCCGGAGTGACCGACGCGACAGCACCACCGCCTTTGTCCTGCAACAACTGGCTGACTGTTTTCATGGCCCTCTCCTCTGGAAACGCCGCTTTTGTTCGGCTCGAGTCCAGTCTAGCGAATTTTGGTGCCCATGCGAAGCCATTGCGCACTGAATTCAGGATTCCTTGATCGCATCCGCTTTTTTCAGCAGATTCTGTGCCATGCGGATATTGGCGATGTCGACCAGGCGGCCATCGACCTGCACGGCGCCCTTGCCCTCACGCGCCGCCTGCGCCATGGCTTCCACAATGCGACGCGCACGCGCCACCTCTTCGTGCGACGGACTGAACACGGCATTGGCCTCCGCGATCTGTGTCGGATGAATCGCCCACTTGCCTTCAAAGCCGAGCGCTGCCGCGCGGCGCGCTGCAGCGAGGTAACCGTCGCCATCCTTGAAGTCACCATAGGGCCCGTCTATCGGCCGCAAACCGTACGCGCGACACGCCACCAGTATGCGCACCTGTGCCGCATGCCAGGGATCGGCCTGATGGAATTCGCGTCGCCCCTCTGCATCGCGATCCGAAAGGACTCCGTATTCAGGATGCAGGCCGCCGATGATCGTCGTGCGGGCACGCGTCGATGCCGCAAAATCGCCGGAACCGAAACACAATGCTTCCAGCCGGCGACTCGATTGCGCAATGGCTTCGACATTGGCCAGCCCCAGCGCCGTTTCGATCAACACTTCAAACCCGATGCGTTTGTCGCCGCTTTTCCCGCGCCCTTGCGCCTGCTCGATCTGCGTCACCAGCATATCCAGCGCATAGACGTCCGCCGGCACGCCTACTTTCGGAATTACCAGCATGTCCAGCCGTGGACACTGCTCGACCAGATCGACGACATCGCGGTACATGTAATGCGTATCCAGCCCGTTGATGCGCACTGCCATGATCCTGCGGCCCCAGTCGATATCGTTCAGCGCGGCCACGACGTTCTTCCGTGCCTGCGGCTTGTCATCCGGCGCCACCGCGTCCTCGAGGTCGAGAAACACGACATCCGCCGCGGACTTCGCCGCCTTGTCGAACAGCACGGGATTCACCCCCGGCACCGCCAGTTCCGATCGCGTCAGCCGTGCCGTCGCCGAATCAAATTGAGTAAAGCTCATGGTTCATTCCTGTTGAAACAGATCAGGTTTTCGCGGTGGGCGCTACGCCGGACAGGCCCTCAAGCACCGTGATCAGTGCGGCGAGATCCTGCCGGCCCTTGCCCTGCCCCATCAGCGCATTGATGTGTTGCATCACCAGTGCCGCAGCAGGCGAGGCCAGCTGCGCCTGATGCGCCAGTTCCAGCACGATACCGAGATCCTTATGGTACAGCCGCGTGTCGATGCCATTGTCAAAATCGTGCTCGACCATGCGCTTGC
>Ga0224505_10000533_pt1 | contig 25829 bp, 21 predicted proteins | sample SF_Jan12_sed_USG_FD_169102 | JGI IMG/M metagenome (GOLD analysis project Ga0224505, IMG submission 169102) | Sediment microbial communities from San Francisco Bay, California, United States - SF_Jan12_sed_USGS_4_1 | ecosystem: Environmental > Aquatic > Marine > Sediment | place: USA: California... | reverse complement strand
CCGACCTGCCCGAGAACTACGCGAAGCACCCGGATGCATTCCAGTTCATCAAGGACGTCCCGACCGATTGGGATGAAAGCATTGGCCTCGCCGGCGAGGTCGGTGATTTCGTGGCCGTGGCGCGCAAGCAGCGCGGCAGGCCCGACTGGTTCCTCGGCGCGCTGACCGACGAGAATCCGCGGCGGCTGTCGCTCAAGCTCGACTTCCTCGACCCGCAGGTACGCTACGTGGCCGAGATCTATCATGATGGTCCCCAGGCCGACTGGAAAATGCGCCCTTACGACCTGGTGATCGAGAAGCGCCACGTGAGCGCGGCCGACACGCTCGACCTCGCGCTGGCGAGCAGCGGCGGGGCAGCCGTTCGATTCAAACGGGAGTGACGCATTGAAGATCCGCATCCTGCTGGTGATCGTTTCGCTTGTGACCAGCGTGCTGATCGGGCTCGCGCTCGCTGCGCGCGGCGGGAAGGCCCCTGGTGCCACGCAGGACGACGGAATCGTCATCGGCCTGTCGCTCGATACGCTCAAGGAAGCGCGCTGGCAGGCTGACCGCGAGATGTTCGTGAAGCGCGCGGGCGAGCTCGGTGCCAGGGTGCGAGTGCTCGCAGCGAACAGCGACGACACGGTGCAGATCAGCGACGTCGAAAAGCTGATCACCAACAAGGTCGACGTGCTGGTGATCGTGCCCCACGACGGTACGGCAATGGCCAAGGGCGTCAAGATGGCTCACGACGCCGGCATCCCGGTGATCGCCTACGACCGCATGATCCGCGACAGCGATCCCGACCTCTACGTGAGCTTCGACAACGAGCACGTGGGCGAATTGCAGGCGAAGTTCCTGCTCGAGCGCCTGCCGACACCGGGCAAGGGCCGTATCGTGCGCATCCACGGCGCCAAGACGGACAACAACGCAGCGCTGTTCAAGCGCGGGCAGGATCGGGTCCTCGAGCCATTGATCAAGAGCGGCGACATCCAGGTGCTGCACGAGGACTGGGCCGAGGACTGGAAGCCGGAGAACGCCAAGCGCATCGTGAACGCCGCGATCACGGCCAACGGTCCGCGCATCGACGCCGTGCTCGCGAGCAACGATGGCACCGCGGGCGGCGCCATCCAGGCGTTGAGCGAGGAGGGTCTCGCCGGCAAGGTGCTGGTCACTGGCCAGGATGCAGAAACCGTGGCCCTGCAGCGCATTGCCGTGGGCACGCAGGCCATGACGATCTACAAGCCACTGCGTACGCTCGCGAGCGGCGCCGCCGAGCTTGCCGTGCAGATGGCGGCGCGCCGGGTCGTCGTCGCCAGCAAGACTGTCGACAATGGCCACGGTCAGGTGCCTGCCGTGCTCTTCGACGTGATCACCGTCACGCGCGACAACATCCTGGACACCGTCGTGCGCGACGGCCAGGCGACCTACGACGACGTGTACCGCGGCATCCCGGACGCACAGCGACCGCCGCGCCCATGAGCGACAGCGCGGTCCTGGCAGCCCGTTCGATCGTCAAGCGCTTCGGCGCGGTGACGGCGCTCGACGGGGTCAGCTTCGAGCTGCGGGCCGGTGAGATCCACGCGCTTTGCGGCGAAAACGGCGCGGGCAAATCGACGCTGATCAAGCTGCTGTCGGGCGTGCATCCCCACGGCAGCTACGACGGCGACATCTACGTCGACCGTCTCCCGGTGCAATTCCGGTCGACCCGCGACGCGGAGCGCGCCGGAATCGCGATCATCCACCAGGAGCTCGCGCTGTTCCCGGACATGACGGTCGGCGAGAACCTGTTCCTGGGCGCGTTTCCGCAGCGGTTCGGGCGCATCGACTGGGATCGCGTATATGCGCAGTCCGCTGCGACGCTCGCTGACTGCGGCATTCGGCTCGACCCGGCGACCCGCGTCGGCGACCTGGGCATCGGTCAGCAGCAGCTCGTCGAGATTGCACGGGCCATCGCCCGCAAGCCGAAGGTGCTGGTGCTGGACGAGCCGACGGCGGCGCTCTCGCGCAACGAGATCGACACGTTGCTGGCGCAGCTGCGCAATTTACGGGAGCGTGGTGTCGCCTGTGTCTTCATCTCGCACAAGCTCGACGAAGTGTTTGCGATCGCCGATCGCATCACCGTCCTGCGCGACGGCACTGTCCAGGGCACGCTCGCTACCGCGGGCGCGGACGCCGACGAAATCATCCGTCGCATGGTGGGGAGGCGCATCGAAGACCACTACCCGCGTCATCAAGCCACGTGCGGGCGTACCTTGCTGGCCCTCCGCGGAGTCGATGTCGATCCGCCGAGTGCGGGGGGCCTGGCATTGCGCGGCATCGGCTTCGAAGCCCGGGCCGGCGAGGTGCTGGGAATCGGCGGTCTCATGGGCGCGGGACGCACCGAGCTGCTGATGCACCTGATGGGACTCTGGGGCAACCGCCGCGCCGGGACGGTGGAACTCGACGGCCGTCCGTTCACCGCCGACCATCCGCGCGCAGCCCTCGCGCATGGGCTCGCCATCGTCACGGAAGATCGCAAGCGCTACGGACTCGTGCTGCCACAGGGGGTCACGTTCAACGTGTCGCTGTCGTCACTGAAGACCCTGCGTCGCGGTGCCTTCGTCGATCGCGACGCCGAAGTGGCTCGCACCAGGACGATCGTCGACGACCTGCGGATCAAGGCGCAGACACTGGAGCAGCCCGTCGGCACGCTTTCCGGTGGCAACCAGCAGAAGGTGGTGCTCGGCAAGATGCTGCTGACGCAACCCAAGGTGCTGCTGCTCGACGAGCCGACGCGCGGCATCGACGTCGGCGCCAAGCTCGAGGTGTACGAACTCGTCAACCGGCTGACGGCGGCGGGGCAGGCGATCGTGCTCGTCTCGAGCGAACTCGGCGAGCTGATGGGCATGAGCGACCGCATCGTGATGCTCTGCGAAGGACGCGTCGGCGGCACCTTCGAGCGGTCGGAAGCCACCCAGGAACGACTGCTGGCCGCCGCGATGGGTCGCCTGGAGCGTGCCGCATGAATCGCTTCGCTACCCGCGAACTGTCGATGCTGGTCGCGCTGGTCGTGATCTGGGCGTTTTTTGCGTGGCAGGAACCCGTGTTCCTCTCGGCACGCAACTTGTCGCTGCTTTCGGTCGAACTGGCCGTCACCGCAGTGCTCGCCCTCGGCATGCTCGTCGTACTGCTGCCCGGGCAGATCGACCTGTCGGCGGGCAGCGGTGTGGGACTCGCGGGTGCCGTCGCTGCCGTCCTCGTGTTCTGGCACGACGTGCCGGCCCCCGTCGCGCTGTTGATCGCAACGCTCGGTGCGGTACTGGTCTGGTCGGCGATGGGTGCGTTGATCGCAATCGAGCGCATCCCGGCCTTCATCATGACGCTGGGGGGCCTGCTGGTGTTCCGTGGCCTGCACTGGCTCGTGATCGAGAACCAGACTGTGCCCGTCGTCGAGGGCGGCAGCCAGAACGTGTACTCGCTGCTCACGACGTATTACCTGCCGGACGTCGCCGGTTACGCACTGGCCGGGCTGGCGGTGACCGCGATCGTCGCATCGGCGCTCGGCGCACGGAAGCGCCGGCAGTCCTACGGCTTCCCGGTCGACGACGGCGAACTCACGTTCCTGAAGCTGTTCGTGCTCGCGCAGTTCGTCTTCCTGGTCGTCATCGTGACCAACGGCTACCGCGGCGTGCCCATCGCGCTGGTGATCCTTGGTCTCGTCGCCGTCCTGGTGCACCAGCTGGTGACTAACACACCCTTCGGCCGCTACCTGTACGCGATCGGTGGCAACGAGGAAGCAGCAGCGGTGTCCGGCGTGCCCGTGCGCAACACCATCATCGGTGCCTACGCACTCATGGGCGGCATCGTGGCGCTGACCGGTTTCATGCAGACCGCGTACTCGGGTGCGTCGACCTCCACCGTCGGCTCCCTGATGGAACTCGATGCCGTCGCCGCCTGCGTGATCGGTGGTACCAGCCTGCGGGGCGGGCGCGGCACCGTACTCGGAGTGCTGTTCGGCGCGCTGATCATGGCGAGCCTGCTGAACGGCATGACCTTGATGGCGGTCTCGCCGGAGGCCAAGTACATCGCGCGCGGCATCGTGCTCGCGCTCGCCGTGTGGCTCGATCTTCGACTCGGGAAGGGCAGATAGTGCGCAAGCAGAAGCCGACGCTGAATTTCTGGCAGATCTGGAACATGTGCTTCGGGTTCCTCGGGATCCAGTTCGGTTTCGCGCTGCAGAACGCGAACGTGAGCCGCATCTTCCAGTCCCTTGGCGCGTCGATCGACGACCTGCCGATCCTCTGGCTCGCGGCGCCGGTCACCGGGCTGATCGTGCAGCCGGTCATCGGCTACATGAGCGACCGCACCTGGGGCCGTCTCGGCCGCCGCCGCCCGTACTTCCTGGTCGGCGCGCTGCTCGCCACCGCGGCACTCGTGGTCATGCCGAACAGCCCCTACCTGTGGATTGCTGCGGGCATGCTGTGGATCCTGGACGCCTCGATCAACATCTCGATGGAGCCGTTCCGCGCGCTGGTGGGCGACATGCTGCCCGACCGGCAGCGTTGCCGCGGCTACTCGATGCAGAGCTGGTTCATCGGTGTGGGCGCGGTCGTCGCCTCCGCGCTGCCGTGGATCCTCACGAACGTGTTCGACGTGAGCAACGTCGCGGACGCCGGGGAGTTGCCGCAGTCGGTGAAACTGGCGTTCTACCTCGGCGCAGTCGCGTTCCTGGGCGCCGTGCTCTGGACGATCTTCCGCACGCGCGAGTATTCGCCGGTGGAGCTCGCGGAATTCGACGAGCGAGCGAGTGACGACGCGGCTGGCACCGAACCGCACGCGCGGACGCCGGGGTGGTACCGCAGGTCCGCCGCCGGCTGGATCGTCGTGGGAGCGGCGTTCGCGGCAGCCGTTGCGTCATTCGGGTGGGACAAGCAGCTCTACGTGCTCGGCTGCGGGCTGGTCGCGTTCGGCCTGCTGCAGATTGTCGTCGCATCGCGGCAGCAGCGCGGAGCCACCGCCGGCATGCTGCATAACGTGATCAACGACCTGTACCTGATGCCGAAGGTGATGCGGCAGCTGGCAGTCGTGCAGTTCCTGTCCTGGTTTGCGCTGTTCGCGATGTGGATCTACACGACCGCGGCGGTCACCGAGCACCATTACGGCACGACCGATGCAGCTTCGGCGGCCTACAACGAGGGAGCTAACTGGGTGGGCATCCTGTTCGCGGCGTACAACGGCTTTGCCGCACTCGCCGCGCTCTTCATCCCGCGGCTTGCCGAAATGCTCGGCCGGCGCAGGGCACACCTGGTCTGCCTGTGGTTCGGTGCGCTCGGCCTGGTCTCGGTCCGCTTCATCGAGGACCCGCGCCTGCTGCTGGTGTCGATGATCGGCGTTGGCATTGCCTGGGCCTCCATCCTGTCGCTGCCGTATGCGATGCTGTCGCAGGCCGTGCCGATGAAGAAGATGGGAATCTACATGGGGATCTTCAATTTCTTCATCGTGATCCCGCAGATTCTCGCGGCCAGCGTGCTCGGCATCCTGGTGCGCGTGCTGTTCGGCGGGCACAGCATCAACGCGCTGGCGCTGGGTGGGTTGCTGCTAGTCCTCGCGGGGCTGGCCACCCTGCGCGTGGATGATCACGAAGACCGGGGCTAGCGATCCACCTTGATGATGAGCGTCGCAGCTCCGCGAATGCGTCATCAGGGACTATGGTAGATCTCCAGCGGAACTCGGCGCTGCGCCAGCAGCGCACGCACCGGCATCTCGATTGCGCTGCCTGGGCAGGATGCACGCTGCAGCGTCGCGAGCTTGGAATGTCCGGTGATGTGCAGCACCAGCAGGTCCGTGTCGAGCAGGGTCGGCAGCGTCAAGCTGAGCCGGGCCTTGGGTTCGACTGGCGCAATGCCCTCGACCACGTTCGTCGTATTCAAAAGATTCAAAGCCGCAGCGAGCCCGGGCATCCCGGGGAACAGCGAAGCGAAATGCCCATCGTCACCCATGCCGAGAATGACCGCGGCGAAGGGTCGCGGGATCCGTACCAGTGCCTCGCTCCAGCGCGCAGCGGCATTGGTTGCGGTCGCCTCGATGTCGACGAGCATCGCGAGGGACGCCGGAGCGTTCGCAAGGGCTGCGCGCACCATGCGCAGGTTGCTGGCCGGATCGTCCGCCTGAACGCAGCGCTCGTCGGCGAGCGTCACGAGTACATTCGACCAGTCGAGCTCGCGCGACGCGAGTTCGCGTAGGAAAGCCGCCGGTGTGCGGCCACCCGACACGACGAGGCCCGCCGCGCCTTCTGCAGCAAGTCTGCGCCTGAGCGCTGCGGCGACGTCGTTGGCTAGATTGCGCGCGAGCGCGTCACTGTTTGGGAATGCGTGATGCGCCACGTCTCAGACTTCCTCGTGCTATCAGAAACCCTCGCGAGCGAGGCCGCGAAGCTCGCGCCGAAACTACGCGCTGGCTGAACCGCCGCAGGACCCGCGGACCACCAGTTTCGGCTCGATCAGCGCGGATTCGACCGGCTCGCCCGCGGTCATCTTCAGCAGGTTGTCGACGAGCATGTCGGCCGCGCGATGCGTGTCCTGCTGCACCGTCGTCAGCGGTGGAATGAAATGTGCCGCCGCTGCGATGTCGTCGAACCCGACGACCGCGACGTCGCCTGGCACCGACCGGCCAAGGTCGCGTAACGCGCCGATCGCGCCCATCGCGATGAGGTCACTCGCCGCGAAGACCGCATCGAACGGCACGCCCGCGTCGAGCAGGCCCATGGCGGCTTCGTGGCCCGCCTGCTCACTCGATTGCGCTGCGACTGACAGGCGCGGGTCGGGCTCGATGCCCGCCTCGCGCAGGGCCCGCTCGTAGCCGCGGAAGCGCGCCTGGAATTCCGGCCAGTGATCGGAGGAACTGCCGAGGTAGGCGATGCGCGTGCGCCCGAGGCGCAGCAGATGGCGAGTGGCCTGCAACCCGCCCGCGGTGTTGTCGGTGCGAACGTAACGACCTGGCGTGCCGTCCACGTCCGGTCCCCAGATCACGAAATTGGCGCCAGCGTCGGCGAGCTTCCGCAGCCGCGGCATCGACGAGATGTAGTCGCCGTAGCCGAGCAGGATCAGCCCGTCGGCGCGATTGCTGAGTTCGTATTCCGTGTGCCAGTCGTCGCTCAACTGCTGGAAGGAGACCAGCAGGTCGAGGCCGCGCCGGGCCGTCGCACGCGTGATGTGACCGAGCATCGACAGGAAGAACGGGTTGATCTGGCCGTCCTCTGAAGATTCCTCGAACAACAGCAAGGCCAGGGTGCTCGAGCTGCGCGTGCGCAGGCCAGCCGCACGACGATCCGTGCGATAGCTGAGCTGGCGCGCAATCGACTCGATGCGTTCGCGGGTCTCGGGGCGGACCAGGGGGCTGTTGCGCAAGGCGCGCGACACCGTGGCCTGCGAAACCTCCGCGAGGCGGGCGATATCGCGTGACGTCGGCCGGGTGCCCTTCATCGATTCCCCAGGAAGCGGGCGCACGCTAGCATGCGCCCGATGGGGCATCAACGACCCGGGGTTTGAGCCTCAGCGTCGGCTCAGACGGTCGTCCTCGAGCTGCCAGACGCCGCGCCCATCGGTGCAGGCGACCGTGCGACCCTCGCTCAGGCCGAAGGAGCCGTGCGCGATGAGCCTGAACTGGCGGCATCCGTCGTTGCCTTGCTCCGCGTCGAGCGGGGTCAGCTGGTAGGTCACGCGGGTGTTCGGATTGGTCCAGCGGACGCTCTGGCCGTACGCGGCGAGCTCGAGCGAATGGCCGACGCACGAGCGATCGGTCTTGTCCATGCGACGCCCGATCTCGGAGCCGATGGCCGCGCCGATGACCGCGCCGACCACGATGGCCACGTTGCGCTCGGTGCTGCCCTTGGCGATCTCGCCGCCGATCGCGCCGCCCGCGACGCCACCGACGACGCCACCCAGCACCTGGCCGATGCGATCGCGATCGCACCCGCCGGAGCGCACGCCGTAGTCGTAGTCCCAGGTGCGGCCGCTGTAACCGGCGTAAGTCGGGTCATTCTTCTTGCGCCAGCCATGCGCAGGCGCCCAGCTCGGGGGTGTCGCAAGCGCAACGCACGGCAAGGCCATGAGCAGCGCAATCCCTGCGCGCTGCGCCAGTGCTGTGAACGATTGCATCAAAACCTCCTCGGCTCGTCAGCGATCGAGTCCCGGTTGGACACGCGGGGAACGCTAACCCTCCCTGCGGCTCTCGACACGATGGACGGGCCAATGAGTGACCCCCATCACGCGCGCGGGTGGCGCCAAGACGCGTTAAGTTAAAGCCACTGGACCCGCCTCGCGCCGCGGCACGTCTGCCCGTCGCGTCAACCTGCGATTGATTCCGGCGCGCGAGGGCGTCTAACCCGTGACCCACCTGCCACGGGGTGGTGCCGCTGCCCGAATATCTTTAAGGATTTCAGCTAGATGCCTCCGACCCGCACCGCCCTCGCGCGCTTTTCGCCCTGGCTGACCCTCGTCGCCGTCTATGTCGCGCTCGGACTGGCCGGTCGGACCTTGCTGTGGGCGAAGTTCGGCATCGAAGCCGACGTCGGGGTCTCACGGCTGCCCTATGTCCTGACGGCGGGTTTCATCAACGACCTGATCGAGAGCCTGTACCTGTTCGCGCCGTTCGCGCTCTACATCCTGCTGGTGCCCGACCGCTGGTTCCGGTCGACCGCCAACCGCGTGATCCTCTACGCCGCCACGGCTGCGGCGGTCGCGGGGTTGATCTACCTGACCGCGGCGGAATACTTCTTCTTCGAGGAGTTCGACGCACGCTTCAACATCGTCGCGTACGACTACCTGGCCTATCCGACCGAAGTGTTCACCGACATCTGGGATGCGTACCCGGTGATGAAGGTGCTCGCTGTCGCGGTCTCGCTGGCGGCGCTGGCAGTCTTCTTCCTGCGTCACTCGCTGCAGCCCGGGTTCGATCACGTCGTCCGCTTCCGCGAGCGGCTCGTGACATTCGCGCCGTATGCCGTCGTGCTGGCCCTCGCCGTCGCGTTCTACCCGACCAACGCGCTGTCGCTGTCGTCGAACCGCGTGGAAAACGAGCTGGTGCAGAACGGCCACAGCAGCTTCTTCCGCGCGGCGCGCACCAGCGACATCGACTACGAGTCCTACTACGCGAGCGGCAAGCCGGCGGACAACCTGCGCCTGCTGCAGGCGGAACTGGCGGCCGACGGCGCGCCGTTCACGCAGCTGGCGCTCGGCAAGGTGAACCGGCTCCATCCCGCGCGTCCCGACGGCCTCGGCAGGCTCAACGTCGTCGTCGTGGCGAGCGAGTCGTTCGGCGCCGAGTTCAGCAGGCTGCACGGGTCCGACAGGGACTGGACGCCGAACTTCGACTCCTACGCGAAGCAGGGGCTCTGGTTCGCCAACACGTACGCCTCGGGCACGCGCACCGTGCGCGGCCTCGAAGCCATCACCGCCTCGTTCCCGCCGATTCCGACCGTCTCGATCCTGCGCCGGCCGGGCAACCAGGGCATCGGCAGCTGGGGCAAGGTCATGGACGACCTCGGCTACCAGAGCAGCTTCCTCTACGGCGGCTACGGCTACTTCGACGACATGAACACTTTCTTCGCGGGGAACGGCTTCCAGGTGCTCGACCGCACGGACATCGACCAGGTCCGCTTCGAGAACGTCTGGGGCGTCGCCGACGAAGACCTGTTCGACCGCGCGATCCAGCACTACGGCGAGCAGTACCAGGCGGGCAAGCCTTTTTTCTCGATCATCATGACCACGTCGAACCACAAGCCGTTCACGTTCCGTCCGGGCCTCGAGCATCTGGGTATTCCGGAGCAGGGCGGCGGCCGCCAGGCGGGCGTGCGCTACGCGGACTACGCGCTTGGCTATTTCCTGCGGGAAGCCGCCAGGCAGCCCTGGTTCGACGACACGATCTTCGTCGTGGTCGCCGATCACGGTGCGCGCGTCTACGGCAAGGCCGAGATTCCGCTCGAGACGTACGAAATTCCCCTGATGATCTACTCGCCGAAGCACATCGCACCGCGCCAGGTCGACACGCTGATGACGCAGATCGACATCGCGCCGACCGTGCTCGGCCTGCTTGGGATGCAGTACGAGGCGCCGTTCTTCGGCATCGACGCGCTGCACGAGCGACCTGACCACACGCGCATTGCGCTCTTCAGCCACAACCACGACGTGGCGATCCTGCGTGACAACCAGCTCGTCGTGCTGGGCCTGGGCAAGACGCACCAGTCGCTGACCTACGATCCGATGGCCAGGACGTTCCGGCCCCGCGCGGACGACGCGGCGCTGCGCGACCTCGGTGTTGCGTATTTCCAGACCGCGTCCGACCTGTTCAAGACGAACCGCTACAACTGATTTAAGCTCTCGCCTTCGACCAATCACCACGGGAGTGAGGGACATGGGCAAGGGCATGGATCGGAAGAAGGAAACCAAGAAGAAGCCGGCGAAGTCGAAGGAAGAGAAGCGCGCCGAGAAGAAAGCCAAGAAGGCTTGAGCGAGGCCCTCGGGGTGACGGTCGTCCGGACCGGTCACCCCGCTGGCGCAACGGGCAGGATCACCGAACCGGTTTGCGCTTCGGACCGCGCGGGCGCCCAGGTGCCGCGGTCGGCACACGCGGCAGTCCCGTGTGCTGGGTGCGGAACGGCTGCGCCGGAGTCGTCTTTCCCGCCTGCTTCGTGCGCGTTTCCGCTGCCGGCCTGGCGCGCGCTGTCGTGGTCGTCGCTCCAGGCTTTCCGGGTTTCCGATGGCCCTCGTGGGCACGTCCGGTGCCGATCGGCTGGTACGTCGGCACCAGCTGGTTGCGGCCGTTGCCGATCAGGTCGGCGCGTCCCATCTGCCGCAGCGCTTCGCGCAGCAGCGGCCAGTTGTTCGGATCGTGATAGCGCAGGAACGCCTTGTGCAGCCTGCGCTGGCGCGTGCCCTTCGGGATCACGACGTCCTCTGAGGTGCGCGTCACCTTGTGCAGCGGATTCTTGCCCGAGTGGTACATCGCGGTGGCGGTCGCCATCGGCGAGGGCAGGAACGCCTGTACCTGGTCGGCGCGGAAACCGTTGCGCTTGAGCCAGAGCGCGAGCTCGAGCATGTCTTCGTCGCGCGTGCCCGGGTGCGCCGCGATGAAGTACGGAATCAGGTACTGCTCCTTGCCCGCTTCCTTCGAGAACTTGTCGAAGAGTTCCTTGAAGCGGTCATAGGTGCCGACACCCGGCTTCATCATCTTCGAGAGCGGGCCTTCACCGATCGCCTCCGGCGCGATCTTGAGATAGCCGCCCACGTGATGCTGCGCCAGTTCCTTCACGTATTCCGGTGATTCGATGGCCAGGTCGTAGCGCACGCCCGAAGCGATCAGCACTTTCTTCACGCCCTTCAGTTCGCGGGCGCGCCGGTACAGCTTGATCAGCGGCGAGTGGTCGGTGTTCAGGTTCGGGCAGATGCCAGGGTAGACGCACGAGGGCTTGCGGCACGCAGCTTCGATCTCGCGCGACTTGCACGCGATGCGGTACATGTTGGCCGTCGGGCCGCCCAGGTCCGAGATCACGCCGGTGAAGCCCGGCACCGTGTCGCGGATCGTTTCGATCTCGCGGATCACGGAGTCTTCGGAGCGGTTCTGGATGATGCGGCCCTCGTGCTCGGTGATCGAGCAGAAAGTGCAGCCGCCGAAGCAGCCGCGCTGGATCGAGATCGAGAAGCGGATCATCTCGTACGCGGGAATCTTCGCGTCGCCGTAGAACGGGTGCGGCACGCGCTGGTACGGCAGCTCGTACACCGCATCCATCTCCTTGGTGGTCAGCGGGATCGGCGGCGGGTTCAGCCACACGTCCGCGTCGCCGTGGCGCTGCACGAGAGCGCGCGCGTTACCGGGATTCGCTTCGAGGTGCAGGATGCGCGAGGCGTGCGCGTACAGGATGGGATCGTCCGCCACCGCTTCGTAGGACGGCATGCGGATGACGCTGTGCTCGCGGTCGGCGCTCTTTGGTATCCGGCGGTGGAACGTCAGGACGGTTTCGTTCTTGCCGACCGCGGCACCGTCCCGACCTTCCGGATCTGCCCGGGAGGACGCCGTAAACCCATCCATGGGGGCTCCGGCCGCGCCGTCCATGGCGCGGACGGCCTCCCGGGCAGATCCGGAAGTCCGTGCCGGCGCCTTGTCGGCTGCAGCGTGCGTAGCGGCGTCAGCGCCGGTGCGAAGTGCTGCGCTTGTCGTCGGCACCGGCTCCATCTGATACGGATCCACCAGCGGTGCCAGCGAACCCGGCGTGTCGATCGTCGTCGAATCGATTTCCGCCCAGCCCTCCGGCAGCGCCTTGCGCACGAACGCCGTGCCGCGCAGGTCGTCGATCTCTTCGATCTTCTTGCCGGCGGCAAGCCGGTGCGCAATCTCGCAGATCTGCCGCTCGGCGTTGCCGAACACGAGCAGGTCGGCCTTTGCGTCGAGCAGTACCGAGCGGCGCACTTTCTCCGACCAGTAGTCGAAGTGCGCGATGCGGCGCAGCGAGGCCTCGATGCCGCCGATCACGATCGGCACGTCCTTCGCGGCTTCGCGGCAACGCTGCGAGTAGACGATCACGCACCGGTCGGGCCGTGCGCCGCCCGCGCCGTGCGGGGTGTAGGCGTCATCCGTGCGGATGCGGCGATCCGCGGTGTAGCGGTTCACCATCGAATCCATGTTGCCGCCGGTGATGCCGAAGAACAGGTTCGGCTTGCCCAGCTTCACGAAGTCGCGCGTCGAGTGCCAGTCGGGTTGGGCGACGATGCCGACGCGGAACCCCTGTGCTTCGAGCAAGCGCCCCACGATCGCCATGCCGAAGCTCGGATGGTCGACGTAGGCATCGCCCGTGACCAGGATGACGTCGCACGAATCCCAGCCGAGCGCGTCCATCTCCGCCTTCGACATCGGCAGGAACGGCGCAGCACCGAAGCGGTGCGCCCAGTGCTTGCGGTAGGAGAAGAGTTCGCGGACTGGCGTTTGCATGGGGGGCAAAGTGTATACGTGTTGCAACCGAGCCTATTCGTTCGGCGCGCCGATCTGGTCGCAGCGAACACGAACGTCGGAAGCGGACGATCCGAGGCCTTTCCCAGAGCGCGTATCTGCCTTTCCAAGCTCCGGGATAGGCCTCGGATCGTCCGCTTGCTCCGGAGCGTGCGTCGGCCTCTCCCGGCACCCCGGGAGCAATGCTCACGCGAGCGTGTGGTAGACCTTCTGCACGTCCTCGTCCTGCTCGAGCTTGTCGATCAGTTCGAGCACTTCGGTCGCTTCGGCTTCACCGAGTTCGGTCGGCGTGGTGCAGATGTACTCGTGCTCGGCCGAGATCGGGGTGATGCCGCGCTCCTCGAGCGCCTTCTGCAGCGTGCCGAAATCCTCGAACAGGCAACGGGCGACGAGCTGCGGCTCGCCCTTTTCGCCGGTACTCTCGCCGAATTCCTCGAGCCCGTGGTCGATCAGGTAGAGTTCGAGATCGTCCTGGTCGATGCCCTCCGGGTTCAGCCTGAACACACCCATGCGACGGAACTGGAACGCGACGCTGCCCGAGGTCGCGAAGTTGCCGCCGTTCTTGTTGAACGCATTGCGGATCGCTGCGACGGTGCGCGTCGGGTTGTCGGTTGCGCATTCGACGAGCACGGCGACGCCGTGCGGCGCGTACCCCTCGTAGATCACTTCTTCGAAATTCGCGGCATCGCGACCGGAGGCGCGCTTGATTGCCGAGTCGACCTTGTCCTTCGGCATGTTCACGGCGCGCGAGTTCTGGATCGCACGGCGCAGCGCGGGGTTCGCGTTCGGGTCGGAGCCACCCTTCTTGACCGCGATCGTGATGTCCTTGCCGATGCGGCTGAACTGCTTCGCCATGCGGTTCCAGCGCGCGAACATCGTGTGCTTTCTGACTTCGAAAATGCGTCCCATGATTGCTCTGTAAACTCTGGCCGGGCGGGGGCGGGTAAGGGCGCGCAATCTACTCCAGCGGCCAGTGGTTGGCACGCAGGAATCGAGCACGGCATAAGCGGCAAATCATAAGAAATTGTTGATTTAGTTACATTATTTTGATGAAACACATTGAATTAATGCAGTCAGGATTACAAATTGAATGGCAATGCATGGGCGGGTGATGGCATGAATTCAAGGCAAACCACGAGGTCGGCACTGATCCTTTTCGGCCTGCTCGCCCTCCCCGCGTTTGGTGGCGAGCCCGACGTGGCATGGGACGAGCGCAGCCGTGCGCTCGCCGATCAGCTCATGAGCGAGCTGCAGGCCGAGCTCGGTCGGGCGATGCAGCAAGGAGGTCCGGTTGCTGCCGTGGCTGTCTGCAAGTCTCGTGCGCCGGAGATCGCTGCCCGGTTGTCGGCATCCTCGGGCGCGGAGGTGGGTCGCACCGCCATCCGGCTGAGAAACCCGGCGAATGCGCCGGACGATCTGGAGCGCGCGGTCATGCAAGGATTCGCGGCCGAGCTGTCGAGCGCCTCCCAGGCCGGGACGGCACCTCCCGAGGCAATCTTCGAGTCCCGGTCAGCCCGCGGGATCGAGCGCCGCTACCTCCGCGCGATCGTCATGCAACCTGTGTGCCTCGCGTGTCATGGCGCGACGCTCGCACCCGAACTCGTAATGGCCATCGCCCGCGAATACCCGCAGGACACGGCGACAGGATTCGAAACCGGCCAACTGCGTGGCGCCGTCACGGTGCGATGGCCAGCGACTCGCTGACATGGGCCTCTATCATCACTGCGTCTTCCCGTACCTGCTCGACCTGGCGATGGGAAACCGGGTCTTCGACAAGCCGCGGCGCCGGACGCTGGCCCGGGCATCGGGTCGCATCCTCGAGATCGGCTTCGGCACCGGCCGTAACCTGCCGCACTATCCACCGGGCGTAAGCCGCATCGAAGCCATCGACCCTGACACCGACCTCGACCGTTTCTCGCTGCCGCGCATCGCCGCGTCCAGCGTTGCCGTGGACTTCCATCACCTGAATGCGGAGCACCTGCCGTTCGCGGGCGACAGCTTCGATACGGTGGTCTGCACGTTGACGCTCTGCTCGATTCCAGACGTGGCGCATGCGCTCGCCGAAATTCATCGCGTGCTCAAACCCGGCGGACAGTTCCTGTTCCTCGAGCACGGCCTGTCGCCCGATGCGCGGGTGGCTCGCTGGCAGCATCGGCTCAACCCGATCCAGAACCGCATCGGCGGCGGTTGTCATCTCATCCGGGAGACGGTGCCCTTGGTGACAGGATCAGGCCTGCAGCTGCGGGATGCCGAGCACTACTACCTGCGGCGCGTGCCCCGGTTTGCCGGCTACATGACGGAAGGCTCGGCGCTGAAGTCCTGATCGGGTGTTGTTGTGAAAAAGAGACGAGCTAACGCAAACGAACTTAGCCTCTAATTTGCACACCGTCGTTTTTGCGCTGCAAGGTGACGCCTCCCGGCAAACCACGTAAAACATGGAACAGTCGCTAGCTGGGGGACACCGGGCGACAGACGAAATGGGAGGTCCGACCGGGGGACGATTGCGGGCCGTCACGGAAGACCATGCGTCGGAAGAGCCGCGATTCGCTGAGCGAGTCGCGGCTTTTTCTTTTCGTGACGCCTGCGCGTGCGCCAAAGCGTGGGCACTGCAGGACGAGCCGGGTCTGCGGAGATATCGGTGTCCGTGGGCTTGCCCTAGACTGACCCGCGATGGCCTGCCAAATCCCGCGCGTCCCTTTCCGGCAGGGCGACGGGAATCGAGGAGAATCAATATGACACCGATCGCACGGACCTTGGGCGTGTTCGCCCTGGGCCTGTTCATCGCAGGCTGCGGCCTCGAACACGACGGCGACGACTCCGTTTCCAGGCAGTTCGGCTCGGACTACTTCGGCGCGGGCGGCTCGCTCAACCTGACCGACCCGGTCGCGGGCGACGCGATTCTGGCGGGCGGACACGTCGCCACGGCGGGTGAGGTGAAAGGCGACCTGATCGCCGCGGGCGGCGAAGTATCGATCGGCGGCAGCGTCGGTGACGATCTCTACGTCGCAGGCGGCGAAGTGCAGGTCGATGCAATAGTCGCCGGGAACGCGCGCGTGGCCGGCGGCGACGTCGCGCTCGGCCCCGCCACTACGATCATGGGCGGGCTGTCGCTGACCGGCGGCCGCATCCGGTTCGAGGGCAACGCGCGCGAGTACCTGCAGGCGTCGGGCGCCAGCGTGCGCATCGACGGCGTCGTGCAAGGCGATGCCGAGGTCCACGCCGAAGAGGTCGACATCGGCCCGAACACGCGCATCGACGGCAAGCTCGTCGTCCACAGCCCGCGTGAACCCGGGTTGCCCGAAGGCGCGCAGATCGCGGGTGGCATCGAGTTCCACCAGACGGACGTCGGTCACTTCGTCGGCGAGCACGAGACCGCGCGGGACGTGCGCACCGTCGCCCACGGGGTAGGCTCGTTCCTGTGGATGCTCGGCGTGTTCGTTGCCGGTACGCTGTTCATGCTCGCCTTCCCCGCGTATTCCAGTCGTGCGGCCCAGTGGATCGGCCAGGAACCTCTGCGCAGCCTAGGCCTCGGGTTCGTGATCCTCGTGTGCCTGCCGGTGCTGGTCGTCCTGCTGCTGGTCACGATCATCGGCATCCCGCTGGCGTTGATAGTGCTGATGCTCTACTTGTTGCTGCTGTTCCTCGGCTGGGTCACCGCCGCCATGTTCGTCGGCCAGAAGCTGCTCGGCTTGATGCGCGGCGGCACGGTCGCGACGACGGGCTGGAAGCTGTTCGCGCTGCTGCTCGCCGTGCTCGGGTTGTGGCTCGTCGGCATGGTGCCCTTCATCGGTGGCTGGGTGAAGTTCGCAGCGCTGCTGCTCGGCATCGGCGCGCTCGTGTGGCAGGGCTGGCCGCGGCGTGATGCTTCGCTGCAAGGCGCGACCTGAGTCGGCCGGAGCCTCGAACGATGATGACGAACTACTGGCCGCACCTGCTGGCGCTGCTCGTCGGCGGCGCCCTGACCGTACAGGTCGGCATGAACGCGACGCTGGCGCGTGCGATCGGTTCGCCGGTCTGGGCGTCGGCGGTCAGTTTTGTCATTGGCCTGCTGGCGCTGGTCGGGTTCGCCACCGTCACCGGTTCACGCGCCTCGACCGCCACCCTGGGGCAGATGCCGGCATGGGCGTGGATGGGCGGCCTGCTCGGTGCGGTCTACGTCGCCTCGGTCACGATCCTCGGGCCGCGCCTCGGCGGCATGACCATGGTGGCCCTGGTGATAGCAGGACAGCTGCTGCTGGCACTGGCCGTCGACCAGTTCGGCATCCTGGGGTACCCGCAGATTGCGGTTACGCCGACACGGCTGCTCGGCGCCGCGCTGCTGCTCACCGGCGCGCTGCTGGTGATGCAGCGCTGAGCGGGCCTATTTCCGCGCGCCGGTGCGTGCCGGCACTTCCTTCGCGATCTCCCGCGCCATCTCCGTGATCAGTTGCACGCCCTGCTCGGTCGAGCCACGGCGTGTTTCCGACGTGACCATGCCGCGCCAGATCAGCCGTCCCGACGCGCGGTCGTCGATGAACACCAGCACGGCACCTTCGCGCATGCGCATCTCGCGCGGCACGCTCGATGCCGGCGGCGGCTGAATCTCGCTCGGACTGAGCACCGTGGTCGCGGAGGGTGCGCCGATGCGCTTCTCGTCCGACTGCACGAACTTCTGCGACCCCGCCACCTGGAAACTGACGATCATGTCAGCGGCCGCCGCCGTGTCGACTTCGGAATAGCCCTTGCGGCCGAGTTCCGTCGTCACGGCACCGCGCAGTTGCGACGTGGCCAATGCGACGGTCTTGGGGTCGAGCAGACCGGGAATGCCGAACTCGCCGGCCTTCCAGAAAAACGTCTGCCGGCCAGCCACGTTGCCCGCCGGGTCCTCGTAGCTGTCGACGTCCCAATGCGCGGCACAGCCTGCCAGCAGCACCAGTGTTCCCGCCCATACCAACGCCACGCGCCGGATCATCGCCGTCTCCCACGATCTTGCTTGGGGCGATTGTACCGCCGCAGCCCTCCCGGGCGGCGTTTTGTGACGCAGGTCAACGGCTTGAAGCCGCGCGTTAGTGCCCGGGACGGGCGCGGGAGCATACTGCCGGCAGCGAAGGTGCGCCCGGCGCCGGGCCGTTGCCCGGGTGCGCCGCCACCGCGTGATGGAGTTGAAGCCCGTCAATGAAGACCGTGCTGCTTGCCTACGAACGCGACCAGGATCTCGCAGCCGTCGAGAGCGTGCTGCAATCGCGCGGTCACCGCGTGCTCAAGGCGAAGACTGGCGTCGAGGCCCTCGACCTCATTCGCGCCCGGAATCCCGATGCGCTCGTGAGCGACGTGATGCTGCCGCGGCTCGACGGCTTTGCACTGTGCCGCCGGCTGCGCGAGGACCCGTCGTTCGTGCACCTGCCGGTGCTGCTGCATTCTTTCCGCGTCGAAGGCCCGAAGTACGAGGCCTTTGCCGCCGAAGTCGGGGCGCAACGATTCTTTCCGCGGGGTTCGACGCTGGAAGAACTCGCCGCGATCCTCGACCAGGCGCCATCCGGGTCCGGCACGATGCGCATGCCGGCGCTGGTGCCGGAACTGCTTGACCGTCGCGAGCAGGATCGCAGGCGGCTCGGCGACCTCGAAAAGCAGCTCCGTGACGCCGAAGCGACGAACAAGCAGCTGACCGTGGCTGAACGTGTCGCGCGCGAGCGCGCCGAATACGAGGCACGCGCCCGTGCCGAATTCGCCGCGGCGGAATCGGTACGCGTCCGTGAGCTGCAGTTGCGGATCCGCGAACTGGAGACCGCGCAGCGCCAGGCCGTCGAGGCCGAGTCGCAGGCGCGCGGCGCGGTGGAAGAATCGCGCGCCGAGATCGGCAGGGTCGCGCTGCTCGAGGCACGGGTCAACGAATTGCAGACGGCGCGTGCGCGCCTGCAGGCGGCAGTCAACGATGCCGAGCGTGCTTTCGCGGCGCAACCCACGCCGACGTGGATCGTCGACATCGAATCGAAGCTCGTGCACGTGGCAACCGATTCGGCGGCGGCGCTGGTCGGGCAGGAAGCCGCGGCCCTGCGTGGCAAGCCGCTTGGCGAAATGCTGCCGGGCGTCGTGTTCAGCGACGATTCGACGCACGAGTCAATGCTGCACTGGCAACGTCCAGACGGCAGCGAGGCGCGACTCGAACTGCGGCGTGTCGCCACGAACTATACCGGCCGGGCGAGCTGGTTGCTCACCGCGCGGGACGTCAGTACCGAACTGGCAACGCACGCGCGTGAACAGGAACTCGCCGCACTTGCCGAGGCGCTGGAAGCTGCGCCCGAGCCATGTGGCGTCGTCGATGGCGAAGGTCGCCTGCGCTACGGCAACGGGGCACTGCTCGCGCTGCTCAACGTGGACCGGGAACGCCTCGGCACGCTCACGCTGCAGACGCTCGAGATCGAAGGCGGAGCTGACCCAGCGCAGCGCAGCATCGGGCGAACCGTAACCGGGGCGCTGCGCCAGGAAGCGCGCTGGCGACGTCCGGACGGCGAGCCGATCGAGGTCGAGGTCGCGCTTGCTTCGATCGACGAGCACACGGGCTTCCGCGTACTGACCGCGCGGGACGTCGCGGCCGCGAAGCGCGCCGCCGAACGCAGTGAGCGCGATCACGTCCGGGTGAGCCGCCTGCTCGAACTCGCGCAGCGTTCGCACGGGCTGACGGAGGCCGAAATCCTCGACTGCACGCTGCAGCTGGCGCGGGACCTGACGCGCAGTGCGCAGGGCTATTTCTTCCTGCCGGTCGGCGACGCGACGACGCTCGAGTTGGCCGCACGCCGCGGGCCCGAGGCCACCACCGGGCCACTGGCGGTGCTCACGCGCTGGCGCGGGCCACCGCCGCCCGAAACGGCATTGGGCGAGTGCGCGGCTGCGCAGCGCCCCGTGATTCGTGACGCGCCGGAAGGCACGGCTGAGTTGCGGGCGGCGGGATTGCCGGGGCAGCTCCGGCGCCAGCTCGCGATACCGATGCTCGACGGCGGCCGCCTCGCCGGCGTGCTGCTCGTCGCAGACGCGGCCCAGGCGTATGACGACGACGACCGTCGACACGTCGAGCACATCGCGGCCGCAGCCGCGAAGTTGCTGCGTCGCCGTCGTTCGGATGCCGAGATCGTCACCGCCATGGATCACATGGAGCGGGTGATGTTCGGCGCGATCGAGGCACTGGCTCAACTCGCCGAGGCACAGGATGCCTGCAAGACCGGGCGCGCACGCCGTGTCGGCGACTATGCGGCCGGCATCGGCACCGCGCTCGGGCTGCCGGGGCACACCGTGCGCGGTCTGCGCGTGATGGGTCAGCTGATCGACGTCGGCATGCTGCAGATTCCGCGCGAGCTGCTGTGGCGGCCCGGCATGCTGTCCGCCGCGGAGTTCGAACTCGTGAAGACCCACGCCGAGCGTGGCTGTGAAATCCTGCGTGCCGTCGAATTCCCCTGGCCCGTCGCGGAAGCCGTGCGCCAGCATCACGAGCGTCTCGATGGCTCGGGCTACCCGCGCGGGCTGAAAGGCGAGGAGATCCTGCTCGAGGCACGGATCGTCGCTGTCGCCGACGCCGTCGAGGCGATGCTTTCGCCCCGGCCGCACCGACCGGCCCTGACCTTGACGGCGTGCCTCGACGAGCTTCAGTCGCAGGCCGGTCGCCGGTACGATGCGAGGGTGGTCAAGGCCTGCGTCAAGCTGCTGCGCGACGGCCAGGCAGCGGCGGTTCCGATCCAACAGGAAGGCGAAGCGGCCGTCGGGCAGCGAATCGCCTGAGGCGATTCGCACGATGCACCTGCAGTTCTACGGCGCGGCCGGTGAAGTCACCGGTTCCTGCCACATCCTCGCCGTTCGCGGCCGCACGCTGCTGCTCGACTGCGGGCTGATCCAGGGCGGCGATGACCCCGACAGTCGCAATCGCCAGCCCTTTCCGTTCGATGCCGCGGCAGTCGACGCGGTGGTGCTGAGCCACGCGCACATCGATCACTGCGGGCGATTGCCGCTGCTGCGCAAGCGCGGGTTCCGCGGGCCGATCTACGCGACCCCGGCGTGCCGCGACCTCGCGCGCATCCTGTTGGCGGACAGCGCCTTCATGGCCGAGCGCGAGGCGGAGCGCTACCGTCGTCGGCAGGCCGAACACGGCAATCGGCATGCGCGTGGTTTCCCCGATCCGCTGTTCACGCGCGTGGACGCGGACGAGACGATCCAGCAGTTCAAGACGGTGGCGTACGGTCGCGCAATCGAAGTTCTTCCGGGGGTGACCCTGACCTACCGCGACGCCGGCCACATACTCGGCTCCGCCAGTGTGTGGCTGCGGCTCGACGAGGAGGGCGCAAGCTCGCGTGTCGTGTTCAGTGGCGACGTCGGGCAGTACGACTCGCCGATTCTGCGCGACCCGGAAGGTGACGGCGTCGCGGACGTCCTGGTCATGGAGAGCACTTACGGCAACCGCCGGCATCGCGAGCGCAGCGAAACGCTGCGCGAATTCGGTGAGATCCTGCGTGCGGCGCGGCAGGGTGGCGGCAACGTGCTGATCCCCGCGTTCGCCGTGGGACGCAGCCAGGAAGTCCTCTATGAACTGGCTACGCATTTCGACGAGTGGCGCGTTGGCGACTGGCGCGTGTTCCTGGACAGTCCGATGGCGATCGAGGCGTCCGAGGTCTACTGGAAGCATCCGGAGCTGTACGACGCGGAAGCGAGCGCGGTACGCCGCGATGCCGGCCGCATGCCTGCACTGCCGAATCTCAAGCTCTGCCGCTCGGCCGAAGAATCGATGGCGATCAACCTGTTGCGTGGCGGCGCGATCGTCATCGCCGGGAGCGGGATGTGCAACGGCGGGCGCATCGTGCATCACCTCAAGCACAACATCACGCATCGCGAGTGCGACGTGATCTTCACCGGCTTCCAGGCGGTGGGAACGCTGGGGCGCGCGATCGTCGATGGTCGAGAGCACGTCCGCATCCACGGCGAGCAGTTCAAAGTGAACGCGCGCATCCACACACTCGGCGGGTTCTCGGCTCACGGCGACCAGGAAGACCTGCTGCGCTGGCATGCAGGTGTCGGCGGCAAGCCACACACATACCTGGTGCACGGCGAAGTGGAAGGAGCGACCGGCCTGTGCGCTGAGCTGCGTGCCCGGGGTGTACAGGCTGAGGTGGCAAAACCTGCGCAGCAGGTCGTTCTCGGGCGCGTCGGCGGCCGCTGAGGCTCGCCGGTCAGGAACAGCGTGTCAGGCCACGCGACGGTGGCCCGAGGCGGATTCATACACCGGCTCACGAGCCGCGATGCGATCGAGGCGCTCGGCGACGACGGCTCCGGTCGTCGCGGTGGCCGTCGGCTCGACCGCAGGCGCCTGCCGCGCCGTCGGACCGGCCACTCCCGCGGCTGGCGGTGCATTCACCGGCTCGCGCGCGTAACTGCGCGGCGAGGGGGCGATCGTCCGCGTCGGATTGACGAAGCGCGGCGCGAGCGGATCGGGCCGCACCACCGGCGGCGGCGTCTTCGGCGCGGCGGCCGTCGAGGCACCGGACGTCCCTGACAGTTTGGTGACCGGCCCCGGCAGCGAAGCGAGTTCGGCCTGGATTTCTTCCAGCGTCCGCGCAGGCGTGGGTGCCTCCGGGGAGGCGGCAGCATTCCCGGCCAGCTGCGCGTCTACCTCTGCGCGCTGCTCGCGCGACAACTGGCCTGATGGCGTGTCGGGCGGATTGATGCTGCGCGCCAGGGCCTGCGCCTGCCGGTCAGCGGGAACGACTGCGAGCACGCGTTGCACCAGGCGCTCGGCTTCCGGCTTGCTGCCGGCGTCGATTTCCTGCTGGGCGCGTTGCAGCAGCAGGTCGACCGTCCTGGCGAGCGAGGCCTGCGCTTCCGGATGCTCGGGCTGCGCGAGCAGCACTGCCTGGAACAGGTCGAGCGCGTTGCGGCCTTCGGGTGCCTCGAGTCGACCGGCCTGCAGCGCTGCCCGGGCTCGCGAGAGGACCGGATCGGCGCGTGCTGTTGCTGGATTTTCCGCGGCGGGTGTCACCGGTGTCGCGGCAACTGCCGCCGCCTCAGGTACCTCTGGCTCGCCACCGACGAAGAGCGGGACGACCAGTGCGAGCGCCACCAGGCCGATCAGGACGAGGTAGCCGCGGGGCATGCCGGCCGTCGGACGGCGCAGGCCGCGCAGCAGCGGCAGCAGCGGGTCGCTGGCTTCGCGCCCCTCGCGGCGTTCGACATGCCGCCGGATCGCCGCCTGCAGGAACATTCCCGCTCGCCGCGCCGACGTGGGCTTGTGCATGAACCGGTAGACGAGGCCATCGCTGATCAGCGGGGCAAGCAGGGGTTCGTTGGCACGCGTGCCGGCGACGCAGACGATGACGTCGGGAAACTGTTCGACGATCTGCTCGATGAGGGTATCGGCGCCGGACGAGACCGCGGCCATGTCGATGACCAGCACGCCACAGCGTCCGTTGATCAGCAGGTCGGCGGCCTCATCCGCCGAGCGCGCACGCCAGACCGGATTGAGCTCGCCGACTGCCTCGCACGCCGACTGGAACAGTTCCTGGTCGGCCGTGAGCACGACCACGTCCACGTGCACCGCCCCTGGAACGGGCGTGGCGTGAACGGCCAGATCGGCCTGATTCGGGACGGGCAAGGGCTTGCGCGGCATCGTCCCCTCATTGCACGCGAAGCGGTCGCGACACTCCACCCCGGCGTGTCAAAAACATGAAGCAATTCAAAAAAATACCGGTGATTTGCCGCTCCGGATCCCGGCTATCTTTGTGGCGTTGCAGCAACACTTGCGTGCCCAGCCACTCGACATAAGCTGGTGCCGCGAGCATGATCCGACGCACCTCCGACCGAGGCCGCGTACGCGGCCGGGAAAGTCTCATGCGGGGAATCGAATTCACGTCGCGGCTCCCTCGCCACAAGCGCCACGCGCTCGAGCGGATCCTCTTCTTCAACGGCTGCCAGGACCGTTTCGCACGCGGCATCGTCGACGTCATCGACCGATACGGCCCACCCGAGATCGTGGACGACGGTGAGGGGCTGCGCGTGCGTGTCGGCAACCTGCCGCAAGTCCAGTGCCTGTTCGCCGTGGAGACGTTGACCGCGCGTCCGGTCGGCGTGGCCGTCTACAACCGCGCCGATCTCGAGCACGTGACGGTGCTGCACCTGGGCATGAGCGAGGATTACTGCACGGGCGGCATGAACGAAGACGTGGGGTTGCTGCTGCGCCTGATGGGCGAAGTGCGCCGGTCTTCACGGCGCATGAAGGGCGTGCGTCGCCTGGAAGTGCTTTACGGCGGACAACGCGCGCGCGTCGTCGCGCTCTGAGTCACCGCGACCCGGCGCTCGCCGCCCCATCCTGGCGCCGCACTACCTCGGCCTGGGCGTGGATGCGAACGCTTTGCATCGCGTGGTTGCGATCGCCTCCGGTGGGCTCGACTCGCTGCCGCACAACGGGTACGTTGTGACGACGATCCGCGGTGTTTGCCGTGAGACGCACAAGTCAGCTTACTGGCCCATGTTCTGCATGACCGTCCTCGTCCCGTTGCTCGGTCTCATCGTGGCATTGCTGCTGTTGTAACCATGCGCCTGTCCCGTGGAGCCTGGTCGCGTGCGGTGAGCATCGCGCTCATCGGGACGGCGGCTGCCTCGCTTGCGGCACTGCTCGCGCCGCTCGGCTGGCCCTTCGAGTTGTTTGCGCACTTCCGCTGGCAGGTGGGCGCCGCCGCGCTTGCGTTGCTGCTCGCGTCGCTGGTCCTGCGCCGGCCCTGGATGATGGTCGTGGCCTGCGTCACCGTCGCGCTGCAGTGGCTGCCCGGTGTACTGGTGAGCGGCCGTGCTTCGGCGCACGAGCCGGCCGCGCTGGCCTGCAGCGACGACCAGCTGCGGGTGGTGACGGCGAATGCATGGTTTACGAACACCGATCATGCAGCGTTGGTCGCATGGCTGGGTCGCAGTGACGCCGACATCGTTGCCCTGCAGGAAATCACGCCGCAGTGGGCGCTGGCGCTCGAGCCACTCGCGCGAACCTACCCCTACCGCAAGGTGATGCCGCGCGACGACCCCTACGGCATCGCGCTGCTGAGTCGATGGCCCATCGATGACGCGCAGCTGGTGGCCTTCTCCGGGGACGGCCTGCCGTCGCTGGTCGCGAATGTCGACGTCCGCGGTCGCAGGCTCCGGGTAATTGTGCTGCACACGCGCTGGCCGATCGCGCCGGAACTGCAGCTTGCGCGCGACCGCGCGCTGCAGCAGGCCGCGGCGCTCGCGCTCACGCAACCCGAGTCGACGATCCTGCTGGGCGATCTCAACCTGACGCCCTACGCACCGGCGTTCGCACGGCTTCTGTCCGAGTCAGGATTGCGTGACGCATTTGCCGGCGAGGCATGGCGGCCAACGTGGCGGGCGGGCTTCTGGCCGCTCGCGCTGCCGATCGATCACGTGCTGGTGCCGCGGGGCAGTTGCGTCACCGGTCATCAAATCGGTCCCAACGTGGGCTCCGACCATCGGCCGCTGCAAGTCACCCTGCGCCTGCCCTAGCCGCAGATCAATCTTCGGCGTAGTCGACGTCGCGCCGACCGAGTGAGCGGCGCCGGTTGTTGTCCGTCGACCAGTCATCTCGTATTGACGTACGCAGTCCTGAGCGCCTGGGACCGGCGCGACGATCATCGTGGTGCTGGAACTTGCAACGGCAGCCGCCGGGGTTGGTGCAGCCGACGACAGGCAGTCGCGGCGCCTCGGCGGAAAGCAGGCGGACGCCCGTCAGCGCCTTGACCTGCGCGCAGGCGCTCGGGCCAGCAACGATGCTGACAGCGTGGAAACGGAGGCGGCGCGGTTGCGGTCTGGGTTGGCCTGCCATGGCTTGGAATTCCCCCGATGCTGCTCTGGTTTGGCGCCACGCTACGCCA
>Ga0224505_10000531_pt1 | contig 25888 bp, 35 predicted proteins | sample SF_Jan12_sed_USG_FD_169102 | JGI IMG/M metagenome (GOLD analysis project Ga0224505, IMG submission 169102) | Sediment microbial communities from San Francisco Bay, California, United States - SF_Jan12_sed_USGS_4_1 | ecosystem: Environmental > Aquatic > Marine > Sediment | place: USA: California... | reverse complement strand
CGATTCAATAATATTCTTTGATGTTCTATCCATTGGAATGGTTCTGAGTTGATCCCTATAGCAGTCAATCAATAGAGCTTGCAGCTCCTTTACATCTGCCTTAGTCTTATCAAGGTCAGCTCTATAAGCGTAAAGCTGCCAAAGCATGAAAGGAAGAACTCCAAACTTTATCGAATAGTCTAATACTCTCTCCGGATTCATACCTCAAACTGTGTTAACCATTCTGCAACCATTACAGGGATATCTTCATCATTCCAAGTATCTGAGTATGGCATATCTTCAGCCCTTACTCCGAATGATGCAGAATCGGTAGTTAATAATACGTCAACTGAAAGTTGCTTAGATAGTGCTTTGTCGCCTATCGTGTTAAGATTGATTTCTGTGGTAGGGTTTTCAATCTCAACGTTAAACTGTGGAAATTTATAAGTCATATTAAGTAAGTGTTGTTCCTGTTACTGTGAATGTTCGGCAAGGTATCCAATTAGCACTTCCTGTTTTTGCCGCTGATGTAAATACATTTAGATTTGCAACTCTAAACGCTGCTGTGGTAGTAGTAGGATTAGTGGTTGAACACCAAATACCAATTGTGGGGCTCAAACCTATTGCAAAAGGAGAATAACTCAATGTAGTCGCAATGCCAAAATTAAATATATTATTCAACTCATAAATATTAGGCAATCTCCATCCTGATGTGAATGAGCCTACACTAACCAATAAAGCATCATCTATAGCTACATTCCAAGTTACATTTAAGCCATTTCTCACCCTATACCACCCCAAAACCGTAGCTCCATCATAAGTGCTCCAATCAATTACGATGTCATTCGTGTAAGTCTGACCACCTAGCTCATCCGTGAATCTGTCTGTATTTCCAAAAGGGTTATTCGAAGCCAAAGTAAAAAAGTCCGTTGCTCTTCCTGCTTCCAAATCACCATCGTCTCCTGTTCGATAAGAAGTAGTCTGTCCAGTTTTCATTAGAGTAGCTGTGGTAATCTGTGCGGGAGCATTTGGTAGTACAATAGTCGCATGATTGCCTGAATCTGTTACGCTTACAGGAGTTATAACATTATTTGATTCATCTCTTAGCCTAATATCTAACGCTTCAGTTGCGTGAATATCGAATTCCAATACACCATTTACTGAGATGTCGTTATTATCTACAATATACTGAGTTGATGAACCGCTTAACAACGTTAAATTTGTTATATTTCCATCATTTTCTTTCTTTATATTCAAAGCTGCATCCGGTGCAATGATATCAGCGCTACCTTCAGCAAGTATTGAAGTAGTGCTTAATAAGTTATCTGCTGTATCTTTTAATACCGCTGTGCTATCTGATATATTCTGAGTAGCTTGCGTTCCTGAAAGTAAAGTAAGGTTATATAATTCACCGCCTTCACTATCCAATATTAATAATTCAGCTGGATCACATTCTCCCGGTATGGGTGCAGGTTGATCGAAGTCATAATCTTGCATAGGAAGCTCACAGATACCGGATACATCTCTGAGTAAGAATTGAATCGTTAATGTATGCCCGGCAACCTCATCACCTCCTCGCTCAATGAACTTTTGAGCTTGTGCTGATTGAACTTTACCTATTCTCTTCCATCTAAATGATGAATTGATAACGTTATATACGTCTCTGCAAATCTGAAGAGTATCTGATTCGACATCATTCAAGTTTGAATAGTCTTTATAAACTCTATCGCAGATGTAAATGGTAAGCGTTAACTGAGTTTGATTGTTTAGTAGTGATGCAGTTGGATAAAAGCATCCCATTAGAACATAATTGAGTTCCGTATCTTCCTTATAGGCCCTTAAAAAGTCACCCCAAAAGAAGTTATTTATCTGAAGATGTGCGTTTGCGATCTCCTGAAGTTCTACTCTTATCTGATTTACGCTGTTGAGCATAGTAATTATCTATTTTTTCCCTTGTTTTTTTACTCAGCTTAATCATTTGAATCTAATTCTATTTCTTGTTTTACCTTTATCGGGTGCAAGGAATCCATCATCTGTTGAGAAATCCTTGTATTCAGGAAAGAGATTGTCATTATCACACAAGAAACCAACTAAAGCCTTTCGATATACTTCAAAATCACGCTTTAAATCCTCTTCTCTGATATGCTTCTCTTCAATAGTTACAGGATTCATATGCTCATCTCTGCTAGTTCCCACTGTTTTGGATCTAGTTTCATAAGTCAAAGCATTAATTATCCTATAATCTACAGCTGCTACTATACAAGGAGTAATATAGTTATTCAAAAGATCGGTTTCATCAGAGTTCAAATCCTCATTAGATATACCTTCAATCAGTCTATTATAGAATGATGTCCCCAGAATAGGCTTCATTACTGTATCCTGTACCCTTCTCAAAGTTACAGAAATAATCGGATCATCAACGTTTTTATTTACGAATCCTATTTTCTTTATAGTTGCTATATCAACAAGGAAGCTGGTCATATCTATTAGAGTTAAAGTAAGTGAAAATGCGTATTAAATAATCTCAGCGTTATATCCTAAATCAATGAATTTCTGAATCGAATAATTCAAGGCCACCTCCAAAGACTGAACCTCTGTTTCAAGTATAGAAAAGTCGAAATTTAATACATGAATAGTAGTATCTATCTCTTTTCCTTCAGTAAACTTATCATGATTTAGATACGTCTTAAACGATGCTATAATAGTTCTCCCATCAGGGTTAGCTGTGAACTGCATTCTAGCATATACATTCGGGAGGATTATATCAGTACCCTTTATGAAGATGTCTTTCCCTTGAACTGTATATTCTTGCCCTTCCTCATTTGTCAGAACCTTGTCTGCTCCCTTGCTTAGTAGTAATCCCATTAGTTTATTTTTTTGTATTTTAAAATTGATCCTTTCATCGTTCGTGATGTTTGTCCTATTGCAGCTGTATTATTTGCAAACTGAAAACTAAAAGTAGCATTTGAAGTAGCTGTAAATTGTATTTTAAACATCATAGGTTGTATGTATTGAAAATCATTATTCAATATAGCAGAAGATACTGCCGTTGTTGTAGCTGTTCCTGCTGCGCTTATTAAAACATTTCCAATACTTCCGCCACCAGTTATAAGTAACGCTAACCCTCTCAGCTTCATTGTTCCGCTGCTAACTAAAAATGCAAATTTATAATCTGCTGCTGTACTGTTTCCAGCTGTTGCAATATCCAACTCAACCATATATTGACCACCAGCAACAACACTAAACTGCAAATCTGTATCATCTACAAGTGTAATGCTATTAGTTACATCCTGATTTGCACTCTTTACGATAGTAGTCCACCCTGCAGGATCTGTTGATGCAGGTGTAGCCCAAGTGTTATCACCACGAAGAAATGTGGTATTGTCTGCCGTACCCGTTGCGCTTAACTCAGTTACTCCAACAGTTGCAGCATCAATCTCCCAAACAGTCCCCGAAGATGAAACGGTTATATCTCCCTTATCTCCATCCGCTACAGAAGCCGTAGGTGTAGCCCAAGTGTTATCACCACGAAGAAAGTTTGATGCCGTAGGTGTCCCCGTTGCGCTCAGTTCATCAAGCCCTATTGTATCGTCATCAATAGTCCAAGTTGCACCCGAACCGCTGACAGTTATATCTCCATAATCACCATCACTTACACCGCTTCCCGTAACAGTTAAGTTACCAGGCCCAAGTATATCAGCTCCATTGATGGTCTTAATGTTGATACCACTTATCAGCTTATCCTGAATGAGCTTCCTTATCTGTGAAATCATCGTCTAGTAACTATATTCTGTTTCCAAATATGTCGACATGAAGGAGTATTTCTTTCAGTTGTTGGGTTACGATACCAACCGCCTCTATATAGCCATACATCACGCTCAACATTTGAACTGATTTGATCTATCTCTGCTCTGCTATATAGCTTATTTGTTTCAACTAGAACCTTGCAAAATGGTCTAGTCCTTCCATCAGGTAACACATCAGGACCTGATATACCGGGTTTCTTTTCATAGGAATATAATACCTCTATCTCAGTTATTACAGTAGATTCTCTTAATCCTTTCTCAGTTAATTCCCATCCATCTACAAATCCATTATCCTTCAATAGGAATAATCTCTTCGATAGATATACTCCACCTTTACCAATGGCCTTACTGATTGAATCATAGCTCTCGCCATTCTTTATCATCTGTAAGATATTTCTATCGTCATCTGTTACAGTCATAGCATGACGATCCTTAAAGAATGACCTCTTGAAATCCTCTTCGTTATCTTCAAATGATGTATATTCCCTTGAGTCTAAAATAATAACATCTTCTTTACTGATTCCAACCTTTGAGAATTCAACTAGCACAGGGTCTTCTTCGCTGAATGCAGCTGGAGCAACCGCCTGAGATGGGATAATATCACCATTCGGCAACGGAGCTAACTGTGCTAACGTTCTAATCTCGTTAATTGTTAGATTCTCAAGTACCTTATTCGCTAAATCAGGAGACATTTTATTTAATGCTGCTGTTGTCTTATTAGTTTCTTCGATGTTCTGCTCTAGGTTAAGGATATAATCGTTAAATTTCATTCCTAACTCTTCTCTGTTCAATCGTTGCCATGCCCAATTAAACTCCTCAGAAATCTTTTCCTGACGATACTTAGCGTAGTTTTCTTGGAATAGTTTATAAGCTACCTCCATCTCTTCCTTTGATCCGAATAAACTTTCAGACATCACCCCAAACAATGCCGGAGAAATAACTGAATGAGCTATCATTATCTTGCGAAGGATCTCTTTATTCGATTCAATGTATCTTTTATCAAGATCGTTACCATTTAACTGATGAATCTCTGGAGCTTGATCTTTACCCTCACTAAATAAGATAGATAATCCACCCTGAAGGTTTCTATCTGTAGCATCTCTTTTGATTCTGCTGATGATCTTATCTTCTTCCTCTTCCGTTTCAGGTACTCCATTGTTTAAAGCTATAACAGCTCCTCCTTTGTAGCTGTTTACTACCTCAGAGTAAGTGAAATAATCCATTTCAATACCGGCCATGATGGAAGTAATAGCTCCTGAATAACCAGGTATAGCATAATAGTTAGCAGTAAGCTCCTTCTTTCCACTAATCTTTCTTTGCTTTGGCCTTGTGATATTGTACATCAATACCTCAGTATCCTCCGCATTCATCCTGAGGATGTTCTTATATTTTCTAAAGCCCGTTTTAATTGGATCTTGCTTTGGCTTGGACCAATCCTCAGATACCTCAAAATATACTCCGCTTTCCGTTTGTCTTACTAGCTCAAAATCTACAGGAAACGCTGCCCATCTTCCAGTTACTAAATCCTTCTTAAATAGTACAGCATAAGCATCAGCTATCTCATTATCACGGCAGATAATATCCACCACCTCTTTTAAATTATAAGGTGACCTACCATTATCCATCTGCTCCTCAGTATTCACTTCAATACCTCCAGCTGTGATGAACTTAACTTTTTGGTTAACTATACCCGAATGGACTGGATTGTCTTGATACAAACCAACAAGGAATTGTCCATATAAATTGTCCTCGCCCCAATTAATACGGCCACTCTTATTATCTACTTTTTCAACTGGTTGAGGCTGCTTAGCTTCACGGAATATCGTTCGGATCATATATTGGTGTTTCAGTATTCGGTTCAAATGTAGGAGTAGGGATTACTTCACCCTCTAAAAGTCGCATCTTTCCATTTTCAACTTTTACCCCTAGTGTATAATCTACAGAGTCCCCTTCAGGCATCTGATAAACTTCATATAAATAGTCCCCAACAAACTTAAAATCTACATCTACACCTTCTTCAAGTTCAAATAGATTATATCTAGCTAGGGCAACGCTTAAATCTGTTAAATAAATCAGGTATTCATAGAAATCATCCTGATCCAAAACAAATCTAAAGAGCAATTCTCAGGCAATAGATCACTCTTCAGCTCGTTCAGAGTTACTACTATCTGATTCGTTGTGTTCTGCTGCAATAGTATCATCTTGCTTCTTTTTTCTTTTTGGTTTATCACTAGGGATTAATCCCTTTGCAATTAATAAATCCTTATTTTTATCATTATCTTGGATAAAACCGAATCCTTTTATAAAAAAACCTTTAGCCATAATAGCACATTTGAAAAAGGGGAGGCTTTAACCTCCCCCTAATTTACAAAATTATAAGATAGAAAAATTAATCAAGAAGAGCATTTACAATCGTGCTGCTAATCTTCATTGCTTTTAATCTTTCTTTTCCTGTGAATGTCAAAGTATTCCCGTTCATATCTTCAAACGCAGTCCCCGGAGTTCTTTCATCCGTTACCTTTGCGCCATTCTCCATGAACAACAATTCATAAGTTCCATCATTCAACTTTGCGATAAGAGCATGACGGCCTGTTGCAAATGCTTCGATCTGTACAATCATATCAGCAGTATTGCCATGCAATACAACTGTAGCTGATTGGCTTCGACCATAAGAAGCGTTTGCTCTTTCTCCAACTGCTGTATCTGTGAAAGTAGATGTTTCAATCTCAACATTCAAAGGCCATGCATACTTTCCTGCTCCTAATGTTAAAGCTGTAACTTCTCCATCCTCATAGGTTAGAGTTGCGTAGTTACTCGCACCGTTACTATCCTTCACGGCGAAAGCATACCATGTATCTACACCACCGGGTGCATCACATACTAGGTCATATCCGCTTGTTATTTCACACGCCATTTTATTTATATTTTTTATGAAGGGAGAGCCGAAGCCCTCCCAATTTGATTAATAATTATGCCTCAGCAAGAACCAACTTAACGAAGTATTCAGGGAATACATAAGAAACTCCTGATCTCCACTTAACTCCGAAACGTAGCTTCTCGTCAGTATCATCATACTTGAACTCAAACCCTTCGTAGTCACCAGCTAAATCAGTACCGAAGAACATATAGTTGTAAGGTACAGCATACATCTTCTCTGTTCCGTTCAATTGAGAGTAAGAACGTACACGAACATTTGTAGTTGGAAGAATGAAAGAAGGCTCAGTTCCTGCTTCCTCAGAGATAGGGAAATGATACTTGTTATCATTGAAGTTCTGTGCGATAATCTTACGGAAAGTCTCACGGCCACAGATAATCTCAACGTTAACATCGTTATCCATCAATACAGAAGGGATAGCTTCGTAAACTTCCAAAGCAATATCCAAAGCGTTAGCTGAAGTGATTGAAGTCTCCAAAGAGTTAGCATCAACTAGATCTCCATCGTTATCCCAAAGATTAACGAATCCATCGTAATGAGCTAGATCAGGATTCAAAGAAGTAGTATCTCCGTTGAACATCAAATCTTGATTCTTCTTAGCTGCCTTCTTGATGTAGTAAGCTGCCATGATGTCAGCGAAAGGAGCTTCAGTATCTTGTACATTTGCACCAGCTGCATTCATCAATTGCGCCCATGTTCCATTCAAATCTTCATTACAGTAATCCTCCTGAATCTTAACTCGCTTAGTAGTCATAGTTTCATTTGTAAGGATAACACCTCCTGAAGGAGTCCATCCACAAGCTGTTGCAGCCTGAAGAGCTGGATCAGATGTTAATAATTTGATCTCTTCAGATCCTTTAACGTTCTCCATTACAGAGATGCGACCAGTCAAGCCTGATGCATAAACTAGGTCTGTCAACATTTGAGTTGATTGTGCATCCGTGTACGGAGCCAACGCTTCAACATCATAGTCGAAACGATCTTTAACTAATTGATTTAATCTTTTCATTTTACTTTTTTTAATTTGTTTACTTGTTTAATAGATCACGGTAAGAAGATACCTGAGAAGCTACCGCTTTCGGAGCTGCTCCAAATTTCTCACCATTTGAGATTGTTTGAATCTCGCTTTTTAATGTTTGATTCTCTTTCTCTAATGCTGAGAATCTTGCCTCAAGTGCTGAGAATCTTTCATGAATCTCTGATGTTTGCTTTCTCATAGCTTCAGCTACTTCAGATCTCATCTCATCAGATGATTCCATTTCAACTTCAACTTCAGTTGTATCAGCTTCCGCTTCAACATCTGCAACAGCAGTAATAACGCCATCACTGTTTAGAGTAATTACCTTAACTGTTCCATCCTCCAAAGTTAACTCATGCTCTCCTTCCGGTGCTGGGATTTGTTCCCCTTCAAGCTCTACAAATACCGCAGTACCTTCAGCTAACTCACCATCATAAAACACAGCAACCCCTTCAGCCGTTACAGCTTCAGCAAATTTCTCCGCTACTTGTGCATCTTCTCCTCTGAAAAGATCCCAAATGCTCTTTTTTTGCTTGTTCATTTTATTTTTCGTGTTAATTTTTACTTTTTCAAACCATCCCTCAACAGAGAATCCTCCGAATTTACCCTCTTTTACTTGGCTCCATAGCTCATCATTCTCAACAAAGTAGGAAGCTATCCATGATCCATCCTGTAAATTCATTGCTGAAAGTGCTTCAGGTACATTAGGCAGCTTTGGATCAGTCGAAGAAACGATATAAGAATCAACTAATGTAACCCCTTTCTGAACTTGCTTCGGATCATGCATCAAATTCAAGTTGTTATTGTATCCATTCTTGAAAAATTTTCTGCGAATAAGATCAATTGTATCTGCCTTGAAAATAACGTAATGATCTCCCAGCTCTGGGGACCATCTATAGATCGGTTGGTTAGCTGCAATCATTACACCCGTTACCATACGCTTCTCATCATTGAATGAATAACGTACAGCTTCCTTTGAGAAATGGATCATTCCTTTCATGTGAGCTGGAATGTCTACAAAGGAATTGAAATCAATCCCCGTTTCATCATTCTCATTAACTCCTATCCAAAAATACTGCGCCATATAACTATTAGAGTAAATTGTAAAAATATGTGCATTATTAGCCTCCAAATGTAGCTAATGATTCCACCTTTTGACTCATGGTTTGCTGTGCTGTAATATCAGAATCCAATACATACACCTTGCTACCGCCTCCTGTATTCCCCCCTCCTGGAAGATTAGCCGTTAAGGTAGTGGATGCTTCAGGAGTAGGTACAGATGGAGCAGCTTGTGATGGAGCAGATACAGCAGCAGCTGATGCACCACCGCCTCCAGAGGATTGGAATTTAGCGGATGCAATCTTTGCGATATTAGTCGCTGCAAATGCTGCTGCTAGTCCAGCCTGAATAGCCGGATAAGCTGGAAGTAATGCAGTAATAGGTGATCCCTGAGCTGTTTTATAGGCATTGATTGCTCCTTCTATACCGGCCATAGTTGCAGATGCAACCTTTGCAGCTTTATCAATGTTAAATGCAACCTTTGCAGCTTTCTCATTCTTCTTACCAAATAGCTCAGTAATATTCTGAATCAACTGTAATGAATCCTGAGCTATCTTCATCTTCGCATCACTCAACATCTTCGCATTATCTTGCTCATGCTTTGTTACATCGTCATCAATAGCTTTTATTTTATCAGCATATTGCTCCTTGATAAGTAGCTTTTGATTCTCAGTAAGATCAGTATTGTTCAGAGCTTGTTGCATCTCTATTAGAGCAAGTTCCTTCTTTGCTTCTTGTTCAGCGTAGAAATTCTCTTCAGCTTGTAACAGCTTTAATTCGGCTCCAGCTTTCTGATCAGCTAGTTCTTTATCTAGCTTCGCTTTCGCTTCAGCGGATGCTTTGTCATCTTGCTCCTTTTGTTTTGCATCGGCTGCTTTGTCTTGCTCTTCCATGAGCTTGAACATCTCAGATTGTTGGCTCTTTTCTAGCTCTGCTATTAATTGAGATTGCTTTCCATACTTAGTAATAATCTCTTCCCTCTCACGCTCATGCTTTAGATTCATTTGCGCTAAAGCTCTCTGGTCAGCATTTTCAATATTTGCTATTATCAAATCCTCAAGCAATCGAGCTTGTTCTAATCTCTTTTTGGCTGCATCCTCCCTTCTCTTTTTAGCCTTTTCAGCTGCCTCCTCTCTCTTCTTTTCTGCATCCTCATCAGCTTTGATTTGGTCCTCATTGAATTGTGCATCCAATACCTTCAATTCATTTTTATAAGATCCATTTTGAGCAGCTAGATTCCTATATTTATCTCTGTGCTGATTAATCTCATCCTTTATTTGTTTAGCTAAATCTTCGTTACCCTCTTCTAATGCTCTTTTATACGCTTGCTTTCTTTGGTTTATTGTATCTCGCTCACGCTTCATTGTATTTTTTCTCTCATCCTCAGTATCCAAAATATTTTTTCTTTCAAGATCATGTATATCTTCGATGCTCTTACCTTGTATTCTAGCTAATTCAATAGCTGTATCTGCTCCTTCCCTTCTCTTCGCAGAGGCATTCTCTGCTGCTCTAGTCATTCGCTCATAGGATTTAGTAATGGCATTATTCTGAGCTTCAGCTTTCTCCTCCTCTGATACCAACCATGCAATACCAGCTACAAGTGCAGCAATTCCAGCCACAATAAGCATAACAGGATTAGCTAACATTATTGAATTTAAAGCTGCCATTGCACCCGTAGCTCCACCCGTTGCAGCTGCTAGTCCTGATGTAGCTGCCGTTTGAATAAATGTAGCTGCCGTTTTAGCTTTCTGCATTAAGAATGATTCCTTTTCAAGAATAGCTCTTATCTGTTCGATTGATTGAAGTACAGTCTGAACAGCCATGAGCTTTTGCATTGATTCAGCTAATGCTCCACTTTCACTTCCTAACAAAGCCATCGTTCCTTGCATAGCTCCGTAACCAGCTGCAATACCTGACCCTAATTGTAGGGCTGCTTGCATATTAGCTCCATCATGTGATGCCCTTGTTACTTCATTTCTTAAATCGGCAATTTCATCCTGTAATGCAGCAGCTCTAGCAATAGCCTCCTGTCCGATTGGGCTAGTTCTTCCAGCTTGTAAAGCAATAGTTTGATATTCCTTTATTGCTTTGGTACTTTCCCTCATGGTCATAGTACCTGAAGAAACTTTCTTATTCAATGCTTCAAATCTAGAAGCAGCATCAGTACCAATAGATTCAGCTGATTTGTCAATATTATTCAGGCCCTTTTCAACCTTCGACAAATCATTAACGGAATTACCCGTATCGACCCCAACTTTAAATATTATTTCTTCAGCAGCCATTTATCAAGGAATTACTTTAATTATTAAAGCAGTTTGATCAAGAACTCCATCTGAAGCAACAAATGAAGTATTGAAAGTAAGTACTGTAATCACATCATCAGATGCTCTGTAAGCTCTTATCCAACCATTTTTAATTCCATTATTGACTATTAAAGAAGTCTTACCTGATGGAAAAGCTCCTACATTTGTGAGAGTGTAACTTCCTACACCTATATAGGCCCAAGTACCTCCTCCTATATTGTCCTCAAATTGTGTCGCAGTTGGCGCATTGGTCGAAGTCTGACTAACTAATAAATGTTGAGTAGAAATATTTGAAGAGCTACCTACCAATACAATATCTGTAAACCATCTAGTATAAACCAATCCCGTATCTGTATCTTGATACTGCTCACCTTCGTATATATCAGTATCTATCCAATCTCCATTTCTATGGTCAGCAGATACTGGAATAGTTGGTAATCCTTGCCCTGTTTTAATAATCATTCTAGCATATCTATCGCAGCTCATAATTTATCCTCTTATTATTGATGTATATAATCCTTTATTTCTTGGCGGTGATCCTATTACTCCCACATCAGGAGCTGTATTACCTGGAGGGGATGCTATTGGAGGATCATCAAATATTATTCCCGGAGGAAGTCTATCCGTTATTACTTTAATTGTGCTTCGCTTATTAGCTCTCAGTACCTTAACTAACTCTATCTCAGTTGTCGGGGATACATCTGCTGAGAATTCCTTTATCTCATTCAATCTGAACAAAGCTCCATCGATCATCAGCAACCTTCTCCAGTCTCTATTCTTTACATCGTACTCATCCCACTTAACAGATAGCATCCAAATAGCTCCAGCTGGAGATGTCATCTCGGTAATGAACTGAGAATAATACTCTGAATAGCTGTTAGTAGTTGTAGCAACTGTGGCTGTATAAAATACTTCATTAACTAGCTTGAAATTTAAATCCATATCAGGATCTTCCCAATCGTCAAAGTGATGAACACAAGGATAGGAAGTAACTGTTTCAGATGTTGTTGTATCTGTATCTCTAAGTACAATGCTTCCTGGCTTTTGCCCATTACGAAACATTATTCTAGCTGGTCCTGTATTTGGTTTGATTATTCCCCCATCTATCTTAATGAATCGAGGAGCTAAGATACCCGGAGCTAACTGATAAGGGATAACTGTACCCCATGCTAGTTCTGTTTTCTGCTCACCTTTGGCATAATAGCTTCCCTGAATGAATGAATAATCCCCATAAGGCTCCTCCCATTTTTGGATATACTTTTCATTGTCATAATCATTGACATCTTTAAACTTCCAAGTCAGTTTTTTAGCGTAATCATTCGCTGTTGGTTTAGTTTCAATTGTCTTACTATGATCAACCAATGGAGTTATATCAGTAGATTGATTTGTTTGTAGGTAGTAATCTATTAATGGCTCAATTCTCACGCTGTTATCTGAATCAATTTCACCTACATATAGATTAAATTGTCGGATACATGATAATAGGAATTCATCACAGCGCATCTGAGGCACAAATACAGTTAAATCAACTGTATCTCCATCACTAATCATTGTATCAATGCAATTGAGATCAATAGTGAAATTAGTATTCGTTGTTAAATCTAAGGTAACTGGATCAGGCTCATTCCCAAATTGAGCTAAAACACTTCCTGAAAATAATCTAAATGTAATTAAATCCCCACTTTGAGCATTAAAATTAAAAGAGTTATCAGTATTATAATTGAATACTCCGTTATCAACTGTTGACCATTGGGATGCAGTCTTTATTGATTGAATAAATACCCCATTCTTGTAAACGAAAATATAAGGATTCTGAACTTGTTGAAAAGTCATTGATCCATAATTTACCACATAATCAAGAATCCCCGTTATGGTTAGATTATAAGCTCCACTCTCAGCAATAGTAATAGTTCCATCATCCCATTGGCTTAACAAATCCTGAGACATAGTGTAAGTAAATGTGCTATCATTAAAGGGATTTAATACATTTAACTGATAAAATTGAGTGCCGAAATAAACATAGTTTATAACTTCTGTATATATACCATTATCTAAGTTAATCAATCTCTGATTCAGTACAGATGGAGCTACGCTTTTAATGTCACCGCCACCAAAGCCGAAAAGTATATTCTTGAATCGAGAGCTTTCTAAAAAGTTACTCTCCCATGTGATGCCGATATACTCAAAACATTTCTCCAGGCATTCGTAAAGGTAAACATAAGGCACAAAATCAATAGTTCTCCATATCAAGTTACCCGGCCTCCCTAACCCTCTCTCAATTAGTGGATAGTAGTATCCCGTTCCGGCTGTTGATACCCATGAATTTTTTATATTGGTCCTCGTTAATGTATGGTTATAAGCTGACCAGTCAAGCTCATTCAAACTCACCTGAGTAAGAAGCTGAAATATATCAGCATTATCAGATAGGATAGTTACATTATATTTTAAAATACCATTTATAGCTGATACCTTGTTGAGCTTCATTACCCCATCCAATACCTGAACACCTCTTTTGAATAGCCTGATAGGAGCTTTCGCTGTAGCATCAAAGTTGATAGCGTTATCTGTAGATGTCATTGAGAATACACCCTGAAAGAATGCATTGTTGTTCATCGTATCTGGGAGATCTACTTGCTTACTGAATGATTGCTTTCTCTTTGTCGGATCTTTTATATCTGAGATAGAAAATGATATCGGAACAGGAATGGCCTCAAACAAATCAAGCGAAAATCCATCATATGTTTTCAGTTCATCTGTCATAACGATATGCCGTTATTGTTATTCACTATCTGAAGCTCAACCGCTTCTGTTACCTCTTCCTCATATCTCTGTTGAGCAAAGGTAAACTGATTACTATTCAGCTTTACATTGAATACATCTGTACCCAAATATAAGAAATGGCGAGGGGATTTATATAATGTGGTAAGGAAGTGCTGCTGATCTTCAGTTATCCAATCAGTATAGATTGTCATCTTGTCAATCTGCTGAGTTCCTACTCTGATATTACCTGAATCATTTAAATCATAAATGTAATCGGAACTATCCCATTGACCGAACTTCTTTGTATAGGTACGCTCAGTTACATCTCCAGACTTGATTAGGTTATGAGCAAAGATAAAGCTATCCCAGCTCCCGAATTCATTTATCCATTGAAGAGTCGAAGGATAGTCTGAGCAGTCCTGATCATAAAGGTAAACAGTAAAGATTGCATTTTCTAAAGTTACCACTACATACTCGGCAGCTTGTATATCCAATGGATCAAATCCGCAATCTGTCTCAAGCAATGAATCAGTTATATTTATCTGAGCTATCTTATAAGTTTGAGTATCTGTAAAGGTATCTATTACACCAACTGAATCGCATAGCTCAATAGTTAAATCAGCAGCTACATTGCCTTGAATGCCTTGCAGTATAAACGGAGCATTTCTTTCCTTATATACCTTAAACGATGTTTGTAAGTCATGTAATGGAGTCATGAAATTTGCTCCAAATGTAGTTACAATATACTCACTTGGTGAAGTCTGATAGTCAATGAATGAACGGTCAGATAGGCATCCTTTGATTATTGGAATATTAGTACTGGTCAATGTAGCCTGATTCACAGGAGGATTACCATAATTCTCAGTTACGTTAATTTTTACATTGCCTGATATACCAGCTTCCGAATAGATTGAATTATTTATAACGGGCTTATTCAATAGATTCTTTATGATCGGGCTGATATCAATGTGGCCAGATGTACCACTTTCAGGGAATACTCTATCTTCAGATACTATCGAATCATTATAATAAGTCTTAACAATGAAGCTGAAATTGGCCTGAGCTGTTTGAGTTGATGAGAATACATAAGTAATCGGATTATCACTAAATGAATAGTCTCCAGGAAATTGTGTTATACTTACCGCCATTATTTGTAAGGTTCAATTATTTTAATAGTTATTGCTCTACCTATTAGAGTAGAGATGGGTGCTGTAAGTGCATCAAATAGCTTATCATTTACCACATCTGTAAAGAATGGCCTCTTCTGCTGACCTTTCTTTTCGATGTTCTTCATTATGGCCCATGCAAAAGAATCATAAGTTTGAAACTGCTCAGGTAAAGTAATACCTCTATTTCTTACCCAATCCATAATATTGACATGAAATGATCTATCCTGTGGAGCTTGTTGCCCCCATGAAGGTGCGCCTCTGTTTACCTCAGTACCATTAACCCCTTCATTAACAAACTTCCAATAGAATGGAGCTGTAATATGAACTGATAAAACATCACCCTCCAGATATGCTGCATCCGTTGGTTTAATGCTCTGCATCAAGTTACCACTTGCCATGACATCGTAATCGGCCAAACTCTGTACAAGCTGATCGGTTACATCCTGAATCAAGTCCTGAAGCAATGTGGCCAATGGAGAGGAAGGATCACCCTCAAGAATATCCTTCGCTGTACCTAAATTGGAAACCTTCGCTATGATTTCAGCCTCAGTCAATTGAAATTTATTTTATTTGATGCTATAACATGATTATTAACAAAGATATCATAGTCTACTTCCTCAATGCTTAAGTAGTAAGGATCATCGTTGTAATACATTATATAAGAGTCACCTTCAGCTGAGATATCAGCAGCGCATATTCTAGCTAATCCCTCCATATTTTTACCTATATGAATAATATAGTATCTCATCTTCTCCTCTTTACTTGTGTGAGTTCCTTCTTTGTCTTATGTGTAATGAACTTCATCCGGTGACTGAATGCATAAATGTTTAATCTCATTGCTTTATTCCAGTCTCCTCCATAGTATTCTTTTGCGATAAGGTCGAAGGTCTCTTCCCACGCAAACCTATTCGGCTTAGTATCTTTATTGTTCTTTCCATCGACTTTCTTTTTACCATTGATAGCCTCATCGATTGCTCTATTTTTCGCAAAAAAAAAGCAGACGCCTCCAAAAATACTTGCAATGGCATATGATCTCCAATATCGTTATATCTACTTTTAATAGGATTGATTAGATTATCATTCTCATCGACATCTCCATATATTGCACCCTTTGGAAAATAGAACATACAAGCTAATTGAATGGGATCTCTATTGATATCCATCTTTGAGAAGTCAGCATGCCATCCAACCCCTACCTTCTCAGGATTCACAAGCTCGTAGATAGTACCGTTTAACGTTATCTCCTTTGGAGGATTACCCACATGAATATCAGCGTATAAATCGATGATGTGATTAGACATCTCAATGATTGATTTAGCATCAAAGGTATAGGCCTTCTTTCTTGAGATACCTAGAAAGTCAGCGACGAAATCAGCTCTATCTATTGGAGTGACCAACCTTTCAAGGTCCACATTAACCATATGATTAAAATGATTAATTCTTAAATCAATAGCTTTCTTTGGGAGTTTATATTCCATTACTAAATCGGTTTAGTACTTATTCTTCTTTATTATTACTTTTATTATTATTCTTTTTTAAATATACTAATTATATACTAGCAAAGTATCTACCTCTCATAGCTAAATGCTTCCTGGCTTGGTTATATAATGCCATGCTCATAACGCAGTCATCGTGAATACCTTCAGGAGCTGAATACTTTACATGGCGAGTTTTAGGATCAAACACATAGGTAAACGCTTCAAGCTCATCTATCAGGTATTCCTCATTTGGGATTAATAGCTCGAACTGTTCAAACGATACAGCTAGATCCTCTATCATTATAGGCTTGCTCTTCGATGTAGTGGTGAATGGCTCTATAAGGTTACCCACCTTCTTTCTGAGCATCTCATAAAATACATCCCCTTGATTATTCACCTCGACATAGGTAACAGCTCCATATTCCTTTATCACTTTAGCTACCTTATCAATGATACTACTCCATTCGTCATGCCTCCAGCGTTGAACTGTCAAGATACCGCCTTCCTTTGTTCCAATGGTTAGTACAGTATAGTCATCCGCTCTACCTATATCGAGGCCTCCATAAATCTTACCTCTTTGCTCAGCTGTTCCAATTGATTCCCTGATGTTCTTAAATAGCCCGGAAGCTCCATCGATGAACTCAGCTAGGTATTCCTGTCTAAAGATGTGGTCAGGTACAGTTGATTTAATGGAATCAATCTCTCTGGGATCAATCATTGGGTTATCGTAGGAAGTAAATTTGAAGTATCTGTACCGATCATCTTGATGTCTAAGCAAGGATAGCCTGTACATCATGCGCTTTCCTTTAGGAGTTGAGATAAATACCACCTTCTTGCCCTTGACTAGTACAGTTGGCTGAAGGATCTCTTCCCAAATATTGGCCTTCATGAAGTCGAACTCATCGCATACCAAATAATCGAAGGTATTACCTCTGATATTATCAGGCCGTTCAGCCGAAAAGAATGTGATAGTGGAATCGAATCCTCTAATCATTAGCTCTGAATCATTGTAGGTAAATAGACCACTTCTTAAAGTTGCTTTCTTTAGTTCAGAGTAAACCCTTTTTGATTGCTTATAAATAGGAGATACCCATCCAATATTAGACCCTTTATCATTTATGGCCCAATATAGATTCTGATTAATACAGAGCATTGTCTTACCAAACTGTCGACCAATGCAAAGAACATAATACTTAGCATCGTCTGAATTGATGCTGTTATGAATTAAGCGCTGATTATCATGGGGCTTATATCCCTTTATTGTACTCATTCAAAATCGAACTTCTCTACATTCTTCGTTTCAAGCTGCTGCCTGTCATGCATTCCTAAACGATTCTTCGCATAAAATATACCCTTGCCTTCATTCGCTACAATATCCTCTGCTAATGCCTTAAAATCTTCATCAAGGCTTTTTATAGTGTTCGATAAAGGATGGTTTTCATCCCTTAAAGCTCCATAAAATTGAGTTCTTTTAAGCATATAGAATTCAGGGTGAGTTCTTCTAATCCAATGGAGCAAGAAATACTTTATAGTAGGGATATGTCTATCTCTAACCTGAACTATCTTTCCTGATCCTGTAGCTACTTCATTATGATTTTCAATACATTCATCACAATACTCTAAAGCTATTTCAGTCAGTCTATCTGTATCAATATTTCTATGTTTATTCATCTTATAGTAACTTTCCAAATTTACCTAACTCACGAACTACAGCTTGATTATTATCGTAGTGCATTGTCTTCAGCTTTAACACTGTCTGAACCTTTGCAGCATTTGATCCCGTAGCATATACCTTAGACATTGGGATACCGAGAATCTCTGCTTTATGCTTCATAAGAATCTTTGACTGTCTAGCTGAAATGATGTATAGCACATGGCCTTTATTCCTCATCTTTAAAGCTAAATCCATTCCTTTCTTTGAAGTTAGAACCCCATCATAATCAAACGATATATGTCTAATAGGTTCAAATTGCTCCCATTTATAGGAACAGACAGCGAATCGTTGAGTCTCTTCAGGATAAGTATCAATACTTTCCTGATCACTCATGCATCTGTCAATCCATTCTTCTCTAGTCTCAGTCTTTTTCGGTGTTGGCATCTTCTCCAAATGTATCAATAAGGTATTTCTTTGTCGCTTTTCCGAAATCGGTTTTCTCCATCTTACGTCTGAATTCACGATTACGTTTGCACTCTACTATATAAGAGTATCCAACTGTTGCAAAGAACTCTTTATTTGATTCTTTCTTCTTTTTATTGAAGATATTAGTTATTCGTTGGATTAGCTTTCTCATATTCAGTAATTAATTCGATTAGCTTTGTTTTGTTAGCTGTCTTTGGTGCTTCGATTCCTCTATCTCTAATCTGTTCCCAAAGCTCTGCCTTAGTTAAATCATCCCACGAATCGATTGTAACAGTTATCTGTGTTACTTCAGGCTCCGGTATTTGCTTCTGTAGGTAGTTGTAAACTATATTCACAGCTGGAGGAATACATGAACCACAGCCCATGTTAAGAACTAACCCTTTGCTTCTTGATTGCTGAGTTATTTCAAAGTAAACGATAGATAAATCTACTAGTTCTTTCTTATTGAAATCGTATGCTTTGATTTTTACCTTTGGCTCTATTCTTTTGAGAGCTTCATTTGCTGATTGTGATAGTGTCATGATTCTAATTTATCAATTATAGTTGCAATTAAATAAGCTGCCGCTGCTGTTATCGGCTCAAGTGATAGTATCAATGTGAACCACCATGTTATGCATGGAGCGCAGTCTAGGATTTTTATATATTCTGTGTGAGGAATACTTAAAAACTGTTTGATTCTGAAAGAAACGTTTAACTCATGAGTAAGTAGGTAAGCTATAAACCAACCTATTACAACCAGCTCAGGAGTTATGTTCATTATATCTGTTACGGATTTCATTATCTATAAAATTAATAATTTTTGAAATAGTTCTGCGATTAATATTCACTTTCTTACTGAATTCTACAATGTTAGATGTGAATTTAACCTCTTTATATACCATCACTTCTCTATCGAATCCATCCAATTCAAGCTCTAGTAGTATCTTATGAAGTAGGAAAGAGTCATATTTAGAATGAGATGATATTGTAATGGGCAACGAATCGCATGGTTCATTATCTGTAATGGAATACAGTTTATTAAATGTACTTTTCTTGTTTGTGTAAGCATTGAACATTGATCTGTATATATACGCATCCGGGTGCTTTATGTTATCAGGTAGTTCTAGGTAAACATGATGGAACAGATCCATGTAAAGAGATCCAGCTATTGAATGAGCATAGCCGTAATATTTCTTAATCTGTTCGTTTGTTAGGTACATTAGCTATTTTCAATGACGAACAATTCTTCTTGAAGTTGCTCAATCATCTCTAGAGTTTCTTCATGTTCCCACTCAGTCAGGCATTCCTTTGTTTTGAGTGCTTTAATCTGTTCTTCTATTTGGTCGGCTCTGGTCATTCCGCTAATTTAATGAAAATAATATAACAAAATGCAGCAGACATTAAAACGTTCCGCTGCATAACTGTTATGACCAATACTAAAACCCATCTCCGAAAAGACTATTTTGTTTTGTAGTTGATGCTTGTAATATATTCATTGCTGTATTGTAAATTGTTTTCCCTGCTTCAAAGTCCACTAAATTACGAGCAACTTTTATCATACTTTGTTCGCCTTTATAAGTTGAAATATCAATCTTATGAAATTCACAAAGCCTTTTTAATTCGTCTGTTCCTGCTCCAATCTGTATTCTTCTATCTCCTAAATCACTTGGTAAATTAAAGTTTGTCCAATATAAATGTCTTCCTCGTTTTTTCGCTGGTATTAATGGTTCGTAATATGGTATCACGTTTTCAACTACATATTTACCCGTTCTGTAATAATGCTGTAAAAACAATATTTCTTCATACAATTTCATATCAGGATAAATCGCTTCGGTTGTTGTATCATAATTTGAACTACTCCAATATCTTGCTCTTGAATGGCTCGGACAAGGGGGCGAACTCCAAATAAAATCAAACTCTTTATAGTGGTCCAGGAGATATTGATGTGCATCTGCAATTATTACGTTATCATTTGGAAATCTCTCTTTATATAATCTTGCTAATTCCGGGTCAAGTTCAACCGCTGTAACTTCGCAATTTTCCCAAAGCAAACGATTACCACCTAAACAAGCGTATAGATTAAGAACCCGTACTGGTGCTAACAGCACATTACAGCAAGTGGGTATTTCCGTTTTTGTATCAACATTTGTATTCATATCAGATTTAGTTTTTCAGTTCATATTTTGTGGTGTAAAGCCCCACCTGCTGTAATCTGCAAATCGTTATTCAGGCTTTACAAATTGCTCATAGTAGTAATCTGCTCCATAGCATTCATCCACTTCCTGAGTCATAGCATCTTCACCATAGGAATCTTGACAGCCCCTTACATAAGAATTAATAATCTGTTGCTTCTCAAAGGACATTGATTTATCAATTATAAGTTGAAGCTGTTTACCTTTCTGTTCAGCTTCCTCATTAGTACAGAATACTCCTATAAAGCCATTCTCATGAAGCATCTCAAGCATCCATTCAATTGCTGTTTGTTTCATCTCTCTTGTATTGATTAATATACTTTAAAATCTTATCTGCTGTATCCAATCGGAAGGAAGATGCATCCTTTAGGAATGCTTGTATCCGAATGCTTTGAATCCCTACCTGATGACTAAACTCCGTTATCCCTTGACCTGAATAATCCAGGTGATAGTTTATAGATTTCTTCGTGAATTCAGTTAACGATTGCTGAATCATTACTCCACTAGGTTCTTTTATATTATATGCCATTACTTAAACAGTTTAAATTCTTTAACTTTTTCTTCTTGATTGTAAATCAGATTGAGATCATTCTTATTGAATGGATAGATATTATCTGAATTAGGATATCTGCACCAAATAACTCGCCCTCTCTTTTGCTTTACCATAACAACCTTACCGGAACTGGTCCGGTAAAGTGTTGCCATGTCGATTGCAGAATACTTGGGCTGCTCAATGTGATTCATCTCAGCATTCATCTCAGCATCTCTAAGATGAAGGAATGTATTTGCATTCGCTCCCATATCAGAAAGGAAGATCATCATCATCAGGAGCCATATCAGATATCGCATCCTCTAAAAAGTTACTTTCGATATTACCCATCTGTTTTGATTTCAAATCAATTGGATCAGCTGGTAACTTCTCTCTCTCATCATCTCTAATCTGTAACCTTTCAGCAAGTGCATCATAAGACTTATCCGCTAAAGCTGATTCACTATCAGATGTCACGCCATCGAATTTAAACATAGGCACAGTATATTCAACCCTTCCTTTCTTACGCTTATCAACTTTATCAAGTTTTACCCACTCATCAGCAAATCTTCCTTGACATTTATTGAATGCCTCACCCCACTCCTGAACAACTGCTCCTTTCATTTGAAGATTCCATACATCACCTGACTCAGTCATGATATAAACTGACTTAGTATAGTGACCTCCAGCCTGAACAATCTTCTCTTTGATGTCTTTATAGAGACCTTTAGCAATTGGGCCACCTTTGAAAGACTTAACTTCCATCTCCTGAGTTCCGATTATCTTTACCTCATTTGAATAGACAGCTGATTGAGATGCATCATTCCAACCCTTGACAGTATGGAACTGCATTAATACTAGAAAACGAGGGATATCAATAAGAACATTCTCTTTTTTGTCCTTGTCATAATACTTAAACTTTCCCTGTTCCGATGCCCACTCTAAATACTTAGCAGCAGGTTTTTCTGTAACTGTAACAAATTCTGACTTTCTCATAAATTAATTTTTGTTTGGTTATTACTTGAGTACAAATATATACTTTCTTTTTTAATTATATTCTCTTTTGACTTATTTTTTTGTAGATATGTGACTAATTTATTCCTTTCTACTTCTCTAATCTCATTATTAGTAAGGTTCTTTATAGTATCAATCACTCCTTCATCCGTTGTAGCTGTACCGATGCACCTCCATCGATCCCCTTTGATAATGAATTCAATAGATGGAAGAGCTTCAATCATATACTTTGAATCAATACATTATACCATTCAATAAATGAATCGAAGTCTCTAGCAATGTAATAGATACCTCCGGCTCTCTCAGTTTGTTCCTGATAGCTCTTCTGATGCTCCGACATTCGATCCTTCCCATATTTGACTTCGATCTTAACAGATCTTCCTTTAACAGTTGCTGAGATATCAGCTGATCCTTTCACTCCTGTAGTGGGGACATACTTACCTGGAGTCATCCTAAAGGATTCTCCGACAGGAATCTTCCTCCCGGCTCTATAAGTTCCTTGAGTATTTATCCGCTCTGCGAAGTGACCTGACAGATTGAGGAATCCGACGATTGACTTAGTGAGAGCATTCGCTGAGTTATCTTGCCAATTCGTGGCAGCTAAAGCATATTCCGGAATAGATGGATACTTTATCCTCTGCATCTCTCGCTCTAACTTCAATAGTATCTGTTTGTTTTCTCTTTTCATTTTTTAAAGGTTTCGTTGTAGTATTGTTCACTTGTTTCTCTTGGAAAAATATTTTCATTTTTACTTATATCAAGACATCCTTGACAATAACTTTCAACTATCTGTTCCTTCTCCATTTGCTTGGCTTTATCAAAAAAGTTTAAAATTGCATTTGCTTGTTCATCAAATGGAAGTTCTTTTATCTTAGGTAATTCATCAAATAACCATTCTACTGCTGTCTTTTTCATTCTTCCTCTTCTTTATATGATTCATTCATCCATTGCCTAAACGCTAACTGTATATTATTCTGTTGCTGTACATCTTCTTCAGATGCTGTATCCATAAACAGCTTATCCATTTCTCTGATATGGTTTATTATCTTCGTTGCTTCCTGTTTAGCTGTAAACCTGATCAGCTTTGCATCAATGCAATCCTCAAGTAAATCAGCAAGGACTGGGAGCTTTGATGTAGCTGCTAGTAATTTCGCTTTGTTTGTCATTTTAAAATGGTGTTTTAGTTATTGCTTCAAATTCATCCTCTATAATCGGAGAGCTTTCATCTTCATAGGTTACCCATCTATCTCCATTAGTTTTCCCTTTAACGATCTTGATCTGTTTGTACTCAGCGTATATCTCAAACCAACTGCCAAACCTTTTCTGAGTTAACCATTTTTTAGTATCCGGATACTCCTCGACGAACTCTTCAAACTTCTCCTTCCTCTTTATCCTTGTGTTAACAGGAAGATTCCCTTCAGTAATATATTCATAGAACTCATATGAAGTCTCCTTGATGAATTTACGGACCTCAAGATTATTGAATTCGTGCTTGATGAGCCCCATCCCAAGATATACCTGGATGCAACCTATCATAAAATTATCAAATCTCTTCCATTCATTAGCATCCCACTCATCGAACATCATCTTTCCAAACTCATCGAATGGAGTATGCTTATAGCTGAAGTAATCGGATAGCTCTATTTCAAACTTTCTACCCTCAAAAGACCCTCCTACTCCTCCGATAGTGTAATTCGTTGTGATAACTATCTTCGGACTCTTTGAAACAGGCAGCTTTATAGCTTGTTGATTCTTGTATTCCAATGTAATCCCCTCAGTAATTAAGGAGAATAGATTCTCAAATTGAAAGTTTTTCCTCACATCATCGAAGACCATTACCTGAGTATCTACTTTAACAGTCTGATATGGAAAACTCTTATCGAATGAGAAGCTCTTTCCATCTATAGCAGCAAGGTTTCTAATCTTACCTACTGCCTGAGTAAGTAATCCCTTCCCACTTCTTCCATTTGGATTCTCTGATATCGTCTCATCATTGATAATTATAGCTTTATTCTGAGCGGATGTCTTGTGAGAATGGCATAGGTAACCGATAACCGATCTCAGGGAATTATATCTATTCTCCTGTTCAGAAGATATCAGCTGGATGAATCTCTTGAAGTCTCCATCTTCAGCGAATGGAAGATACTCTCTATCTATAATCTGATCCTTCCAAACAAATCCATCGATATCTACATAATCAATCAGCTCCATCTTATCATCTGAGATAGATACTACTCCATTCTGATAGTATAAGAAACATTTTTCTTTAGTATCTTTTTTGATCTCCAGGTTTATGGTATCCAGGAACTGAAGGTAATCAGATTTGAAGTATCTTGGAGAGTTAGCCATATGATCGTAAGGAAGGTATCCAATGTCAGACCTAATCAGAAGGTAGTTTAAAACGTAATCCTTGATCCTATCCTCATCAGTAAGTGATAAAAGATTCTGATCCTTCTGTACGAATGTACTCCCGGAGCCTGATTCAGGATAGAACTTATAAAATCCTTTAGACTCAAGCCAATATTTATACTTATGAGGTATTACTGAGACCTTTCCTTTAGATGATATATCCCAAAAGTCATCAACAGTGATCTCTTTTCTGATTGATGACAATACTTTTTTTATCTCTCTGCGATCAAATCCATCCTGTTCGTGGAAAATCTCATCATCACTCTTCCCATCTCTTATCTGCTTCTCGATTTGTTGCCTGGCATCTACATCCTCAAAGAACTTAGTTCCATGCTTATGCTGTGCTTTATAGGCCGAATTGATAGTTTGCTCTATCTCCTTTATAGAAAAGTCCTTAGATTCAAACTGAAGGCATACATTGAGAGCTTCAGTCTTATTGATACCGAAATCATTCAGAGCAGCTGCAAGCTTAAAGAGATTCGCATTCCTTTGACCTGAAGCCATTGGATACTTTCTATTAAACCAGGTAAGAAGATTAGTGATGATTCTATTCTCTGAAGTTACAGCGAGTAATGGATTAACTGTTCCGAGATCATCTACTTCTTGAATCTCTTTTTCGGTCCATATCTCAGCATCCGGATTATAGTATACTTCAGGATCATAGGACTCAAAACAAACCCTAGAGAAATCCTTTACTACAGGATCCCAAAACTCGCTCTTAAATTCATTCTCTATTGCTGTGAAGTAGTTCACATAATTCTCCAAGTCATTATCTGGAACTCTGAAATAGACTTTCAGCCCATCTCCTGAAGGAGAAACGAAAGCAAGGAATGTAAATGGATTCTTCTTTATCTCTTCCTTGAATTCATTCACTTCAGATTCATTTCCAATATGATCAAAGTCCATAGCAATAAGTCCTGTGAATTCTTCTATCCCTGACTTTGCTCTATGGTTAAATTTACCTTGAAAGAGATAGGAAGGAAGCTTCTTCTTCATCTCATCTCTCTTCTCCTTAGACTTTTCTTTCCTGATCTTTAAGATTAGATCCTTATTCTTTCCTGTTTTGATCCTTTCGACTGCCCATTCAATTGGCCTGTGATAAGGTACAAGTGTTTCGT
>Ga0224505_10000529_pt1 | contig 25950 bp, 24 predicted proteins | sample SF_Jan12_sed_USG_FD_169102 | JGI IMG/M metagenome (GOLD analysis project Ga0224505, IMG submission 169102) | Sediment microbial communities from San Francisco Bay, California, United States - SF_Jan12_sed_USGS_4_1 | ecosystem: Environmental > Aquatic > Marine > Sediment | place: USA: California... | reverse complement strand
CTCCGAGGAACTGCTGAACCTGCTGGCGAAAATTCCGGAGCTGCGGGTCGCGGCGCGCACCTCGTCGTTCTCGTTCAAGGACCAGGCGCTGGAGATATCCGATATTGCGCGGCGTCTGAACGTCGCCTACGTGCTCGAGGGCTCTGTGCGCCGCTCAGGCGACCAGGTGCGTATCACTGCGCAGCTGATCAAGGCCGACGATGGCTATCACCTTTGGTCCGACACCTTCGACCGTACGCTCGACAACATCTTCGTCATCCAGGACGAGATCGCGAGCGAGATCAGCCTGGCGCTGCTGCCGCGCATCATCGCGGGGAGCGGCACAGTGACCGCTGCAGCGGATGATTCGGCTTACGACTACAAGCCGTCGCCTGATGTTTACCAGCGTTACCTGCTCGCGCGCAGCCTGTTCAACAAGCAGACCCGCGATGACATCCGCCAGGCACTCGAAATTCTCACGACGCTGACGCGCGAGAACCCCGGCTATGCCGAGGCACACGCGCTCTATGCACACGTCATGTATTACGCGTCGGCGCGCAACGGCGGGGACGTCCCCTGGATCATGGCCGAGGCGCAGATCAACAAGGGGATTCGCGAAGCGCTGGCGCTCAACCCCGATCTTGCCGAGGCGCACCTGGTCGAGGGACGCATGCTGCAACGCGGCAGGAATCTTCCGGCGGCAATGGAATCGTACGAGCAAACGGTGGCACAGAATCCTTCCTATGCCGAGGCCTACGTCTATCTCGGCGATGCGGCACTGACAATGAAAGACGAGGCGCGAGCGTGGCAGGCGTTCGACAAGGCGCGCAGCCTGGATCCGCTGTCGGTGTCCGTGCTGACCTCGGTTGCGCAAGCGGCATTTCAAACGAATCGGCCCGAGGTTGCCGAAGACGCGATCAGCGTGCTGGAACAACTGCAGCCGGAGGCCGCCAGTGAACAGCGGGTGCTGAAACTGGCTTTGGATAAGGATTTGGCCCGCTTCGCCGTGCAGCTGGAGAAGCACCGGGAAACTTACCCCGACTCGCGGGTCTTCGCCTACCGCCTCGCCGAGGCCTATGCGCTGCTCGGCGAGTTCGAGAAAGCCGGCGCGCTGGTGCCGCAGTTCGGGATGCTTATTGCCGCCCAGCAGGGCCGCGACGATGTCGCGCTGAGCGCAATGAACGAGCTGGCCGCGGCCGAAACGGATCCCCACGACCGTGCGGACGTTTACTGGATGGGCTATTGCGCGCTCGGCCGTTACGACGATGCGCTCAAGGTGCTGTCGGACCTCTGGTATGGCTACGCGGAGGAGCAGATGGGCCCGCGCATGGACGGCTTCGACGTCGACATATTCGCCGTGCTGCTCGCGCATGCCGGCCGCAGGGCCGAAGCCGACAAGATCCTCGAAGTCATCAGGGCCGAGGAGGCATCCAGGCGCGTCACCGAGCCGCCGGGCCGATTGCTGCTTGCGGAAGGCCGGCTGGATGAGGCCGTCGCGCAGCTGCAGCAGGCCGCTGATCGCGCGGTATTCGACAATTTTGGTATGCGGCCGTACTTCTGTTACGCCGGGCTGGACGCACATCCCGGCTACCCGGCGCTGCTCGCGAAATTCGAGGCCTGGCGCAAGCAGCAGACTGAGCTTTACCGGTCATTGCAGGCGGTGCAATAGGCGGCAGGGCCTGTGACCGGGTAAATAAAAAACGCCCCTTGACGGGGCGTTTCCTTGCAACGGGTCGGCGCTGGCCTAGAAACGCCAGACCACGCCCGCCGAGGCCATGTAGACGTCATCCACATCATCAATGTCGATGACTTCGTACTCGCCGCGAATCTCCAGCGAACCCAGTGTGAATCGCAAGCCGACGCCGTACGCCGGATCGCTGCCGTCTTCGCTGGCGCTAAGGCCAGCCAGAGCCAGTTCAGCATCCCAGGAAGCCACGCCGGCCTTGGCGAACACTCCGACCGGGCCCAGGTTGACGCCCGCAAGACCGAAAACCGAGAGACCGGAGACATCGATGCTCAATTCGTCGCCGAGCGCGTCAACACTCGGCCCGCCCAGGTCGAAGTAGCCCAACTCAACGCCGAAATCGATGAGCGGCAGATCGAAAGCGAAGCCGCCGTAAACCTTCCAGGAAAAATCGCCTTCGTCAAAGCTGATGTCACCGCCGCCACCTGGATCTTCGACTTCTGCGGATACGGAGGAATTGCCGACGTTGGCACCGAGAAAGAATCCGGAGTCAGCAAAGGCAACAGGACTGAAACTCAGCGCTGCAAACGCCAGCCCTGCAGCCAGCACGCTTGTGCACATCTTGGAATCAAACATAAGGAACCCTCTGAATTTTTGAGCAAGTGCTTAATTTGTTTGGTGAAAATTCGCTTTATTTTCGACTCAAATCACACCAAATCACCTCGACTCCGTCACAAAAATCCACCCGGCAGGGCTGCCGCAATACACGCTTGCCATTCCAGTCGTACCCCCGGACTTGAACAAAGTGGCTGACTTACCGATGCGGCATGCGGGCAGCAGGTTTGTTCAAGCTTGCCCGGCGCCGCCGCCGCAAACTGCATCCCGAATCAACTCAATCCCAACACTCAGGAGATCCATCATGAACAACGTACAAATGAATAACTGCTCTTGCCACAAGTGTTCCTGCGGTTCGCAATGCAAGTGCGCCGGCAAATGCGCATGTGCAAAAGCGTAAATCTGTAATAAGCGTTACTGGCGCGCGTGAAAGGGCGACTGAATCTCGAAAAACTCGCCGCGCATCAAGGCCGACGGCTTGATGCCGAACATTCGATTGAATGTGCGGCTAAGGTGCGGCGCATCGGCGAAATCCGCTGCCTGTGCAGCGTCGGTCATCGATTCGCCACGGCCTATAGCGAGTATCGCGCGCGCCAGTTTTCGCCACAGCACGTAGTGGCGAAACGGCAAACCAAGTTGCTGGCTGAACAAATGGGCGAAACGGCTCGGCGACAAATACACGGTCGCCGCAATTTCCTCGAGCGTTACCCGAAGCTGCTTCGACTCGTTGATACGCTTGAGTGACTTTGTAATCCGCGGGTCCGGTTGGCGCAAAGGTGGCGCTCCGGTACACAGGGCGTGCACGCAGTGCCGGATCAGGGGGCCGATTTCCACGCTTTGCACGGGACGCTTGTGGAGTTTGCGAATCTCGCCGGCGCAGTTGGCAAGACGTGCATCGGATACGAATGTAAGCGGCTGCGTGATGCTGGTCCGCAACCATATCCCCTCAAAGGATTCCGGATCGACAAACAACATGGCACTGATCGCACCGCGGCCGTCGTAACTGTGGCGGACATCCGGCAACACGATGAATCCGCGCGCCGACTGCCAGTCGTCGACTTCCGTGCAGATCGCGGGCTCGCCATCGAGTGCCATGACAATCTGAATGGCATGGTGCGCATGGGCCGGTACGATGCCCTCGCTTTGCCCGAGTAGCAGGAAGCCGCCGTCCCATAAGTACCAGTGCGGTTCCGAGAGCCAGGCCGTAGCGACCTGGTCCCCGGCCAGTTGGTTCAGCTTCATTGCCCCGCTCCCTGCCATGCTCTGATTGCGGCGTTACGCGGCATTATCTTCCTTGCCGCAGTTAACAACCATAGCTCGGGCCGCTGCCGAGTTACGCCGCTGCTTTCGCCTGCTATGCTTAGGGCATGCTGATGCAACGTTTCATGGCAACGATCGCAGCTGTGCTGGTGCTGGGCGTCGCGCCCTTCGCCAGGGGCGAGGGCGTCGCCGTGGCCCTCGACCTCGAGGGTGCCATCGGTGTTGCAACCGCCGAGTACATCATCAGCGGTATCGAGGACGCCGCAGCCCGCGACGCCACGCTCGTGATTATTCGCATGGATACACCCGGCGGTCTCGTCAATTCCATGCGCGACATCGTGTCGGCGATCCTCGGCGCCGACGTGCCGGTGGTGACCTACGTATCGCCGGCCGGGGCGCGTGCCGACAGCGCTGGTACTTATATATTGCTCGCCAGCCACGTCGCGGCCATGGCGCCCACCACGCACCTCGGTGCCGCGACGCCGGTGGGGCTCGGCGGTGAGGACATCGGCGACGACCAGAAGCCGGCCGAGAGTACCGAGGATGAGTCGCAGGATGCGGCACCGTCCGGGTCGGCAATGGAACGCAAGGTCATGAACGATGCGATCTCCTATATCCGTGGACTTGCCGAGGCGCATGGGCGCAACGCTGACTGGGCCGAGAAAGCCGTCACCGAGGCCGCAACGCTGACCGCGAGCGAAGCTCTGGAAATGAATGTCATCGACCTGGTCGCTGCAAATGAAAGCGAGCTGCTGCAACAGATCAATGGCCGTGAACTCACCGTCAATCAACAGCGCGTAACGCTGGACACCACCGCGCTGGTCATTGAAAACATCGAGCCTGGCTGGCGCATCAAGTTCCTCAGCACCATCGCCAGTCCCGAGATCCTGCTGATCCTGATCATGCTGGGTGTCTACGGCCTGTGGTTCGAAGGAACCAACCCGGGCGCGATACTGCCCGGTGTCGTTGGTGTCATCTGCCTGTTGCTGGCGGCCTACGCATTGCAGGTGCTGCCGGTGAACTACGCCGGGCTCGCACTGATCGTGGTCGGTATTGCGCTGATCGCAGCCGAGGCATTCGTGCCGAGTTTCGGCGCGCTCGGCTTTGGCGGCATTGCCGCATTTATTTTCGGCGCCATCATGATGTTCGACAGCGGCATTCCCGGCTATGGCGTTTCGATTTCATTCGTCGTCGGCTTTGCTGTGATCGCCGGCCTGATGTTGCTATGGATGCTGTCCTACCTCATCAAATTACGGCGCCGCGGTGCGGTGACGGGCAAGGAGTCAATGTTGGGAAGTACCTGCATCGCGATGGAGTCGTTTGCCGGTGAGGGCAGGGTATGGCTGGAAGGTGCGCCGTGGGCCGCTGTCAGCAAGACCCGGATCGAAAAAGACCAGCCGGTCGTGGTCAGGGCGATCGACGGCCTGACACTCGAAGTCGAACCGGCAAACGAATATCAAACATAGACACTCATGCAGGGAGTTCCAATGAATCTGATACCTTTCGCAGTGGCCGTATTCCTGATCGTCATTGTGTTGTACAACACGATCAAGATCCTTAAGGAATTTGAACGCGGCGTCATCCTGTTCCTCGGCCGCTTCCAGAGTGTCAAGGGTCCCGGCCTGATCATCCTCATTCCCGGTTTGCAAAAAATGACCAAGGTGGACCTGCGCGTCATCGTGCTCGACGTGCCGACCCAGGATGTCATTTCACGTGACAACGTCTCGGTCAAGGTCAACGCGGTCATCTATTTCCGTATTGTGGACCCGGAGAAGGCCGTGCTGCGCGTGGCGAACGTGTTCGAAGCGACCAGCCAGCTGTCGCAAACCACGCTGCGCTCGGTTCTCGGTCAGCACGAACTCGATGACATGCTGGCAGAACGCGACAAGCTCAATTTCGATATCCAGAAGATACTCGACAAGCGCAGCGACGCCTGGGGCATCAAGGTCGAGAATGTCGAAATCAAGCACGTTGATCTTGACGAAAGCATGATCCGGGCCATCGCCCAGCAGGCCGAAGCCGAGCGCGCAAGACGGGCGAAAATCATCAATGCCGAGGGCGAGAAACAGGCCGCCGCGATGCTGGCCGAAGCCGCGCGCACGCTGGCCGGCGAGAAGCAGGCCCTGCAATTGCGCTACCTGCAGACATTGAAAGAAATCGCCGGCGAGCGAACCAATACGGTCGTATTCCCGTTACCGCTGGACCTGATAGAGCCGTTGATGGGTCTCGGCAAATCGCTGCCGAAAGACCAGTAGCAAAAACAGGTGTTACCGTGGGGTGGTCATTTGAAGCAGCGCACAATCAGCGCACAATCAGGGCGCAATGTTCTGGTTGCCGCTAAAGAAGTTCGTCGGGTCGTATTTCCGTTTCACGTCAGTCAGCCGCTTGTAATTCGCTTCGTATGCCGCCTTGATATTCCCTGCCGCTTCGTCAGCGGCCATGTAATTGACATAGGCGCCACCGGTCGAAAATTGCTTTAGCTCATCACCGAAATTTCTGACCCAGGCAATGTTGCGCTCGTCCTCGTCAGCGTTGACCCAGGTGCCGAATACGGAGGTGTTGTATTTTGCATGGCGATTCGAAAACGCCGTGTCCTGGGCGCCGACGCGGCCGACCGCACCGCCCATGTGTTCGATGAAGATCATCGAGCCCGGTGGCGGCAACTCATCCGCGCGCGCCACCAGCGCATCGAGCGCCGCGTCGCTCAGCTCGGTCATCATGTTCGAGCGCCAGTAGTTTCGCATTCCGGCAGGAGCGCTCGCGTCGAGCAGGGACTGCTGCGCCTTGTACGTGGTTGGCGCGATGAAATCGAGCGCGGGCGGTCCGAAATCCTTGATCGGTTTGACAAGGCGCTCGCCCTCACCGGCAGGTCCCTTGTGGCAGACAATGATGACGCCGGCCATTTGACCCTCAAGAGCGGTCCCCGGCGGGCCGAAGATCACGCCCGCGCCTGCGGACACCGAATCGGGCGAGGTCGAGGTGTAGTCGCGGTAGAAATGGAACATGTCCTTCAGCATGCTCTGGGGATACATCGCCATGCCGCCGGTGATCGGTTCGAGGTCGTGCAGTCTGAATTCGAAGGAGGTGACCACACCGAAATTGCCGCCACCGCCGCGTATCGCCCAGTAGAGATCGCTGTTCTCGTCCTCGTTAACGACCAGCAGGCGGCCATCCGCCGTAACCACATCTGCCGACATGAGGTTGTCGCAACTCAAGCCGTGCTTGCGCATGATCCAGCCGAGCCCGCCGCCGAGCGTCAGGCCACCCACGCCCGTTGCCGAAACCGTGCCGCCCGTGGTGACAAGATCGAATGCCAGTGTCTCGCGGTCGACCGCGGCCCATCTGGCACCGCCCTGGACACGCGCCCGTTTTTTGGCCGCGTCAACGCGCACGCCGTGCAGGCCTGCAAGGTCAATTGCAATGGCGCCATCCTTGAGAGCTTTGCCAGCGACGTTGTGTCCGCCACCGCGGACCGAGACCGGAATATTCTTCTCACGCGCGTATTTCACGACATCCATGACGTCGGCGGCACCGCTGCAGCGGGCGATGGCGGCGGGGCGTTTGTCGATCATGCCATTCCACACTTTGCGTGCCTCGTCGTAGGCATCGTGGCCGGGCAGGATCAGCTCGCCGCGGATCAGGCTGGTGAGATCGTCGAACCCGGAAGTGCTCGCCGCACCGACGCCACCGGCTGTCTGCGCCGAGGAGAATTTTGGCGTGCCGAGCAGGGCGAGGCCGCCGATGGCCACTGTTCCCACCATCAGCTCTCGGCGCGAAATACTGCCACTGGTCTTGTTCATTGTTGTTACTCCCGGATGGCTGTCTCGTAAAAATAGTAATAGCAGAAAATAGCGCGTGGTGCCCGTCGCCTGCCAAAGAGGTTTACTGCAAACATAAAGCGCGCCAGCGAGCGCTCATGGCGGATCGTATTCGTACCGGGTAGGGCAGCGTCAGCAACAGGCGTTCGAACTCACGACGACGAAAGCCGTTGTTGAGGTCAAGTTCCGGCAGGCTCGCGAAGCGCCGGTTTTTGCGTGTCGCTATATAAAGAGTGTCGAGCAGCGCCTTCTCGGCGGACGCAATCAGGTAGGGTTGATACGTGTCGCTCCAGGCAACGCCATCGCTCATCAGCTCAGGTTTGATTCTCAGGAATTCGAACCTGCCGACCGGCGAATCGAGTACACGCGGGCGACCTGTGGTCGCTACCTGGTAAGCGCGGGGAATTTGCGACAGCACGCCATGCAGGTGCAAGGCGGTAAGAAACGATACATAGCCCTGTTCTTTTCCCAGCAGGTAGGGGACGCAGGCGAGCGGATGAAAATGCGGGTGCGCGGTGTTGGCCCAGACACCTTTGGTGACGCGCGTGACGGTCTCACGTCCGGACAATCGTTGCAGGCGGCGCGATGCTGACGACAGGGAAGCATTGCCGGTCGCTGCGTAGTCGCGAGTGGTGAATACGACGAACTCCGGGATGCTGCCAGGTTCAGGCATGATCCTGCAACGCTTCGAATACCGTGTTCTGCAGTCTCACCCAGCCTGCGCGGTCAGCGAACTCGCCGCGATTTTCAGCATCGAGGTATTCAACGACCTGTCCGTCGTAATCAGGCCAGTGCAGTGCCAGCAGCGAATCGATGGCCTTTTGTATCGGTGCGCCCTTGAGCGCGCCTTCGGCAACCGCCGTTGCGAAGTGCCCGCCGCGAATCAACAGGTTGAGGTCGAAGACGTCGCGTGCCTGCGGTGCCGCGCGGCCCGCAAGCGCCTGAATTTTTTGCAGCAGCGCGGCGCTGCCTGTGTAGTGGCGGCAACGAAATGCCAGTTTGCGATAGGGTCGGGCAATGCTGGCATCAAGCAATTCGATCCTCGCCGCATCACCCGGGTCATCGCTGCGGCGCGAAAACTCCACGCGCGTGGGCAGCCGCACACCCGAGCCGCGCAGCAGCGAGCAGGCGAATCGTTGCGTGGTCTCCGTGTGCTTGGCCCTGGCCGGATCGTTGACCTCGATCGCGGCAATGTCGAAGACGCGCAGGCTGCGCAGGAAAGAGGCGTCCTCAAGAATCTTGTAGCCATTCTTTTTCAGGGTTGCGACGTTGCCCGCAACCACGTCGAGGTCCATGTCCTCGGAGTAGCGGGGACTGCCAAAGAAAAAGCGCAGGTTGACGCCGCCCTTGAGGACATAGAGCTCGATATCGGAGATCTGCAACAGGCGGTGCAGGAAGCAGAAGTGAAACGCCTCGCGAAGCTGGACATCCGAAAGCATGACTAATTATGCGTCTGTATTGTCCTTAACGTCAATATAAACGCATAATTAAATCAGCCGGACCGGTGCCTCGAGCAGCCCGATGCCCCGTGCGCCACTACTCGCGGTTATAAACGCGGGTGTAGCTGAGTTCCTTGGCGGGCGAACTGTGCGTGGTCGTGATCGAGAGCTTGTTGCCATCTGATGAAAGTCGCCACACTTCCTTCGAATGCAGCGTGATGTTTCCGGGCATGCCGCCCCAGGGCTTCACGGTTTCGATGGTCAATGCTGCTTCATCCCAGCTGGTCGTCACCGTTTCCTGCGCCATGCCGGTGTTGCTGCTGGTCACGCTGTGGGCCTTGCCGTCGGCGACGTAAACCGCCGGATAATCATAACGGGTCAGGACACGGGCTTCCTCGTAAACACTGATCGTATCGCCATCCTGCTCAACCCGCAGGTTGGGCTGGCCGGGTACGACGTTCGGAATACGTCCGAACCAGTAGTTGGTGTCCACGGCGGGCTCACTCTCCGCAACGTTCGCAACCCAGGTACCGCTGAAATCCGCACCGGACTGTGCGCAGGCCGCAAGCGGCAGCAGCATCAGGCTCACAACAGTCAACATTATGCTTTTCATGAATTGATTCTCCGTCTCTGTGAGCGCAATTAAGCCTGGGTGCCGTAGATCTTCACGCCCAACTGGTTCGCGATTGAGCGCACGTTGCGCTGCGCCTGTACGTACTGTTCGTCCTCAACCAGGAACTCGATCAGCATGTAGATCTCCGGCCGCTGCAGCCTGCTGACTCGTGCCAGGAAGGTTTCATAGTCGATCAGTCCGGTTCCTTGCAGCGCCCAGTTCAATCCGGCCATCATTTCATTCCAGACCAGGTCCTTGGCATGCACGTAGGTGATGTGCTCACCGAGCATATCGAAAGTCAGGTTCAGCAACTCGGTGGTGCGGAATGCGAAGCCCGGAAAGACAAAGTTGGTGAGATCCAGGCCAACGCCGACGCGTGGATCGCCGACATCCTCGATGAGGCGCTTTTGTGCCCAGGGATTGTTGACGCTTTCGGAATTTACTGCCTCGATCGGAATCTTGACATCGATACCGGCGGTGTCGCGACAGATGCGCTTCAGGGCATTCACGGACTTCATCCAGGCATCGCGGCTCCAGTTCTGCGGATGTGCGACATTCCGGTTCGGATGCAGGCCACCGGCATGGGTGAGTACCAGTTTGCCTTCCATTTCGGCCACCGCATTGATGGCATCGATGACATGGCGCTGGGACTGCTCGGCAACCGCGCCGGGGCCGATGATATTGCCGCCGCAATGCAGGCCGTAAAAAACGATGTCGTTGGCACGTAACTGGGCCTTGACTTCGGCGACTTCCGAAGCCGGCATCTTGCGGCTCAGCCACTGGTTTGATGACGCCTCGCAGGCCGACCACCCCGCCGTGCGCCAGGCGCTGAACTGGCTGGCGTAGTCGGTGCCCTCGACATTCATCAGGCGGCCAAATCGCTCGTTCGAGCTGGACAGCCGGATCACGGCGTCGCCCACGCTCAAGTCACGCGCGACATTCTCCGGCGGACTCCACTGGAACAGGAAATCCTCGCCCCAGACGTTCGGCAGCCCAACCTGCCGTGGCAGCGCTGCAGCATCGGCGGCGCCCTGCTGTGCGTAGGCCTTCGGCAGTGCGGCGGCAGCGAGACCGGCCGCCCCGGCGGCCAGCGCGCCCTTGAAGGCATTGCGCCGGGATATCTTGTTGCTTGTCATGGTTTCCCCTCCGGGTGGTTATCACAGTGCTGCAGAATAGTACTTTATATACCATCTTGCGAGGCCGTTTCGGCCCGCAAAGACCCTCGGCACATCATTTCCGGCGCTGGCGCCGGCTTAAGACTCCCTTAAGGTAAAACCCGTATGTTCGGGGCTATTAATGGCCGCCACAATGCTCCTCGGCACTGTGGCCTGGGAGTTTACGGCTTGACGAGTGAGATCATGGGTTGCCTGCGGCGCCTGGCAGCAATAACTGCGGGACTGTTTCTCGTGGTGCAGGCGACTGTGCAGGCAGATACATCGTTCGACCTCTCCGCACACGCCGGCAAAGTCGTGGTGGTCGATTTCTGGGCGTCCTGGTGTGTGCCCTGCCGGCGTTCATTCCCCTGGCTCAACGACATGCACGCGAAGTACGGCGACGACGGCCTGGTAATCATCGGCGTCAATCTCGATGCGTCGCGCCAGGACGCGGAGAGTTTTCTCGGCGAATACCCGGCGAGGTTCGCCATCCACTATGACGACAGTAAAACGCTGGCCAAACAGTTTGATGTCATCGCCATGCCGATGTCGTATGTCTTTGGCCGCGACGGCAAGCAGATAACGCGGCACTTCGGTTTCAAGGTAAAAAGCCAGGCTGAATACGAGGCTATCCTGGTCGAGGCGCTGACCGCACAGGAGTGAATTGCATGAGTAAGTCGGTTGTTGTGAGTCTTGTATGCGCGCTGATGATCTGCGGCGGCTGCGCATCGATGGGCGTCGAACCCTGGGAGCGTGATGTTCTCGCCAGGGACGAGATGCAACTGACGACCGACCCGGTCGAAGCGGCGCTTGACGATCATATCTACTTCAGCAAGGAAGCCTCCAGCGGCGGCCGCGGCTTCGGCGGCGGTGGCTGCGGCTGCAACTAGGAACTGCTGCGATGGCCAACGACAAGACCCCGATAGTCGCGGCACTGGCCGCGGCAACCTGTGCGCTGCTGGGATCGAGCCTGCCAGATCCGGTGCAGGCACAGGAAGAGCCCAAATGGGATTTCAATACGGCGTTGCTTTATTACGGCGAAGATAACGATCGCGTGCAGGATCTCAGCCTTAATATCCTGGCACGCCGCAATTTTGTCGATGACCGATTTCTGACCGCGGGCCTCACGGTTGATGCGCTCACCGGCGCGTCGCCAAACGGCGCACTGCCGCAGTCTGTTGCGCAGACCTTTACACAGCCTTCCGGCGGGCGCACCTACACCATCAGTCCGGAAGAAATTCCGACCGACGACACCTTTCGCGACTCGCGTGTGGCTGTCAACGTCAACTGGCAACAGCCGCTGGGACGGCTGTATCAGCTCAACGTCGGCGCCAGCGCTTCGGCCGAGTACGATTACGTGCACACCGGCCTGAATGCGAGGATCTCGCGGGACTTCAACCAGAAGAACACGACCCTGTCCGCCGGCCTCGCACTGGCGCGCGACACCCTCGACCCGGTTGGTGGCGTGCCGCTGGCGCTGACGCCGATGCGGCTCGCCGATCGGGGCGATGACGATGATGACGAGGGTGGTGGTGGCATGTCGGCAAACGGCTGGTCGAGCAAGGAGAGCAAGGATGTGCTCGATGTCGTGTTTGGCCTCACCCAGGTGGTGTCGCGCAATTTCCTGTTCCAGGCCAATTATTCGTTCAGCGATGCGAGCGGTTATCTGAACGATCCCTACAAGATACTGAGCGTGGTTGACGGGGTTACAGGGGATGCAGTCCCGCTTGTGCCGGACCCGGTATTCGATGGCCCATCGCATCTCTACCTGTACGAACACCGTCCTGACGAGCGTGTGAAACACAGCCTGTACCTGCAGGGCAAGTACAACATGGCTGGCAAGGTCCTTGACCTGTCGTACCGCTACATGAGCGACGACTGGGAAATAGACTCGCACACACTCGAAGCGCGCTATCGCTGGCCGGTCGGACGGAGCAGCTACCTCGAGCCGCATCTGCGCTATTACACGCAAACCGAAGCCTCGTTTTACACTCCGAGTATTGTCGACGGTGCGCCATTGCCCGGGTACGCGTCGGCCGACTACCGCCTCGGCAACTTCGATGCGTTCACGGTGGGACTCAAGTACGGCTGGACGACGAATTCAGGCAATGATGCCAGTGTGCGCCTGGAGCTTTACCAGCAATTGGGCGATATCCCGTCGCAGCAATTGATCGGCAACCAGCTCGGCAGGGACAACTACCCGGACCTGAATGCCATTATCCTGCAGTTCGGATATCGCTTCGGCCTGTAGCCGCGTGTGATGTCGGCGACGCGCGGCAGGCACGTCGAAGTGACGCAAGCTTCCGGCTACTGGGTCGGCCGGTTCGCGGCCATGGCCAGCCCCTGCGAAGTCCTCTGCGAGGCACCCAACCGGGCGCAGGCGCTGGCGCTCACGAAGATCGCCGCCGCCGAGGCCTGGCGCATTGAAGACCGCTTCAGCCGTTACCGCGCCGGAAACGTCATTGACCGCATCAACACCGCCGCCGGTGCCGCCGTTTCCGTAGACGCAGAGACGGCGCAATTGATCGATTTTTCCAGGACACTGTACGAGCTGTCGCATGGCAAATTCGACGTTACCTCGGGCGTATTGCGGCGTGTGTGGGTTTTCGACGGCAGTGACAACATTCCCGATGCGGCGGCGGTGCAAAGCGTAATGCCGTATGTCGGCTGGCAACGTGTGAGCTGGCAATCGCCGACACTGCAAATGCCGGCCGGCATGCAGATCGATCTCGGCGGGATCGGCAAGGAGTATGCGGTGGACAGGGCGGCCGAGTTGCTGCGGCAGGCAAGCGACCTCAGTTGCCTGGTCAACCTTGGCGGCGACCTGGTGGTTACGCGCCAACCGCGGTTTCGCGACTGCTGGTCCGTGGGCATCGAATCGACGGCAGCGCAGGTATCGCTGCCGGCGAGCCTCCTGAAGCTTAAGGTCGGCGCCCTGGCGACGAGCGGCGATGCGCGCCGTTACCTGCTAAAAGGCAAGCGGCGTTACAGCCACATCCTCGACCCGAAGACTGGCTGGCCGGTGCCGAACGCGCCGCGGTCGGTAACGGTGGCTGCCGACACCTGCACCCAGGCAGGCATGCTCAGTACGCTGGCCATGCTCGAGGGCGATGCCGCCGAGGCGTTCCTGGCAGCGCAGGGCGTACAGTACTGGTGCGATCGCGGTTCAGAATTCGTACTCGACGTTTAACTTCAGGGTCCGGTCCGGGCTTTCGTCGTCCATACCAAGGAACACACCTGCTTCCCAACGCAGCTTCCTGCCCGGCGACAAGCGATACAGCCCGGTGAGCACAGGTCCCAAAGCCAGCGTGTCCTGCCCGAGATGAAACTCAAAGGCCGGTTGCAGCGACTCGCTGAGCCGGTAACGTGCCTGGGCCCTGAGCTCGGTTTCAATCTCGTCCTCGACGCCCGAGCCCCATTCGTAGACCAGGCCGAGATTGGCAATACCGGTCCAGCGGCCGAAATCCCGGCTCGCCAGCAGCCTGGAAGTAACCTCCCAGATCTGGGTATCGATTCCCCGCTCGATTTCGAACACCACGCCCCAGTCAAACGCAAACTCTCCCTGCTCAGTGAGCTGCCACTTGGCTTCGAGCTCGTAGGCATTGATGGAAAGATGTTCATTGTCGAAGCGCGTACCGATCGCGTAGAACTCCAATGCCCATCGATCTGAAAGCGCATGCCCGACGCCGAAAGAATATTTTTGCGCGTCGCCGAGTTCGTCGTCGTACTGAAGGATCGAACGCAGCTCAATTTCAGTCTCGAGGGCCTCGACGTACGGGTCATAAATACGGTCGACGACGATGCCGTCGGCGCATGCGGCAGCCGGAACCAGCAGCATGCCGATGGCAAGATATCGATTCATTGCACCCTGGTCGGCACCTGGCCGGCTGCCCTGAATCCGAGGAATATTGATAAGGCCATGAGCGCAATGCTGGCCGTGTAGACCAGTGCCTCGGTTGCCGATGGTGTTGCCTCGTAACCGACCAGGGCGTACAGCAGCTGGCCGGGCAGCGAGTCCTCGGCAATGAAACCGGACGAGTCCCAGAGTGGACCGGCGACGCTGATCCAGTCGGCCTGGATGAGCAACCGCGTCGCCTGCGCGGACATTCCGGCTGCCGCCAGCGCCAGCAGCGCCAGCGCAATGCGCAATGTGCGGCGCACCGGCATCGCGAGCAGGAAATAGTAAAAAAGTACGCCGATGCTGCAGCCAATGGCGGCGCCGGCGAACGAGCCGAGTCCCACACTCGGCATGAAATTGTCCATGTGCAGGAAGCCGGTTACGAAGACCAGGATTTCCGAGCCTTCGCGCGCGGCTGCCAGCGCGATCGCCGTGCTCATGGCCGTCGGTAACACCCGGCTGTTGCGGTACGGCTGGCTGCCTTGGCGCGCGATCAGGAACACGATGAGTAGCAGGGCGGCATAGGTACCGAATTGCAGCAGCGCATTAACAAGTTCCTGGCCGACGCCATCGAAAAGATTCGATACCGGGCCGAGAAAGTAGCCATAGGCTGCGGCACCGACGAGCCCGAGCGCCAGGCCAGCTGCCAGCCAGCGTGACGCCAACTGCAGCGGACGCGAGACGGCCAGCAGCACGCTGATCATCAGCGTCGCCTCGAGCACCTCGCGCAGCACGATGATGACGCTGTTAACCAGCATCGCCATCATCCTGCACGACAATCCTGCCGAGCGCCGTGGCCGGATTGAATTCGCCAAAGAACGGGTATTCGCCGGGTGGCAACGGTCCGATAAAAATGATCGCCTTGCTGCCACCCATAATGACCTTCTCCCGGTTCAGCTCAAAGCTCTCGAATTCCTCCGGCGTCGGGTCGCGGTTGAAGACAATCAACTTGACCTTGGTGTGTGCCGGAATGACCAGCACATCCGGCTCGAACAGGTGATTGCGGATTTCGATCTCGAACTCGGGCGTTGCTGCATGCGCTGCCACTGCCAGGCCGAGGGCAATAGAGATTAGCCAGCAACGCGCGCCAGGCCTGGAATCTGACTTCAGCATGCGCTGTGCCTTGTGAATATCAACGGTGACTGGAAGTCTGCAGGAAATATCACGCTTACCGTTAGCCCGGGGCCATCCGCGTTGTTCTCGATCACGATATTGGCATGGTGCAGGTCACCGATGTGCTTGACGATCGACAGGCCCAGGCCGCAGCCGTCCGCGGCACTGCTGTGGCGGTCGCCGCCAACGCGGTAAAAGCGGTCGAATACGCGGCTGATTTCGGCCAGTGGAATGCCCGGCCCCGTGTCCGCGACGGACAGGCATATGCCGAGCTCCGCGCGATCCACGTGCACCGTTATCGAGGCACCCTCGGCAGAGTACTTGCTGGCATTCAGGATCAGGTTGCTGAGCAGGATGATCAGCGAATCGCGATCCCCGGTTACCGTCTGCGCGCTGCCGGTCAGCGATATTGACTGCTGCCTGGCGTCAATGTCGGCATAAAGATCGCCGATAACCGACTGCGCCAGGGCATGCAGGTCGACTTCCTGCATATTCGCCTGGTACGACTCGGGCGTGGTGCGATACAGCAGCATGATCTGCTCGATCAGGTGGCTCAAGCGGTTAATATCGCGGTCCAGGGTGCGCAGCGCATCCGTCTCGTCCGGGTACTCGTTGCGCAGGTTGTGGATATGCACCTTAATGGCACTGAGCGGTGTTCGCAGTTCATGCGCCGCATCCGCCGAAAATCGCCGTTCCCGCAGTACCGACTCCTGCAGGCGACGCAACAGGTCATTGATCGCATCGACAACCGGCGCCAGCTCGACCGGCGGATTGCTCGTGGTCAGCCGGGAAAGATCGTCAGCGCGCTTGCCGCCGAGTTCCTGCGCGAGCTTCCTGACCAGCGACAGCCCGTTGCCAACCACCAGCCAGACCACCAGTGCGACCAGCGGAAGGCTGGCGACGATCGGCATGACCGCGTGCAGAATCACTTTATCGGCGAGTTGTGTGCGAATGTCGATACGTTCACCAACCAGCAGCCAGCGCTGCTGTTGCTGGTCGAAGCGGCTGAGCACGCGCCAGCGGAATCCCTCGAAGTTCTCGTCCCGATAACCGTCTTCAAAAACAGTGATGGGCGCATCACTGGTGTTCGCCGAGCGTTGAATCAGTTTTCCGTCCGCGGACCAGATCTGGAATGCCATCAGGCTCGAGGGCGCATCGACCAGTGGTGTGCTCACGGTGCGCATCGTTGCAATCAGCGACACCGCATCATTCAGCTGCGAATCGAGCAGCGCCTCTGCCTCGATCATGCTGGAGCGATAGCCGTACACCGCTGCCACAAAATTGCCAAGCGCGACTGTCGAGAGCAACGCAACAATAAGGTAAGTACGGATTGACGTCACGGCTTGCGAATCGTGTAGCCGACACCGCGGATGGTCTTGATCAGGTCGCTGCCGAGCTTCTTGCGCAGATGATGCACGTGCACCTCGATGGCATTGCTGGATACTTCTTCACCCCAGGCATACAAGCGCGTTTCGAGTTGCTCGCGCGTTTGCACCTTGCCGATATTCTCCATGAGTTGCTTCAACACCATGTACTCGCGCCGCGGCAACTCCACCGGAACATCATCGAGACAGACCTGCTGACGGATAGTGTCGAGCGAAACGTTGCCGACGTGTATGTTGCTCTGCAAGACCGTGCTCAGGCGGCGCTCGATAACGCGTAACCGCGCTATCAGTTCCGGCGTTTCAAAAGGCTTTGGCAGGTAGTCGTCGGCACCGAGATCGAGTCCGGATACACGTGCGTCGACACTCGATCGCGCCGTAAGTATGAGCACCGGGATGGTGGAGCCGTTGGCGCGAATGCTCTTCAGGACATCGAGCCCGTCCATGTCCGGCAGGCCAAGGTCGAGGACGACAATGTCAGGCGGCTCGACTTCAATGACATGCCGCGCCGCCTTGCCGTCACGAACATGATTTGTAATAAAGCCCACGTTGCGGAGGGCTTTGCACAAACCGTCGGCAAGCGATTGATCGTCTTCGACCAGGAGAATCTGCATTCGATCTTGCCGTCCCCGTAATGGTGGTTCGCTGCATCAGGAACCAGTCGATCCAGCTGCGGTGCAGCGCTCTGCGTTTTCAGTAAATACTTTGCCGTTTTCTCCGGCAATTGTACGTTTTTCTGGTCGCTTTCTCGATGGCTGGGAGATTGCCGAGCAAAGCTTAAGGCAGCCTTATGGTCGCCTGAAATTTCGCCGCTGTTAAATCCATTGGATTTTTCCGCGGCGACGCATTAGCGTCGACGCATGGACATCTATACGGTAACGATCGCAATCAGCATCCTGGTCTACATTGCGATCGGCGGCTATGCCGGGCGCGGCATCAAGCAACTCGATGACTACTACGTTGCCGGCCGCCGCGCGCCGACACTGATCATCCTCGGTACGCTGGTCGCGAGCGTCATGAGCTCGACAATGTTCCTCGGCGAAGCCGGCTTTTCCTACGCGGGCCAGGCGGGCCCTTACGTGCTGTTCCCGCAAACTGCCTGCATTGGCTATGTCATCGGCGCATTGTTTTTCGGCCGCTATCTGCGGCGCAGCCGTGCCACCACGGTCGCGGATTTCTTCGGCCAGCGATTCAACAGCACGCGCGTGCAGGCACTGGCTGGATTCACGATCATTCTCGCGCTGGGCGGTTACCTGCTGGCCGTGACCCAGGGCGCAGGTATCCTGCTGTCGCAGTTATCGGATCTGAGTTACGCCGAGGCCCTGGTCGTCGCCTGGCTGAGTTACACGCTGTTCACGATTTATTCCGGCTCGCGTGGCGTGATCCTGACCGACACGCTGATGTTTTTGCTGTTCACCTTCGCGAGTTTCTTTGCGATTGTGTTCCTCGTCGACCACTTCGGCGGCTGGCCCAGCATTATCGAGGACCTGGTCGCGATCGAAGACAAGGCAGACCTGATGTCCTGGCACGGCATTGTCGGTTCCGGCACCGAGTGGCCGACGGCAACGGATTACCTGATCTGGGCGCTGGTGATCGACTTCAGCTGGATGCTGGTCTACTCGGTCAGCCCCTGGCAATCGAGCCGGCACCTGATGGCTAAAAATGAACACGTGGTACTGCGTGCCGCCATCATTGCCTGCGTGGTGGTTGCCCTGTTGCAGGTCATGGTCTATGGCATGGGCGGCGTCATCAATCTCGGCAAGTCGGATATCGAGCCTTACGAAAGCGCCACGATCTGGGCATCGCTGTACATGCTGCCGAAAGTACTCGGGGCCCTGATGCTGGCGGGTATCGTGGCCGCGATCCTGTCCTCGGCATCGACCTTCCTGTCGCTGGTCGGCTTCAGTGCCAGCAACGACATCGGTATTCACAAAAGCCTGGACGAAAAGAAAACCCTCTTCTTCAGCCGCGCCATGATGCTGGTCATAGGCTTGCTGGTACTCGCCGCGGCATTTCTGTTCCCGCCGGACATCTTCTGGCTGACGACGTTTATCGCAACCGTGTTTGCCTCTTCCTGGGGCCCGGTTGGCTTCATGAGCATCTGGAGCAAGCGCATCACCGAATCCGCCGCATTCTGGGGCATGCTGTCGGGACTGGTGTGCAACGTCGTGCCGAAATTTTTCGAGTTCATCGGCATGCTTGACCTGTCGTCTTACCTGGATCCGGCGATCATCGGCGCTGTCGCCAGCCTCATCGTCACGATCGCCGTATCGCGCGTCACGTTTGTGAGCAACGAAGAAAAGGCCTATATCCAGAAACTGCACCAGACGCCCGCCGATGAAATCAACAGCAAAAGGACGCGCAACACCTGTCTCGCCTCCGGCGTGCTGATCGCCAACGGGCTGATCATGCCCCCTGTGCTGATCAACTACTACGTGCGACCCTACCAGTCGGCAACCGGGACCCTGTTGGTGGATGGTTCGCTCAACTGGTTTACGGGTGAGGCAATGCTCGCGCTGAGCTGGTTCGTATTGTATGTTCCGCTAGGTATCTTCGCGATGCGCGCAATTCGAAAGAATTATTCAAGGTGAACGACTGTGAACTACATCGACGGATTTGTGATCGCCGTGCCCACGGCGAACAAACAACGATTCATTGACCACGCCGAAACCGGCGACAGCGTGTTCATGGATTTCGGCGCGATTCGCGTTATCGAATGCTGGGGGGACGATGTACCCGATGGCAAGCTGACCGACTTCAGGAAGGCCGTGCAGGCGAAGGACGACGAGACAGTTGTGTTCTCCTGGATAGAATGGCCCGACAAATCGACACGGGATGCCGCCATGGCCAAAATGATGGACATGATGAACGATCCGTCGAAGGTGGATCCGCGCATGGATCCGGCCAAGAACCCGATGCCGTTCGACGGCAAGCGGCTGATTTTCGGCGGCTTTGCGCCGGTGGTAAGCCTGCAGCGAGATTAAAAAACTACAATCGTTAAGCCCTTGCCGGCACAGCTCTCAAAGGCTGTCAAATTCGTCTTCCCAGCCGTCCGCCAAGGTATGTGCGATTCCCTGGTGGCAGTCGATGCAGGTCTCGCCCCGTTCCTGCGCCCGTTCCTCAGTATGTTTCGACCTGGCACTGCGTTGCTGCATCTCAAGGTCCATGTGTGCCAGTTCGTGACAGTTCCGGCATTCCTGGGAGTTTGACGCTTTCATGTCGGTCCAGACACGGTTGGCGAGAAACAGTCGCCGGGCATCGAATTTTTCGCGCGTATCGATGGTGCCCAGCATCCAGTGCGGAAGTTCGTGGATCGAGGCGCGCATCTTGCGCGTCATCTTTGCGGTCCATTTCTTTGGTACGTGGCAGTCGGCGCAGACCGCACGCACGCCGGTACGATTGTTGTAATGAATCGTTGTCTGGTATTCCTCGTAGACGTTGTCGCGCATTTCGTGGCAGGAGATACAGAATGCCTCCGAATTGGAATACTCGACCGCCGTGTTGAGGCCGCCCCAGAATATTATGCCAACGAGAAACAGTGCGTAGCCGCCGGACGGTATGCCGAGCCAGTACCACTTTTTCGGCCTGGCCCACAATCGTTGCCAGAGGTTTTTCTGTGCTGCGGAATCCGTGTCACTGCCTGCCATGATCGACCTCCCGGTGAACTGCAATCGCCGCTGTTTCGGAAACGGAGCCCGCAGTGCAGCTATTGCAAGCTGGCGTAATAGTGGAGAAGGGCGGTTATTGAAGCCGCATCGAGTTCGTCAATTTTCTCCTTCATCGTGTCTTCCATCATGTTGCGCTGGCCGGATGCATAGTCGGCAAAAACCTGTTCCAGGTAGGGCATCCACTGGCCTGCCAGCATTCCGGCTTCGTCTTCGGCAAGGCTGCCGCCGTCAGAATGACATTTTTCGCAGCTCCGCCGGTGTATCTTGCTGCCTTCCGCTGCCAGTGCTGCGTCGAACGCCTGCTGCGCCGGAACATAGGTCTTCGCGGCGAAATGCTCGGCCAGTTCAGTGATCTGCTCATCAGTGAGTTCCTCCGCGATCGTGCACATGTCGGTGGCCGGACGATCGAGATCGCCGCTGCGGTACTTCGACTCACGGCAGGGTCGGACCCTGTCGCGGTATTCGAGCATGTATTCCTCGAGCACAAACGCCGAGACACCAGCTATCGAAGGCACGTCGCCCTCGGTGCTGACGCCGGACTCGCCGTGGCAGCCGTCGCAGTTTTCGTCCAGGTCGCCGACGTCCGCGCTGGCCAGCGGGATTTGCAGCCAGGCGAAGCACAAGGCGGCTGCGGTCAGAATTAATCGATATGTACGCATGGCAATGCTCCAAATGCAGGCAGTAATGCCAGCTTCGTGGCGGGCATCACCTGACCTTGTAGCAACGCGGCAGGCAAAAAAACATAGGTAGAAGTACCAATCCGGTCCTTGCGAGCGCCGTAGATGCAATTGTTCTGCGATTGATTTCCGGCGCCATGGTCGCCTCGGCCGGATCAGGTATGCTATCGTTTTCCTGCGTTTCGTGGCCTGCAGAAAAAAATTCCGCACCGGGCTGATTATTGACAAACGGATCTGTCGGAAAACGTCGCGAATTGCGCTTCTTGACTCAGGCAGTCAAAAAAACAACAGCTTATAACAAGAGCCAAGATCGAAGGGGACCCTCCTGGCCAATGGTGAAAAACGGCAGTCCTGCATCCGCCCGCGAGTGAGGCGACGGATTGCTGTCGTGCGCGGCTCGCCCGGCGGTTCCGCAAATCGCGTGCTCGCGCTTGTCGCCCTCGCTATTTTCATACCCGCGGCACAAAGCCAGGAAGTGTGGCCGACGACACGCTTTAAAGCCTTCGTCGGCGATCCTTACATGGGTGACATGACCGGCGTCGGGCAGAACGTACTGCTCATGGAGGATGAGAACTTCTTCGGCATCAGTGATGAGTCCGTGCAGCAAATCGAGCGCGCGTTCAAGGACGCGGCTGACTGGTACAAGGGCCAAGGATTTCCCGCACCGGATCTCCACCCGATCATCAACACCGAGGACGGGCTCGCCTACCAGGTCTATGTCACCAATACCAGCACGGCCGGCTTGTACTATCCGCGCTGCGGCAACGATCCCACGCGCACGAAAATCATGCTCGTCAGCTCGACCGATTCATTCGACAGCCAGGGCCGGCTGACCGAACTGGGCTACCAGACCATTGCCCACGAGCTGATGCACTCCATTGTCGCCAATACGCCGCTCGGCCGTTCGGATCCCGACTGCAAGATCCAGGGCTGGATCTCCGAGGGAATTGCCGACGCCATCAGTTTCGACATTGCGGAGAAGCTCAAGTGGGAGAGTCGCTACACGCTTGGCATGACCAGCCCCGAGGTGAGCAAGCGCTACGGCTACCGACCTTACCTCGAAAGCCTGCCGCAGAATGGAGAGGTACCGATTCCCGGCGGCGGCTCCGACGACCTCAAGGCAACCTACAGTACCAGTTCGTTCTGGCGCTACCTGGCCGATTCGCACCTGGAGGGCTGGAAGGTTTTGCTGACACCCGATAAGGACGGCGCGAAAGGTCTGCTGGACCGGCCGCTGGCTGGAGCCGGATGGCGCAACGAAGTCGACTGGCTCGACCGGGGCTTGCGCGACAAGTTCAGCCATGACCTCGGCGAGATGTACGCGCTGTTCGTCAATAATTTAGCTTTGCGCCCTGCACCGATGGCCAGTTACCAGGGCAAGCCCGCCGAAGAAAACCTGGACCATTGGAGAAAGATTCTATTCGATGGCTGCAAAAAGGTTGACCTGCCAAACGAGGGCAGCCAGGCCGTCACGTTGCATATCAAACACCTGGCCAGCGGCTGCCTGCTGGTAAAGCCCAGCGCACAAACCGGCCTGGTGCAGGTGTCGTTTATCGCCAGCAGCAACGACAAGCGTTTGCTCGAGGACATCGTTGTCGGCCGCGCCGGCACCACGCTGGTGCGGCGAGCGGCGATCTCGGACACGCCGCAGGCGCCGCTGCCGTACACGGCGAGCTGGAGCGATTTTCCCCAGGATGGCACCCAGTGGACCATGTACCTGTTCAGCAACTTCGCCAAGAAACCGTCAGAAACCAATATCCGGCAGCTGGATTTCACCGCGGTGCTGCCGGGCAATACGAATAGCGCACGCGCGACAACGCCAATGCCGCCGCGCGTGGCACCACCACCCCAACTGCCCAGCTATGACCGCCACGCCAAGCGCCTGAGTGAACAGAAAAGCGCCACCACGAAGATGGTCGAGGCGCAAATGCAACTCGACAAGGAATCGCTGAACGCCAACGTCAGCAGCGCGACGCAGATCAGCCGCAGGCCCGATCAGCCCGCATGCCCCGAACCGTTCAGGACGGATGCCTGCGGCCCGCAGACCACCATCAGCCTCGGCCTGGCTCCCGGCACCTACATCCAGCCGGGGCAGACCAACACATCGGGCGGCATGGCCGGGCAGGCGTTCAGCGGTTTCCAGGCAATGGCCCAGACCAGCCTGTGGGATGCGGAGCCGCGCGTTAAGGCACTGGCCGAGGCGACCGACGCTATCGATGGCAGCCAGGTGAGCATTGCGATGCCACTGATCGACTACGGCTTTACGGGGACCATCGACAATGCCGATATCATCGTGGACATGGCCGGTGACAAGTTTTACCGCGCTATCGGCACACCCGATGAAAACGGCCTGGCGCCGCTGGTCGGGCGCGTCACGATCAAGGAATATTCGCCCGCGGTACTGATCGGCAGTTTTTCCGCGCAACTCGGCGAACTGGAAACCTCGGCCTCGGGTCGGCCGGTGTTGCGCTCGCACGGCACCGTCAGCGGCAGCTTCACTGTGGCGGCGCCCTACCAGGCGGATGAACGCTCGCAGATCATCCTTGACAGTACCGAGGAGATGGCCGAAGACATCGCCAACGCCATGGGCCTGCCGGCCGACATGATTTACTCGATGAAACAGGACGGGTCGCTGGTCAACGGCGCGCCGCCCGTACCGGCCAGTCCCGGGGCATCTGCAGGCACGGTTTTGCAGACCGGCTGCTCCTGCGAGTGCAATATGCGTGAATCGGCCGACGACCTGTGCGAACTGTTCTGCGAGGAAGAATTCGAGGCCTGCGAGAATCCATAAGGTTACGAGGAGGAAATTTTCATGTTCAAAGAAACCGTTAAGACCCTGCTGTCGATGTTGCTGTGCCTGTTGGCCTTGCCAGCACTGGCCGCCCATCCTTACGAGCGCTGGGCCGACGAGTTCGGCATCGACCTGAATGCGTCCTATGACGGCACGCGCGTGATGCGCTTGCAGGGCGGCACCTTCGAGGCGACCGAATACAAGGCGCCGGGCAAGATGTACACCGAACTGCAGATGCAGGGTATGTCATCCGGGGTCATCCTCCGCGAAGACCTTGGCAAGAGCTACCTGCTGATGCCATCGATGGGCTATTACAAGGAAGAGTCGCTGGAGGGTGGCATGATGCAGGCCTCCAACGGCCTCGAGTTCAGCAAGATCGAGAAAGTGGGAACAGAAACCGTCAACGGCTTTCCCTCGAACAAGTTCAAGACGCGCTTCAAGGACAACGACGGCAAGGGCGCGGGGTTCGTCTGGGTTACCGACTCCGGTGTGCCGATCAAGATGGAAATGATCTATTCCAACAAGGATACCGAGGGTGCACGCATTGACATGGAGTTCATCGAACTCAACCTGCGCGAGCAGGATCCGTCTGTTTTCGAACTGCCCGGTAACCTGAAGCCCATGGGCATGGGCAGCATCGGCACCATGATGCAGCAGGGGGGCGCTGCGGCGACCGTGGCCAGCGGCACGCCGTCAGCCTACGACACGCAGGATCAGGATTTGTCGGCGCGGCAACAGGCCTGCCTTGAAGAGGCCGCGGCCGCGGCTGCCAAAAAACAAGAGACCGAGAAAAAGAAGCGAGGTTTTGGCCGGCTAATGGGAGCCATGTCGCGCACCGCGGGGCGCTTCGGTGTCGGCGGCAATATCGGCGAGATTAACCAGGACATTTACGATGCCAACGCAACCGCGAACGACGTGGCAATCATGGCCGAAGAACTGGGCATCTCGGAGGCCGATGTCGAACGCTGCCGGAACCCGTCCTGACATGTGGGCGCGGTTAACCGGGATAGCGACAGTCGGGCTGTTGCTGGCGGCGTTCTGTCCCCAGGAGTCATCGGCGCAATGGGCCGCCGGGCCCGGAGAAACAGTCCGCAACGTCTTCGGTCCGCAGAAGAACCAGGATGCGCCTGCGTGTCGCGGGGCCTGCGGCATGGACTGCCCGAAATCCTGTGACCAGGAGCTGCGCTTCGAGTGTGCCGGCGGCGGCCGGCTGTTGCGCGTGCAGTCCATGAGTTGCGGTACGCACCCGGCCTGCCGTGAGCACGACGATTGCCTGGACCGTTGCACCCAGGAGCAGGCCGCGGGCTTTGATTGTTCGGCCAAGTGCAATACCGACGTCATGAGCCTCTGGCCGGTCGAACAGGCAGCCTCCTGGGCGGCGGGCGGCGGACCCTTTGAAGGCGAACCTATCCTGTTTGAGTACACCATGGACCGGCCGGGCGGTCCGGAGGCTTTCTATCGCTGTCCGCCGGGCGCGCAGCAGCAATGTGGCGACGCCGGGGCGGTCTGCCTGCTCAACGGAGCGGCCGTGGATCCGGTGTTCGCTGCGTACGCGGGCAGTGGCGCCGGTTCCTTGCGCGTGGCCAACTTCCGTTCGGGCAGCGTCTGCACCGAGGGCGGCGAGCCCGACGCCGTTTGCCAGGACGCGGTCGATATTCAGGTCACCGGCAGTGACCAGTGCGCGCAGCCGGATGGGTCGCGTGCCTGCACCTGGTACGGATTCGAATTCGACTATCGCAATGCCATTCCGGGCGAGCCACTGTATTGCCAGTCGTCGGGTGCGGACGGCGACTTTCTCGGCGGGATCGTCGAAGGCGCGCTGAAGTCGGCCAATGCCGATCCGAACACGGAAATGGGCA
>Ga0224505_10000526_pt1 | contig 26019 bp, 25 predicted proteins | sample SF_Jan12_sed_USG_FD_169102 | JGI IMG/M metagenome (GOLD analysis project Ga0224505, IMG submission 169102) | Sediment microbial communities from San Francisco Bay, California, United States - SF_Jan12_sed_USGS_4_1 | ecosystem: Environmental > Aquatic > Marine > Sediment | place: USA: California... | reverse complement strand
ATGAATCTGGAGCCGGGCTAGGGTGCCTTTATTTCGGGTCGAGCGCAAGGTCTGTCTGGCTTTAAATGCGGCCTTGACCCGTTGAAGAGGCTTCGCATTATAAAACCCGGCGACCCCGGTTTCCACCTCCCGCAGTCCGCCGGATCCGGTTTCAGGGGTTATGCCGGAATGTGAACTTCAGCTTTGGTCGCACCCGTCGAAGTTTGAGTGATGCGTGTACCGGCAGACCGTCTGCGAACGGCGGCCAGGCTTCGCCGCGGATCAGAGGCGTGAAATAGCTTCGCGCATGCGCGGTCAGGCGCCAGCCGTCGGCCGTCAGGAAGCTGCGCGGCAGGCGCTTCTCACGATTCATGATGCCGGCAAGCGGTGCCGGGGTCACGCACCAGCGATAGGGGCGGTCGCTGATACGTTCGATGACCGGCATCACGTCGGACCTGCCCCGCAGGGCGTAGCCGACCGCGGCACGGCCAACGGCGTACGCCTGCGCAACATCGGTTTTCGAAGCGAGATGGCGCGCCGCGCGCTGAACGTAATCGAGCGCACTCCAGTGCACTTTGACTTTCAGTGATTCGCGCACCATTGCCGCGATCAACGGGGCGACGCCACCGAGCTGTTCGTGACCGGGAATGCCATCACCGCCGGCCTGGGTCAGGCGGCGGCCGTTGCGTAACTTGAGCCCCTCCGCTACCGCGACTGCGCACCAGCCGTATCGGGCGATACGTAAACGTACTGCGGCCAGAAAACGTCTGCGATCGAAATGGATTTCCGGAACCAGCAGCAGCAGCGGACCGTCTTTGTCGGCAGGCTGGGCCAGCCCGCAGGCCGCAGCGATCCAGCCGGTGTAACGGCCCATGACCTCCATGACGAATACTTTGGTCGAACTGTGCGACATCGACGCCAGATCAGCCATGGCCTCGCGCATGCTGGTGGCAACGAATTTGGCAACGGATCCGAATCCCGGGCTGCAATCGGAATGCACGATGTCATTGTCTATGGTTTTCGGAATGGCGATCGCGGTCACCGGCCAGCCGAGTCGCGGCAGTTCGGTCGCGATCAGGTGTGCGGTTTCCGCTGAACCGTTGCCGCCGTTGTAGAAAAAATGGCCGATGTTGTGCGCGCGGAATACCTGAATCAACCGCTCATATTGCGACCGCCCCTGCGGCATGGGCGAAAGGTCGAAGCGGCATGAACCGAAAGCGCCGCCCGGCGTATGCATCAGCGCGCGGATTGCGGTTGTTGACTCCGCAGAGGTATCGATCAGATCCTCGGCCAGTGCGCCGAGTATGCCGTTGCGCGCGGCATAAACCCTGCCGATTTTTCCGCGATGCCTGCGGGCGGTTTCAATTACGCCGCAGGCAGAGGCGTTTATGGTGGCGGTAACACCACCGGACTGCGCGTAAAGAGCGTTTTGTGCGGACACGGATCTGGCAGCGTGGTGCGGCGGTTGATGTGGGGTTCCGATTGGTGATCAGGAAAGCAGATCACCGCTCGATCAATGCTGGTCGTTATGCGGGGTTTCCGGGACCTGCGGGTCCGCGCATCGATTTTGATTCGATGGCTGCGAAAATCTTGTCGCGGATGTGTTCAACGGAACCGCGGCCGTAAATGTTCACGTATTGGGGCGCGCGCGGATCGCCGCTGGTGCCCCAGCTCAGGTAATAATTGATCAGCGGTTTGGTCTGCGCATGGTAAGTGGCGATGCGCTTTTTAACGGTTTCCTCGTTGTCGTCGGAGCGCTGTACCAGGGGTTCACCGGTGACGTCGTCTTTGCCGGGCGCATGCGGCGGGTTGAACTCGATATGGTAGGACCGGCCCGACGGCGGGTGTACGCGTCGTCCGCTCATGCGTTTGAGGATCTCATCGTCTGCGACTTCGATCTCGACGACGAAATCGATGTCGATCCCGGCGCGGCGCAGCGCTTCGGCCTGTGGCAGTGTCCGCGGAAAACCGTCCATGATGAAACCGCCGGTGCAGTCGTGCTCCTTGACGCGTTCCTTGACCAGCGCGATGACGAGGGGGTCCGGTACCAGGGCGCCGCGATCCATGTAGGAGCGCGCCTCGTTGCCGAGCGGCGAGTTGCTTTTCATCGCCGCGCGCAGCATGTCGCCCGTTGATATCTGCGGGATCTTGTAACGCTCCATCAGGAACTGGGCTTGCGTGCCTTTGCCTGCACCGGGCAGGCCGAGTAGGAGGATGCGCATGGAATTACATCAGGTCGGGGTCTTGGGGGTCAGAGTATAGCCGCTGCGGCTGTAGTGCCGCAAAATCAGATGGGAGCTTATTTCCTGCGCCTGATCAGTTTCCGTACGCGTCGCAGGTCGGCGGGCGTGTCGACGCCCGGATGTGGCGCGGCGGTACTGATGGCAACGCTGATGCGGTAGCCGTTCGCCAGCGCGCGCAACTGCTCGAGTGCCTCGAAAGTCTCAATGTTTGCGGGTTTCAGCCGGTTGTAGGCGCGCAGGAAACTGCAGCGATAGGCATAGATGCCCAGATGGCGCAACGCAGGCAGATTCGGCGGCAGCGTACGGATGCTGCGTGGAGATTTTACGTTTGCAAACGCATCGCGCGCCCACGGAATCGGCGCGCGGCTGAAATAAAGAGCATGTCCCTGTGCATCAAGCACGACTTTGACCACACCGGGGTTGGTCAGGTCGCGTGCATCGCGGATGCGGCAGGCTGCAGTGGCGATTGCCGCGTCGCGATGGGCTGCCAGGTTTTCAGCGACTCTGCGGATCAGTGCGGGCGAAATCATGGGCTCGTCGCCCTGCACGTTGACGACAATCTGCCGCGCGCCCAGACGGAGTTTTGCGGCGACTTCGGCAAGGCGGTCGGTGCCCGTGGCGTGACCGGTGCGCGTCATCATGGCGTGGTAACCGTGATTTTCGACCGCCGCCGCGATACGCGCATCATCAGTGGCAACGATGACGCGGGCAGCGCCGCTCTTCGTCGCGCGTTCGGCGACACGTATGACCATGGGTTTGCCGCCGATGTCGGCGAGCGGTTTTCCCGGAAAGCGCGATGATGCGTAGCGCGCGGGGATGACGACGGTGAATTTCACCGAATTACAGTTCTTCTTCCGCGGGCACTTTGCGCGCGTCGTCCTCAAGCATGACCGGAATGCCGTCCTGGACCGGGTAGCCGAGGCGGCAGGGCTTGCACAGCAGTTCGCCCGCGGCCTTGCGGTAAAGGAGCGGCCCCTTGCAGATGGGGCAGACGAGTATGTCGAGCAGCTTTTCATCCATCGCGGCGGGCCTTTGCGAGCCGGGCGATGATCAATTCGCCCAGCCGGTTTTCGATATTGGCGTTGACGACCAGTGCCCAGTGACGACCGGTCGCGAATGCCGTGCATTTTACCGCATCCTTTTCCGTCATCACGACCGGATCGGCGTCGTCAAACAGCACGTCCCCTTCAGCATAGACATGATGATCGGGATAGGCGTGCGTGTCGCAGGTGATGCCCAGCTGCTGCAGGTGATCGAAAAAACGCTGCGGGTTGCCGATTCCTGCAATGGCATGCACGCGCTGGTTGGCGAAATGTGCAGCGCGCACGACCTGTTGCGGATTGCGCAGGTTACGGAATTCGTCGCCGTCCAGATGCATGCTGAAGGCCTGCGGATGGCTGGCAGTGGCGTTGCCGCCGTTGACCACGACGGCATCGACGGCGGCAAGGCGCGACTCCGGTTCGCGCAACGGTCCCGCGGGCAGCGGCCAGCCGTTGCCCAGGCCGCGCGTGCCGTCGATGACGGCGATTTCGAGATCGCGGGCCAGACTGTAATGCTGCAGGCCGTCATCGCTTATTATGACATCGACCTCCGGATGCGCGGCGAGCAGGGCTTGTGCCACGGCCGCGCGGCTCACTCCCACCCACACCGGGCAGCCCGCGCGCTGTGCCAGCAGGCACGGTTCGTCACCGTATTCCGGCGGCGTGCCGCTGACCGGCACCGCGCGCGGGTCCGTGCGCGTCGAGCCGTAACCGCGGCTGACGATGCCCGGGCGCCAGCCGTATTGTTGCAGGAACTGCGCGAGCCAAAGTACCAGCGGGGTCTTGCCGGTGCCGCCGGCAGTGATGTTGCCGACGATGATGACCGGCACATCCACGCGATCGACAGCGAGCATGCCGCTGTGGAAGGCGAATTGCCGCACGGTCGTAATCAACGCGTACAGCGCGGCGACAGGCAGCAGCAAAACTGCGAGCGGACCGCGTGAGTTCCAGTGTTTGGGTGCCGGCATGACGGGCGAAGCGTAGCCCGTTTGGGGCCCTGCGTCGAGAAACGACGCCTACTTGCGCGGCGCCTGCGTCGTGAACGTGATCTTCGCGTATCCGGCCAGTTGCGCCGCTTCCATTACGCGCACCACCGACTGGTGGGTGGCATTGGCGTCGGCATTGATGACGACGACGGGATCTTTCATGTCACCGGCAGCGCTTTTCAGCGCGCTACTCAGTGCCGCGGCACTGTTGGCCTGTACGGCGCCCTTGTTGATCGTGTAGTTGCCCTTGGCGTCCACTGCGACATCAAGCTGTGCCGGACGATCGGGGGCTTTTCCCGCTTCCGCGGTAGGCAGGTTGATCTGCAGTTCAGCGAAGCGCGAATAGGTTGTGGTCACCATCAGAAAAATCAGGATGACCAGCAGCACATCGATCAACGGGATGAAGTTGATCTCCGGCTCTTCGCGGAAAGCGCGGGTGCGGAATTTCATGCGTCGCGGTCGCCGTGGATGATTTCGACGAGTTTTACGGCCTGGATCTGCATTTCGACGAGCAATGCGTCGACCTTGGTGCGGAAGTAGCGATAGAACACCATGCTCGGCACTGCAACGACCAGCCCGAAAGCCGTGTTGTAGAGCGCAATCGAGATGCCGTGTGCCATCCTCAGCGGATCGCTGCCGCCCGTGGGCGATTGCGAGCCGAAGATCTCGATCATGCCGATGATGGTGCCGAACAAGCCCAGCAGCGGCGCGATTGCCGCGATCGTGCCCAGGGTGGTCAGGAAGCGCTCGAGTTCAATGGCCGTGAGGTAACCTGCTTCTTCAATGGCTTCCTTCATTACCGCCGGATCGTGCTTTTCGTAACGCAGGCCCGCGGCGAGGATCTGGCCCAGCGGCGCTGTGGCAGCGAGCTGCGTCAGCAACTGCGGTGTGACGCCGTTCTGACGGTAGGCCTGCACGGCATGTACCAGCATGTTCCTGGGCAACACCACGTTGTGACGCAATGACCACAGTCGTTCGGCGATGATGGCCAAGGCAATGACGGAGCAAAGTATCAGGGTCCAGATGGGCCAGCCGGCTGCTTCGATGATTGAGATCACTCGGGATTTTTCCGGGAAAGAGTTGCTGAAAAAAATCTGGCGATGCAAAAAATTCGCGTAACTGTAGCTGCCACGCGCCGAATCAGCAAGCTTTGCAGCTCGATCGGTCACGCAAAGCTGTTGAGCTGCAACGCTTTTTTCGCTTATCCACAATTCCTGTGGATAAGCCTGTGCACATCATGTAAACGAAACCTCTAAGTTGCGCTCCTGCCTGAAGTTTTTTCAGATTGCACATTTGTTAAACTGGTTGAAAAGTATAATAAAATCAATTACTTGAATATTGCTTCGCTGTGTGTCCCGGGTACGGCCCCGATGCCCGTGCTGGCACGGTGTCGCGCTGTGGATGAGGTGAGCGGCAAAAAACCGTTATGCGTCCGCCGCTTAACCGACTTTAGTCCGGGCGCGGCGATGCTGCCGGCTATACTCGGGCGATGGCATTGTTGACTATAGATAACGCCGAACTCGCCTTCGGCATGCATCCGCTGCTGGATGGCGCCAACCTGACCGTACATGAAGGCGAGCGCATCGGCCTGATCGGTCGCAACGGCAGCGGTAAATCTTCGCTGTTGAACATCATTGCCGGTCGCGGCGTGCTCGACGATGGCGAGGTGCGCCTGCAGGACGGCGCCCGCGTCGTCATGGTCGAGCAGGAGCCAGTGCTGCCCGATGGTGATTCCCTGCACGCCAGTCTGACGGCTCGCGGACATCTGGAGGATATCGCCGACGAACGCGATCGCTGGCGCACCGACGCGCGCCTGTTCGAATACCTGCATCGCTTCGGTCTGGATGAGGGGCGTTCACCGCAAACGGCTTCCGGCGGCGAACGCAAACGCGCTGCGCTGGCGCTGGCGCTGGCCATGCAGCCGGAACTGCTGCTGCTGGATGAGCCGACCAATCATCTCGACATCTCCGGCATTACGCTGCTCGAGGACCTGTTGGCCAAAGGGGCGGTGAGAACGATGGTCATCATCACCCACGACCGTGCTTTTCTCGACCGTGTCGTCACGCGCATCGTCGAACTCGACCGCGGCCTGCTGCGCTCGTATCCGGGCAATTTTGCCGCATACGAGGCGCGCAAGGCCGATCAGCTGGCCGAGGAGGAGAAGGCCAACCGCCGCTTCGACAAGTTCTGGGCGCAGGAGGAAGTATGGATACGTCAGGGTATCAAGGCGAGGCGTACCCGCAATGAGGGCCGGGTGCGGCGGCTGGAAGCCTTGCGTGTGGAACGCGCCGCGCGTCGTGATCGCATCGGCAACGTAAGCCTGGCGCTGGACGCGGGCGAGCGTTCGGGAAAACTGGTCGCCGAACTCACCGATGTGTGCAAGCGTTTTGACGACAAGACGGTCATTGACAATCTGTCCGTGCGCATCATTCGCGGGGATCGCATCGGGCTGATCGGCGCCAACGGCGCCGGCAAGTCCACGCTGATCAAGATCATTCTGGGCGAACTGGAGCCCGATTCGGGCGAGGTGCGTCTCGGCACCAAACTGGAAATCGCCTATTTCGACCAATTGCGCGAACAGCTCGATCCCGAACGCACGCTGGCCGAGACCATCAGTCCCGGTTCGGACTGGGTAGAAACCGCCGACGGCCGCAAGCATGTGATGAGTTACCTTGGTGATTTTCTGTTCCCGCCGCAACGTGCACAGGCCAAGGTCAGCATGCTCTCCGGCGGCGAGCGCAACCGGCTGCTGCTGGCGCGGCTCTTTGCCCGGCCGGCCAATGTGCTGGTGCTCGACGAGCCGACCAATGACCTCGATATTGAATCGCTGGAACTGCTGGAGGACACGCTGCAGGGTTACAACGGCACTTTACTGCTGGTCAGCCACGACCGCGCGTTTCTGGACAACGTGGTAACGCAGACGCTGGTCGCCGAAGGCGCGGGGCGCTGGAAGGAATATGTCGGCGGTTACAGCGACTGGCTGGCGCAGCGTGCGGTGCCTGACGCCGGGCCGTCGGCAAAATCCGCAGCGACGCAAAAACCTGCACCCCGCGCTGCAGCTCCGGCGAAGGTCAAGTTGAGTTTCAAGGAGCAGCGCGAACTGGAGCAGCTGCCGGATGAACTCGAAGCGCTGGAGCGTGAACAGGCAGCAATCGCGGCGCGCATGAGCGGCGCGGATTATCACAAGCAGGGTGCGGCGCAACTGAAGGCGGATCGCGAGCGGGCTGCGGCCGTAGAGAAACTGCTTACCGACAAGTTCGAGCGCTGGTCGGTGCTGGACCAGAAAACCGCGCAGGCCGAGAGCGCGTAAAGATCGTGCCGGATTGACGCAACTTCCGGCGTGACCTTGCGCTCAGGCGGGATGATCCGGCGAGGCTGGCACAACCCGGGTCAGGACGCCTTCTTGGGTTTCCACTGGCTGAGCAGGCTCCGGGTTTTTTCGAGCTGCTTCGGATCGAGTTGTTTTTGCGCCGCATCGCCCAGGGTTTGAGCCTCTTTCTGTTCCGCCTCCGGCAGCGACGTCGCCGCCACGCTGGACCAGAACAGTGCGCGCTCGGGATCGCGTTTGATGCCGGCGCCGTTGAAATACATTTTTGCCAGCGCCAGTTGTGAAGGCGCATGGCCCAGATCCGCAGCTTTGCGATACCAGGATTCGGCCTGCGCGGGATTGCTGCCCTGAGTCAGCATGGCCAGTTCATACTGCGCGTCGACCATGCCGTAGCGATACCAGATGCGGTTGAGATTGGTATCGGCTGCGATTTTCAGGAATTTCTGTGCTTTGGCAGTATCCTGCGGCACCAGTTTGCCGTCCCGATACATCAAGCCCAGTTCGCGCGCGGCAACGAGATTGCCGCGATAGATCTCCTTATCCAATGCCTTGAGCACGGCCTCCGGGCTGCCGGCGGCGAGCGCCTTGTCCGTGGTTTGCCGGAAATCGTTGGTCTGGGCGTACGCGTGCATGGTCGCCGCCGACACCACCAACGTCGCGTAGAGAAATTTGCGCAATGCGTTCAAAAGAGGATTCATGGGCGCTCCGAGGTGTCATCACCCAGTGGCGGTGACCGGGACTCAGGTTAATGCGATCCGCTTTCAGCAGACTTACGAGGGCGGCGCCCGGCCCGCGGCAGTTCGAGCGTCCGGCGCATCGGTGCGGTGATTTCATATTTAACTGAAAATATAATAAAAACAACAGGTTGATGCGATCCATAAATTCGGACAGACAGGCCGATGCCAGCGCCGCGTACAATCCGTCTATGGCTGATCTGATTGAATTCGCTACGCAGCAAACCGTCATCTCCGTTGCCGAACTGAACCGGCTCGCACGCAGCGCGGTCGAGCGGGGCGTGCCGCTGGTGTGGGTGGCCGGCGAGATTTCGAATTTCAAGCGCTATGACAGCGGCCATTGCTATTTCACGCTGAAAGATGACGCGGCGCAGGTTGACGCGGTGATGTTCCGCCACAAGGCGCAGCATCTCGACTGGAAGCCCGACAACGGTATGCAGGTCGAGGTGCGCGCCACGGCGACCGTGTACGAGGCGCGCGGGAAGTTCCAGCTCGTCGTCGACGCGATGCGCCGCGCCGGACTGGGCGCATTGTACGCGGCATTTGAAAAGCTCAAGGCCAGGCTGGAGCAGGAAGGTCTGTTCGATCCGGCGCTCAAGCGCCCGCTACCGCCGTTTCCGCGTACCGTCGGCGTGGTGACGTCGTTGCAGGCCGCGGCGTTGCGTGACGTGATCACCACGCTGCGTAGGCGCATGCCGGCTATCAGCGTGATCATCTATCCGACGGCGGTACAGGGCGAGGGGGCCGGCGTCAGAATTGCCGATGCAATTGCCCTCGCCGGGGCGCGCGCCGAATGCGATGTTCTGATCGTTTGCCGCGGTGGGGGCAGCATCGAGGACTTGTGGGCGTTTAACGAGGAGGTCGTCGCGCGCGCCATTCGTGCGTCCCCGTTACCCGTGGTCAGCGGCGTGGGCCACGAAACCGATTTCACGATCGCTGATTTTGCTGCCGACGCGCGCGCACCGACGCCGACTGCGGCAGCCGAACTGGTCAGCCCTGACGGTGCCAAGCTGCGGCGCGAGGTCGGCCTGCTGGGACAGCAGCTTTCGCGCGTGTTCGCGCGCGGGCTTGAAGATCGCATGCAGCGCCTCGATTACCTGTCGCGGCGGTTGACCCATCCCGGCGAGCGCATCCGTAATCAGGTCAATCACCTGCAGCATCTGATGACGCGGTTGCGCGGTGCCTGGGGACGGAATGCAGATGAGCAGTCGTGGCAGTTGCGCGATACCGCACAGCGTCTGCGCGTGGCGGGACCGGAGACCGGAGCCTTGATCATGCAACAGCAGGAACTGGCGCGCCGGTTGCGCAGCGCGGTGCGCGAACGCATAACGGCCGCCGCAGAGCGCGTCGGCGGCATACGCGCGCATCTGCTGCATCTGAATCCGCAAAGTGTGCTCGAGCGCGGTTACAGCATCACTGAATCCGCCGGGGGCGAAATCATCCGTGACAGCGCGCAGCTGACGGAATCCCAGGTGCTCAAAGTCACGCTGGCGCGCGGCTGGGCCGGTGTGAAGGTCGACCGAACGGGTTGAGCGTTGACGCGGCGGCCGTCTTTGGCCGCGCGCCTTCTGCCGCTCCACCTGCGCCCGGAACGCACCCCGCGCAGCCGCGGTGGGCCCGCGGCCAACTTGACGCGGCAGCGGTTGCTGCATATAAGATTCGCCGTGGCCTGCATGGGCCGGACGAATCGTGTGCCTCGCAGCGATTACACGCTGTCTCAGGGGTTTTCACAATAAAATCAGGGGCTTGAGTCCCGGAGGTCGTGCATGAACGAATTCGATTTCACCCGCTCTGCCCAGAGTGAGGTTTACAACGCCAACGTGGCGCGCCTGTTTTTTCATGCCAACGGCAAGACTCGAAATATTGACGCCGGCAGTCAGTTGTTTGCGGAAAAGGCTGCAGGCAGCAGCATGTTCTTCGTTGCCAGCGGCGAAGTGGCGCTGATCCGCGGGGGCAAGCCATTGGACGTGCTCAAGGCCGGGGAGATCGTCGGTGAAATGTCCGTGCTGACCGGAGTGCCGCGCAGCGCCACGGCCACGGCGAAAACTGCCTGCGAAGTCATCGAGCTCGACGGCAGGACGTTTTCCGGGGCGATACAGAAAACGCCGGAATTCGCACTGATGCTGCTGGCGATTCTGATCAAGCGCCTGCGGCTGGCACTGGCAATGCAGATGCTGGGCAAGGGGCAGGCGCCGGGCACGATCGAAACGATACCGACCTCGGGTGCGGTGTTCGACGAGGCGTTATTGAAGGACCTGACGGCCAATTTTCCGGCGCGACCGCCCGTTTTTCAGCAGAAGAACACGGTCATCATGCGCGAAGGCGAAGCCGGAATCTTCATGTATGTGGTCATGGACGGCGTCGTGCGCATCACTGTCAAGGATACGATTGTCGAACTGGTCAAGGCGGGCGGTGTATTCGGCGAGATGGCGCTGGTCGATCAATCGAAGCGCGCGGCATCGGCTGCTGCGGGTTCGGACTGCAACCTGATGTCGATCAACCGCAATGACTTTCTGACGTTGATTAAAACCAATCCCGTGTTCGGTCTGGCGCTGCTGCGTGCGCTCGCGAACCGGCTGCGGAATACCGGTCGCAAATAGCAGCACCTTGCCCCGGGGCTATCGGGAACGGGCGATGGATCTCGGATCGCGGGATTTCCAGCGCCCGCTGTCGACCAGCGTCAGAAAATCGAGCAGGTTGCGGTTGAACTGGTCGGGTTCCTCGGTATTTACGGTGTGTCCGGTTGCGGGGCACATCCACAGCCGTGCGTTTTTGCAAACGCGTTTGATGAACAGCGCCGGTCCGATGCTGCCGTCGTCTTCATCGCCGCAGACTACGAGCAGTGGCGGGCGATAGGCGCGCAGACCCCGTTCCAGTGCGTAAACCGGCGGCCGTTTTGCCTGCACGCCGCGCAGCACGCCGGCAAGGCCGGTGCCGGAATGGCCTTCGTGAACGCGCCGGAATTCGGCAAAACCGCGCGGATCTTTAAGCATCAGCGGGATGCGGCCGGGCGAGAGGCCCCGCTGCCTGAGCGCGGCATGCGTACCGGCGGTCTCGAACAGCTGCGCATGTGCTTCGGTCGCCTGCAGGAAGCTTTTGCGCGTCCCCGGATCGGAACCTGCACCGGCGGCCAGTGCGGTGACTGACAGCGCCATGGCCGGGTAGCGCAGCCCGAACTGCAACGCCGTGTATGCACCCATCGAACAGCCGACGACATGCGCCTTGCGGATGCGCAGGTGGCGCAACACGTCGGCAACGTCATCGACGGCAATGCGCCATGAATATTTCGAACGGGCCCGCGGCACGTCTGATGGCGGATAACCGCGGGCATTGAACACGATGCAGCGGTAGCGCCGCGCGAAAAACCGCAGCTGCGACTCCCAGCTGCGCGCATCTCCGGAAAATTCGTGCACGAAAATCAGCGGTGTGCCGCTGCCGGTTGCTTCGTAGTGAAGTTTTATCCCGTCGCGGGCGGTGGCGTGGGGCATGGCGATTCTCCGGAATCGTGTCGACGGCGTCGGGTTAGGGCGAGAACAGCTTACACGCTGCCCGAGACGATCTGGGCTTCGAGTTCCTGGCGTATGTATTCGAGTGCCAGATCGCCGACATCGTCAGCGAGGCAGTCGAATTCCGTCAGGCCTTCCGTCGAGCGCAGCCAGGTCAGTTGCCGCTTGGCCAGCTGCCGCGTCGCGGCAATGCCCTGTTCGCGCAGTTCATCAAGGCTGATTTTGCCGTTCAGATGGTCCCAGGCCTGGCGGTACCCGACGCAGCGCATGGCGGGCATGTCGGGTTCGAGCGCGTATTCCTCACGCAGGCTGCGCAGTTCATCCACCAGCCCCGCAGCCAGTATCGCGTCGAAACGCTGCGCGATGCGCTCATGCAATACGGCGCGGTCACCCGGCAGCAGCGCAATGCGGATCGGCGAGTACGGGAAGTAAACGTATTTCGGTTTTTTCAGCAGGTCGGTCATCGACTTGCCTTCGATGTAATAAATTTCCAGTGCGCGCTGGATGCGCTGCGCATCGTTGGGGGCCAGTCGCGCTGCAGTTTGCGGATCGACCTTGTTCAGTTTCTCGTGCACTGCCGGCCATCCGTCTTCTTCCGCCATGGTTTCAATGATCATGCGTATGGCCGAATCGGCCTCCGGCAGATCATTGAGTCCTTCCACCAGCGCCTTGAAATAGAGCATTGTGCCGCCGACCAGCAGCGGGATGTTGCCGCGTTCGGTGATCTCGCGCATCAGCGTCAGCGCGTCGTCGCGGAAGCGCGCCGCAGAGTAACTCTCATGCGGTTCGATCAGATCGATCAGATGGTGCGGCGCGCGCTTGAGCGTTTCGGCATCGGGTTTGGCGGTGCCGATGTCCATGCCTTTGTAAACCAGTGCGGAGTCGACGCTGATGATTTCGCACGGCAGTGTCGTTGCAAGCTGCACGGCAACCGCGGTCTTGCCGCTGGCAGTGGGGCCCATTAGCAGGATGGCAGGCGGGTGCGTGGTAGACGGCATAATAATATTAATAAAATCAATAGGTTACATTATATGATCATTCGCCGCGGCGAAACAGGCGATCGAGATCGCTGACTGTAATCTGATGCCAGGTCGGCCGGCCGTGATTGCACTGGCCCGAACGTTCGGTCGCCTCCATGTCGCGCAGCAGCGCATTCATTTCGGGAACGGTCAGTTTTCTGTTGGCCCGCACTGCGGCATGGCAGGCCATGGTACCCAGCAGCTCGTTGCGCCGTTCGGTGGCGATGCGGCTCGCGCCGTACTCGCGCACTTCATGCAGTACATCAAGCGTCAGTGCCTGCGCATCGGCGTCGGCGAGCAATGCCGGCACACCGCGTACGATCAATGCACTGGGACCGGCAGGCGCGATATCGAAGCCTAGCCCCTGCAAGGCTTCGCGTTCCTCTTCGGCAGTAGCGACATCCAGTGCGTCGGCAGCGAAGTTGATCGGTACCAGCAGCGGCTGCATCGGGATGGCGCGATCATCGAGCGCGGTCTTGAGCTTTTCGTACATGATGCGTTCGTGGGCGGCATGCATGTCGATGATGATCAGGCCGCTGCGGTTTTCAGCGAGGACGTAAATGCCGGCGAGCTGGGCCAGCGCAAACCCGAGCGGATGTTCATCAGCCGATGGCGGCAGTGCCGGCACCGCCTGTGGCAATGCTGCAGTGGCCGTTGCCATAGCAGGACGTGACGCGAACTGCATGGCATAAGCGCCGGCCGGTTGCGCAACCCCCAGGGGCATCGCACCCTGGTTGCGATATGCCGGCATCGCAGGCGCAAACGCCGGCGCCGGCGCAGATTCCGCCGGCGCGGCCTGACCCGCAGACAGCGACAGGGTCTTGTGCAGGGCATGAAATATGAACTGGTGCACCGCACGCGAATCGCGGAAACGCACTTCGGCTTTCGCCGGATGTACATTGACGTCCACCAGTTGCGGGTCGATGTCGAGGAACAGCGCGAACGCGGGGTGACGGTCGTGATGCAGCACATCGGCATAGGCCTGGCGGATGGCGTGCGCGACCAGCTTGTCGCGGATGCAGCGGCCGTTGACGAAGAAATACTGTGCGTCGCGCGCGCCCTTGGCGTGTGCCGGTGAACTGATGGCGCCGCGGATCGCGATCTGTCCGGCGGACTCCTCCACCGGCAGCGCGCCTGCGGCAAACTCTTCACCCAGGACCGCGGCAATGCGTGCGGGTAGCGGCTGGGGCTTGACCTGCAGACGGGCGCGGCCGTTGTGGGTCAGCGCAAAGGCGACATCGGGCCGCGACAGCGCGATGCGGCGGAAGGCCTCTTCGCAATGCGCGAATTCGGTCTGTTCGGTCTTGAGAAATTTTCGTCGTGCCGGCGTGTTGAAATACAGCTCGCGCACTTCGATGCGCGTGCCGCGCGCGAGCGTTGCCGGCTGCGGAGCGGACAGCGCCGGGCCTTCCGCAGTGACGCGCCACGCATGGCGTTCGTCGGCGCGGCGGCTCATCAGCGCCATGCGCGATACCGAGGCGATGCTCGCCAGCGCTTCTCCGCGGAATCCGAGGCTGCCGACATGTTCGAGGTCATCGAGGCTGGTGATTTTGCTGGTGGCATGGCGCGCGAGCGCGAGCTGCAGTTCGTCACGCGCGATACCGTGGCCGTCGTCGCTGACGGCGACGAGCTTGATGCCGCCGCCGGCGAGTTCGACACTGATCGCCTGCGCGCCGGCATCCAGGCTGTTTTCGAGCAGCTCTTTCAGAGCAGATGCGGGGCGTTCGATGACTTCGCCCGCAGCGATCTGGTTGATCAGTAATTCGGGCAGAACGCGGATCACGGACATGCGGGAATTATAAGCGCAGCGCATACGGTTATAAGTATCCGCCGATCCGGCAGCATTTCGCGGCACTTGGCAGCGGCGTGCGGGCCGGAATGCCGCTGTATTGTCTTATAATCCTGACTTCGTTACGCTCACGGCGGCCGGGACCATGCATCGTATCCCGCGTCCTGTGAACGGTCCGGCAACAACGGCCGTCATGCTCGGCAGATACCAGTGAAGGGAAATCAATGGCTCAGGTCATAGGAGTGCCAAAAGAGACGGCAGCGGGTGAAAAGCGCGTTGCCACCGTTCCGGAGGCTGTTGAAAAGCTGATCAAGCTGGGTTTCAAGGTCATGGTTCAGTCCGGTGCCGGTGATGGCGCGAACTGCAGCGATGAGACCTACCGCGCCGCGGGTGCGGAGATAGCCGATACTGCGGAAAAACTGTGGTCCTCCTCCGACATCGTGTTCAAGGTGGGCGTGCCGACACCGGAGGAAGCCGGCCTGCTGCGTGAAGGCGGCGTCCTGATCGGGTTCATCTGGCCGGCGCAGAATCCGGAACTGATGCAGCAGCTCGCGGCGAGGAAGGCGACGGTGCTCGCCATTGACTCGTTGCCGCGCATGCTGTCCCGCGCGCAGAAGATGGATGCGCTGACCTCGCAGGCCGGCGTCGCCGGATACCGCGCCGTGATCGAGGCGGCCAACGCCTTCGGTCGTTTCTTCAACGGTCAGATCACCGCTGCCGGCAAGGTGCCGCCGGCCAAGGTCTTTATCGCCGGTGCAGGTGTTGCGGGTCTCGCGGCAATCGGCACTGCGGCCGGTCTGGGCGCGATCGTGCGCGCCAACGACACGCGCGCTGAGGTGGCCGACCAGGTCGTGTCGCTGGGCGGCGAATTCGTCAAGGTCGAATACGAGGAGGAAGGTTCCGGCGGCGGCGGCTATGCCAAGGTGATGAGTGAGGGTTTCCAGCAGGCGCAGCGCGAGATGTACGCGAAGCAGGCGAAGGAGGTCGATATCATCATCACCACGGCGCTGATTCCGGGCAAACCCGCGCCGAAGCTGATCACCGCGGACATGGTGAAGTCAATGAAAGCGGGCAGCGTCATCGTCGACATGGCGGCAGAGCGCGGCGGCAACTGCGAACTGACCGAGCCCGGCGAGGCGGTGGTGAAGCACGGCGTAACGCTGATCGGCTATACCGATCTGAATTCGCGTCTGGCGAAGCAGTCGTCGACGCTGTATGCCACCAACCTGTTCCGCCTTGCCGAGGAACTTTGCAAGACCAAAGACGGCGTGATCAACGTCAACATGGAAGACGACGCGATCCGCGGCCTGACCGTGATCAAGGACGGCGAAGTAACCTGGCCGCCACCCGCGCCCAAGCTGCCGGCACCACCGCCGGCCGCGGCCAAGCCAGCGGCCCCCGCTGCGAAGAAAGGTCATGGCCATGGTGGCGCCGGTGCGCCGGCCTCGACCAGGTCGATGGTGGTGATATTCGCGCTCGCCGCAGTGCTGTTCTGGTTCATCGGTGCCAACGCGCCTGCGGCCTTCCTCGGCCACTTCACGGTGTTCGTGCTGGCGTGTTTTGTCGGCTACATGGTGGTGTGGAACGTGACCCCGGCGCTGCACACGCCGCTGATGAGCGTGACCAATGCGATCAGCAGCATCATCGCCATCGGCGCGCTGGTGCAGGTGGCGCCGCCGTTTGCGGCCGGCGCCGGCGCCGACCGGCCTGACGGCTGGATCCTCGGTCTGGCGGTGGTGGCCGTTGCATTGACTGCCGTCAACATGTTCGGTGGTTTCGCCGTGACCCGGCGCATGCTGCAGATGTTCCGCAAATAAGGGAGACGGGAAAAATGTCCGCAACGCTGGCAACTGTCTCCTATATCGGGGCAACCATACTGTTCATACTCAGCCTCGGCGGTCTCTCCAACCCGGAGACTTCGCGCCGCGGCAATCTCTACGGCATGATCGGCATGACCCTCGCCGTGGTGGCGACGGTGTTCGGGCCGCAGGTTACGCCGGCCGGATATGCGTGGATCATCGGCGCGATGGTGGTCGGCGGCAGCGTCGGCCTGTACGCGGCGCGCGTCGTCAAAATGACGCAAATGCCGGAACTGGTTGCGCTGATGCACAGCCTCGTCGGCCTTGCCGCCGTGCTGGTCGGTTACGCCAACTACATCGATCCGGCGGCGTCCGGGATGTTTCAGGGTGTTGAGAAGACCATCCACGAAATTGAGATCTACATCGGCATCCTGATCGGTGCCGTGACGTTCTCCGGTTCAGTGATTGCATTCGGCAAGCTCTCTGCCAAAATCAGCGGAAAACCCATGCTGCTGCCGGGGCGACATCTGCTGAATCTTGCCGGACTGCTGGTGGTGGTCTTTTTTGCGTGGCGTTTCATCAACACGCACTCGGTTGCAGACGGCATGACCCCGCTGATCGTGATGACGATCATCGCTCTGCTGTTCGGCATACACATGGTGATGGCCATCGGCGGTGCCGACATGCCGGTGGTGGTGTCGATGCTCAACAGTTACTCGGGGTGGGCAGCCGCAGCCACGGGCTTCATGCTCAACAATGACCTGCTGATCGTCACCGGCGCGCTGGTGGGATCGAGCGGCGCCATCCTGTCGTACATCATGTGCCGGGCGATGAACCGCAATTTCGTTTCGGTCATTGCCGGCGGCTTCGGTACCGAGGGCGGCAAACCTGCTGCGGCCGGTAGTGGTGGCGAACCTGCAGGCGAGGTGGTGGAGATACTGGCGCCGGAGACGGCAGAGCTGCTGCGCGATGCGAAGAACGTGATCATCGTGCCGGGTTACGGCATGGCGGTGGCCCAGGCCCAGCACACGGTGTTCGAGATCACGCAGTTCCTGCGCGAGAAGGGCGTCAATGTGCGCTTCGGCATCCATCCGGTTGCGGGCCGCATGCCCGGCCACATGAACGTGCTGCTGGCCGAAGCCAAGGTGCCTTACGACATCGTGTTCGAAATGGATGAACTGAACGAGGATTTTCCCGACACCGATGTCGCCATGGTCATCGGCGCCAACGACATCGTCAACCCGGCGGCGCAGGATGATCCGGCCAGCCCGATCGCCGGCATGCCGGTGCTCGAGGTATGGAAAGCCAAGACTTCGATTGTGATGAAGCGCAGCATGGCTTCGGGTTATGCCGGTGTCGACAATCCGCTGTTCTACAAAGAGAACAATCGCATGCTGTTCGGCGATGCCAAGAAAATGCTCGATGAAGTGCTGGCTGCGCTGAAGTCCTGAGCGCGGACACGCGTCAGACTGACGGCCGTGCCCGCAAGGGTGCGGCCGTTTTGTTTGCGAGCGATGGCGGAAGCGGACTTAAATTACAAGTCGTTGTTTTATATGAATAAAAATGCTAGCATACATAAAAGAAATGGCGTTCATCAGGGGTCTCGAATGGCCTGCACCGTGGTGCGGCCGTGATCAATCAACGGGAAGGATGACTGCAATGAAAAACATCATGTGTGCGACCCTGCTGACAACTGCGCTGCTGTGGCCGGCCGTCGTGCCGGCGCAGGCGGAAAAGCCGGTGGCGGCAAAGGTGAAACTGGAAATGGCCGAACCCAAAGCCGAGGGCCGGCGTGCCGGATCCCGCGCGGAAAGAGATGCGCGCGAATGCCTGCAACTTGCCACCAATATGGAAATACACAAGTGCGCGGAGAAATACCGCTAGCACTTACGGTACCGCAGTAACGGAAAGGGCCGCAGTCGCGGCCCTTTTTTCGCAAACCCCCGATGCTTCAATCGAGCCGGATTTTGACCTGCTGGAGCACGCCTTTCCAGCGCTGATCCTCGGCAACCAGCAGCTTGCGGAAGTCCTCGGGGCTGCCGACGTTGGAATCAAATGTCAGCGACGCAAAGCGATTCTTGACCTCAGGGGCGGCGAGCGCCTTGTTGATAGAATGGTTCAGCGTGGTCACGGTGCCCTTGGGCAGCCCTGCGGGACCGAAGATGCCGTACCACTGGAAAGTCACGAAATCCTTGACGCCGGCCTCGACGAAAGTCTGTGCATCCGGCAGCAGTGGATGGCGCTGCGGGCTGGTAATGGCCAGCACTTTCAGCCGGCCGGCCTTGACGTGGGACATCGCCGCCGGTACCGCGTTGATCACCAGCGGGATCTGTCCGGCCGCGGCATCAGCAAGCGAAGGGCCACCGCCTTTATAGGGTATGTGGTTCAGCGTCAAACCGGTTTTCAGGCGCAGCCATTCGTAAACCATGTGCGGGCCGCTGGCCTGCCCGCTGCTGCCGATCGCCAGTTTTTCGGTCTGCGCCCGCGGCATCGCCAGCAGTTCTTTCAGCGTATTGGCGTTGAATTTGGGATTCGCGAGCAGGGCCTGCGGCGAAGTGGCGACCAGGTTGACAGGAGTGAAGTCGCGGATCGCGTCATAAGGCGGCTTGGTGTACACCAGCGAATTGATGGTGTGCGGCGCGTCGGCGAGGATGATGGTGTAACCGTCGGCAGGCGCGCGCGCTGCGATCAGCGTGCCGATCAGACCTGTGGCGCCGGGGCGGTTGTCGATGACGAAAGTCTGGCCCAGGTATTCCGTCAGTTTGTTGCCGATGGCGCGGCCGGTGATGTCGGAGCCGCCACCGGGCGGGTAGGGCACGATCAGACGTACGGGGCGCGCGGGGTACGCGCTGTCTGCGGCATACACGGCTGTTGCCGTGCTGAGCAGGGCTAGGGCAACCAGGGCGGGCAGCAGTTGGCGCATGGCGAAGGCTCCTTGATTCTTGTCGTTGATGGAACGGCTCCGGGTGGTCGTCTGCCACGGACCGGTGTGATGATTGTCATTTGGCCCGCGGGCAGCACGGTACCGAGCAGATTAGCAGCAAGCCAGCGGCCGCGGAAGAAGGATTTGGGGCAGGGCCAGGGCCAAGGCCGGCGCGATTCGCGATACTCGATTAATATCGTGTGTGGAACATGAACGGGGTCGCGGCGCAGTATCCCGGCCGCTCAAATCAAAACTGCCGGCCGCGGGACTCGCGGCCGGAATCACGGATGCAAAGCATGACCAAACCCGACTGGGCGAAGCTGCGGGGCGAGTTCCCGACACTGGTAAACTGGACCTACCTCGATACGGCCCGCAAGATCGTGCCGCCCCGGTGTCAGGAACTGGCCATGCAGGAATACTGCCGGGACATACGCGAGACTGCCGGAGCCGATGCGTGGTCCGCGGTCAATGTCGCCGAGACCCGTGCGGTGATGGCGTCGCTGCTGGGCGCAAAGCCCGCGGAAATCGCGTTCACGAAAAACACCACGGAAGGGCTCAACCTGGCGGCGCACGCCTTTGAGTTGCGGCCCGGCGACAATATCGTGCTTACCGACATGGAGCACGTGGCCAACATGTGGGTGTGGAAACACTGGGAATCCAGAGGCGTGGAAATCCGTTACGCGAAAAACCGCGACGGGCGTTTGCCGCTGGAGGCATTTCTGCAGGAGATGGATGACCGTACCAGGGTCGTATCCACGGCCTATATCACTTACGGCAACGGCTTCCGGGTAAACCTGCCGGCACTGGGTGCAGTGTGTCGCAAGCATGGCGCGAGGCTGGTGGTCGACGGCGTTCAGGCGGCGGGCATACTTGCGGCGCCTTTGAGCGGCCTGGGTGCGGACATCATCGCCATAGGCGGCCACAAGAATCTGTTCGGCCTGACCGGGCTGGGGCTCGTCTACTGCCGCGAAGAACTGGTGGATGAACTCAAGGCGCCGTTCCTGAAGGCGCCGGTGGTCAGGGGCAGTGCGCAGGCGAGTGCGCACCTGAACAGCCAGTTTGACTATGTCCGTACCGCGCACCGGTTTGAAGGTGGTAATCCGAATTTTCTGGGCATCCGCGTGTTGAGGCGCGGTGCGGAGTTTATTCAGTCCATCGGCCTTGAAAACATCGAGGCGCGGGTGCGCGACCTGACCACGGAGTGCATGGTGCGGCTGAAGGCGGCGGGCATGCACACGCTGACGCCGGAGCCATGGGAAGAGCGTGCGCAGATCGTCAGTGTGCAGGTGGCCGATGCCGGCGCACTGATGGACCGGCTGCGGGAGAAGCACCGCATCATCGTCAACGTCAAGGATGGTGCGATCAGGGTTTCAATGAGCTTCTTCAATAATTCAGACGACCTCGCCCGTCTGGTATCGGCGATGCAGCAGGAACTGGTGCCGGCGTAGCAACAGTTGAGCGGTTGAGCGGGTCAGCGGGTGGCGGCAGTGGGCGGCGATGACTGGCGGAACACGATGTCGCCGTACCAGGCATGCGCCCGGTCACCGGTATTGTCGGTGTCCGTCATGATGCCCACAGCGGTGATCCTGCCCGGTTCCTCACCGAAAGCGCGGCGGTAATCCGCGACGATGTTGCGCGTGACGTCCTGCCATTGGCCGAGCTTGTCCTTTCCCGATTCGGCGACGATCATGCGGATGCGCGACGTATGCCGGTTGGGGATTACGGTTTCCAGCGGCGCGCGGTTCTCCCAGATGTACATCAGTGTGGCGTAGGGCAGTTGCTGTCCGGTCAGCAGGCTGATGTTGTCGAAAAAGGCGCGATCTTCCGGTGACAGTTTCGTCATGTCGCCGTCGAAACTGACCACGAGGCGCACCGGTGCGTCTTCCAGATGTTTCTGCGTGTTGTCCGCTTTCGGGATCAGTTCATCGACTTTCCATTGCCAGTGGAGCAGCGGGTAGCGGCCCGGATCCAGATCCAGCGGGTGTACAAGACCCGATGCGGAGGCGCGGGCCCGCGCACGCACGACGGTTTTGCCCTGCTGGTTGACGAGGCGGTATTCGGTGGGACGTTTGAAGCGGGAGAGTATCCACGGCTGCCAGCCCGGCGGCAGATTTTCACCCGGAGGATGGCTGGAAAAACTGCGGACATAGGGTAATGCCACCGTGCCCGGTGCCTTCGTTTCTTCCATCACTACGGTCGCGCAACCTGCGATCAGTACCAGTGCCGCGAACGATGCGGCACGCCTCATCATGCACATGAGCCCCCTCCGAGCCTGGCGCAAACGACCGCCATCTTAGGGCACTTCGGCGGTCCCGGGTGAGAAAGATCAGGGGTTCAGCACCACCTGCGCGGGCGCGAGCGCGGGATTCTTCGAGAAATAGTTCTTGATGCCTGTGAAAATCGCATCGGCCATCTTGTTCTGATAGGCCGGGCTTCTGAGCTTCTGTTCTTCATCCGGGTTGCTGATGAAAGCCGTCTCGATCAGGATCGACGGGATGTCCGGTGCCTTCAGCACCGCGAAACCGGCCTGTTCGACATAGTTCTTGTGCAGCCGGTTGATGCCGCCCATTTCGGCAAGCACTGCTTTGCCGAGTTTCAGGCTGTCGTTGATCGATGCGGTCTGCGACAGGTCGAGCAGCGTCTGTTTCAGGTAAGGATCCTGGATGCCCAGATTGACGCCGCCGATCAGGTCGGCATCGTTTTCCTTCTTGGCCAGGAAGCGTGCCGCAGCTGACGTGGCGCCGCTCTCCGACAGTGCGAATACCGATGAGCCGTTGGCCGAGGGTTTGATGAAGGCGTCGGCATGGATGGATACAAACAGGTCGGCGCGCACGCGCCGCGCCTTGGACACGCGCATTTGCAGCGGCATGAAATAGTCGCCGTCACGGATCAGCACTGCACGCATGTTGGGTTCGTTGTCGATGCGCTGCTTGAGTTTCTGTGAAATGGCCAGCGTAACGTCTTTTTCCAGCGTGCCACGGCGGCCGCGAGCGCCCGGGTCTTCCCCGCCGTGACCGGCGTCGATGGCAATGGTAATCAGCCGTTCCGATGGCGGTCGTGCAGTGCGCGGGAGGATTTTGGGCGCGGCGGGCGTTTCGCCTTGCGCAACGGCCGGCGGCACGGCATCGGGCGCGGCGGAAGGTGTTTCGGCACGCTCTGCTTCCCGGCTCCTGAGGAAAGCGAGGAGCGGATCGGGCGGCTGCAGCGGGTAGACGTCGAGTACCAGCCGGTGGCCGTACTCGCCGATCGGTGCGAGTGCAAAAGCTTCGGGTTTGACCCGCGCCTTCAAATCAAAGACGAGGCGTACGGTGCCCGGTTTGAAGCGGCCGACACGCACGCCCTTGATGTACGGATCATCCGTGCTGATCCTGGTGGCGATCTCGTTGAGCGTCGCACTCAACGCGACGTCTTCGAGGTCGAGTACCAGACGGTCGGGATTATCCAGGCTGAACAGCGTGTGCTTTACCGGCTGCTTTGATTCAATCGTTACCCGCGTGTAATCAGGCGCCGGCCATATGCGTGTTGCCGTGATTGGCACTTCAGTCGCGTATGCCGGTATCGCCAACGCAAGCGTGACTGCGATCAGCAGGCCGAAATACAGTATGAATTGCAGCAGTACACGGAGCCAACCGCGGAAAAAGCGGTACTGATACGGGCGGGGTGCCGTGCGGCGAATGACGGGTCTCAATATTTCAATTGCTCGAGACAACGTCTGCCTACCTCCGTGTGCGCAGTGATATCAACCGTGCGGCCCTGCGCTTCAGCGCGCATCTCGATTTTCAGGTCCGCTGCGGGCAGGTCGGGTGCCTTTTCCGGCCACTCCACGACACACACCGACTCCGCATTAAAGTACTCCCGAAAACCGGTTTCCTCCAGTTCCTGCGGATCAAGGAACCGATAAAAATCAAAGTGATACAAGTATAACCTAGAAAACTTGTAAGGTTCAAGCAGGGTGAAAGTCGGGCTTTTGACCCGGCCCTCAAAGCCCAGTCCGCGGAGGATGCCGCGCGCCAGCGTGGTTTTGCCGGCGCCAAGGTCGCCGGACAGATGCACAACCATGCCCGGCTGCAGCAGCGGCGCGAGCGCGCGGCCCAGCGCCAGCGTGTCGACTTCGGCGGCGAGATTCAGCGTGCGTTTATGATGCGGGGTATGCAAGAGCCTGGGTCGGGTAAGAAGATTATTGATTGGTCTGTGCTCCGGCGCGATATCGGACGCTGGGGCTTGGAACTGGGTTTCCAGCAAATTGCAATTGCCGATTGCGATCTGTCGCCGGCCGAACCACGGCTGGCAGAATGGCTGGCGCGCGGCTGGCACGGCGACATGGATTATATGGCACGCCACGGCGTGAAACGCAGCCGTCCGGCCGAACTGGTGCCGGGCACGGTGCGCGTGATCATCGCGCGCCTGAATTACACGCCGCCCGTTGCGCGCGAGAGCTGGGCGGTCATCAACGATGATTCCCGTGCATTCATTTCGCGTTATGCGACCGGTCGTGATTATCACAAGGTGCTGCGCGGAAAATTGCAGAAGCTGGCGGCGCAGATCGAGTCTAAGGTGGGTGAATATCGTTATCGCGTATTTACCGACAGCGCGCCGGTGATGGAGGTCGCGCTCGCCGAAAAGGCGGGGCTGGGGTGGCGCGGCAAACATACGCTCCTGCTCAATCGCGAAGCCGGCTCTTCCTTTTTTCTAGGCGAGATCTACACCGATCTGCCGCTGCCGGCCGATGTGGCGCAGGACGAACACTGCGGCACCTGCCGCAAATGCATCGACATCTGTCCGACGCAGGCGATCGTTGCGCCGTACGAACTCGATGCGCGGCGCTGCATTTCCTATCTGACCATCGAGTTGAAGGGCAGCATTCCGGAGCCGCTGCGGCCGCTGATCGGCAACCGGGTCTACGGCTGTGATGACTGCCAGTTGATCTGTCCGTGGAACCGTTTTGCCCAGTTCAGCGAAGAGGGGGATTTTTCAGTGCGCAACGGGCTGGACGATGTTGCGCTGGTTGATCTCTTTGCGTGGGATGAAACCATGTTTGCAAACCGGCTCGCCGGCAGCGCGATCCACCGTATCGGGCACGAGCGCTGGCTGCGCAATCTGGCCGTGGGGCTGGGCAATGCGCAAACGTCTCCGGAAATCATGGCCGCATTGCAGTCGCGTGCGGATCATCCGTCAGTCCTGGTGCGCGAGCATGTTGCATGGGCGCTGGCGCGGCACAGCGCTGACCGTTCAGCGCGGGACTGAACTGCTCAAGCACCCAGCGCCGAGGCCAGTTCTCCGAAGTCGCCGGCGACAACGTCCCACGCTTCGGCGGCCTTGAGGTTGGTCTGCTGCTGCGGGCCGTATTCGGTCGGGCGCAAGATGAAGGCAGTGCACATGCCGTGGCTGCGCGCGTGCTTCAGGTCGTCGTTGTGCGCGGCGACCATCATCACTTCATGCGGCTGACAGCCGAGCATTTCAATCGCGCCAAGGTAGACCTCGGGGTCGGGCTTGAAATGCCGGAACACCTGGCCGCAGAGGATTACATCCCACGGCAGACCGCCGAGTTTCGCCATGTTGGCGAGCATGTCGACGTCGCCATTAGACAATGTCGAGATCAGGAATTTTTTCTTCAGCCGGGTCAGGCCTGCGGCGGCGTCCGGCCACGGCAGCAGCCGGTGCCACACGCGGTTGATGTGATGCAATGCGTCCGGGCCGAGGCGATCAAGGCCGAAACGCGGTGCCAGCTCATGCAGTGATTTGCGGTAGATGCCGTCGATCGTGGTCCACGGCCATTCGCCTTTGCGCACTTTGTCCATGCCCGGCTTGTACGCGTTTTTCCATTCGTCGGTGAATGCCGCCCAGTCGACGTCGAGTCCGTGCTTGCGGCCGTAAGCGGACAGGTCGTTGATGATGCTGGTGCGCCAGTCGACGACGGTGCCGAAGGTGTCGAACGTCAGGGCCTTGATTCCGGTGATCATTGCAGCAGTGACCTGTCTCAGCTTGTTTTACGGGGTTCGCGTCTTGCTGTGCGCTGATGCAGTTCGCGGCGCATGCGGATGGCGCCTTCGACGGTCTGGTAGTAGCCGGCAAGGTATTGCACATGCGCGAAACCCAGCGCTTCGTAGAAACTGCGTGCGGCAAAATTGTTGGCACGCATTTCGACACTGATCCGTCCGATGCCGGCGGTCAGTGCCGACTCGACGATCCATTCGATCATCGCCAGGCCGATGCCGCAGCGCTGGTGCGTGGGCTTGACCGCGAGCAGTGAGAGGTGTGCCCTGGTATCGCCGAATTCGGTGATCGCGAAGCCGCCCAGATGGCCGCGGGTTTCGGCAACCAGCACGCAGGTCTCGCGGGCGTTGATCGCGCGGGCCACGCGTGTCGGATGCCAGGTCCAACCGCGCAGGCCGACTTCGATCAGGCAGCGGGACATCACGGCGATCTCCTGGATATCGCCGCCGTGTGCAAGTCGCATTTGATAAGGCGTTACGGACAAGTCTGCAGGCTCCTCGCCGCAGTGTAGCGTAATCGTCGTGGTTCGGGGACGCGGCCCGCGTGCCGTGTCGCCTGCCTAGGCCTGCTTCGGTATGAATTTCAGCGCGACGCCGTTGTTGCACCAGCGCTGGCGGGTCGGCTGCGGCCCGTCATCAAAGACATGGCCGTGGTGGCCGCCGCAACGCACGCAATGGTA
>Ga0224505_10000525_pt1 | contig 26032 bp, 26 predicted proteins | sample SF_Jan12_sed_USG_FD_169102 | JGI IMG/M metagenome (GOLD analysis project Ga0224505, IMG submission 169102) | Sediment microbial communities from San Francisco Bay, California, United States - SF_Jan12_sed_USGS_4_1 | ecosystem: Environmental > Aquatic > Marine > Sediment | place: USA: California... | reverse complement strand
CCGGCGTCGACCTCGACACCGGCCTGGAGCGGACCCTCGAGTGGTGGCGGCGCGCCAACCCATGAGCGATCGCACGAAGCTCGAGACGGACAACGGGCGCGCAAACCGGCCCAGCGCCGCGCCCCGACGACTTCATCCATGGAGGAACGGAACGAGATGACCACTGGAATGCTCGAGGACTTCCTCGCTCGGATCGAGACGCGCGACCTCACCGTCGGCGTCGTCGGCCTCGGCTACGTCGGACTGCCGCTCGTGATCGGGTTCGCCGAGAAGGGCTACCGAGCCGTCGGATTCGACGTCGACGCGGAACGGACCGCCGCGCTGAACGACGGCCGCAGCCACATCGAGGACGTCGAGTCGACCCGGGTGCGGGCGATGGTCGACAGCGGCCGATTCCTGGCGAGCACGAAGTTGGACGACCTCGCTCGCGCCGACGCCGTGTTCATCGCGGTGCCGACGCCGTTCGACGAGGCCAAGACGCCGGACCTCACCTTCGTGCGCTCGGCCACCGAGGCGGTCCGCGACGTCTTGGCGCCCGGCAAGCTGGTCATCCTCCAGTCGACGACCTTCCCCGGTACCACCAGCGAGGTCGTGCGGCCCATCCTGGAGTCCACCGGTCTACGCGCCGGCGCCGACTTCCTCCTCGCGTTCTCGCCGGAGCGCGTCGACCCGGGCAACGAGGTGTGGAACCTGCGCAACACGCCCAAGGTCGTCGGCGGGATCGACGCCGCCTCGGGGCATGCCGCTGCAGCGTTGCTCCAGTCGGCCATGGACGAGCCGGGCCTGATCACCCAGCTGTCCTCGCCCGAGGCGGCGGAGCTGACCAAGCTCCTCGAGAACACCTTCCGGGCGGTCAACATCGCGCTCGTCAACGAGCTCGCCGTCCTCTGCGACTCGATGGACATCGACGTGTGGGAGGTCATCGACGGCGCCGCCACGAAGCCCTTCGGCTTCCAGGCCTTCTACCCGGGCATCGGCCCCGGCGGGCACTGCATCCCCGTCGATCCGTACTACCTGTCGTGGCGGGCGAAGGTGTTCGACTTCCAGACCAAGTTCATCGAGCTCGCGGCCGACCTCAACCTCTCGATGGCCGACTACGTGCGCCGGCGCGTCGGGCGGATGCTCAACGACGACGGCAAGGCCCTCAGCGGTGCCAACGTGTTGTGCTACGGCGCCTCGTTCAAGCCTTCGGTCAGCGACATGCGCAACTCGCGCGCCGTTCGCGTCATCGAGCTGCTCGCCGAGGCCGGAGCCAACGTCAGTTACCACGACCCGCGCGTGCCCACGATCACCTTCGGCCACGAGGGGCGCCTGCGCAGCGACCTGTGCGGCACGCAGCTCAAGTCGGTCGACCTGACACCCGAGACGGTCGACGGCGCGGACATCGTCGTCGTGCTCGTCAACCACCCCGAGCTCGGAGGCGGCGAGGCCCTCTCCGGCGCCCGGCGGGTCTTCGATGCGGTCAACGCCCTCCACCAGCCGAGCGACGATCGCGTGGAGCGGCTCTGATCGCCGCGCTCGCCCCGCTCGCCGACCGGGCCGTCCGCCTCGCGCTGCGGATGGCCAGGCGCCCGGTACGGCCCCGCTGGCGGCGGCGGGTCCTCGGCGCGGGCACGGTCGACGCCGAGGCCGTGACGCGAAGCGTCATGGTGGTGGCCCCCCACCCCGACGACGAGACGATCGGGTGCGGCGCGTCGATCGCGGCCCGGGCCGCGGCCGGCACGGAGGTCACCGTGGTGATCGTCACCGATGGTCGTCACTCGCACACTTCTAGCGTGATCTCACCCGACGAGCTGGCGTCTCGCCGCATGGCCGAATCGGTCGCTGCGTGCCGGCTGCTCGGGCTGGACGACGACGCGGTCCGCTTCCTCGGCTACGAGGAAGGCCAGCTGTGGAACCGCTTGCCCGAGCTCGCCGGCGAGCTGGCTGCACTCATCGCCGAGCGACGACCCGACGAGGTCGTCGTCACGTCCGAGCACGACTGGCACGACGACCACCGGGCGGTGAACGCGGCGGTCCGGCGGGCGGCGGCGCGCGCCGGCTTCACCGGCGCCGTCGCCGCATACCCCGTGTGGTACTGGGCCGACGGCCCCTGGCGAAACTCCCCGACGGACACCGCCCGCACGCAGCTGTGCGGCTTCTTCGGCGACCTCCGGGCGGCGTGGCGACTTGGTCCCGCCCGCCTCGTGCCCACTCGCTCGGGCGGCGTCGACCATGCCGAGCGCAAGCGGGCGGCCTTCGCGTGCTACGAGAGCCAGACCACCAACCTCACGGGCGAGGCGGACTGGGCGACCTTTCCCGCCGGATGGATCGACCCGTTCTGCGGCGCGTTCGAGCCGTTCTTCCCGCTCCGGCCCGATCCACACGCCGGAGCCGAGCAGGTACGGGAGCAGGCCGCCGCCGGCCCGGCGACGGCGTAGACCGGTCAGCCTCGGCCCAGCTCGGCACTGCGCGCCGTGGCCGCCATGACGGCGTCGAGGAAGGCGGCGCGCACGGCGCGGTCTTCGAGCGCCCGCAGCCCGGCCGCGGTCGTCCCGCCGGGCGAGGTCACGTCGGCCCGCAGTTCGGCCGCGGGCCGGCCGCTGTCGGCCAGCAGCTTGGCCGAGCCGGCCAGGGTGCCGATGGCGAGCTGCTCGGCCACCGGTCGGGCGAGTCCCGCCAGCACACCCGCCTCGATGAGCGCCTCGGCCACGAGGAACACGTAGGCGGGCCCCGACCCGGACAGGCCGGTGACGGCGTCGAGTTGGCCTTCGGTGACCTCCACCACGGTGCCGACCGCGCCAAGGATCCCGCGGGCCCAGGCGAGGTCGCCGGGCGTCGCTGCGGAGCCGCCGGCGATTGCGGCCACCCCGGCGCCCACCAGCGCCGGCGTGTTCGGCATGGCGCGCACCACGGCGACCGCTGGACCGAGCGCGCCCTCGAGGGTGGCGATGGGCACGCCAGCCGCGACCGACAGCACGCGGGCTGGGCGCCCGGCTTGCGCGAGCGCCTCGCAGGCCGCGACGACGTCGTTGGGCTTCACCGCGATGAGGGCGCCCTGCGCCGCCTCGACCTGCGCGCCGACCGCGACCCCAGGGAAGCGGGCGACCAACTCGTCGCGCCGGGCCGGGAGCTTTTCGACGATGCTCAGCTCTCCGGCGGGAGCCCATCCGCCGGAGAGCAGTCCGGAGACCAGCGCCTCGCCCATCCGACCGCCACCGATCACCTGAAGCGTGCGCACGGCGCCGAGGATAGACGGGATGGGGACGCGGGCTCAGCTGCGGAAGGAGCCCACCTTGAACTCCACCTTCTCGAGCGCCCACGGGATGGCCTCGAGACGCTCGACAGGGATGGGCTCGCCCGAGTGGATGCAGATCCCGTAGGTGCCCGCCTCCATCCTCGCCAGCGCGGCGTCGATGGCCTCGACCGCGGCGCGGGCCTGCGCCGACAGGGCCAGGTCGCGCTCGCGTTCCACCGCCAGCGTGTCCCCCTCGCCGGATTCCTCGTCGAACTGCACGTCGCCCGGCTCGCGCTCGTTCGCGAGCGAGTCGGCCTCGGCCTTGAGGGCGTCCGCCGAGCGGACGTAACGGATGCGCTCGGCCTCGAGGCGCTCGCGCTGGGTCGCCAGGAACTCGGCGGTGAATGGACTGTCCACCGCCGCCGCCTTGGCCTTGCCCTTCGTGGCGCCCCCACTACGGGCGCTGCTCGTCTTCTTCGTGGTCATGGCCCCTGTCTCCTGTTGTCCCCGAGAGCACAGCCGAGTGACCCGCCGGACGGCCGGCCACCATGGTTCGACCGCGTCCCCGGGCCAAGATCGGTGTCGAACCCTATCGGCGGTGGCAGTGCCAAACCGCAGATGAGCAGAAGGTATTCCCCGATTCGTGCGCGCGTACCGGCGTGGAACGGGGATCGGGAGCCGTAGGTGGCGGCGCCGGCCCGGCGGCGCCGACGGCCCCGGGGCGCAGAGTTCAGCCGAGCTCCTGGCTCGGATCGACCGGCTCGCCGTCGATGCGCACCTCGAAGTGCAGGTGGGGACCGGTGCTGTTCCCCGTACTGCCGACGGCGCCCAGGTACTCGCCGCGCGCCACCGACGCGCCGGCGTCGACGTCGATCGAGCTGAGGTGGGCATAGAGGGTGGTGCGTCCACCGCCGTGGTCCACGATCACGTTGTTGCCGAAGCCCTCGGTGTACCCGGCGTACAGGACGTACCCGCTGGCCGCTGCGGCGACGGGTGTTCCCTCGTCCGCCCCGAAGTCGATGCCCTTGTGCATCCGGCCCCAGCGGTAGCCGAACTCGGAGGTCACCACGGCGGCGACGGGCGCCGACAGCCACTCCGGCTCGGCCGGGGCGACCGCCGCGGCTGCGCCGAGGCGGCCGCCGGAACCGCCGGGGCGCGATGCGTCGTCGCGGATGATCTCGAGGATCTTGGCCTCGCCTCCGGCCATGGCCGACGTCTCGGCGGTGAAGGCCTCGATACGCGCCCGCAGCAGGCTGTTGATCTCGACCCGTTGCTGCTCGACGCCCGCCAGCTCGATCTGGGCGGCCCGTGCCGCCTCGCTGGCCGTGTCGAACTCGTCGCGCGCCATCGTCGCGAGCAGCTGCAGCTCCTCGAGGTCGAGCTGGGCCTCGCGGAGGCGCTCGAGCGCGCCGACGCCAGCGCCCGACGCCACCGCGTTCAGCGCCCGCCGAACCCCGGCGGCGTTGAGATCGCCGCCCGAGACCAGCAGCTGCTCCATCGGGTCGTCGCTCGGCGCCATGTAGAGCGAAACCGCCCGGTCGGCGGCTTGCCGGCGGAGCTCGGCGATCTCGGCCTCGATCGCGTCGAGCCGCTCGACCAGGTTGGCGAGGTTCACGAGCGCGCCATCCTCGGCTCGCTCGGCGCCGTCGACCGCCTGACGTTGCTGGGCGACGGCGCCGTCCATACGCAGCGCCGTCGCGACCAACTGCTCGTCGCTGAGCAGCGACGGTGCGGCGGGCGCGACTTCGACGGCCGGCCGTGGCGCCGGAGGCTCGGCGCGCCCGGCCCCTCCGGCGGGTGCTGAGGTCGCGGCGAGCGGTGCCAGCACGGCGAAGACGGCGAGGCGTACGGAAAGAGGAAGACGGAACGACGACATGGAAGGTTGAGGACCCAACTCCGGCCGGGCGGCAACGTAGCACGACGGACGCCGCGCCGAGGTGATCCGCTGCGCCGGGCCGAGTGCGGCCGATCCCGCCGATTCCGGCCGGGGTCGAACCCGCTTCCCCAAGGGGTCCTCCCGGCCGGAACCGAACGATGATCAACCTAGTTCGGAGAACAGTGGAAACTACTCAAAGTACATGAAATGTAATGATCGACAGACAAACGTCATGGATTTGCGGGTCGCCAGTGGGGGAAGGCCAGCCGCGCCAACGCGGCGAAGTACCGCTCGGTCGCGAAGTACAGCGTGCCGATGATGCGGTCGAGCTCGGCGGCGTCCACGATCCCGTTGGGCACTTCGCCGTGCAGGTAGAGCGCGTCCTCGTCGCCGATCATGAACGACGCCCCGCGCAGCGAACGGCTCTGGCGCAGCACGTACTCGTAGATCGCCGCATGGTTGTCGGCTGGCGCCGGGAGCAGGTAGGTCTCGTAGTCGAACGATCGCTGCCCCAGCGTCAGCCAGATCGTGAACACGTCCTTGTCCTCGCCCCGGACCCGGACGAACCACCGCCGCCGCTCCGGTTCGTCGCGCTCGACGGCCACGATCGCCTCGTTCGTCGCCGCCTCGTCGGCCAGCCAGCCGTCGATGCGGGCCTCGAGCGCGTCGAGCGCGTCGCCCGACATCGGCGGCCATCCTGGTGAGGTCATCGGCTCAGGGTAACCAGGGACCCCGACCCGCCCCGGCACCGGCCGAGACCGCGCCCGGCGCGATCAGCCTCGGGGCGCTCCGCACTCGACCAGGCCGCGCACGACGAGGTCGGCATAGAGCCGTCGGAGGCGGGCCGCCGTCGTGGACCAGGTGTAGCGGCGGGCGCGAGCTGCGGCCGCCGCCCCCATCGAAGCGGCGAGCGCCGGATCGCCGATCAGGCTGTCGATGGCGGCCGCGAACGCCGCTGGGTCGCGACCCTCGACGAGGTAGCCGGTCCGACCGTCCTCGACGAGGTCGATGAGCCCGCCGACGCCGGCGGCCACGACCGGGGTGCCGCAAGCGGCCGCCTCGAGCGCGACCAGACCGAAGGACTCGGACCGGCTGGGTACCAGGCACACGTCAGCGGCGCGGTAGTAGCTCGAGAGCAGGTGGTGCGGTTGGGGAGGGCGGAACAGCACGCGGTCCGACAGGCCGAGCTCGGCGACGAGCGCCCGGCAGTGGGCCTCGTGGGCGCGTCCCTCCAGCCCGCTCGGCCCGCCGACGACGACCAGGCGTGGCCGGTGCGCCGAGCACGCCACCGCCCGGATGGCGACATCGAGGCCCTTGAGCGCCTGGAGGCGACCGGCGAACAGCAGGAGCGGGCCATCCGGGAGCCCCAGCGCGGCCCGAGCGCCGCCCCGGTCGCCCGGCGAGAAGAAGGCGTGGTCGACGCCGGGAGGGACGATCTCGATGCGGGCGGGGTCGGCGCCGTACAACGCCACGAGCTGGTCGGCCTCGGCCACGGAGTTGGCGAGGATGGCGTCGCTGCAACCGATGACGGCCGCCTCGGCCTCCATGCGCCCGACCGGCTCGTCGTCGCCCATCTCGGCCTTCACCCGGGCGAGAGTGTGGAACGTGCATACGAGCGGCACGTCGAGCTCGTGCTTGAGGCGGTGCCCGACGACCCCCGACAGCCAGTAGTTGGCGTGGATGGCGTCGGTCACGCCACCGGCCTTGATGTGGTCGCGCACCCACTCGGTGAACGCGTCGACCACCTCGGGCAGCTGCTCCTTCTGCAACTCGGGCGGTCCCGCAGGGACGTGGACGACCCGGAAGCCCTGCTCGACGTCGACCTGGGCGGGAAGGTCGTCACGCCAGCGACGGACGTAGACGGTGCAGTCGACGCCCGCCTGGGCCAGCGAGGCGACGAGCTCGCGAACGTAGACGTTCATACCGCCGCCGTCGCCCGTACCGGGCTGGGTCAGCGGCGACGTGTGCAGCGAGATGACAGCGAGGGTGCGCACCGGACGGATTCAACCCCGCAAACGGTCGGCGGATTCCCCGACCGCCGGCACGCCCTCTGGCACCCACCGAAGTCCTCTGCGCACCACCTCTGCCACCATGCCCTCTCGACTCCGCAACCCAGCCCGGGTGCGAGCCTAGGAGGCGGGTACGGAGGGGCGCACGTTCCCCGGTTCGGGGATGGGGTACCGCTCAGCGCAGCAGGCTCTCGAGCGACGCATGGCCCGTCTGGTAGCGGACCGTGATCTCGAGCTGCAGCAGGTCGATGTGGGCGTGCAGCCGACGCCGGATCCGCGACTGCGCCTCTTCCAGCTCACTGAGCTCGGAACTGATCCGCTCGAGGTCGTCGTCGCCAAGCTCGACGACACGACCCATCGTCATCGGACCCGCGATCGCGTCCATCTGCTCGACCAGCTCCGCCTGGATGGAGTCGGCCTCTGGGGTCACCATGAGCCGCCCACTGCGGCCCGGCGTGCCGTACCGGTTGCCGGCCAGGATCGCCGGCAGGTGGTCGAGCAGCTCGGCCAGCGTGCTGGACCGACCCCCGACCCGGCGCCGGGACCGCTCGTGTTCGACGATGTCGATGCGCCCGTGCAGGATCCGGCGCGTGAAGGAGATCGCGGCCTCGAGCCGCTCGCACTCCGCACGCAGCGCCCGAAGCTCCGCCAACGGCTTCTGTTCGATCTCGCCCAGCATGTCCGCTGCGAGTACTCGCTCGTAGAGCGGGATGGTCACCACACCCCCCTTGTCGGCGCGTTGCGCCTGGAAGTAAAGCACGACATCCGCCAGAGTCGTACATCTCCGTCTCTTACAGTAACGGCTCAACCACCATGTGCGGTAGGCCCAGCGCCCTCTTTTTTGATGATTCCGCCCCTCGGGAGCGGGGTCGAGGACCACCTCACGAGAGGAAACCGGCCAATACGACGAGCGCGGGCCCGACCACGAGCAACGAGTCCACACGGCGCAGCGCCGGGGCGAATGCTCCGGCTCGTGGCAGGGCGGCCGATGCGACGGCGGGACCGCACGGGGCGGCGACGGCGGCGGCGACTCCCAGCACCCACACCTGCCCCGCGGAGAACGGCTCGGGCTCCAGCACCGACGCCACGAACGTCACGACCACGACGCCGATGACGCCGGCGAGCGGGCCCTCCCAGCGGTTCGAGGCCGCCGACCCGACGAGGAAGTCGCCGCTGTCGTACACGGCGACCACCGCGATCAGCAGCAGGCCGGCCTGCCAACCCGCCATCTGGGTCAACGCCACCGGCGAGGCGGCGGCGACCCCGCACACCAGACCTACCTTCAGGATCGTCGCCGTCTGCACCCGGCCCGCAGCGCCCGTGGCATCGAGCGCGCCGACCCCGACGGCCAAGACGACCCCGGCGCCCACGGCCGCCGCGACTCCGGGCAGTCCGACCAGGGCCGCGACCGGCAACGACAACGCGACGAGCGCCGCGGCCGGGCCGTCGCTGCGCCCGTGCACCGGCCGCCAGGCCGCGGAGGCCTGCATGGCGGCCACAGCGGCGATCGCGCCGAAGCAGCAGGCGACCATCAGCGGTTCCCGCCAGACGGCCCAGACCTCGAGCGCGAACCATGCGATGCCAACACGCACCTTCGGCCCGCCCACGTCGGGGGGCGCCAGCCACCGGTGGTCGTCGGGCCGACGGGGATCGCGCGCGGCGCGAGCGACGCGGCGCCGCTGCCACCAGGCCGGCTTGGACCCCGTCACGAGCACGGCCCCGCGCCTGGTCGCGCGGGCCGCCCGCTCGACTCGCGTCGCCGGCCGGGCCGTCACGGCCACGCTCACCCCCCGGAAACCGGTGGGAGCACGGCGACCTCGTCGCCCTCGCGCAGCGGATCGTCGTCGGACGCGGGCTCCCCGTTGCACCAAACCTTGCAGCCCGCCAGGACCTCGGCGAACCCCGGCCCGTAGCGTTGACGCGCGGCCGCCAGCACGTCACCCACACGGTCGCCCGAGAAGGTGTCGACACCCGTGCCGGCCGCCACCCGGGCGACCGCGAACAACCTGAGAGTGACCTGTGCCACGAACGGTGATGGTACCGTTGGCCCGCCCGGTGAGCCCAGCGGTGCCACCGCTCCGGGCAAGCCCGCCGGCGCGGCGACGGGTGTCGCACAGCGCGGCGCCACGCGTCGGGTACCGTGCTGCGACGTGACCGAGCTACTGCTGGTGCGACACGGACAGTCGACCTGGAACGCCCAGGCCCGCTGGCAGGGACGCGAAGACCCCCCGCTCTCCGCGACGGGGATGCGCCAGGCCCGCTGGGCCGCCCGCTCCATCGGCCAGGTCGATGCGCTCCTCGCCTCGCCGCTCGACCGGGCCCGGACCACCGCCGAGCTGATCGGCACCGAGCTCGGCATCGGCCCGGTGCTGGTGCTCGATGGCCTCATCGAGCGGCACTGCGGGGCGTGGCAGGGCCTCACGAGCGACGAGATCGAGGCGACCTGGCCCGGCGCGCTGGGCGCCCGCCGTTTCCCCGAGGGCTGGGAGCCCGACGACGACGTCGTGCCGCGAGCGCTCGCCGCCATCCAGGCCGCCGCGCTCACCTACCCCGGGGCGCAACTGGTCGGCGTCACCCACGGGGGTGTCCTTCGGGCGCTGCACCGGGCCCTCGGTGGCAGGACGGAAGCTCCCGGTTTCCCGAACCTGGCCGGGTACCGCTTGGCGCTCGCCGACGACGCCCGGCTGCTCGATGCCGTGCACCTCCTCGATGAGCACGCCCACGCTGCGATCGCAGGCGAGGAGGCGGCGACCTGAGCGCACCTGCCGCACCCGCCCCCGCCGTGCGCATCGTCCGTTCGACCCGGCGCCGCAAGACGGCGAGCGCCCGGCTGGTCGACGGGACGATCGAAGTCCGGGTCCCGGCCGGCATGCTCCCCGCCGACGAGGAGCGCTGTGTGGCCGACCTCATCCGGCGCACCATGCGACGCCAACGGTCGGACTCGGTCGATCTCGACCGCCGGGCGGGCCGGCTGGCGACCCGCTTCGAGTTGCCCCGCCCTCGCTCGGTGCGCTGGGTCGACAACCAGCAGCGCCGCTGGGGCTCGTGCACGCCGCACACCGGCGAGATCCGCATCTCCCGCCAGCTCGCGGACATGCCTGCCTGGGTGCTCGACTACGTCCTCGTCCACGAGCTGGCGCACCTGGCCGTCGCCGCCCACGACGAGCGCTTCTGGGCTCTCGTCAACCGCTACCCGCGCACCGAGCGGGCCCGCGGCTTCCTGATCGCGAAGGGTCTGGAAGCCGACGATGCAGCGCCGACCGCCCCGGCCCAGTCGGGGTCACCGAGCGCCCACGAGGCGGCGGGTGCGGAGTAGTCGGTGAGGAGTAGGCGATGATCGGGGGCGCGCCCGAGCGCGCCGGGGCGCGCCCGCTGGTGGTCACCGGCGCATCGGGTTACCTGGCCCGCTGGCTCGTGCCCCTGGCGGCCCGACGGGTCCCCGTGCTCGCCGTGTCGCGCACCAGACCCGAGCCCGCCGCGCTGGGCGACGCGACCTGGGCGCCGCTCGACGTCACCGACCGGGCCGCAGTGCGCGAGCTGTGCGAAGCGGTCGCCCCCAGGGCGATCGTCCACACAGCGGCGGCCAACCCGGGCGCCGACCCCGCGCTGTTCGGGCCGGTCAACGTCGGTGCAGCGGCCCACGTGGCCGAGGCGGCGACCCGCGTCGGCGCCAGGATCGTCGCCGTCTCGACCGACACCGTCCACGCCGGGGACGCCGCGCCCTACGCGGACGACGCCGCGGCAAGCCCGATCAACGCGTACGGCGAGAGCAAGGCCGGTGGCGAGGCGGCCCTGGGCGGCGCGGACGACGTCGCCATCGTGCGCACGTCGCTGATCTTCGGCCTCGAGGTCATGGACCGCAGCACCGAGGGCTTCCGCGACCGGCTCGCCTCGGGCGAGCGGCTGGAGCTCTTCGCCGACGTCGTGCGCCAACCCATCGCGGCACCTGCGCTGGCCCAGGCCCTGGTCACGCTGGCGCTCGACGCCACCGACGTCGTCGGCACCCTGAACGTCGCCGGCCGCGACGTGATCGACCGGGCCCGGTTCGGTCGCCGGCTCCTCGCCCACTGGAACCTGGGTCCCGCCGCCCAGGTCGTCGACGTCCGGGCCGCCGGCCGCCGCGGGGTCCCACTCGACCTCCGGCTGCGGTTGGACCGCGCCGAGCACCTCGGGCTCCCGACCGACGGGGCGGCGATCCTCGCACCGACCGGACCCGAAGGGGTCTGAGCGCTCAGGCCATGCCCCGGCGCCTCGCCCAGTCGGCCTCGACCTCACCGCGCTCGGTCGCCGGGTCCGCCCCGATGCGGTACTCGTCGAGGATCGCCCGCCACCGGTTGTGGGCCTCGAGCCGCCCGAGCAGCGCGCTCATGCCCCAGATCACCCGGTCGAGGATCACGAAGCTGGCGGGCATGTTGAGCTGGGCCACCACCGCGGCGTGGGGACCCTTCACGTCGAGGATCGTCCGCAGCGTCTCGGCCACATAGGCGCGCGTGAAGGTGAACTCGTCGCTCAGGTAGGGCCGGTACGGCGCCGAGACGTAGGCGTACACCTGGCGCGGATCGAGCCCGTGGTCCGCCGGCAGGAAGCCCGCCTGGACCATCAGCGCCGCGGTGCCAACCTCGTCGCCGGCGAGCAGCGGATCGATGAGCGGCCAGAGGGACGCGACCTCCCCGTCGGTGAAGGTCTTCACCAGCCCGAAGTCGAGGAAGGTCACGGTGCCGTCGGCGTGGAACCGGTAGTTGCCCGGATGCGGGTCGCCGTTGAAGCTCCGGTGCCGGTAGATGCACGCCTGACCGAACCGGAACACGACTTCGGCGGCGGCCTGGCGCTGGTCGGCGGTCGCCGAGGACTCGAAGTCGGACCAGGTCATTCCCTCCGCCCACTCGGTGACGAGCACCCGCGACGTGCTGAGCTCGTCAACGACGGTGGGAATGCGGATGAAGGGGTGGGCCCGGAACCGTTCGGCGAACGCCCGCTGGTTGGCGGCCTCGCTGCGGTAGTCCAGCTCGTCGAGCATGCGGCGCCGCAGCTCGTCGGTGAGCGCCCGGGCGTCGAGGCCCTTCAACGCGAACATCGACAGGAGCTGGTACAGGCGCTCGGCGTTGTCGAGGTCGCTCTGCATCGCCTCGGCCAGGCCCGGATACTGCACCTTCACCGCCACCTCGCGCCCGTCGACGAGTCGGGCGCGATGCACCTGGCCGATGGAGGCGGCCGCTGTCGGCGCCGCATCGAAGCGGTCGAAGCGTCGCCACACGCGCCGTCCGAACTCGTGCTCGATCAGAGCCTCCGCTGCGCCGGCGGGCAGCGGGGGCGCGTCGGACTGCAGCGTGGCGAGGGCCGCCTGCGCCTCGTCGGGCAGCCCCTCCCCGATGACGGACAGGAGCTGGCCCACCTTCATCACGACGCCCTTCATCTGGCCGAGCTCGCTGGCGGCGTGGGCCGCGGTGGTGACGAGGAACTCCTCGGTCAGCGCGTCGCGGTGCCGGCGGCCGCGCCCCACCGATCGGGCACGGGTGGCCGCGTAGGCGACCGCCTGCCGGGCGCCGAGCACCCAGAGGCGTCCGCTGCGTCGCCAGGCCCGCGTCCTGCGCTGCAACCTCGCCGGTGCGCTCAACAGGTCGAGCAGCGGCGGGCCAGCGGGTCGTCGACCATCGCGCCGTCGCCGATCGGTCCCCCGCAGCCGTCGCACCGACCGTAGGTCCCGTCGTCCAGCCGGCCCAGGGCCGCCTCGACCGCGTCGAGGGTCCGGGACACATCCGCGAGCAGCTTCGTCGGGTCTTCGACCGCGTCCATCGACGACGGAGGCTAGCGACCGCTGGCCGCGCTGCGCCGGTAGATCTCGGCGAGCAGGGCGACGCCCTCCTCGATCGTGTCGTGGTCCGGGTGGCCGAAACAGAGCCGCAGGCGGCGCGCGCCCCAGGCGGGGTCGGCGGACCATCCCGCGCCCGGGTTGAACTCGATGCCCTCGGCCGAGGCGAGCGACGCGAGCGCGTTCGTGTCCGTGCCAGTTGGCAGCGTCAGCCACAGGAAGATCCCGCCGCGCGGCGACCGGAACGTGGCATCGTCTCCGAAGCTGGCGCGCACCGCGTCCTGCATCACCGCGCACTTCGCGGCCAATACCGCCTTGAGCTGGCCGACGTGGGCGTCGAAGTGGCTCGACGCGTACTCGGCCAGCACCATCTGCTCGAGTGCGCCCGAGCCGGCGTCGGTCTTCAACGCCAGCAGGCGGCTGAGGACGGGCCAGTCGGCGACGACATAGCCGACCCGCAACGCGGGGGCGATCGACTTCGAGAACGAGCCGCAGTACACGACGCGGCCGCCGTCGCCGTCGAGCGCGCGGATGGTGGGCGGCCGCGGGCCGTCCCAGAGCAGGTCGGCGTAGCAGTCGTCTTCGAAGATGGGCACGCCGTAGCGCTCCGACAGTGCCAGGAGTTGGTGGCGGCGCTCGACCGGCGTCACGGTGCCGGTCGGGTTCTGCACGGTGGGGATGGTGTAGACGTAGCGGGGTCGGACGCCCTGGCGCGCCAGCTCGGCGAGCACCGTTGCGAGGTGGTCGGTGTCGAGCCCGTGGTCGTCGACGCGCGCGCCGACGACCCGAACGCCCGCCCGGGCGAGCCGGCTGAGCATGCCGCCGTAGGTGGCCTCCTCGACGATGACGGTGTCGCCAGCCGTACAGAACAGGTCGTTGACCAGGTCGAGCGCCTGCAGCGAGCCAGAGGTGACGAGCACCTGGTCGGCGTCGCACGGCGTCTGCGCCCGGCCCGCGAGCGCGTCGGCGACGAAACGGCGGAGCGGCAGATAGCCCTGCGGCCCGCCGCCGAGGTTGTAGGTCGCCAGCGACGGACCCTCGCGACGCAGCACGGAGATCGCCGCCTCGGACAACCCACCGAAGGGCACCGAGGCAGCATCGTTGTGGCCGCCGACGAAGCTGAAGCGGGGCGCTGGCGCCCACGGTGCCTCGCCGTCGGGTAGACCCGCTCGGAACGCCTGGGCGATATCGAAGCTCAACTCCCGACTCCCGGGTGAGAGGACCGAACGGCGGACACCGTAACCCAGCGGAACGACGGTCCGGACGCCCCACGCGTCGCCGTGGCGTAGCGGCGGCGGTTCAGCCGAGCAGGCCGTGGATGGTTGCTTCGATCCGCCGGTTGGACTGCCGGCCCTCGGTCGTGTCGTTGCTGGCGACCGGCTCCCGCTCGCCCCGACCCTCGGTGGCGATGCGGGACGGGTCGATGCCGTGCTCGACGAGGTAGGCGGCGACCGACTCGGCGCGCTCGAGGGACAGCCACTCGTTGTACTCGCTCGCGCCGACGCTGTCGGTGTGCCCGACGATGGTTGCCGTGGCCTGGGGATTGAGCTGGAGGACCCGCACGCCGATGTCGAGCACCTGCTGGTGCTCGGCGAGGACGTCGGCCGAGTTGAACGCGAACAGGACCTGGTCGGCGACGCGGACGTGCCCGTCGGGAACGAAGGGAACGGCGGGGTTGATGACGTACCCGTCGACGACCCTGTCGGCGCCGGCCGCGGCCACGGCCTCGGCATACAGCGCGTCGCCCATTGCCTGGTTGGGCACCGCGCCGTGCAGGTACAGCACACCACCGCGGAACACGGCCCCGTGCGGCTCGGTGACGCTCGTGTCGACCGCGAGGCGGGGACCGGCCGGCGCGGGTGCGGGCGACCCGGCCCCCGAGGGGCGGGCGGCGGGCTGCGTCCCCGGTGCCGGCACGGCGGGGGGCGACGTCGTGGGCGCTGGGCCCGCGGCCGTGCCCGAGGTGCCCGACGTAGCCGAGGTGCCCGACGTCGCCGCGGTGCCGGACGTCGAAGTCGTCGTCGCGGTCGCACCGGGGGCCCCTGGCCCCGAGGACGTGGGCGTGACGGCTCCGGCGGACGTGGCGCTGGACGATGAGGGTGCCGACGAGGCGGCGACCTGGCCCGAGCTGAGCGGAACGCTCACGCCCGCCCCCGCCGATGTCGCCGTACCCGCGAGCGGCGTCGTCGGAGGGCTCGCGGCGGGTCCGGTCGTCGCGCTGGCCGCGCCGCCACTCGTCGCCGCGGCGCCAGCGGTCGTCTCCGCCGTCGACGCGACGCCCTCGCCGGGCCGGGCCGCGCTCGGGTCGGACGCAGGCAGCGCCCCCTCGATCTCGCTCCGGTCGGCTCCGCTGTCGTCGCCGTTGACCCGCCCCGAGTTCCCCGTGGCGACCACGATGGCGGCCACCGCCGCGGCGGACGCACCGAAGCCGGCCGCCAGCAGCAGATTGCGTCGCCGGGAATTGGGCGGGGCGAAGTGCTCGCCGGCCGGGCCGAAGCGCTCGCCGAGCTGACCCGTCTGACCCTGGCCCGTCTCGCGCAGCAGCAAGCCGCCATCACCTGCGTCGGGACCGGGCTCGGCTGGTGCGGCGGCGCCGAGCGCTGCACCCCCAGCGGCGACGGCGCCAGCGGTCGCCCCACCACCCGCCGGCGCGTCGTCGTGGCCGCCGTCGGGCACCGCACCGGCCGCTGCCACGGGATCCGGGTCCTCGCCGGCCGCGGCGAGAAGATCGACCGCCGCCTCGGCGTCCCCGGCGGCGACCAGAGCCAAGCCGAGCGCAGCCGGGTCGGCCCCGCCCAGCTCGGCCAGCTCGGTGATCGGGTCGCCGAGCATGGCGGCGAGCGCCTCGAGGCGCCCGCCGGCATCGACCGCGAACCCTTCGCCGACGGTCCAGCCGTGCTGGCCCGGTGCCAGCGACGAGCCGAACGACGACACGACCTCGAGATCTTCAGGCGCAGCAGGGTAGAGCCGCAGCCCGGCGTCGCCCGACGCGGGCGGCCAAAGCCGACCGGCGAGGAGGGGTGCGCCCAGGCGCCACGCCACCCCGGTGCGCCCGCCTCCGGGCCCCAGGCCGTAGATCAGCACGCCAGCCGGATCGGTCGACGGGAGCGTCGTTCGCAACAGCGCGAACGGCAACAACTCGATCCCCGCGACCCGGCACCCGGCTCGGCGCACCGCGTCGAGCACGCCGGTGACCGAGCTCTTGCTGCACGCCGCCACGGTGGCCCGCTCGCGCCCGTCGACCGTGCGGATCTCCCATCCGCCGACATGGCCGCCCTCGGCGAGTGGGCCGACCAGGCCGGCGAGCGTGTCTTCGCGCTCGCCAGGCCCGACATCGGTCAGGTCGAAGCTCTGCACGACGGCGTCGGCGGGGTGGATCCCGAGCCACACCGGGATTCCCCCGAGCGCGGGATCGGCCCGGCGAAGCAACGCACCGACGGCGGTGACCAGCACCTCTGCGTCGACGGGTCGACCATCGCGCATGGCCCCGGCGGCGAGCGCCTCAGTCCACTGGTTGGCCTCGAGCTGGCCTGCGGCTCCTCGACGGACCACGACCAGGCGCACGACGCGATCGCCGACGACCAGGCCGGCCCCGAGCCGGCGTCCGCCCTCCGCGGAGCTGTTGGACACGCTGTCATGATAAGGGTCGGTCACGTCAAGCCCTGTCTGGCGGTCATCGGCCCGCCGCGTCGGCCCCGGTCATCTCGCCGCTCTGGTCCATCGGGGCGGGCGCCTCGGGATCGCGAGCGGTTCGAGAGCCGGCGACGGCGGCGGTGGTCAGCGCAGCGGCCGTGGCGAGCGCGACGAGCCGGTGCCGACGCCGAAGCATCGCCTCGCGGTCCTCGGCGAGTGGACCAGCCCTGTTCGAACGCTCCGCCCGCCCGGAGATCGGCGCGGGTCGTGGCGTCAGGCTCGCTGCGGACCCCGGAGCCGGTGCCGGCGCCTGCGCGCGGAGAGGGTCGGCGCGATCGTGCTCAGCGCGCGACGAGGGATGGGGCGTGGCGGTCCCGAGGTCGGGCTCCGATGGTGGGAGGGGAGCGAGACCGGTGGCGGCCCGCAGGTCGACGACGGGGTCGGCGACCTCGAGCGCGACCAGCGCCAGACCGAGGCCGATGGCATCCCGATCGTCGACGTCGAGACCGGCCAACGCCGGCCACGACGACCGCACGCCCGCCTTGAACGAAGCGATCATCGGCTCGCGCACGGTCGCGGCGGCGATGCGCTCGATGGCGGCCGCGACGCCGTGCGGGAACCCCCGCTCGATCGGCCAGCCGGCGCGACCGTCGAGGATCCCGGGCTCGTCGGGCCCGGCGATCGAGGCCAACAGCGAGCGCGACGCGAGGTAGCGGCCCTCGCGCACCGAGCGCCCCGCCCGGGGCGGACCGAGCCAGCCGGAGATCGACAGGGCCCCGTCGAGCCACGCCAGCGCGCTGCGGGCGCCGCCCACGTCCGCGATCGCCACCCCGGCGCCCGCACCGGCGGTGACGCGGGCGAGCGCGAGCGCGCTGAGCTCGACGCCTGCGACCGAGACGCCGGCGCGGCTCGCTGCGTCGACAGCGCAGTGCACGTGGTCGGCTGGGCAGGCGGCGACCAGCGCCCTGGTGCCCTCGGCACCATCGCCGATCTCCCACCCGCCGACGTAACCGTGCTCGACGAAGCCCGCCACCAGCTCGGCCAAGCGGGGTTCGACGTCACCGGGCTCGATTCCGGTCACGTCGAAGGTCTGCGCGATCGCGTCGTCGGGGCCGATCCCCAACCAGACCGGGAGGCCGTCGGCCGCGGCGGCCAGCGGCCGCAACGCCGCGATCAGACCTTCGACGTCGCGGATCTCGCCGCAGCGCACGACGCCCGGGGGCAGGGCGACCTCGCGGGTGGCGCTTCGCACCCGGCCGGTTTCGCTGCGTAGTGCGAACAGCCGCGCCCTCGCGTCTCCCAGCACCAGGCCCGCACCACTGCGGACACTCGGCGGCTCGACGACGGTCATGGATGGATGATAACGGCGATCACTCCATCACCCCGATGAGCTAAATGTCCGGGCCGATGCCGGCTCCTGCGACCGAGCGGAAGCGACGCAATCGCAGGCTGTTGCCCACGACGAACAACGACGAGCCCGCCATCGCGGCGCCGGCCAGCAGCGGACTGGCGAGGCCCAGCGCGGCGAGGGGCAGCGCCGCCACGTTGTACGCGAACGCCCAGAACAGGTTGCCCTTGATCGTCGCGAGCGTGCGCCGAGACAGCCGGATGGCGTCGACGACACCCGTCAGATCACCGCGCACGACGGTCAGGTCGGAGGCCTCGATGGCGACATCGGTCCCAGCACCCATCGCGATGCCGAGGTCGGCTTGCGCCAGCGCCGGAGCGTCGTTGACGCCATCGCCGACCATGGCCACGACGTGTCCCTCCTGCTGGAGCCGGCGCACGACGTCGACCTTGTCGGCCGGCAGCACGCCCGCCACGACGTCACCCGCGGCGATGCCCACCTGGCGCGCGACCTCGCGCGCCGTCGCCTCGTTGTCGCCGGTCACGAGCAGCGGCCGCAGGCGCAGGTCGACCAGCGCGGCGACGGCCGCCGCGCTCGTGGGGCGCGGGGCGTCGGCCACGGCGAAGACGGCACGTGCCGACCCGCCCCAGCCGGCCACCACCACCGTGCGCCCGGCGGCGTGGGCCTCGGCCGCGAACGACGCGAGCTCCTCGGGCAGCCCTTCGCCCTCGACGGCGAACAGCTCTGGTCGACCGACGATGACGTCGACCTCGCCGACGGTACCGCTGGCACCGAGTCCCGGCAGCGAGTGGAAGTCGCGCACCTCCACAACGGCCGTTCCGCTGTCGGCGACGAGCGCTGCCTCGTACAGGCAGCGGCCGATGGGGTGCTCGGATGCGGACTCCACCGCCCCCGCGAGCTGCAGCGCCTCGGCGGGACCCCGCCAGTCGACGAGGGTCATGCGACCCTCGGTGACCGTTCCCGTCTTGTCGAGCACGACCGTGTCGACGCGGCGGGTCGACTCGAGCACGGCCGGGCCCTTGATCAGGACGCCGAGCTGCGCGCCGCGCCCGGTCCCGACCAGTAGGGCGGTCGGCGTCGCCAGGCCGAGCGCGCACGGGCAGGCGATGATGAGCACGGCGACGGACGCGGAGAACGCCGACGAAGCAGCCTCGCCGATCAGCAGCCAGATGGCCAGCGTCGCGAGCGCGCCCAGGACGACGAACGGGACGAACACGGCGGCTACCCGGTCGGCGAGCCGCTGCACGGGCGCCTTGCCGGACTGGGCGTCGACGACGAGCTGGGTGAGCTGCGCGAGGGCCGTTTCCGAGCCGACCCTGGTGGCGCGCACGACGAGCTGGCCCCCGGCGTTCACGGTGGCGCCGATGACCTCGTCGCCCGGCGCGACCTCGACCGGCACGCTCTCGCCGGTGACCAGCGATCGATCCACCGCCGAGGTGCCGCTCTCGACGACCCCGTCCGTGGCGATGCGTTCACCGGGGCGCACAAGGAAGCGATCCCCCGGCACGAGTCGCTCGATGGGGACGACCGAGCGGTTGCCGGCCTCGTCGAGCAGCGTGGCCTCCTTGGCCCCGAGCTCGGCCAGGGCCCGCAGCGCTTGACCGGCTCGGCGCTTGGCCCGGGCCTCGAGATAGCGGCCGACCAGCAGGAACACGACCACCATCGAGGCGACCTCGAGGTAGAGCTGGCCGCTCGCGTCGGAACCCGCGTCGTGAGCCATCTTCATCCCGGCCTCGCCCGCGGTGCCGAAGAACAGTGCCCAGACCGACCAGCCGAACGCCGCCGCGACCCCGATGGAGATGAGCGTGTCCATGGTCGCGGCGCCGTGGCGCAGGTTGCGCAGCGCCGCCCGGTGGAACGGCCACGCCCCCCAGGTCGCGACCGGGGCGGTCAGGGTGAACGCCAGCCACTGCCAGTTCCGGAACTGCAGGGCGGGCATCATGGACAGCACCATCACCGGCGCCGCGAGCAGCGCCGCGATCGTGAGGTGTCGGAGCTGGGCCGTCGGCTGGGCATCGGCTGCGGGACCGTCCGCGTCGCTTCCAGCCGGCGATCCCGCTGCGGAGCCGGCCGGCGATCCCGTAGCGGCGGGTAGGCGGGCGCCGTAGCCGGTCGCTTCGACCGCGGCGACCAGATCGGCGGGCGACACGCGGCCCGGGTCGTAGCGCACCTGGGCGCGCTCGGTCGCGTAGTTCACCGTCGCGTCGACGCCGTCGATGCGGTTGAGCTTCTTTTCGACGCGAGCGGCGCACGCGGCGCAGGTCATCCCGGTGACGGCGAACTCGACCCGGTCGGCGTCGGCGGTGGTGCCGGTCACCGCACGGCCTCGTAGCCGGCTTCGTCGACCGCGGCGGCGATCGCGTCCCAAGCCACCTCACGACCGGTCACGACCACGGCCTTCGAGTCGAGATCGATCGTCACGTCGGCGATGCCGGGAACGGCGCGGAGCTCGGTGTCGACGGCGCGCACGCAGTGCTCGCAGGTCATTGCCGGCACGAGGAAGCTGGTTTCGTTCGTTTCACGGTCGCTGGTCATCGGTCATCCTCTCATCGGTCGTCCTCGTCGGTGGTTCGTTCCAGGGAATGCGTTCGGTCGGCGTCGTCGCGAGGGTCGGTTGCGCGCAGGTCAGCTCCGCAGCAACCGTTGGATGGCCGCCGTCGCCTCGTCGACCAACTCCGCGGCGCGCGCGTCCTCGGCGCGCGCCGCGTCGGCAACGCAGTGGGCGAGGTGATCGCGCAGCAGGGTGGTGGCGACCCCTTGCAGCGCCTTGGTCGCCGCCGCGACCTGGGTCAGCACGTCGATGCAGTAGACGTCCTCGTCGACCAGACGCTGCAGGCCGCGCACCTGGCCCTCGATCCGACGCAGGCGCCGCAGGACCTCGGCCTTGTCGCCGTGGTAGCCAGGGCGGTGTTCCTCGGGTGCCGGCGCTGGATCCGGTGATGCGTCCACCCGGCCAACATTACCCCCTAGGGGTATGCCGAGCGCCAGGGGCGGAGGACACTTTCGCTCGGTCGGGCGCGGGCGCGCGGATCAGCCGTGGGCGATGTCGATGACGAGGCGGGCCGGCGAGTCGAGCGTGCTCACGACGAAGCCGGGCTTGCCGTGCACGCCGATGGCCCACACGCCGACGGCCTCGAAGTCCTCGATCTCGGCGACTTCGGTGACCGTGCGGTCGGCGCCGGGCCCTGCGATGCGGTCGGAGTCGAAGGTGAACTCGAAGCTGGGGCCGCTGAGATCGACCCGCGTCCCCGAGAGCAGCGACACCCGCAGGGCGCGATCGCCCTCCACCTCGGTGACCGACTCGCCGGTGCCCTCGAGGGGGAACTCGTCGTAGCCGATGTCGTAACCGGGCACGTCCGGGCCGTCGAACTCGAACACGACGCGGTCGAACCCCTCGTGGGCGCCGACCCGGACGTCGTGGATGTACGCGAACGCTCCGGGACCGACGCTGACCGGGTCGGTACCGCCGACGAAGGCACCGGGCGAGGTCGGCGAGGTCGGTGACGCCGGCGTCGGCGGCGTCGGCAACGTCGTGGTCCCACCGGCGGGAAGCGTGGTGCCCGCCGAATCCTGGGACGCGACGGGCGCACTGGCCGCGCTCGGCGCGTCGACCGCCGTGGACGCGGCCGCGTCGACCGACCCGCCGTCCGATCCCCCGCACGCCCCCAGCAGCACACCGAGCACCACCACGGCGCCGGACAGCCGAGCGCCCCGGCGTTCCCACCACGTTCGGTCTCCCATCGCGGCGAGCGTACCCGCCTACGATCGGGCGCCATGGATGCGCCCCTGTGGACCCCCTCGGCCGACCGGGCAGACGCCGCGGCCATCACCGAGTTCCGCCACCGGGCCGCGGCGGTGGCCGGCCGAGACCTGGCCGACTACGAGGCGCTGCACGCCTGGTCGCTCGCCGAGCCCGGATCGTTCTGGCGGCTCGTTTGGTCGTTCTGCGACGTCGTCGGCGAACCGGGCGATCGGCTCTTCGAGCCGGCGAATGAGCTGTACCGGAACCGGTTCCTTCCCGACGCCCGGCTCAACGTCGCCGAGAACCTGCTCGCCGCCGAGCACGAGCGCTGCGCGCTGATCGCCCTCGACGAGACCGGCGCCAGGCGCGAGATGACCTTCGGCGAGCTGCGCGAGCAGGCGCTGGCCGTGGCGGCAGCGCTCACCGAAAGCGGCGTCGGGCCGGGCGACCGGGTCGCGGCATGGCTCCCCCACGGGCCCGAGGCCATCGTGACGATGCTCGGCGCCGCCACCATCGGCGCGGTCTTTTCGTCGACCTCGCCCGATTTCGGGACCCAGGGCGTGCTCGATCGGTTCGGCCAGATCGAGCCGGTCGTGCTCGTGGCCGCCGACGGCTACCACTACAACGGCACCCGCCACGACTGCCTGGCCCGGCTCGGCGAGATCCGCGCCGCTCTCGCCGGCTCGCTGCAGGCCACGGTCGTGGTCGGCGACGCACCAGCGGGCACCGAGTCCTGGACGGACTTCGTGGACCGGGGCCGCCGCGCCGACCCGGCCTCGTTTCGCGCCCTGCCGTTCGATCATCCCTGGTACGTGCTGTATTCGTCGGGTACGACCGGCCCGCCCAAGCCGATCGTGCACCGGACGGGCGGCGTGCTCCTGCAGCACCGCAAGGAACAGCGCCTCCACTGCGACATCGGGCCGAGCGATCGGGTCCTCTACGTCACGACGACCGGATGGATGATGTGGAACTGGCTGGCCTCCGTGCTCGCCTCCGGGGCGACGGTCGTGCTGTACGACGGCTCGGTCTTCCACCCCGGCCCGCCCGCGCTGTTCGACGTCGTCGACGCCGAGGCCGTCACCTGGCTCGGCGTGTCCGCCAAGTACATCGATGCCATCCGCAAGGAAGGACTCCTCCCGGCGCGCAGCCACGATCTCGCCAGCCTGCGCGCCCTGGGCTCGACGGGGTCCCCGCTCGCCCCCGAGGGGTTCCGCTACGTCTACGAGTCGGTCAAGGCCGACCTACACCTGGCTTCGATCTCCGGGGGGACCGATCTGTGCGGGTGTTTCATCCTCGGCGATCCGGCTGGTCCGGTATGGGAGGGCGAGCTGCAGCGACCCGCACTCGGTATGGGGACCGACGTGTTCGACGCGGACGGCCGTTCGCTGCGCGATCGCCCGGGCGTGGCCGGCGAGCTGGTGTGCACGACGCCCTTCCCATCGATGCCGCTCGGGTTCTGGCACGATCCCGACGATGCGCGCTTTCGAGCCGCCTACTTCGAGGCGTTCCCCGGCGTGTGGACCCATGGCGACTTCGCCTCCTGGACCGAGCACGGCGGCATGATCGTGCACGGCCGCTCCGACACCACGCTCAACCCCGGCGGCGTCCGGATCGGCACGGCCGAGATCTACCGGGCGGTCGAGCAGCTCGACGCGGTCGTCGAAGCGCTCGTGTTCGGCCAGAGCTGGGAGGACGACACGCGCATCGTGCTGCTGGTCCGGCTGGCGCCCGGCCATGTGCTCGACGACGCCCTGCGACACGAGCTGCGGACCAGGATCCGGGCGGCGGCGACGCCCCGTCACGTGCCCCGCGTCATCGCCGCGGTCGACGACCTGCCGAGGACGCGCAGCGGCAAGCTGGTCGAGCTCGCGGTCTCCGACGCGGTCAACGGGCGGCCCGTCCGCAACACCGAGGCCATCGCCAACCCCGAGACGATCGAGGCCATCGCCTCGCTCGTCGAGTTGCGCGCCTGAGCCTCAGCGATCGCTCTGGCGCCGCGACGACGCCGCCTTCCCGGATGCCCCCGCCTTCGATGCCGACCGCTTCGATGCCGACCGCTTCGATGCCGACCGCTTCGATGCCGACCGCGAGCTCGTCTTCGAACCGCGGCGCGGGCCGAAGACGAACAACAGCACGGCCAAGGCGAAGAACCCCATCGAAGCCAGGCCCAGGATGCGCGCGATGCCACCCGAGGACCGCTCGGCCGGCAGCGGCCGGCCGCCGAGGACGGGCAGCTGACGCGGCGAGTTCGGGTCGAAGAAGAACGCGTAGTTGCCCTCGGTCGGGAACCCGTCGCTGGCCACGGCCCGGAACTGCACGACATACTCGCCCACCAGACTGAGGCGCTCGAAGCTGCGCTGGACGATGGCGCCGTCGACCTCGGCGGGTCCAGCCGGTTCGACCAGCGCTCCGTCGGGGCCCGCGAGGACGATCTCGACATCGGGCCCGACCCGGTCGAAGAACGCGAGCTGCACGACCTCGACGCGCCCACCGACCCGCTGGCCCTCACCGGGGCTCGCCTCGCGGAGTTCGGTGTGGGCCCCCGCAGATCCGGGCAACGAGGCGAGCGCGACGATCGTCAGCGCGCACGCGACCAGGATTCGGCCGGCGCAGAGGTACCGACGGGCACTCGTTCGGGGTCGGTCGCTGGTCGCCGGGTGCATGGTTCCTCACGGTCTCGCTGATCGACGGCCTGGGGCGGTGGCGGCTCCGGGGTGCGCGCGGCCGACCAGGGCCGTTCGACCGTACCCGAGCGGTGAGCGAAGCGACGAGAGTCGGAAGCCCCGATGGTGGCTCGCCGGCCAAAGGGCTCCGCCCCCGAACGCCCGGGCCGCCCACCGCCCTCGGACCCGTAGGGGCCGGTCGGTCGCACAACTCGGGATGCTTCGTCGCACAGGTCGCGCCGAAACAGCCCGAAGCCGGGCCGAATCCACCGAACTGTGCGACCGACCGACTCGAGTCGCGCGACGACGCTCCACCGACCGCCCCAGCAGGACCACGACCCGAGCGCTGCTCGCCGAGCGCCCGCCCCGACCGCCACCACCAACCCTCCCCGCGAGCTTCGACGCCGTCGCGGCCCCGACCGGGCCCAGCTCAGGCGCGCGATTTCGCAGACCATGTACGCCGTTGCCGCGCTCGACTCATCTACCCTGACTGATCGTGAGCGACGACCGCGCCGGCTACCAGGGAGTGCCCGAGTGGCGCCATGCGCTGGGCGATTCGTGGTTGGCGACCGTTCCGACCGCCGACCGCCAGTTCGCCCCGTTGACGGGAGCCGCACTCGACGCGTTGGGCGTGGCGGCGGGCCAGCGCGCCCTCGACGTCGGCTGCGGGGTCGGATCGACCACGCTGGAGATCGCCCGGCGAGTGGCGCCGACCGGCTCCGTCGTCGGGATCGACGTGTCGCCGACCCTGGCCGGCGAAGCGCGGCGTCGCCTTGCCCGCTGGCCCGCCATCTCCATCGTCGAGGGGGACGCGCAGACACACGATCTCGGCGACGCCCGCTTCGACGTGATCCATTCCCGACTCGGCGTCATGTTCTTCGAGGACGCGGTGGCTGCGTTCACCAACCTGCGCCGCGCCGTGCGCCGTGACGGCGCCCTTGCGTTCACGTGCTGGCAGGGCATCGAGCACAACCCCTGGATGAGCGAGGTCGGTCGAGCGTTGATCGGTCACGTCGACATCCCGCGGCCCGCTCCGCCGGGGGCCCCCGGCGCGTTCTCCTTCGCCGACCCCTACATGGTGCGCGCCGTGATGGGCAACGCCGGCTGGACCGACCTGAAGCTCGAACCGATCCAGTGGTCGGTCGGCTTCGAGTCGCCTGAGGAGCTGGCGGCGCTGGCGCCGGCCAACTTCTTACTGGCCCCCGCCGACGCCGCCACCCGCCGGCGCGCCGTCGACGCGCTCGTGGAGGCCATCGGCGAGCGCGGCAGCTTCGACTACGCCGCGTGGCTCGTGAGCTGCCGCCCCGGTTCGGGCAGGTGAGCGCTGCTCAGCGCTTGCGGCGGGTCCCGTAGCGCCGCTCGAAGCGCTCGACGCGGCCGGCGGTGTCCACGATCGTCATCGTCCCCGTGTAGGAGGGGTGGGTCTCCGAGGAGATCTCGACCTTGGCGAGTGGGTAGGTGTTGCCGTCCTCCCACTCGGTGGTCTCATTGGTTCGGATCGTGGAGCGGGTGAGGAACTTGTGCCCGTTGCCCGTGTCCATGAACACCACCTGGCGATACTCGGGGTGGATGTCCTTCTTCATGGGATACTCCGGTGGTGGATTCGGCGAGGGGTGGGCGGCGCGCCATCTCGCCTGAGGCGCGGGCGGTGCCGGCCAGCGAACGACTTACCAGTATGCCGATGCCGAGCGTTCCCGGCCACCCCGGCGGCGGC
>Ga0224505_10000523_pt1 | contig 26050 bp, 28 predicted proteins | sample SF_Jan12_sed_USG_FD_169102 | JGI IMG/M metagenome (GOLD analysis project Ga0224505, IMG submission 169102) | Sediment microbial communities from San Francisco Bay, California, United States - SF_Jan12_sed_USGS_4_1 | ecosystem: Environmental > Aquatic > Marine > Sediment | place: USA: California... | reverse complement strand
AGCATCGCGAAGCCGGACTCCTGGTGGAACAGGGGAATCCCCAGCACGTCTCGGAAGAACGCCGTCGTCTCGTCGAACTTCTCGGTTCGAGTCCCGAGCCACGCCAGGCGCTTCACCTGCACCGCGGCACGTCCTATTCCGGCGTGACGTAGGCGGCAGTCAGGCCGCCGTCGACGACGAACGTCGCGCCGTTCACGAACGAGGACTCATCGCTCGCGAGGAACAGCGCTGCGTTCACGATCTCGCGCGGCTTTCCCAGGCGACCGGTCGGCCAGTGCACCTGGCGACGCGCGAACGCCGCGGGATCGTCACCGTAGATCGCAATCAGGAGCGGCGTCCCGACCGGCCCCGGGCACAGCGCATTGACGCGAACACCCTGCCGCGCGAACTGCACGCCGAGCTCCTTGCTCATCGCGAGGACGGCCCCCTTCGAAGCGGTGTACGAGATCTGCGACGTCGCGGCGCCGAGGATGGCGACGAACGAGGCGACGTTGATGACAGATCCCCCTGCCCGCTCCAGCAGGTACGGAATGCCGTGCTTGCAGCAGAGGAAGACGCCCTTCGTGTTCACGTCCTGTACGCGCTGCCACGCCTCGACGCTCGTGTCGATAACGGACGCGTCGTCGCCCGGCGAGATGCCCGCATTGTTGTAGAGGACGTCGATGCCTCCGTACCGCTCGGCGGTAGCCGCGCACATGTGACGGACGTCCTCCTCGGAGGCGACGTTTGCGCCCACTGCGAAAGCGTCACCCGAGCAGAGCGAGACCGTCTCTTGCGCAAGCTTCTCGTCGAGGTCGGCGACGCACACATTCGCTCCCTCGGCTGTGAAGACGACGGCCGCTTCGCGACCCATCCCGCCACCTGCGCCTGTGATGACGCACACCTTCCCGTCCAACCTGCCCATGACTCAGCCCTCAAACGCGAAGTACACGCTTACCCCCCGAGTGGACGGAAGGAGGAGAGCCTACTTCTAGCGCGCAGCTCGCTATTTGCGAGCCTCTTCGACGAGCGTCTCGAAAAGGGCAGAGTCCTCGCCTGCCTCGGGATGCCACTGAACACCGAGCGTGAAGCGTCCAGAGGGATCTTCGATGGCCTCGAGCGTGCCGTCGGCCGCCCACGCCGTCTCGACCAGTCCCTCGCCTGTCAGCGAGAGGGACTGTCGTCTGAGCGAGGATATTTCCGGTGTCGAGCTCGGCGTCCATGTAGTGGAACGTGAAGCCGATCTCGTCCTCGCCGTTGGGGAAGGCCCAAGACACCGGGCTGGGTCGTTTGTACGCCGGGAGCAGCGAAGGATGGCCGTTCACGACTCCGAGCCGAGGCACGGCGAGCGCTTCCGCTGGGATCTTCCACGGGAACCCGGCACAGAAGACGACGTCCGGCTTGAAGACCCGTAGGAACGGCGAAATCCGATCCCTGCGCGCCGCAATGACAACGTCCATGTCCGGCGGTGTCGCGCTGAGAGCGCTCTCGAGCCCTCCGTATCGCTCGACGCCCTCGCGAGCCATGAGCAGCGCGACGGGCTCGTGACCGTGCGCTCGGAGCAGCGAGCTGAGCCCCTGCACGGCGGGCGCGATCTGCGCGATCAACACGACCCTCATGACGAGGGGGAACCTACCCGCGTTCGAAGTAGCGCATGCGCTCCCAGTCTGTGACGACCTTGTCAAACAGCGCCTGCTCCGTATGCGCGTAGTTCAAGTAGTGGTCGACCACCTGGTCGCCGACGCGCCACGTGCCATCGTCCCGAGCTCGAGCGCGAGGATCGCCTCGCGCAAGGTCGACGGAAAGCGCTCGGCATCCGACTCGTACGCGTTCCCTTCGAGTGCGGCCGACAGTGGAAACTCGCTCTCGATCCCGTGGATACCCGCCGCGATGATCGCAGCGAACGCGAGGCGACGATGCCACGACTTGGGCGGCACGGCGGTCAACCATCTGATCGTCCAAACGGAAGCGCTCGCCGGTTGGCGGGCCGGCCGGACGCTCGCAATTTGCGAGAAGTTCTTCTTGGCCACCCCTTGATCGGACACGTCCGCTGTCGTACATTCCTGCTGCGCCGAGCACGGGGCGCCGGTAGGACGAAGCCCCCCGAGGAGCACTACGCGGAAGCGGAAGGTTCGTCGGGAAGGTGGACGAAAGCGTTCCCGGCTCGGCGAACTCTTCGAGGCCGGGCCTTCGTGCCCGGCCCTTTTTCTTCTCTAAGCATCCCAGAGCACACACGGTTGATCGCAGTTTCACCCTGTGTGAAAAGAAAACTTCGCAATTTGCGAAGACTTCCCTCGCGACGGCCTTGACGCAGTTTGCCTGCCCACCTAGTGTCCCGATTGCACCGAGCACGGAGCGTCTGAGGTTGATGGCTCCCCGACAGGCACTCGCTTCGGCGGAGGTCAGTCGGGAAGCCGGACGAAGACGTCACCGGCTCGGTGCATTTCGTTGTAGGCGCGACCCGCTCGTCGGCGCGGCCTCGAATAGATCGTTGTCGATCGTTCGCCCAACATCGATCAGCCTCCGCGCGACTCGAGAAAGTAGGGCACGAGCGCGTCGGCCTCGGTCGAGACGGTGACGTGAATCGCTGCCGGCTCGCGAACCCACGCAATCAGGCCGCGCGCGGCGAGGTCGTCGAGCATGAACTGGAACGCTCGAGCTTGCGCCGTGGATTCGTAGCGCCGCCGGATGTCGAACGCGTATCCCGTGGTGTGAAGCGAGTAGTCGGACGTGGCTTCGGAGTTCTCCTCCCGCAGAAGCGCCTGGTAGGGGTCGTCACGCACGGTGCTCGTGACCACAAGTGGAGCCGTCGCACCGCCGTACTCGTGGACACGTTGGGCGAGATACATGAGCAGAGCCAGTGCCTCGGGGCGAAGCCCCCGGTAGAGCTGCTTTTCGAGACCGAGTCGCGGAGCAAGTTCGCCCATTGTCTCGTCCACTCCAAACCAATACCTGCGGGGATCGTGAGGCAACGGCAGCAGCGCGTGACTCTCCCACGCCTCCTCGAGGTCGTTCCTGTCTGCGAAGCGCTCCGTCAGGAGGCGCGGATGGAGGACTTCCTCGGCGCTTGCCTTGGACTTGTGCAGCTCGTCGAGATCGCGCAACCGGTCCGGGTCCTCGCGATAGAGCCGCATGATGTCCTTCGCGGCCAGCACCCGCCAGTAGTACGTCGGCGAATCGTCTCCCAGCCGCGAGAGAAGAATAAAGGCGGAAAGTCGGTGGGCCGGCGTCGTGTCGAAGAAGACGCGGGCCCAGGTGAGATCGTTCTCCTCGACGAGCTGTGGAATCGAGATACCGCGGTTGCCCCCTGCGTAGGCGCTGAGGACGTTCGACAGGTTGCCGATCCCCATGTGATACGAGACGACGGCGAGGTCGTCGCGCCCCAATCTCTCGCGAGCGGTTGTCAGGTACCTGACGGTCCCCGCCAGCGCTCGCACGGGATCGAACCGCGCGTCGATCGTGCGCCGTCGCTCGCCGAGACGGCCTGCGGTGAGCGCGTCGCCTCGCTGCGCGGCGGCACGAATCCGAGTCGTCAGCCTCCGGCTCTCGGCGAGGTCCACGCGCATGTCGAGGAAGCTCGTCGCCGTCTCGGCCAGGATCTGGGTCAAGCCCGAGGCTCGAGCCGGGTCGTCGCCGGCGATCACATCGGGTCGGCCGCCGCTCTCGAGAAACACGATCGCCTCGACGACGTCTGCATCGAGATCACTGCCGGCGATCGCGTCCTCGATGAGGGGCCGGAACTCCGCGGTGCGGCGTGCCGCCGCGAGAACGCCGCCCGGGCTCTTCGCGAAGAGCGGATGACTGAGCCCGAATGCTGCCGCGCGTTCGAGATCCGCATCCTGCCCGTCCTCGTAGGCGAGCGGGTCCGACACGGTCGGTTCGCCTCGGGGAACGAGCATGCGAGCGCCACCGCCTCCGTCGGTCGAGCGGACGAACGCCGCTGCCACGATCGCAAGTCCGAGGAGAGCAAAGGCAGCTGCGATCAGTCGGCGGCGGCGGATTGTGCGCCGGTCAGGTCGAGAGCGGACCACTGGAACGTGACATTCTCGCCGACGGACCGCTGTTACCGGTCCAGGCGAAGCACAAGGGTGCCGTCATCGCTGAGCAGCGGGACGAAGTCCGCGACGTCGGCATCGGCGGTGACTGTGCAGTTCTCATCGGAGACACCGACTATCCGTCGGCTCGGAACGAGGTACACGAGTCTCTCGGAGACGCCCCCCCGTACGACCAGCGCCGGGCCGTCGATCTCTCCGGGCGCCAACTCCATGCCGACGACGGTCCCGAGCTCTCCGTAACGCCCGAGCACGCGATACCCGACGAGGCCGGGACGTTGGTCGCCTCGAGTGCTCAGACGACCAGCGGAAGCGTCTCGGAAAACTGGCTGATCCTCCCGCAGCGACCCCGGACGTAGACCCGTCGCCTTGACCGGTCGACGGCCGTGACGAGAGACCACGGAATCACCGGGTAACTACGTCCTACGAGCCTACGGACGGCAACGACGACGTAGACCGGCATGCTCGTCTCGGAGCGGATGACGCGCTCGATCCTTCCGAGGGCTCCGTCCTGGGCGAGGACGGTGTCGCCGACACGAGCCGCGGGGGTGGAGTAGGTTTCGGCGCGCAGCGCTTCACGCGGGTCCGTCGCTGAAGAATGTGTCGCCAAAGCGCGGGTCGCATGGAGAAGTTCCATGCCCGCATGGTGTAGCCGCGTCGTGGTGAAGGCTCCCCGCGTTGCCTGGGTTCTCTATGGATCGTGTGAGGGTTTCCTCACGGACAGGGCCACTACAACACCGTCCGCATACTTCCTCGCATGCAGTCCCGGATACTGAGCATGCGCTGGTGGTTGGCACTTGCGTTCGCGAGCATCGCCGCACTTACCGCGGTCGCCGTGGCGCAGGTGTTCAACGCGAGAAGTGAAGATGCAATTCGTGCCCGCGCCCGGGAGCTCACCGCCGGCTCGGCGGTCACGGCGGCCCTCGAAGTCACATCCGCATCTGACAGAGGCGATATCCAGCCAGCCGTCGACCAACTCGGTGAGTCGCAACAGCTCGCTCTCTTCGTTTTCGACCGCCAGGGGTCGCCTCTCACTCCCGAGCAATCGCGGGGAATCAACGTCGCGTCGCTCCCGAACTTCGCCAAGCTTCGAGATACGGCGCTGCAAGGAAGGCGAGTGGTTGACACCGTCGACGGCGGGCGCTTGGTCACCGTTGCACTCCCCCTTCGTGGAGAGAACGCCGCGGTACTGATCGCCGTCGCAGCCAGGCCGGATCTCGAAGATGCGCTGGGAATCGTGCGGGCCGAGATTCTGCGGGCGGCGCTGTGGGCCGTCGCCATCGGCGCACTGGCCGGCCTTGGCGTCGCGCTCCTTATCACTCGGCGGCTGCGCAGGATCGCAACCGCCGCTGCCGACATCGAGCAGGGTCGGTTCGACCGAGAGCTGAGGCCCCACTTCCACGACGAGCTCGGCACGCTCGCCGGGACGATCGACCGGATGCGTGAGCACCTCCGTAGGTCCTTCGAGGAGCTCGAAGAAGAGCGGGATCGGCTGCAGCGCCTGCTCGAGCAGCTGCAGGAAGGTGTGGTTGCGGTCGACGACGGTCTCGTCGTCCAGTTCGCCAACTCGCGCGCTCACCGCCTGCTTGGGACCGACTTGGCTGTCGGCAAGCCGCTGCCAGAACCTTGGCCGGCGTTTTCGCTTCGTGAGGCCGGGAGGTCTCTGTTCGATCCCGGGACGAGCGCCGAAACGATGCGCGTCCATCCCGATCCCGAGCGGACGTACCTGATTGCGCTCTTACCCGCCACCAGTCGCTCGCATGCGGGTGTTGTCGTCCTCACGGACGTCACCGATCAGGAGCGCCGGGAGCGCGCCGAGCGCGAGTTCGTCACGAACGCCGCACACGAGCTTCGAACCCCGCTCTCCGCTATCGCGAGCGCCGTCGAGGTGCTTCAGCAAGGCGCAAAGGAGCAACCGGCAGATCGCGACCGGTTCCTCGCGGTCGTCGAGCGCCAGACGACGCGCCTGACCCGGCTGGCGCACGCGCTTCTGACTCTGGCGCGCGCCCAGACCCGGTCGGAGTCGGTCCGACTCGAGCCCGTCCCGCTGTCTCCCATGCTGCGAGACATTGCGGAGAACGCCGGTGATCCTTCGGTTTCGGTCGAGCTCTGCTGCGAGAACGTCGAGGTGCTGGCGCACAGCGAGCTTCTCCATCAGGCACTCGATAACCTCGCAACCAACGCCCTCAAACACGCGAGCGGACAAGGCGTCACGCTCCGAGCGACGCACCTCGATCACCGCGACGTCCGAATCGAGGTGGCGGACGAGGGCCCCGGGATGAAGCCGTTCGAGGCCGGCAGGGCATTCGACCGCTTCTACAGAGCGGCGGGTTCCAACGGTGAGGGCTTCGGTCTCGGCTTGTCGATCGTCCGCGAGGTTGTCGGCGTGATGGACGGAACTCTGTCGATCGAGAGCCGATCCGAGGAAGGGACTACGGTATCGATCGTGCTCAAGTCCGCCGGGGAAGCGAGGGGGTGCCGATGAGTCCCCGCGTCCTCCTCGTCGACGACGAGCGCGACATCCTCGATCCTGTGACCTACGCGCTCGAGCAGGAAGGGTTCGAGGTAAAGACCGCCGACGACGGCTTGGCGGCGCTCGCTGCCGCGCGAGGAGAGCCTTTCGACGTCGTGCTCCTCGATGTGATGCTTCCCGGCATGTCGGGAATCGACGTCTGTCGCACGCTCCGGGGCGAGAGCGACGTTCCGATCGTGATGCTCACCGCCCGCGACGGGGAGGTAGACCGTGTTCTCGGCCTCGAGCTCGGCGCAGACGACTATGTGACCAAACCCTTCTCGACCGCCGAGCTGGTAAGCCGGATCAGGGCGATACTGCGCCGTCGAGAGCTCGACAGGCAGTCAGGGCCGGGGACCGAGCTCCGTGTCGGCGGGATCGTTCTCGATCTAGCGAGACATGTCGTTACAGTCGACGGCCGCGAAGTGAATCTGACCCCCTCGGAGTTCCGACTTCTGCTGCTGTTCGCGGAGGAGCCCGAACGGGCGTTCACGAGACACCAGATCATGGAACACCTCTGGCAGACGCCGTACGTGGGCGACACGCGGGCATGTGATGCGCACGTCTCGAACCTCAGGCGCAAGATCGAAAGGAACCCCGCGCATCCCGAGCGGATCGTCACTGTTCGCGAGGTCGGCTACAAGCTCGTCCCCGCCGAGTCTGTGAGGTAATCCTCACAGACTCGGAACACGCTGGCCACAAGCCTGATGACGTCCCTCACTCGGCTGTCCTACCTTGGGACTCATGATGACCAAGGTACGAACATTCTCGTCAGAACCGATATCAGTTAGGCGCGTCGGTGCGAGCGTCTGGATCCTTCGCCTTCGCGAGTCGCTCGAATTCCGCGCGGCAGCCGCACTCCGAGAGGCGTTCGGCGAGGCGATCAGGCGTGACGCGAACGACGTCGTCGTCGATCTCGCCACGGCGGATTCGGTCAGTGCCGAAGGGGCAGCTGTGCTCGGAGAGATGGCGGATCTCATGCGCAGCCGTAACGGCGCCCTCTGGATTGCAGCTCCGGGGCCGGGAGGCGACAGCTACACGCTGCGGCCGGTTAGAGAGTCGGCGCCTGGCGGTTTGACAGGAGTCAGCGCTGCCCTCGATGGCGCGCTCTCTGAGCTGTCGAAGATTCGCACGGGATACAGCGTGCGAGAGGCGTCCGCGATTCTGGCGGACCGGTTCGAGGAGCCGGCACTCTATGTCTCGGATTTCGCAGGAGTGCCGGCATGAGCGACGGACGCTTCCACCTCGTCACGGTGCAAGACGGCCGTGAGTTCGTCTCCACCATCGCACTGTCCAAGGAGGACGCTCAGGGCCTCTTGGCGATGGACACCCTGCTGCATCGGGCGGCGGGATGGCGGGTGATGGAAGGCCACGGCGTCGTGGTGGCACGTCGAGGGGACGTCGTTCGGCTTGTAAGCGCTCGCGGTTTGGATACGCCGACCGATAGCAGCCTCTCGGAGGATCTTCAGAGTCGCCGGGTTGCGTGACAGGCAACCTGGTTCACCCCGACGGTAGGCAGACAGATGGGACAAACACACAGATCCCTGCTCGAGAGCAGGGCTATGGATGGAGGTGCATGACGATGAGCGACAAAGAGAAGAAGAACAGTCCACCGCGCCACCGGAAGGGCGCGCACGCAGTCGTACTTGCCGCCCTGCTTTCGGCGGCACTGACTGCGTTGGTGCTCCCGCTGAGCGGCGCGGCTCGCCCGCAAGCCGCGCCGGCGAACACGTCCCCCCCGACGATCACCGGATCCGCTCTCAAGGGTGAGACACTCGTGGCCGGTACGGGGAGCTGGACCGGCACGGCCCCCATCAGCTTCGCGTTCGAGTGGCGACGCTGTGACAGCGCCGGGGCGAACTGCACTGCGATCCCGAGTGCGACCAACACCACCTATGTGCTCGTGGGCGCAGACGTCGGCGCGCGTATCCGCGTCCTCGTGAGCGCGTCGAACGCGGAGGGTTCCGGCTCCGCCCTGTCCGAGGCGACTTCGGTCGTCACCGACGACAGCGGCGCGCCGAAGAACACCGCGGATCCCTCGATCTCCGGCACGCCGAACGTGGGCCAGCGGCTCACTGCCACGACTGGCACGTGGACGGGCACCCCGCCGATCTCGTTCTCCTACCAGTGGGTGCGGTGCGGTTCGGACGGGGGCGCCGCGGATGGCAGCAACTGCAATAACATCACGGGTGCCACGGGGACGTCTTACGTTCTCGTCTCCGCGGACACCGGGTGGCGCATTCGCGTTCGCGTTACTGGAACCAACGCTGTCGGGTCGACAACCTGGGCCTCAAACGCGACCGCCGCGGTGAAGGCGGGCGTCTCGAAGCCGGTGAACACGCAGCGGCCGAGCGTTTCGGGTACGCAGGTCGAGGGCTCGACACTCACCGTGAATCGCGGGTCGTGGACCGGCGGCGGGACGATCAGCTTCACGTACCAGTGGCTTCGCTGTGACAGCGGAGGTGGGAACTGCGTCTCGATCCCGCGTGCAACCGGCACGCAGTACCGGCTCACGTCGAGCGATGTCGGGCGCAGGGTGCGGGTCAACGTGACGGCGCGAAACAGCGCCGGCTCGACGACCGCGATCTCCGGCGAGCAGGCCGTAGTGGCCCCCTCCGGACCCGTGGGCGTGATCACGTTGCCGTCCGGCGAGAAGTCGATTCCGGTCACGAGTGTCCCCAAGACCGAGCGCCTGATCGTCGATCAGGTCAGGTTCACACCGAACCCGATTCGGTCACAGGTCGCCCCGTTCAGCGTCCAGGTCCGGGTGAAGGACACGCGCGGCTTCGTTGTGCGCGACGCGATCGTGTTCGTGCGCTCGACGCCGCTCGTCAGCAACGCGGCAGCCCCCCGTCGGCCGACCCTCACGGACGGATGGGTCGTGTTTCAGATGACCCCACGGTCGAGCTTCCCGCAGCCGCGGAACGGGTACAACGTGCAGTTCTTCGTGAAGGCCTACAAGAACGGCGACAACCCGCTGGCAGGCATCGCGGGCTACCGACTCGTCCAGGTCAAGCTCGCCCGCTGACCGCAGAAAGAGTGTCCATCCGTAGAGCACGACGTGGGCTCCGATGAGCCCACGTCGTGCTATCGCGATGGGTATTCGTGAGAACGTTTCGATCAAGTTCCCGCAAATTGCGCGGGATTTCGTGGTTTCAGTGCTTGACCTGAGACAACCTGGTCCATAGAGTCCCCGATGCACCGAGTACGGAACGCCCGAGGTTGATGGCTCTCCGATCGGCAGTCGCTTCGGCGGCGGTCAGTCGGGAAGCCGGACGAAGGCGCCACCGGCTCGGTGCATTTTCTTTGGGCGCGTATCCTGGCCGGCGTGCGACGCCTTCTCTTCCTCGTCAGCTCGATCATCTTCGTCGACGCGATGCTCTTCACAGCGCTGACCCCGCTCGTGCCGGGATACGCGGAGGAGTACGGCCTCTCGAAAGCCGGTGTGGGGCTCCTCGTTGGCGCGTACGGGGCCGGGGCGCTGTTCGGCGGCATTCCGGGAGGCCTTGCGGCTGCACGCTGGGGACCGAAACGAGCCGTCGTCGGCGGCCTCTTGCTCCTGTCCGTTGCCAGTTTTGCGTTTGCGGGCGCCGACAGCGCACTCGCGCTCGGCGGTGCGCGCTTCGTCCAAGGCATCTCGAGCACGGCGACCTGGGCGGGCGCACTCGCGTGGATCTCGGTCGCCGCGCCTCGGGCGAGACGCGGCGAGGTGATAGGAACTGCGTTCGGCGCCGCCGTATTCGGTGCCGTGCTGGGACCGATGTTCGGCGGTCTCGCCGAACTCGCGGGGATTCGGCTTTCGTTCACTGTCGTCGGTTTGCTCACGCTCGTCTTCGCGGCGCTCGCGTCGTTCGCCGGATCCTCGCCCGTCGAAGCCGCAACGTTCAGGGGGCTCAGGCTCGCGCTTCGGGACAAGCGGTTTCTCGGAGGCCTCTGGTTGAACATGCTTCCGGCGATGCTCTTGGGCCTCCTCATCGTGCTCACGCCTCTCGCTCTCGACGACGCCGGCTGGACCACCTTCGCGATCGCCACCGTCTTCTTCGTCGCGGGTCTGATCGAGGTTTTCCTCAATCCGTTCCTCGGTCGTTTCAGCGACCGGGTCGGACGCCTCCTCCCAGTTCGCGTCGCGCTGACGGCGTCGGTGGCTGTCGCTATCGGCCTCGCCGTCGCAACGGTTTCAGGCCCAGCGCTCATCGCGCTCCTGGTGTGCGCCGCGGCGGCCAGCTTCGGCAGTCTGTATACGCCAAGCATGGCGCTGACGTCACATCGAGCGGAAGCAGTGGGGCTCGCGCAAGGCCTGGCGTTCGGCGTCATGAACACCGCCTGGGCTTTCGGTGAGCTCGTCGGTCCGTCCGCCGGAGGGGCGCTCGCCGACGCATACGGAGATGCCACGCCGTTCGTCGTCGCCGGCGGGCTCTGCGCCCTCACCCTCGCCGCTACCTACCGTGTCGCAGGAAGGGTCCGCCCCCGTGCAGCGTGACCACTGGAATCGCAAGTACGCGGCAGCAGAGAGCCTGTGGAGCACGAGGCCCAATCGCTTCCTCGTTGCCGAGGTTGCCGACCTCGAGCCGGGACGTGCGATCGATCTCGCCTGCGGCGAGGGCCAGAACGCCTGCTGGCTCGCCGAACGTGGTTGGGATGTACTGGGAGTCGACTTCTCCGAGATCGCGATCGCCAAGGCTCGCGAACGGGCCGCGCGAGAACAGCTCACCGTGGAGTTCGTCTGCGCCGACCTCCTCGAGTATGAGCCTGAGCCCAACGCCTTCGATCTCGTGGTCGTGCTGTACCTCCACGTCCCGGCGAGCGAGCGCGTCCGAGCTCTCGACCGAGCCGTCTCGGCACTTGGAGCCGAAGGAACATTCCTGCTCGTCGGGCACGATCTGAGCAACATCGCCGGCGGCGCCGGGGGGCCGCGCGACCCCGACCTTCTCTACACGCCCGACGACATCGCCGCCGAGCTCGCCGGCCTCGAGATCGAGAAAGCCGAGCTCGTATTCCGCGACGTCTCGGGCGCGGATAGACCAGCGATCGACGCGCTCGTCAGGGCGCGTCGGCCCGAGCGCGTCTGAGGGAGGGTGGGTAGCGCTCGAGCACCCAGTCGGAGTCGAGTGGCGAGAGACGATAGTCGCGTCCGTTGACGAATGCGTAGTCGCCGCGGCGCGGATCCATGGGGAGCCGCGACTCCACCGGGTACCAGCGGTTGTGACGATCGATCAGATCGTTGACTTCATCGAAGGCTGCCTTCTTCGCGACGGTCCGCCAACGCCGGCGAAAGCGCACCGGGTCACCGTCGCACTCCTCGGCTAGGGCGTGCCACGCCGCAAGAAGCGTTCCCCCGTGAGCCTCTGTCCGCTGTTCGATCTCCCGAAGGCGGAGCATGTACGGAAGCGGGCCTCGCGTGGCGGCGAGGTATGCATCCGCGCGCGGACTGAAGTTCCGCATACGGACGGGGAGCGGCTTCCCAGCGAGTGGAATCGAGCGGAGATCTTCATCGAGAGCAGCCTTCTCACGGCGCTGTCGCGGGGTCTCCGGGAGCACGATTCCCTGGCGCATGGTCGCGTCACGCTCGGCCCTCTCCATCACCTGAATTAGACCTGACGAGCGCACGGCCGGTCACTCCCGGGCGTACCGACGCATCGTTCAGGTGAGCCTCAGCGAGGCGAGGCGAACGTTGCAGTCCAGACGATCGCGTCACCGGCGCCGAGCAAACCAGGCGCACGCGCAGGAGCTGCACCGACGTCTCGGAAGCTCGCATCGAGCACGTTCGCTCGATGCGGTGGCGACTGGAGCCATGCCATTACGACGTCACGTGCCGACACGTGCCCCCATATCCCCGCAAACAGATTCTCACCGAAGGTCGCGTAGCGATAGCCGGAAGCGCGAACGGCTGCAGTCACGTCGGTACCGCACGGCGTGTGCGAGAACTGACTACACGATGCGACTCCCTGACCTTTGAGCGCGGCAGCGCGGCGCAGTGCAGGTCGTTGCGTGAGCCGGCCGCGGCGATCCTGTGCGCGGGCCCAGTTGACAAGACAGCTGATCGCCCGGGCTTGCGCGGCAGGAGCTGCGGCTGCGTCGTCCGCGGCCTTACATGCCCCAGACGGCGCCAGATACGCGTTCCACCCACGCCCCGCCCCGTCGGCACGACCAACGACGAGGAGCGCCGCCAAGAACACCAGAGTTGTCGCCGTCGCGATGAGGCGGACCGGAGCTGCCGCAGACGCAGAGGTCACGGTTCGCACCGTGCCCCAATACCGATCCGGATCCTTGCCCTGATCGGGGGGTACCTCGTCCCCCGAGTCAGTGATCCTGCCCTCGCCACGGATCACTCGGCGACTCTATCTACTCCCCCTGGTTGGTGAGAGCGCCATGTAGCCGCTGCAAGGAGCCCGAGCGCAAGAGTGGGCAGCACGGTCAGCGCGCGATAGAGGAGCGTCGCCGTCACCGCCTCGGCGTTGGGAGCGCCGAACGCGACGAGCGCTCCGGTAAGTCCGATCTCAACGATCCCCACGCCGGCGGGCGTCAGCGGAATCGCCCCCAGGATTCGCACGAGCGCCCACGCAGCGAAGGCTTCGACGACCGTGATCTCGGACGCGGTCACGCCGACGACCCGCAGGCACACGACGAGCAGCACAAACACGGTCAAGTGGCCGGCGAGCGTCCCGAGCGTGATGACGTGCCACCGCCGACGAAGAAGGCCGAGCGCCTGGGTGCGAAACCTGACGAAGCTTTCGCCTCCCCACGAGACGGGCTCGCGTCGAACGAGCCGCTTCAGGCGGTTCACGATCCGAGCCGCTCTCCCGCCGATGCTTCGAGCCCGGCGCGGCCGGGACAGCGTCAGCCCGAATGAGACGAGGACGACGACTAGGATGACAACGGCGACGATCGCCGCCGTTCGAAGTGCAGGGTGATCCTCGTCGGCAGCGGTCAGCAGCGCGAGAGCGACCACCGGAAAGGCGAGGTTCGCAAGTTGGTTCCAGATCCCGGTGACCGCCACGGCGAGGCCGACCGGCCCCGATCCGAACCCCCACGAGCGGAGCATCGAGTATGAGCCCGCCATCCCGACCGCTGCGCCGGCCGGCGAGACGATCGCGAGAGCCGTCGATGCCTGGGTCATCGCCATCGCCTGGCGGTAGCCGAGCCCTGGTAGAGCCGCCATCCAGGGTGGTGGGAACGTTGCGAGGTTCAGCAGCGTCGCACCGACCAGAAGCAGCCAGTCCCGCCAGTCGAGCTCGCGCAGCACGTCGAGGACTTCTCGATAGTCCGCGATCTGCGGGAGGAAGAACACGAAGACGGCGACGACCACGGCGATCGTTCCGACTCCTCCGAGGAGTCGCTTGTGCGTCTTCGTCAAGCGCCGCTTCGGCGGGGCCGTGCCGTCCGACATACGCTGGAACCTATCGTCCTACCGACACCGCAACGGAAGGAGTCGCACCATGAAGTCCGTCCGACGTCTCACGATCACCCCTGGAACCGCGCTGGGACTCATTGCTCTGTTCTTCGCGCTGGGCGGCTCCGCGTTCGCTGTCGGCGAGCGCATGCAGGGCCCGTCCGTTGCCCAGAAGCGGTGCGCGAACGGAGCGGTGCGGGGTACTGCGACTGTCACCGGAGTCGCGAGCCAGGGCATCGCAAACCTCCCTGACAGGTTCACGAGCGCCGGCAACCTCTTCTCACGCAAGTTCAACTGCACCGGCAAGGCAGTTCAGGTGCGACGCGTGGAGACCGGCGTGTTCGAGATTCGCTTTGTCGGAGTCTCAGGGGCAAGCGGGGTCGGAAGTGCGACCGGTGACGCCTACGCCACGGTCGAGCCCGCGGCAGGCGGTGCCTTCAAGGTCACCATGCACCCGGCCGGACGCGACGACAGGGTCGACCTGCCTTTCACGATCGTCGTCGTCTAGGCCGCTACGGAAGGCGGGGGGCGACGACCGCGGAGAGGACTCCGGCCACGAGTAGAAGACCTGCCGCGATCGCCACGAACAGGAAGGTGATCTCGCTCTTACCGGGCTCGCGGCCGAGCCGCGAGCCGAGGTTCCCGTACGCCCTCTCCAGCGTCTCGGCGGTTCGTGCTTCCGAGAACTGACCGCCGGTTGTCTCTGCGATCGCGCGCAGCGTCTCCGGATCCGGTGGAACGGGGATGAGTTGCTCTCCACCCTGTCCCGGCGCGAACCCGAATCCGAACTGGCCGCGGTCGATCACCCCAGCGGGAGTGCCCAACGCAATCGTGTTGACGGGGAAGCACGCTCCCTTGGCGAGCGCTGCGCCCTCCAGCGGTTGCAGGACGCCGCGCGTCTGCGCACCGTCGGAGAGAAACAGGATCGAAACCGGGCTCTCCTCCGCGCATCCCGTTGCCTGGGCCAACGTACGAGCCAGTTGGGGTCGACCCGCCGCGATCTGGCCCTCCGGCGGCGGCTCGCCAGTCGCCTGCCGCCCGAGCTCGACGGCCGTTTGCAGAGCGTCTCCGATTGCCGTTCCTCCGAAGACGAGAAAACTGTCGATTTCGTCGACGGCCGTCTCGACGAGCTCGTGGTCTCGCGTCGGCGGCGTCGCCACCTGCGCCTCGCCTGCAAAGACCACGAGCCCCACCCGCAGCCCGTCCGGCGCCTCGTCGAGGAACGTGCGGAGTGCCTCTTGGGCTGCTCCGAGCCGCGTGGGCTCGACGTCTTCGGCCTGCATCGATCTCGACGTGTCGACGACCAGGATCACCGTCGCACGCTCCTTGAGAAGCATCCGCTCGACCTCCGGCCGGGCCAGAGCCAGAAGGAGCGATGCGAGCCCGACGAGAAACAGCGCGGGCGCGACGAGCCGCAACCACGATCTGCCCGAGACGACCGTCGCCAGGACGTCCAGGTTCGGATACCGCACCGCGTAGCGCATACTGCGCCGCTCCGCGAACATCCAGATCCCCACGGCGACGGCGAGGAACAGCAGGCCGAACAGCAGCCACGGACTCTGGAAGCTCATCGCGTCCTCGCGCACACTGCGTGGACCTGGACGACTGCCCGCACGCCTGCAAGCTCGGCGTCGCCGCGTACCTTCACGACGACCTCGCGACCTTGGATGGACTGGTCCGCCGACAGTCCGTCGACGAGGCTGGCGCTCGGCGGCGTCCTAGTCGAGAAACCGAACGCGTGCGAGGCACCGACGAGCCGCTCGCCGACCGTGCAGCGCTGCGTGACAGTGGCCGTGCCGGGCCGCACCCGAACGGTCTTTACGCGCCTCGTCGTCGGCCGCCCGGGCGGGAACGCGCTCGCGGATGTCGGGAGCCGAGCACCGCCGCCGGCGCCGGGCATGCAACCGATGAAGGGCTTGAAGCTAGGGGCCCGCGCCGAGGCTCCGACGTACGTCGCGACGAACACAGCGGCTCGCGAGGTGCTGATTCCTGGGTTGACCGGGCTTCCGAGCGTTCCCAAGAAGCTCACGTCGATCGCACGGTCGCTGAGCCGCGCGTCGAGCCCGCCGACCACATGTCCGCGCGGACATGTGAGCTGGTACTCGACTCGGGGTCGAGGCACACGGCCCGAGGCCGGGACGACGACCCACGGGCCCGCGACGGGGACACAAACCATCAGGCCGTCGCACTCATTCGCACCTCCGGCCGGGGAGGCCACTGCGAGCGCGGCGGCGAGAACCGCGAGCATCGCGAATACGCGAACTGCCCTCACGGAACCCTTCGAAAGAGCAGTGCCGAGATCGTGCCCGCGATGAGCAGGAGCGCAACTGCGGCCGCAGCGAAGACGTCCGTGATCTCGCGCGTCTCGTCGCGCGTACCCAGCCGAGACCCGAGGTCTGCGTAGACCAGGCTCAACTCCTCGCGGTCACCCGCCGCGAAGAGCTCGCCGCCAGTTGCACTCGAAATCTGCTCGAGGGTCTGGGGGTTCGGGGGCACGCGGGTGATCCGGCGCAGGCCACCCGTCAAGGTCTCCTCGAGCACGCCGTCCTGCGTCCCCACGAGAACCGAGTACACCGGGACGCCCAGCTCCTTGGCCTTTCGTGCCGCCTCGGCCGGTTCGACCCGGCCTCCGTCTCTCGCGCCGTCCGAGATCAACACGATCGCTCTCGGCGGCGGTGGCTCGCCAGTCTCCACCTGCGGCTGCCCGACCTGGAGCGAGAGCGCAACCGCATCGCCGATCGCCGTGCCTTCGCCCGGGAGGAGAGAGTCGAGAGCAGCCTCGACCAGCATCCTGTCCTCTGTCGGAGCGACACCCACGGCGGCTCTCGTGGCGAACGAGACCACGCCAACCCGGAACTTCTCGGGTACGTCGGCGAGAAAAGACTTTGCGGCGGTGCGCGCGGCGTCGAGCCTCGTAGGCTCCACATCCTTCGCCTTCATCGAGCGGGAGACGTCGAGAGCGAGGACGATGGTCGCCTCCTCGCGCGGGACGCTCACCGTCGCGTGCGGCCGCGCGACGCCGACGACCATCGCGGCGAGAGCGAGGAGCAGCAGGACGATCGGCAGCGACCGCACCCTGCCGGGCGCACGGTCGACGACGTTCGGCAGGAGATCAGGATTGCCGAAACGGGCCTGCGCCTCCGTACGTCGCCGCTCCGCCCAGCGGTACGCCCCGAAAGACACAGGAACGAGCAGGAGTCCGACGAGCGCAATCGGCCAGGTGAAGGTCATCTCCGACTCCGGCGGAGGAATACGACGAGCGCGCGGAGCCAGTCGCCTGAGGTGGTGAGCACGACGTGCCGAACGCCTGCCGAGCCGAACGTGCGCGCAACCTCGGCTCGCTCCGCGGCAGCCGCGACGGCAAAGCGCTCTCGCAATCTCCGACTGCGCGTGTCGACGCGAAGCTGCCGACCCGTTTCGGGGTCGACGAGCCAGAGCAACCCGACGTTCGAGAGCTCTTGCTCGCGCGGATCCCGGATCTCGACCGCGACGACGTCGTGGTGGCCCGCGAGCTCCAGCAGCGGGCGGCGCCAATCGCGCGCTCCGCGGAAGTCCGAGACGACGACCACAAGTGACTTCTGGCGCGCCAGCGCTCCCGTGCTGGCAAGTGCCCCGCCCAGCGAGGCCGGACCCGCCGCATCCTCTTCAGACTCGCTTCGCAGCGCCGACAGCAGCCCCACCAGGCCTGCTCGACCCTGGCGCGGCGGCAACACGTGCGGCGTGGCGCCGCCTCCGAACGTCACGACGCCGAGGCGGTTGCCACGGCGGGTCGCAAGATGCCCGAGCGCGACGGCGACGCCCTCGGCAACGTCCGCCTTGCGGCGATCCGCGGTTCCGAACTGCATCGACGCCGAGATGTCGAGCGCGAGCCACGTGACCAGCACGCGCTCCGCGAGATCGACTCGGACGTGCGGATCACCCGTGCGTGCCGTGACGTTCCAGTCGATTCGTCGGACATCGTCCCCGGGGACGTACGGCCGTACCATCGCGAGCTCGGAGCCCGTGCCCAACAAGTTCGAGCGGAAATCTCCAGCGAGGAGTCCCTCCACCCTCCTCCCGATCGAGACGTCGAGAGCGCGGAGAAGACCCTCGGCCATAGGCCCAGGCCCAGGGCGCGCCGGCGTCGGGCGCGAGAGCAGCGCGCTCGCGGATCTCACGCTGCGTTCACACGCGCCAGGTCGAGTTGCGGTGCGGTCACCACCGCGAGCACCTGCTCGAGGATTGCGTCGGGGCTGACGTCCTCGGCGAGCGCCTGGTACGAGAGAACCAGGCGATGCCTGAGAGCGTCTCGTGCGAGCGCCTGGAGATCCTCGACCAACGCGTACTCACGCCCCCGGATCAACGCAAGCGCCCTCGCTCCCTGTACCAGGCTGATCGGGCCGCGCGGACTGGCGCCGTAGGAGATGTAGCCGGCCAGTTCGGGCAGGCCGTGCGCCGCCGGCTCGCGAGTCGCGGTCGCGATGTCGACCGCGTAGCTCACGAGCGACGGGTCGACGTAGATGTCGGTGACGGCACGCTGAAGCGCCTTGAGCTCGTCGAGCGCGAGAGCCTGGCGGAGCTCGGGCGTTTCGACGAGTTGGCGCTGCACCACGGTGAGCTCCTCGTCGTGCTGGGGGTACCCGATCAAGACCTTCAGCATGAAGCGGTCGATCTGGGCCTCCGGCAGCGGGTATGTCCCTTCGGACTCGATCGGGTTCTGGGTCGCCATCACGAGGAACGGATCCGGCACCGGGTGCGTGTCGTGACCGATCGTCACCTGGTGCTCCTGCATCACCTCGAGGAGCGCCGACTGCACTTTCGCCGGAGCACGATTGATCTCGTCGGCGAGGAGAAAGTTGCAGAAGACAGGCCCGAGCTCGGTGTCGAAGGTGCCGTCACCGGCCCGGTAGATCCGTGTCCCGACGAGGTCGGAGGGCACGAGATCGGGCGTGAACTGCACACGCGCGAAGGATCCCCCGAGAACGCCCGCCGTCGTCTTGATCGTCAGCGTCTTGGCAAGCCCGGGAACGCCCTCGATCAACAGGTGCCCCTGCGCTAACAGGCAGACGAGTACGCGCTCGAGCATCGCGTCCTGCCCGGCGATGATCCGCCGGATCTCGAACAGCGCCTGCTCGAGCTGCTCCTTCGCCTGTTGCGGGGTCGGAACGGCGTCCGCCGGGTTCTGCTCGGTCATATCGGTGCCCTTTCCTCGCGTCTGGTCTTCCTACGGCCACATACGAAAGCACGCGGAGCTGAGGTTTGGGTAAGAGCTCGGTGAACACGCGGTTCAGCCTGCGTCAGTGGCAGGACGCGGTGCCGCCGTCGGTGAACGTGCCGACCACCGCCACAAAGCGCCAGCTGTACCCGCTCGCTCCGAGCGCCAGCTCGAGGACTCCCGCACTCGTCACAGTCCGCGCCTCGCTGTTGGCACGAACCGTCGGGAACGTCCTCAGGTTCTTTCCCCCGCTGCCGACGACGAATTCGCGGATTCCCCGCGTTGTGTCGAGCGTTCCGTCCGCGCTCTGCGGAGCGAAGCGCTCGTAGTCGTGGTCGTGTCCGACGAGAACGACGTCCGCGCTTGCGTCGAAGAGCGCCTGCCAGAACGCCGTGTACGTCCCGTCGCTGCCATGCTCACCCGACGAGAACCTCGGGTGATGCCAGAACGCGAGCGTGCACGGCGCGGCGGCGTGCGCAGAGAGATCGGCGCGAAGCCACTCCTCCTGTGTCGACCCCGCGCCGCACCCGCCGACCTGGGCGCAGTTCGAGTTCAACGCGATGAGGTGCCAGCCACCCAGATCGAAGCTGTAGTACCCCTTGGTTGGATCACCCGCGGCTGCACCGAAGTACTGGTAGTACCCCGCCGCGCCGCTCGTTCCGTACTCGTGGTTGCCCACCGCCGGGTGCGTGATCGCCTTCACGCGCCCCCAGGACGGATCGTAGGAGGCGCCGAACTTCGAGAACGCTCCGTCCTCGTACTGAAGATCTCCGAGCGCGAGCACGGCCTCATACCCTGCACCGACGAGGAGATCAGAGGTGGCGCGCTGACGACACTCGAGCCCGACTCCCATGCCCGCGTTGAACGACGAGCTCGCGGGATCGCATGCGATGTCACCGGCTGCCGCGATTCTGATCCCGGTCACGCCGCCGTCGTCGTCGAGAATCGAGCCGAGCCCTGAGCCGTCGGCGATGGTTGCGCCCGAGGCGTTCGAGAGCTTGAGCGTGAACGTCTCGTCCACCTCGTCTACGGTGTCTCCGACGACCTGGACGACCACCGTACGCGTCCGGTTTCTCTTCCCGAGAGAGAGCGTGCCAGAGGTCGCCCCGAAGTCGGCGGGTGCGGTCGCCGTCCCGTTCGCCGTGGCGTAGAAGACGGTTGCGGCAACCTTCGCGGGCCCGCTCAACTGAACGGTGAAGCTCAGCGAGGTCGTGCCGGTGTTCCCTTCGAGGACTGCCGCGTCGGAGACCGTCAGCGTGCCCGACCCTCCTCCAGGGCGCGCACCGAGTGCGGCGCCCCCGACAAAGGCGAGCAAAAAGGCAGCGGCGGCGAGTGTCACGACGCGTCTCCGAAGGGAGCGCATGCCCCACATCTAAGCGCCGTTTCGCACTGAGTCAATGAACCTAGCCCACGCGCCCTTCGAGATCGCACGAGTACGATCGCAGCGCATGGCAGCGCCGCCCGCCATCGAGACCGCCGGGCTGTCGAAGACATACGGCGGGAAGGTGCACGCCGTCGTGGATCTCGACCTGCGTGTCGAGCGTGGCGAGATCTTCGGCTATCTGGGGCCGAACGGTGCCGGTAAGTCCACGACGATACGCCTCCTCCTCGACCTCATCCGTCCGACTGCAGGTCGTGCGTGCGTCCTCGGGCTCGACACCCGAGTCGAGGGGGTCTCGGCGCGCAAGCATGTCGGCTATCTGCCGGGTGACCTGCGCCTGGCTGACCGCCTTACCGGCCGCGCACAGCTCGACTCACTCGCGCGTCTTCGCGGCCATGTCGACCCAGCACTTCGAGACGAGCTCTGCGAACGGCTCGGCGTCGTCCTCGACCGTCCGATCCGGCAGCTGTCGCGAGGGAATCGCCAGAAGATCGGAATCGTCCAGGCCTTCATGCACCATCCGGAACTCGTCGTACTCGACGAGCCGACCGCGGGGCTCGACCCGCTGCTTCAGAACGAGATGCGCGCACTGCTCCGCGAGACGGCGGAGCGCGGGGCGACCGTCTTCCTCTCCTCGCACTCGCTCGACGAGGTGCAGCACGTCGCGGACCGGGTGGGAGTCATCCGGTCGGGAAGGCTCATCGACGTCGACGAGGTCGAGGGCCTTCGCGAGCGCTCGTTGCGACACGTCACGATCACGTTCGACGAATCTGTCGACCCTTCAGACATCGGGTCCCTTCAGGGAGTCCGGGTCGTCGATGTCGATGGTCCGGTCATCCGACTCTCCGCGCCGGAGACCACTATGGACGCGCTCGTCAAGCTCGTCGCTCGGTACTCGGTCGTCGATCTCGTGTCGCAGCCGGCCGATCTCGAGGAGATCTTCCTCGAGCTCTACCGGGAGGCCGACGATGGCCGCTGAGCTGCTTCTCCGCGGGTTGCGCGATCATCGCCGAGCGCTTGTCGGCTGGTGCGTCGGTATCTCCGCCTACATCGCGCTCGTGGCCTCGATCTTTCCGTCGATCGAGAGCTCTCCCGAGTTCAACGACCTCGTCGAGAACTACCCCGACATCTTGAAGTCGCTGTTCGGCCTCGCCGAGGGCGGGAACATCACCTCGGGCGCCGGATACCTCGACGTCGAGCTCTTCGGTCTCATGCTGCCGCTCCTCGTCCTCGTGCTCTCGATCGCGTCCGGCGCGCGGGCGTTTGCGGGAGAAGAGGACGCAGGCAGGCTCGAGCTCGTTCTCTCCTACCCCATACGCCGACGCAACGCCGTGCTGGCGAAAGGCGCGGCGGTCGCCGGCGAGATCGGGATCGTGTGCACCGTCGCCGGCCTCACGATCCTGGCCTTCGACCCGCTCGTCGGGCTCGACCTGTCGCTGACGAAGCAAGTGTCCGCCATAGCGTCCGTTGCCGCGCTCGGCCTTCTGTACGGCTGGCTCGCGCTTGCGGTCGGCGCCGCGGTGCCGAACAGGGCGCTCGCGATCGGCATCCCCGCCGGTGCAGCGGCGGCCGCCTATCTCGTAAGCGGCCTGCACGGACTCGCGGGGTGGCTCGATCCCTTCCGCTTCCTGTCGCCCTTCTGGCTCGTCGGTTCCTCTCCACTGCAGAGGGGTGCCGACAGCTGGGGCATCGTCGTAGTCGTCGTGGCCGGGGTCATCGCCCTGCTGGCGGGCTCGTTGCTCGTCGAGCGTCGCGACCTGGAGACGCCCTGAGTCAGACGAGCTGCTCGACGCACGCAACGGCCTTCACAACCCCGCCGCTGACGAACGCCAGCCGGTACCGATCCTGGTTGACGTCCTCCGCGAGCTCGACGTCCTCGTCGAGATCGATCGGGTGGCGGTAGTCGAGACGCGCCCGGACGGGCAGCCTCACATCGAGTTCCCGCCGCTGAAGGCAATGCTCGACCGCGCTCCAATAGACCGCGTTGTTGACATGCCCCAGAACGTCGAGGTCCGTCACCCGCAGGTGCCATGGAATACGCGGCGCGTCCTCGGGCGGATCCGGGAGAGTGAGCCGCGTCGAGACGCTTCGCCCCCCGGCTGCCTCGGCGTACGCGTCGAAGCCCGCTCCGATACGGGCCGGGCGCGCATCGGGCCCGAGATGGATCCACACGCTGTCGACCTCGATAGCCCCGCCTCGATCGCCGACGAGCGACCACCGCCTCCCAGCCGCGAGTCCGGAGAAGCCGCTTCCCCAGGTGGCGATCTCGACGAGCCGGTCGTCGAGACAGGAAGCGACGACGTCGATCCGGATCGAGCGCAGCACCCACAAGTGCTCCGGCGCGCCCCAGCCGGTCTCTTCGACGTCATCGGTGGCTGCGTCCTGGAGGTACCGCGCGACGGCGTCGAGTCGCAGCCGGCCAGTCGCATCCATGTCGGAGAGACGAATGCGGGTGCTGGTTCGGAAGATCCGGCCCGAGCTCGGTTGGGGGACGAGCGGCTCCACGACGGCGCACCTTACGCCAGGTCGAGGATCATCCTCCCGAGACCGTCGCCCAGCTCGTACTCGACATACCCGAGCCTCGCGTATAGACGCTTCGCAGGGTTCTCGGCATCCACGCTGAGCGAGATTCGCGCAACCCCTTCGCGTCGAGCTCGCTCGTGCATCTGCTGCATCAGGCTTCCACCAACGCCACGGGCGCGAGAGCCCTCGACGACCGCGATCGCAAGCTCGGGGGTCTCGTCGTCGACGTATCCCTCGCCGTGCTCCGACTCGGTGAAGTGCCGGTACCAGACGGCTCCGATCAGCCGTCCGCTCTCCTCCGCAACCAGAGCAGTGTCTCCGTCGCGACCCCAGTTCTTGTGGAAGACCACGACCTGTGGATGCTCGAGAACCCACTCCTTCGGCGGCAGCTCGACGTCCGGCCTCCACGCAAGTGCCGCATACAGCATCTCCTGCAGGAAGGCCGCTTCCTCACTCGCCATGTCCCGGATCACCAACACGTCTCCTCTCTTGGCGAGAGCCCGCCTGAGTCGCCCCGAGAACGGACTCCCTACAGGCGGTACGGGATGATGTCGTTGTCGATCGGCAGCCGGTACTTGTCAGGATCGTCGTGCTGGTAGGGCACCGACGGAAGATTGACGAATGCCGCCTCACGGTCCCCGACGTTCCGGACACCGTGGTACACGCCAGCGGGAATGCTCAACAGCGCCCGGTCGTGCTCGCCGAGATGAAGCACGTTCACGCGCCCGAAGGTATCCGACTCCGTGCGGCCGTCGTAGAGAACGATCTTCAGCACCCCTGCGTATGCAAAGAGTCTGTCGTTCTGGGTTCGGTGCACGACCCAGCCTCGGACCTGCTCCGGTCTTATGGTCACGTGATAGACGTAGACGAGCGGATCCTCGGTGAATCCCCAGCGGACGTCGAAGATCTCGCTGAGCGTCCCGCGCTCGTCTGCGTGGGTCGGGGCACGTCGCAGATGAACACCTGCGATGGGCTCCTGGATCAGCTCGCCCTCGACTGTGACCGATCCGACGTCCTGTCGCGCCTGGTCCAGCCCTTCGATCTCCGCACGGCCCACAGCCACGCGCGAAGCCTACAACTGGAGGTCGGTTTACGACCGGTCGCGACACCTCGCGCGGAGCGCCCGTACCGGCTTGAGCTTCGCGACGGCCCGGCGCGCCCGCCACCAGCGCGTCCGCTGTATGCGCTCGAGCTCCCGCTCGAGGCGCACCGACTTCAACTTGAGCCTCTCGGCAGCCCGGCGGGCTGCGGTCGCCACCATCGCATCGAGCACCGCCGGAAACTGAGGGTCGCGAATCCGCCCTTGCCAGACCTCGAGCTCCGCAGCGCGCTCTTCGGCGGTCATGTGCGTGCGCAGTGGGCTCGGGAAAATCAGCGAGGTGAGGTGGTCGCTCGTAACGCCCGTGAATCCCGGGATCGTGAGGAATTGCTGCCACATATAGATGTCGGTCGCGATGTCCGGGGGTGCCGGACGCCACCCATACGGAAGTCGGTCGTAGGCGTCCCTCGTGTGCGCTGCTCTTGTCAATCCTCCGCCGCCAAGCCCGGCGGCCAGACGCTCGACGAACACGGGATTCCCGAGATCGAACGCGTTATAGCGAAGACTGCCGTCGGCCCAAATGTTCACAGGTAGGTCTTGGGCGAAGTCCGCCCGCTCGAGAAGCGCCCGCATCTGCGCCACGTGTCCTGGAAGAAACAGGTTGTCGTCAGCCAGATAGCAAACGATCGGCGCGGTCGACTCTTGAAGCGCCTCGTGCCGGAGCCGTTCACCATTGCGCTGGCCTTTGCGTCTATCGAAGAACCTCACACGGGGATCAGCGAGAAACGGCTCGAGCGCGGCGCGCGTGTCGTCCTCGACGCCGTCACCGACCACGAAGAGCTCGATCTCGACCCCCTCCTGAGCGAGGGCGCTTCGTACTGCGTATGGCAGAAGCACCGCGTGCCGGAACGTCGGAATCAGGATCGTCGCGTCCATCACGACCTACGTGCCTCGATAGGCAATTGCGTGCTCGTCACATCGACTCCGGGGCCGACTGTAGCGCTCATGCGCAGGGCCTCCCTTGCGCTCCTTCGCTATCGAGCTACAGGGTGGAGGCGATGGGTTCGACACGAGCAAAGATCCGCGTATCAGAGAGCAAGTCGCGCGCTCCTGCCACCCAACTGCGACCCAGCTGGCCATACTGAACGAGTGATCCCGATCGCCTTGCTGCTCGGCATGCTTGTCGGCCGGTGGTGGTTCGTTCCAGCGGCAGCGCTCGCTTTGGTCGTCCTTCTTCTTGTGATGAACGGCCTCGAGCCTGCCGACATACCTATCGCGGGAGGCTTGGCGATGGCCAACGCCGCCGTAGGCGTCGCCTGCCACAAGCTCGGCGCCGGAACGCTCCGATACGTTCGCGGACAGTCCGTCTGACAAGGACCCGGCCGGGAGTGGAGGCGATGGGTTCGAAAGGCGCGAAGATCCGCGCAACAGAGTCGCCGCCCGGCGTTCATGCAACCCGGGTGCGACCCGCCGGCCTGCGAGCGATGTTCCGACGCTCAGCTCGCTTCTGAGCCCCCGTGCTTCTTCGCTGCTTTGGCTTCCGCCATATCCTTCCGCGCAGCGATGAAGCCCATTCCGAGACGTCGCGCGATCTCCACTAGGATCCCGATCCCCACGAGGACGTAGAACGCTGTGAAGACCTTCAGCCAAGCGTCGGTGATGGTCAGATCGGGGTCCGCGATGCTCGACGTCGTCAGCGTGGCGACCGCGAAGTAGAAGCCGTTCACCAGACTCCATCCCGAGCCGAACGTGTACACCATCGTTCCGACGAGGACGAGGGCGATGGCAGCCGACAATATCCTCGCGAAGTCCTCCTCCCGGAGGGCAAAGCGCAGTGCGAGGGCGAAACGGCGAAGCATCAGCAGAGCCGAGATCACTGGGCACCAGGTTCACGGCCTCCGAGTCCGATCCTTCCTGCGGCACCCCTGGGCGGGCATGGAGGCGGCGGGAATCGAACCCGCGTCGCAGGTCCGCTCAGAT